>Ga0209299_1000953_pt1 | contig 16227 bp, 23 predicted proteins | sample S_140806_MF_Meta_FD_187326 | JGI IMG/M metagenome (GOLD analysis project Ga0209299, IMG submission 187326) | Freshwater microbial communities from Lake Simoncouche, Canada to study carbon cycling - S_140806_MF_MetaG (SPAdes) (version 2) | ecosystem: Environmental > Aquatic > Freshwater > Lake ...
AATGACACAGTAGTCATTGTGAGTAATTGCGTGATATTCCATGATGATCTCTGGTTGTTTATTGGCAGAAAACCCAGCACTTCAAAGCTTCTTCAGCTTCGCACTCAGTGTCAGTTTTGCAAGGGTTTGCTTTAAATGCAAAGTAGTTGATGCTGATTACGATAGCTAGAAGGAAGATGATTCGTTTGATGAGGAACATGTTTATTCTCCAAAGTATGCGAATACAGGCATGATTGTGAACGAAAGAAGAGCTGCATAAAGGAATGCTACGTCTTGTGTACCGTACACATAAGCAATAAGAAGAAGAGGTGATTTAATAAGATAGAAGTGCCAGATTTTCATGAGATGTCTCCAAGTATGAACATAAAAAAAGGTAGTAGTTGTTAGCTACTACCTTAGTTGAGAGTGAATTACTCAGTGATTGCACGAGCTGCTGCATCAGATTTGAGTTGAGCACGGAGAGATTTGATAGCGTTGAGGGCATCACGAACCTCTGTTTGACGGGGATTGTCGTACTTCTCCATGCTCCAGAGTGCGTTAGAGAGAAGTTGCTGAGCCAAGAAGATTTGTAAGCCAGCAGGTTTACGTTCTGTCAAAGCGTTAAAGCCATTGAAGTCGAAGTTGTTTTGAGTAGACATTTGAAGTTCCTTTGTTAAGTTGATTAAGTGAGGGGGTTTTCATCCCCCTCGCCCTAGGGGGGGATGAAAATGCTCTCACCAACTTAACCAAGCGTAGCCCGCGATAACCACAACCGCACCACAAGCAGGGCGCGTGCCAGGTTCCGCTTGCGGGTTCTGGCGCGTGCAATGCCCACACCAACCAACCCAACACACCACAGACTGCGGGCGGAGCGCAGTAGGAATGGAAAATGTAGGAACAAATAAGACAAGACCAATGGGTTGGTAGTGGAGACAGATGTAAAGCGGATGGAAGAAGAATCGTATGCCAGCAGTTGTTTGAGTACAAAGGAATGTTCCTAGTAACACCAGATACGTATAAAAAAAAGGTAGTTGGTATTTGCATACCAACCACCTTATAGATTCATGGTAGTTCCTTAGTTAGAGTGGATATGGGTCAGAGTCAGACCTGTTTGATAGAAGTACACCGTGTATTGAGGCCGAACGCTGCTTCCGTCATAAAAGTCAGCGTTAAAACGCTGGCCTTTTAGTTCGTTGTTGAACAGAGATTGCACAGCCTCAACACACTCGTGAGTAGTTCCGTCAAAATCGATGCCGTCAAATTGCCCATCAGTTGTAATAGTTACTAGCATTTCTTACTCCAAAGGTTAATTCGCCCGCAGCACCCTATGCGCTGCGTGGCAAAGTCAGGGAATCGCTGGGAGGCTCTGTAGTCAAGGATTAGAAAACTGTAGGTATCGCCTACGGGTGCATCAGAGCCGACCACAGACAAAGAACGGCAGTAGCAGAAGAGAGATACAAAAGCTATTGGCGATGCCTGAGACAGTTTTCCCTTGACTATGGAGGTCAGCGATACCATGATCTTTTCACGTAGCCCTTAAGGAGGAGGTTGCAGGCCAACGCCAACTAAGCCTCGGCAACGATGGCAAACTAGTAGCCTAGTGCGTCATAGCACTACAACATATTCAGAGAAGTATGGTCTATGAGCTAACAGACACCGAACAATGGGAATGATGTAGGAGCTAGATAGTTGGGGGCAGATGTCATGTAAGTTATTGATAACATTGCTGGTGATATAAGCACTGTATATAAACACAGTAGTGGATAACCTGTGGATAACTATGCAATAAGGGGTGAGATATAGGTTATGCCTATAGGTTTATGTATATAAGTAGGGTAGGAGGGGGCAAATATGTTTGTGTGAAATGTTACTTCTTACAACATATAACGCTGCCACAACTTTTATAACAAAGGGGGGTTCCTTTGTGATAAGAGGGGAGTACTGTATAAACATACAGGTACTATTTAGCGTAGTTAGGTTAGAGATTACTGCTCGTTCTTACGAGAACTCGCAGAACTATGCTTAGCTCAAGAACACTCTTACATCAAACCCATGTCAAACAATAGTATTGTTACCTGACCCAAGAAAGAAAAGAGTAAAAGAAAGAAGCCCTCAGTGTCGTATTTTTAAAAAAGCTTGTCAAGTCCAACAAAAGTACTCATCTGATAAATAAAGTTCATTTACTGTCACTTATGTGACACTACACAAAGATTAAAAGGATGATATAGTCTGCTCCATCGGGGGAACACCCAACAACGCTGGTTGGTTTGATTCCAATGTAATGAGTGTGAACTCGATGGTTCGACTCCATCAACAGACGCAGCGAGTACCCCACCTTTTAATTAAAGGAGTTTCAATGGCTACAGCTAAAAAGAGTAGTGCTAAGAGTACAGGAGCTAAGTCCCCTGCTTGGCAACGTAAAGAAGGTAAGAATCCTAGTGGTGGTTTGAATGCTAAGGGTCGTGCTTCTTACAATGCAGCTAACCCAGGTAAGCCTGGTCTTAAAGCTCCTCAACCTGAAGGTGGTTCTCGTAGAGACTCTTTCTGTGCAAGGATGGAAGGCATGAAGAAGAAACTAACTTCTGCTAAGACTGCTAAAGACCCTAACAGTCGTATCAATAAATCTCTTAAAGCTTGGAAGTGCTAATATGGCTAATGTTAAGAAAAACCTTAATGCTACAAAGAACTGGATAGCTGGTGCTATTAAAAACCCAGGTGCTTTGCGTGAGTCTTTAGGTGTAAAGAAGGGTGAGACTATCCCTGCTGCCAAACTAGAAGCTGCAGCTAAGAAGCCTGGAAAGATGGGACAACGTGCTCGTATGGCACAAACTCTTAAGAAAATGAAGAAGTAATGCGTAGAAAAACCTCTCATGATCGTAGGTACAAGAAGTCTGTTTGGAATCAGAACCAAAAGCTACAAGCTGTTAGTACCTATTTAATGTTAGGTAGTATGCCTGAAACTGCTATAGTTACGGGTATACCACTACCCACCCTTAAGACTTGGAAAACTACTGATTGGTTTAAAGAGTACTGTTTGCAACTGCAATCTGAAGATGTGCAGCAAATGGACTCTAATTTAAAAAGAGTTATTACCAAAGCTCTTAAGGCTACGGAAGAACGTTTAGATGTAGGTGATGCTCAGTTTGACCAAAAGACTGGGGAGATTATTCGTATCCCAGTTAAGGCTCACGTAGCTTTAAAGATCACCACAGACTTAATGACTAAGCAACAGAAATTAACAGACAAGCCTGTTGAAAAAGAACTTGAGAAGACTATTGACGACAGATTGCTCAAGCTGTCTGAGGAGTTTGCTAGGTTTGCTAACTCTAAAAGAAACACCATTGAAGCTGAAATCATTGAGATCAAATGAGCAAGCTCAATGCTGACGTAATGGAGGGGTTTGTTAACTCTGTTCTTAGAAAGAATTTTGATAGACCTGCTCCTACCCCACAGTTTCACAAGGAAATATGGGACCTTGTTACTAGTAACAGCAGACAAGTAGCCATAGCTGCTCCTCGTTATCATGCTAAATCTACAGCAGTAACCCACGCCTACACACTAGCTTCAGTTCTATTTAGGGAATCAAGGTATGTACTTATTGTTTCAGATACAGTATCTCAAGCTATCCAGTTTCTTGGAGACATTAAGAAAGAACTCCTTGATAACGAGGATTTGCGATCCTTGTTTTCAATTAAAGATGGACCATTCCCCAAAGATACAGAAGATGATTTGATTGTTGAGATGGATGATGGATATACCTTCCGTATCCAAGCAAAGGGTTCTGAACAAAAGCTTCGTGGTTTGAAGTGGGCTAATTTACGTCCTGACCTAATCATTGGTGATGACATGGAAAATGATGAGATTGTCATGAACAAAGACAGGCGTATGAAGTTTAAACGCTGGTTTTATGGTGCTCTTATTCCTTGCGTATCATCTTCAGGAAAGATACGTATTGTAGGAACTATCCTACACTTAGACAGCTTATTAGAGAACTTAATGCCTACTTCTCAGTTATCTACCCACAGAGGTGTTAAAGACCTAGTGCAAGAGGACCTTAAAGAATACTCTAGGAACATACTACCCTGGAAGTCTGTCAAGTATCGTGCTCACACAGATGACTTTAAAACTTTGTTATGGCCTGAAATGAAGACTGCTGAGCAATTTAAAATGCTCAAGGATGACTATGTGCGTCAAGGTCTAGCTGACATTTACTCCCAAGAGATGCTTAACATTCCGTTGGATATTAGCGACACTTTCTTTAAAAAGACTGACTTTGTAGCTATGAAACCTGAAGAACAAAAGAAGAATTTAGTCTATTATGCTACCTGTGACTTAGCTGTATCCCAATCCCAAAGAGCTGATTACTCTGCTTTTGTAGTTGGTGGTATGGATGAGGATGGAAAGCTATACTGTAAGCACGTAATTAAAGAGCGTATGGACGCTTTAGAGATTGTAGATACAATCTTGATGATTCAAAAGATTTATAAGCCCGTACTCTTTGGACTTGAACAAGGTACTATTCAGAAAGCTATTGGTCCCTATCTCAACGAAGAGATGCTTAAGCGAGGTGAGTTTATTAACACAGTGTTGTTAAAACCAAGCGGTGACAAACTTACCCGTGCTAGGAGTATTCAAGCTCGTATGAGAAGTGGGGCTTGTCGATTTGACAAAGAAGCTGACTGGTATCAAAACTTTGAGGATGAACTTCTTAGATTTCCTAGAGATAAGCATGATGACCAAGTAGATGCTTGGGCGTATTTGGGCTTAATGCTTGATAGGATGTGGGAAGCCCCAACCGAAAAAGAAATCGAAAAAGAAGAGTACGAGGCTTATATTCGTGAAAGTAATGTAGTAGACTCTGGACGATCTGCTATTTGTGGGTACTAAAGATATGCACTTAAAAGAAAAGTTTAACATTGAAAACCTCATGTATGAGGCCAACATTGCTACCCTCCTATGCAAAGAGGACTTGACAACTATCGGGGTTCAAATTGTTAGGGACTTTGATAACGATATTTCATCTCGGAGCAGTTGGGAAAAGCGTACTGAAACTTCTCTTAAACTTGCACTCCAAGTTGCTGAAACTAAAAACTTTCCTTGGGCTAATGCCAGCAACGTTAAATTCCCACTCATTACTATTGCTGCACTGCAGTACCATGCTCGCAGTTATCCTGTACTAATAGACAGCGATTTGCCAGTTAAGTGTCGTGTTGTTGGTGATGACAAAGACGGACTGCGTGGACTTCGTGCTACTCGTGTTGAACAACACATGAGTTACCAACTTCTTGAAGAAGATGAAGACTGGGAAAGCGAAATGGACAAGGTTCTTATTACACAGCCTATTATTGGCTGTGCATTTAAGAAGACCTATTACGATCCAGTTAAAAAGCACAACATTTCTGAGAACGTCTTAGCTAAAGACTTGGTAGTTAACTACTGGACTAAGAGTCTGGATACTGCTCACCGAGTTACGCATGTCCTTCAAATGACTAGCAACGAAATTTATGAGCGAGTAGCTCGTGGATTATGGCTTGATGTGTCTGAAGGTCGTAGACAACAACAGCCAAGTATTTTAATAAGTGATAACTTACAAAGTGCTCAAGACAATGCCCAAGGTTTAACACCACCAGAGTCAAGTGATCCAAGTACTCCTGTTGAAATACTTGAACAACATTGCCACATTGACTTTGATGATGATGGTTATGCAGAACCCTACATTGTTTATGTACGCAGAGACAACAAGCAAGTGGCTCGCATTGTTGCTCGGTACAGCGAATCTGATGTAGAGCGTAATGATAAGGATACTATTCTTAGCATTAAAGCTGAACAGTATTTTACTAAATATCCTTTTGTACCTTCGCCTGACGGTGGTTTTTACGACTTAGGTTTTGGTGTTCTTCTTGGTCCTTTGAATGAGTCAATCAATACAATCATCAACCAGCTCGTTGATGCTGGTACTATGGCTAATACTGCTGGTGGATTTCTTAGCCGTGGTATTAAGTTACGTGGTGGTAACTACTCCTTCAATCCTATGGAGTGGAAGCATGTAGATACAACAGGCGATGATTTACGTAAAGGCATTGTTCCACTGCCAGTACGTGAACCCTCAAACGTTATGTTTACACTGTTAAACTTATTAATTAACTATGGTGAACGCATTGGTGGTTCTGTAGACATTTTGTCAGGTCAAAACCCTGGACAGAATACTCCTGCTGAAACCACCCGCACTATGGCTGAACAGGGTATGAAGATATTTAATGGTATCTTTAAACGTACTCATCGCAGTCTTAAGCAAGAGTTTCGTAAACTGTATCGCTTAAACCAAATCTTTATAACTGAAGATACACCATACGTATCTAATGCTAAGAACACTGGTATTGTTTTAGCTTCTGATTATGCAGGTCCTGTTACAGACGTAATGCCTACTGCTGATCCATCTGTAACCTCTGATGCCCAGCGCATGAGCCAAGCTGCAGCTATTGCACAACGAGTTTCTGTAACACCAGGCTTATACAACCGCTATGAAGCTGAGTACACTTTCTTAAGAGCAATGAAAGTTACAAACATTGACAAGATATTGCCTGATCCTAAAGGACCAAATGCAGTACAACCACCATCTGATCCTAAGATTCAAATTGAACAGATGCGCCAGCAAACTAAACAAGCTGAGATGGACTTAAACATGAAGATGGGTCTGCTTAAACTAATGGGTGAAGCAGAACTAAACCAAGCACAAATTCAAAGACTTGAAGCAGAAGTAGAAGCTATCAAGATTGGTATTGTGACTGAAGGTGAAAGAATGCGTATTCAAGAAATCAATATGCAAATAGGTCTGCAACGTGAGCGTAGAGAAGGTGTTCTTAGTTCTATCCAAACTATGAATACTGTCTACGACAAAATGAAGCTAGATGTAGGGAAGCAATCCCCTGAGCAACCAGTAGTGCCACAGGAGATGATGCCCCAAGTACCACCTCAGTAAGGTTTTAAAAAGGAGAGAGAATGGAAGCAGTTAGCCAAGACAACTTCGATGAATGGAAACACCATCCAGTTACTAAACGTTTGATGAAAATGCTTAGTACAGATAGGGAAGCCATGAAAGAAGGTCTAGTCAACAATACGTTTGACGATGAGCAAGAAGTAAAAGGTCGCTGTAGAGCAATCGCAATTATTCTAAATTTGGAATATGAAGATTTGTTTGAAGCAACTATTAAGAGAGAACCAAATGAGTAATGAATCAGGTATTAACCCAGTAGGGTGGCGTGTGCTTATCAAGCCACAAGAAGTAAAAGAAGTCTCCGAAGGAGGCATCATTCTTACTACTGAAGTAACTAAAGATCGTGAACAGATGGGTAATACCACTGGTGTTGTTGTAGCTATGGGCGACCAATGCTATGCCGATGAACCTGCACCTTGGTGTGTAGTAAGCGATAAAGTTATTTTTGCTAAATATGCAGGTTTACTGTATTTAGGTAAAGATGGGTTTAAATATCGTATGATTAATGATAAAGACATCACAGGCACTCTTGATGCTGATGTTGATCTTGTTGATCCTTATTTGGCAAAAAAGTAAATTAGGAGTAAGATATGAGTGAAGAAAACAACAGTGTTGCTAGTAATGAAGTTGCTTCAGAAATTCAACATGAGGCTGAATCTCAAGGTTGGGTTCCTAAAGAAAGATTTCGTGGCAACGAAGCTGATTGGGTAGATGCTGATATTTTTGTAAAACGTGGTCGAGAGATTCTTCCTATTCTGCGTAAGAATAATGAGAACCTTGTTAAAGACCTCAATGCTACAAAAGAGCAACTCAAAGAGTTTCGACTAGCAGCAGAAGAGTTCAAACAGTTTCAACGTGAAACTTATGAACGCAAAGTTAATGATTACGAATTACGTATTCAAGATATTAAAGAAAGCCGTGCTCAAGCTATTAGCGATGGGGATGGTCAGAAAGTCAATGCCCTAGATGACGCATTGGACCTTGCAAAAGAAGAATACAAAGAGGCTAAACAAGCCGTTAAAGACGCAGATGTTGTTAAAACACCTGAACCAGTACAGGCTGAGATTGATCCAGGCTTACAAGCGTGGTTAGATCGCAACACTTGGTTTGGTGAAGATAAACGAATGACTGCCGTAGTTAATGGTATTGGTGAGAGTCTTCGAGTAGAATTTCCTATGCTTAAGGGACAACCGTTTCTGGATAAGCTTGATGAAGTGTTAGCAGAAGAGTTTCCTAATAAGTTCGGTAAAAAACAAAGTATACGCAGTCGGGTTGAATCTGGATCAGGTAGGCAGAGTCGTGGTAGTAGTAACTCCCAGTCTTATGACAACCTTCCCTCTGAAGCTAGAGCCGCATGTGATCGGTTTGTTAAGCAAAAGCTTATGACCCGTGAACAATATGTTGCAGATTTTGACTGGAATTGATTTTTAACTTACACTAAAGGAAATTGATATGCCCCGTGCACTAAATGAGTTTGAAAAACGTGATCGTCTTCTAGAGAAAATGGCAGATAAACAAGCAGCAGCCTTTGCTCCTAGACCTGCTGAAGACGGTACAACTCGAAAACGTAGGAATGTCTTTAATGGGACAGAAGCTAAGATAAGTGTTCGAACACAGATAGAAGGTTATCATCTCCATGTCTTTACGGATGCTGGGGGACGAATTAAAGAAGCTGTGGATAGCGGCTATGAGTTCGTAAAGCCTGATGAAGTGGGAGGCGTGAGTGAGAATGTGGTCAGCCGTAATGGTGATCTTGGAGAAAGAATTAGGTATCTTGTAAATCCTCGTGCAGAAGGCACGGAGCAATATGGGTACTTAATGAAGATTCGGCAAGAATGGTATGAGGAAGATCAAGCTGAGCTTCAAGCTAAAAACAATCGCATTGATGCTGCCATTCGCAAGGGTAAGATTACTGGAGATGATCCATCTTTCTATACTCCTCGTGATGGTATCAAACTTAACTAATGTTTTATTAAGGAGTCTTAAATGGCTAACGTAAACAAACCTACAGGCTTTAGCCCAGTAGGAAACTTGCTAGGTGGCAAGTGGAATGAGCAGGGTCGTGTATACGCTATCCCTACCTCTGACACTACCAATAGCTATGCAATCGGTGATTGTGTAATGTCTGCTTCTGGTTCGGATGCCACTGGTATTCGTAACATCCAGAAGTGGGGCGGTGCTACAACTACCTCTGCTTTGCCTTTGGGCATTATCGTAGGCATTCGTGTTGCTGATCCTGGCGTAAGCTTGGTTGGCACTACTTTGGACCTAACACAAACATACATTGCTGCTGGTACTCGTACCAACACCCGTTACGTGTTTGTTGTGGATGATCCTTTCGTCTTGTTCGAAGCTCAGTTTGGTTCTGTGGGTGCAACCATAGCCCAACTGTCTATGAATGCTGCCGTGACTATCTCCGCTGCCAATCAAACTTCTTTGGCTCCAAGTGCTCCGTTCTCTGATATGGTCCTTTCTGGTCCTGCAGTTACGGCTACTTTGCCAATTCGTTTGCTTGGTGCTGTTCAACGTGCTAATAATGAAGCGACTACTGCTGCTAGTCCTTATATTCGTGTGTTGTGCAAATTCAATTATCATGAGTACGGTACTATCGCCTCTGCCTCTGGCTCAGTCGTTAACTACCTTGCAGTTTAATTAAGGAGAATAAATCATGGCTGGTGTAATTACTACCGCATCCCATCCCAAGGCTCTATGGCCTGGCGTTAAAGCTTGGTGGGGACAAGTCTACAATGAGCATCCAGAAGAGTATGTTGACCTGTTTGACAAAGATACTTCTACTCAGAACTACGAAGAAGACGTTCAACTGTCTGGTTTCGGTCTAGTTCCTGTGAAGTCTGAAGGTCAAGGCACTGCATACGACTCTGAAATCCAAGGCTTTACCACACGTTATACACACGTTGCTTACGCAATGGGTTATATCGTGACTAAAGAAGAGTTGGATGACAACTTGTATGAGCAAATCTCTAAGAAACGTGCTTCAGCTTTGGCAATGTCTTTCCGTCAAACGAAAGAAAACATTGCTGCTAACGTGTACAACCGTGCTTTTAACAGCACGTATAAAGGTGGTGATGGTGTCGCTTTGTGCGCTACTAACCACCCTAATACTTCTGGTGGCACGTTTGCTAACAAGCCTACAGTTGACGTTGACTTGTCAGAAGCTGCTTTGGAAGATGCAGTGATCGCAATCATGGGTCTGCAAAACGACCGTGGTTTGTTGGTTGCCATTCAACCTGACAGTCTGCACATTGCTCGTCAAGAAGTGTTCAATGCTCAGCGTATTCTCCACTCTAAGTACCAAACAGGTAATGCCAACAATGACATTAACGTCATTGCTACTGGTAACTACTTGCCTGGTGGCTTTAAAGTGAACCACTACTTCACAAGCCCACACGCTTGGTTTATCCGTAACACCATTCCTGGTGGTACTGGTATGAAGTACTATGAGCGTCATGCTGTCACGTTCGATCAGGACAATGACTTTGATACTATGAACGTTAAAGCCAAAGGCTACGAGCGTTATAGTTTTGGTTGGTCTGATCCCCGTGCTATCTTTGGTGTTAATGGTCCGTAATTGTTCCTAGTAACAAACCCTCTCCCAAAAGGAGGGGGTCACTTCTTAATTAAAGGAATTTAAAATGAGCTACGAACGTCAAAAAGAAAAGGGCAAGCGCCCTGATGTTACAGTCCAATCTAAGATGGAAGAAAAAAAAGAAAAGAAAATGGCTCCCATGAAGAAGATGGCTGTAAAAAAGACTGTGCCTAAAAAGAAAATGTAAAGTACAATTCAATCTTCCAATGACGCTCTTAATTGAGCGTTGTTTTAAACAACGTCAAAGGAACTTATCATGTCAAATCCAACACGACTCTATAGTGGTTTATCCACTGCATTCCCTAATGAACCTCTGCATTCTTACCCTTTTCCTGACCCTTTCCACACTGGAAGCAACCAATACGTAGGTAGTTCTACTTATAGTAATGATTTCAACACACTGATTGGTACGGACTTTACAACATCAGGCTCATCTTCTGCATTTGCTCTTGCAGCAGGAGTTGGCGGTTGGGCTACTCTTACCCCAGGTGGTACTACTACAGCTAGTGCTACTTATAAACCTATTACGTTTTATCAATTTGTAGCGGGCAATCGTTCTTGGTATATATGTCGTTTTAAAACCTCTGCTGTAGCTGGCAACGTGTCTTTTTACGCTGGTTTGCGTAATGGTGTTAGTGCAACTGAAGGCTTATGGTTTGCTAAAGCTGCTGCATCTACTTCTATTAACTTAGTGTCTACTGTTGATAGTACTGCTACTACTTTGGTAACAGGTGTTGCAACTGCTGTGGCTGATACTTTTGTTGAAGTTGGTTTTTACTATGATGGCACAGACGTAATTGTCTACTCAGGTACTTCTTCCACTGATTTGGGTATGGTAGCTCGTGTGTCTAACGTTACTATTGGTGCTACTGCCACTAACTTGACTAGTGCTTTGTTAAGCCCTGTGTTTCAAATTACTCCTACAGCAACTGACACCTTGACTACTGACTTTGTGTTGGCAGCTCAAGAAGTTACACGCTAATAAATTAAAGTAAACACCACATCTGCTACAACAGTGACAGGTGTGGTTTGTTACAAAAATAGTTTAGTGTTAAACGTAAACAAAGTAGGAGTTTAATATGGCTGATATGTTTCTTAAGAGTGGCGAGCAACCTCGTTACTTTGCTTTTAGTGGTGTAAACTCTACGACCTCTAACTTAGCATCTTCACCTATCTATAAAGAAAGTCCATACAGTAGCTTCCAAGCTATTGTTACTGGTACAGGTACTGTGACTGCAACTGTTGCTGTTCAAGTATGCAATGAAGCTGATACCTTTAATGGTACTAAAGCTAATTGGATTACTATGGGTACTATTACATTGTCTGGTACTACTACAGCTACTGATGGCTTTACTACTGTATGTCCTTGGCGTTATGTACGAGTCAATGTAACTAACGTTACTGGTACTAACGCAACTGCTGAAATCATCATGGGTGTGTAATTATGGCTGTTGCTACTACAAACCTTTATGGGGCTTTTGATAACCCAGGAGATTTTGGGATTACCGAATATGGAGTAGCTACTGATAAGTATGGGGTTATTCAAGACCCTATCACTTCTACAGGCACACTGTTACTAGAAACAGGTGATGATTTGCTGCAAGAAGATAGCAGCTATATCTTGTTGTAATTTAGGATATTTATGACCTCAACTGTATTTACTTCTGGCACTGTAATTGAGTCTCCTTGGCTTAATGATGTAAACACGGCTGTATATACAACTGTTCCTGCTGCTGCTAGTTCATCTGCGCTTGCGGCCTCCTCTGGCTCGTCTTTGGTGGGCTTTATCCAGTCAGGCTCTGGAGCAGTCGCCACAACAGTCCAAGCTAAGTTGCGTGAGAGTGTGAGCGTGTTGGATTTTGGTGCTGATCCTACGGGGGTTGCTGATAGCACCAGTGCTTTTACGGCTGCAATAGCAACGGGTGCAGCCATTATCAATATGCCAGCAGGGACATTTAAGATTTCATCTACTTTGACTATAAGTAGACAAGTCCAGTTAATTGGGTCCGGCGCTGGTGAAGTTGATGGAACTGCGGGTACCTCTACCACAACGATCAACTACACAGGCACAGGTGTTGCCATTAGTTTGATCGGAGCAAACGTCAATGGTATTGATAATATGCACTTGTCCGATTTTCACATCGTTGGAACTGTTTCTTCTGATGGTGGATTGTTAGTGGGGGATGCTTGGTCTGGACACCCATTTAATGACGGTTTTGTTGTTGACTCGTCTTTTATCAATCTTAGTTTTAATGGATTTACCAAAGTAAATGCCTATGGAATGCGGGTTAGAAATGTACTAAACAGCTATTTTAGAAACCTCCATCCAAAAAATTGCTATGATGGTTTGCTTCTTAACGGTATCATAACAACCTTATCTTTTCATAACTCTTGGTTTCGATCAAGTGTTCGTAATGGTTTTCGGATTGACGCAGACGGTACTAACGGTCAAATATCGAACGTTGTACTTAACGACTGCACCAGTGAGGCCAATGGCGAAGCTGGTTTATATTTAAGTGGTCAGATTGCTGCTCTTGATTTCTATTCTTATCATTCAGAAGCTAACAATACAACAGGCGGGACAGCGCCTATAGTTATCACAGACAACGGTCAACTCTGCCAAGGTATAAACTTTTGGGGCGGTGTTGTTCAGGATAAAGTTGGCGCATTGCAATATGATGTTACGGGAACACTGTATACCACTTGGACTAATGTAATTGTTCCAAGTTATGCTGCTGCGTTTATCAAGGTTTCGTCTACCACTTTGTACGGAGCGTTTAACTATGCTGGCGTTGAAATGACCGTTAATAGCATTGTTAATAACCCATACAACGGCGTTTCAATTAACGGAAATATTCCCGAATCTGGTTTGCGTAGTGTGCGAACAAAGTCAAATTACATACTTGCTGGCACTGCAGTAACTTCATTTACTTTTCAAGCGGTTACAGATGCAAACTGGAAATCTACAACTATAAAAATTACAGCTTCTGCGTCAGATCGTAATACTACGGGCCATGTTGGAGCATGGTGGCAATATGAAGTTATTTTGCTAAACGCAAATGCTGCAATTGTGACTTTAGTTGATAGTGGTGGTACTACGGGGTCATTTGTAGTTGCAATATCGGGCGATTCTGGTACAGCTAAACAAGTTATTACGGTATCCGTTACCGCCACGGCGCTTGATGGTATTACGACAACTCTTGAAGCTGCATGTCCAATGGGCATTTCTGCAATTTTTTAAGGAAAATTTATGGCTGATAAAAAAATATCTGCACTTACAGCAGCAACAACTCCTTTAGCGGGTACTGAAGTTCTACCTATTGTTCAGGGTGGTGCAACGGTCAAGGTGGCCGTGAGTAATTTGACCGCTGGTCGTGCAATTAGCTTGGGAAGCAGCTCTCAAATAACTGGTGGTGGCTTATTAAAACTTGGAATTGCAACAGGTAATGCTGGAGCAGCAACACAATTTAATGGGTGGTCATCGCCTTCTTATGGGAATTGGCAAATAGATAATGTTTACGGACTTGGACCGGCAGGTGCATTAAACTTTACACCTTCGGATACGGGGGGTGGAACTACCTATACGGGAAATCCTGCGTTTTACATTATGGCTGCAACGGGAGCATACTCTAGTACCGGTTTTACTGCGTTAACCGGAAACTTCACTTTTAGCACAGCAGCCAAAGGCATCAACTTCACCGCCAACACTCCCGCAGCAGGAATGACAAGCCAGTTGCTTAACTGGTATGAAGAAGGTACTTGGACGCCAACAGATGTTTCTGGCGCAGGGTTGTCGTTAACCATTCCAGCCAACAGCACAAAATACACTCGCAAAGGCCGAGAAACAACTTACATGGCTTGGATTTCATTTCCTGTTACCGCAAGCATAGTTGCGGCTGAAATTGGAGGCATACCATTTGCGGCATTAAATGGTTATGCTGGTAACGGCGTATCGTTTTATTCCACTGCGGGATTTCAAGTATTTGCTAGGCTTAACACAACATCATCTTTTAACCTTGTAAAAAATGACAACACTACGGTCACTAATGTAATGTTGACTGGTAGCACACTTGCTGTTCAATTTACAGTGTTTTCTTGATTTGGAGAGCCAAATGGCTTTGACAAAAATTAGCAATTCGATGAATCAAGGGTGTGAAGCTACACCTTTGGCAACATTACTTGGCCCACCATCTGCTGATGGCCCTGACCCTATTGACGCAGGAATTGAATGGTTGGCAAATAATACGTTAGGGACACAAAAAAAGTTTGCGGCTATTCAATGTGAGATTCAAATTGATACTCCCGGTAACGAATCAGGACGGATGCATTTTTTGGTAAGTCAGGATGATTTTTTACAAGTTATTGGAACTATTACTCGACAAGGCTCTTGGGTTGTTGGCCCCGGCGCACCATCCTACATAATGCAGATTGCAGGAGAGCAAACCATCAATGGTGTTGTTTCGACAACGCCTATTTTTGGTGAGCGTTTATCAGTAGAAGACCCCGACTATGTTGATATGCGTGGATTTGCAATTCGCAATGTCAAAATCACAGACTTAACAGATTTAGATTATTCTGCGGGCATTGGTTTTTCTGTTCTTAACACCGATGGCAAAGAACGTGAAACAGCACTATTGCGAACTAAATACTCGGTTAGAACTGCTGGTTCTGAATACAGTTATATGTATCCAGCAACATTAGTTAATGGGGTGCAAATAAGTGGGCCGTATTTTCATAACTCAGGCGTTAGTTTTAACGGAACATTAAACGCTAACAACATTCTTAGCGCTTACAAAAATGACACCTTAACACTTCCTGTAACGGGTATTGTTGGGTCGCCAAACATAAATGTTTACTACACACAAGTTGGTAATTTGGTTACTTTAACTTTTCCAACTTTTAGCGGAACATCTAACTCAGCTTTATTTCAAATTGATTTTCTACCTACAAACATACGTCCTTCTAATGACCGTCTTGTGATGATGCGTGTCATAGACAACAGTGTTCAATTGTTATCCCCCGGTATTGCATACATAAAAGCATCGGGGCGCATAGATATTTACAAAGATTTGGCAGAAGCTGCTTTTACTGCATCTGGCACTAAAGGTATCAATCCTTTATGTGTAAGTTATACGTTATATTAAAGGAAAAATCATGGAATTCAAATGGTCAATTAACAAAGTCCAAGTGGCTGAAAACAATCTGGTTGTCAAGGTTGACTTGACAGTTACCGCTATTGATGGCGACAACTCAGCGTCAGCGGCCTACAGTCGTGAGTTAGTTCGTGGAGACACATTCACAATTTTTAACGAGCTGACTGAGCAACAAGTGCTTGACTGGTGTTTTGCTCCAGAAGTCACGACTTGGCTAGACAGAGAGAATGTGGAGCAGTCTTCTACCCGTCTAATCAAGGACGAGGGTGAAGCACAGGTCACTGGTCAGATTGAGCGCCAATTGGCTCAAGCTGCTGCCGAACCAAAATTACCGTGGGTCACACAAGATGAACTTACTACTTCAGAGATTTAAGTCCAAAACCTACTGGGTTGCTCTAGTAGGTGCTTTGCTGACCGTGATTGAGGCCAACAGCGGCTTTATCGGTCAATTCCTGCCTGCCGAGTACCGAGCTTACATCGTGATGCTGTGGCCC
>Ga0209299_1000955_pt1 | contig 16225 bp, 20 predicted proteins | sample S_140806_MF_Meta_FD_187326 | JGI IMG/M metagenome (GOLD analysis project Ga0209299, IMG submission 187326) | Freshwater microbial communities from Lake Simoncouche, Canada to study carbon cycling - S_140806_MF_MetaG (SPAdes) (version 2) | ecosystem: Environmental > Aquatic > Freshwater > Lake ...
CCCCTCGAACCACCGCCGCCGCCGCCCCAGGGCGATCAAGCCCCCGACCCGCCAGCAGACCAGGCGCCGGAGCAGGACCAGGACGAGCCAGATCCCCCCGAGCCCGACGACGACGACGACGACGACGACGACGACAGCCCCGAGGATCAGGCCCCCCCCTCCATCCCCGAGGAGTTCCTGCTCGATCCGGAGGCCATCGCCATCGACCCGGACCTGCTGCTGTTCTCAGCCGCCCGGGCCCGCAGTGGCGGCAGTGGCAGCCGCACCCTGGTGCGCAGTGAGAGCCGGGGCCGTTACGTCAAGCCGATGCTGCCGAGGGGGCCCGTGCGCCGCATCGCCGTGGATGCCACCCTGCGGGCCGCAGCCCCCCACCAGAAGGCCCGCCGCGCCCGCCATCCCGAGCGCCGGGTCATTGTTGAAGAGGCCGACCTGCGGGCCAAGCTGCTGCAACGCAAGGCCGGGGCCCTGGTCATCTTTTTGGTCGACGCCAGTGGTTCGATGGCCCTCAACCGCATGCAAAGCGCCAAGGGGGCCGTACTGCGCCTGCTCACCGAGGCCTACGAGAACCGCGACGAGGTGGCCCTGATTCCCTTTCGCGGCGACCAGGCCGAGGTGCTGCTGCCCCCCACCCGCTCGATCACCGCCGCCCGCCGCCGGCTCGAATCGATGGCATGCGGGGGCGGATCCCCCCTCGCCCACGGCCTCACCCAGGCGGCCCGTGTGGGGGCCAATGCCCTGGCCACCGGTGATCTCAGCCAGGTGGTGGTGGTGGCGATCACCGATGGAAGGGGCAACGTGCCCCTGGCCCGCTCCCTGGGCCAACCCGCCCTGGAAGGTGAGGAACCGGTGGATCTGCGCGAGGAGCTGCGGCAGGTGGCCGGTCGTTACCGCGCCCTCGGTATCAAGCTGCTGGTGATCGACACCGAGCGCAAGTTCATCGGCAGCGGCATGGGCAAAGAACTGGCCGAGGCCGCCGGCGGTCGCTATGTGGCCCTGCCCAAAGCCAGTGACCAGGCCATTGCCGCCATCGCCCTGGAAGCCGTCGCCAGCTTGTGAGCCTCTGGTCCCGGCGGCCCGGCGCCTCTGCCCCCTACAGCCCCCGGACCGAGCCCGGCGCCGGGGCGGGGGGGGCCACGCCGCCACTGCCGCGGCTGCGGGGCGCCAGCCGCTCCTGCTCGGCCCGCTGCCGTTCGGCTCGGGCCGCCTCCCGGCGTGCCGCATCGGAGCCGGCACGCTGCTGCACCGCCTCGGGATTGCTGGGATAGAGATCGTCAAAGAAGCGGGCCAGCCCTTGGCTGACGCTGCGGATGTTGTCGGCCACCTTGGGATCGCCCGTCAGTTTCTGCACGTCACCGCCGACGGCCTGCCAACGGTCCGTGAGCTGGCGAGCGTTGGCCAGGGTGGCCTGCAGGTCGGCGGTCATCTTGGGGTTGTCGAGCCGGGCGGCCAACTGGCGGGCGTGGCGGCTGGCTCGCTGGGCATCGACACTGGCGGCATTGAGATTGTTCAGGATGGGTGTGGCCCGGGCCATGGAGGCATTGAGCTGGGCCACCGCCTGGCGCGCATCGCGCACAAACAACTGGCCATCCCGTGTCAACTTTTGCGTTTCGAGGGCCGTGTCTTCGAAGGTCTTGGTGGCTGAAACCATCTGGGGTACCAGCTTGCCGCGGTCGGCCTCAGAGAGCAGGCGCTGCATGGTCTCGGTGACCGAATCGAAGCTGGCCGCCGTTACCCCAGGGATCCGGTTGTACTGGCAAACCATCCGCTTGCGATCGCAGCCTGCCTCCTTTGGCCCTGGCATTGCGGGCCCCAGGGGCCGACCGCCACTCAACAACGAAACCGCCGCATCGCCACCCAACAGGGAGGAGGGGGCAACCCGGGCCACCACCGGCAGGGCCAGCCGCAGCTTGGGATCGGTGATGGTCAATTCGGCCACCACCTCCGTATCGGTGACTTTGAGGGCCTGAACGCTGCCCACCATGACGCCGCGGTAGGAGACGGGCGAGCGGGGGGCCAGCCCAGCGGCGTCTTGAAAGCTGGCCTCCATGGTCCAGGTCTGGCGCCCCAGGGAAATGCCCCTCAACCAGAACCAAAGCCCCAGGCCGCTGGCGATGGCAACCAACAGGCAAAATCCAAGGGAAGCCTCGCGTACACTGCGGCGCATCGACTATCTCTCTGCCGGCTGCATCGGACCGCGGAGGCTACCGCTTCGGAATTGCACCACGTAGGGGTCCTCTGAGACCCGGAATTCTGCAATCGTACCGCTCCAGCGGAAACAGCCGTCGTACAGCAAGGCCACCCGATCAGCGCAACGGTCGATGGTGCTGAGCACATGGCTGACAACCACGCCTGAGGCGTTGGTGAGGGTGGTGCTCTGCACAATCAAGTCCTCAATACGGGTGCAGGCCATCGGATCAAGGCCCGCCGTGGGCTCATCAAAGAGCAGCAAGGGCACCCGCCCCTCGATGGCGGCCGGATCGTCAATCAGGGCCCGGGCAAAGCTGACCCGCTTCTGCATTCCCCCACTCAGTTCTCCGGGCAGGCGCTCCTCGATGCCAGCCAAACCCACCGCCTCCAGGGCCCTGGCCACCCGCTCCCGAATCTGGTCCTCGCCCAGGCGGCTATAGCGATAGAGCAGGAAACCGACGTTCTCCCGCACCGTCAGGGAGGCCAGCAGGGCCGGGTTCTGAAACACCAGCCGCACATCGGGGGGGTGCCGCTGGTCCAGGCGCAGATAGGTCTGGGGCACCCCATGCAGGCGCACGCCGCCGGAGCTGGGCAAAAGCAAACCCGCCAGCAGGCGCAGGATCGTTGACTTGCCAGACCCGGAGGGTCCCACCACCACCAGCCGTTCCCCCGCCTCGACCCGCAGATGCAGTTGGTCCAAGACCAGCCGCTCTCCCCAGCGCATGGTCACCCCATCGAGCTCGGCCACCGGCAAGGGGTCCTGCGGGTCTGGACTGCCCGCCAGGGGCCCGGGAGATGGGGGGCGATCCAGAAGGCGGTGGCGGGCGTTCCGGCGGACCCGATTGATCACGGCAGCGGGCGTTCAAGGACTCTCAACAGCACCATTTTGGTCCCTGGCGCCGCACCCCTCACCATCCCTTGCCGCAAGCTTCGTAGAGTCGAGTCAAGATCCGCCGCGCCCCGCGCTCCGACCTTGCCCGTCCGAGGCCCCGCCGAGCGTGTAACCCGGAGGTCCCGGCGTCCAAGCTGGGTGGGACGGGGGCAGATGCGGCAAACAGACTTGATGAGCCGCTCAAGGCGGGCGGTGCGCTGGCTGCAACCAGGCCTGGTGGTCAAGCGTTGGATCTTCACCTCCGGCCTGGGGTTGCTGATTGCCCTGTTAGGCGCAGCGGTCTGGGCTGATTTACAGCCCATCTACTGGACCCTGGAAGCGATTCGCTGGAGTCTGGGCCAGGTCACCAAGGTGCTGCCCCGCGGCATTACCGGCCCCCTCGTTCTGGTCTTGGGCGGGGGGCTGGTCTGGCTGGGCCAGAGCCGCAGCTTTGGCTCGATCCAGCAGGCCCTAGCCCCGGAAAAGGACACCCACCTGGTGGATGCCCTGATGGCCCAGCGGCGACTCAGCCGCGGGCCCAGCATTGTGGCCATCGGCGGCGGCACCGGCCTGGCCACCCTCTTGAGTGGCTTGAAGCGCTATAGCGGCAACATCACCGCCATCGTCACCGTTGCCGACGATGGCGGCAGCAGTGGGGTGCTGCGGCGTGAGCTGGGGGTCCAACCCCCCGGTGACATCCGCAATTGCCTGACGGCCCTGGCCCGCGAAGAGCCGTTACTCACCCGCCTGTTCCAATACCGCTTCAAGGCTGGCAGTGGCTTGGAGGGCCATAGCTTTGGCAATCTTTTTCTGACGGCCCTCACCGCCATCACCGGCAGCCTTGAATCAGCCATCACCGCCAGTAGCCGGGTTCTGGCGGTGCAGGGCCAGGTGGTGCCGGCCACCAATGCCGATGTGCGCCTATGGGCGATTCTGGAAAACGGCGAGCGGCTGGAGGGGGAATCACGCATCGGCAAAGCCACCAGCCCGATCGTGCGGCTGGGCTGCACGCCGGAACGCCCGCCAGCGCTGCCGCGGGCCCTGGAGGCCATTGCCCATGCCGAACTGATTGTGCTGGGCCCCGGCAGCCTCTACACCTCGCTGCTGCCCAACCTGCTGGTTCCCGAACTGGTGAAGGCGATCAGTTTGAGCAAGGCACCGCGGCTGTACATCTGCAATTTGATGACCCAACCGGGAGAGACCGATGGCCTCGATGTCAGCGGCCACCTGCGGGCGATCGAGGCCCAGCTGGCCAGCCTGGGGGTAAACGAGCGCCTCTTCGATGCGGTGCTGGCCCAGGAGGATCTGGGCAACTCCCACCTGCTCGACCACTACCGGTTGCACGGCGCCACCCCTGTCAGCTGCGATGAGACCAATCTCAAAAAAGAGGGCTATGAAGTGATGCGGGCGCAGCTGCAGGGAGCCAGGCCCAGTGCCACATTGCGGCATGAGCCAGCCAGTTTGGCCAAAGCAGTGATGCGGTTTTACCGCAAACACCGCCACGATTGAACCCAGCGGTCCCAAAGCTGCGATAGCCAATGGACCGCCTGCTGGCGGAGCAGTAGGGCAGCGCGGGCAAGGTTGCCGTCAAGATGGACCTAATCGATCCTCTCCCTGATGCGTCTGATCGGCCTGCTGCTGACCCTGGCCATAGTTGGCTTCCTAATCCAGCGCCTTTATGGAGGCCCCACCCAGCTAAGCCCCACGGCAAAGCCCGCTATCACCGAACCCATCCAGCGCACCACGGAAGCCGTGGACAAGCTGAATCAATTGGAACTAGAACGAGAGAAAAAGACCATGGGTGAATTTGCGCCTGGGACCAATCCCTAATCAAATCAACAATGGCACAAGTTTACATTTATCTACTTAGCTTATTGCAAGTTAGCATACTACCAATTATCGCCCTACCAAGCCCTACTAACTAATAAGCATCCTGCATTTCGTAAAAATCGGGCTGCACATAATCCTTGCGTAGGGGCCAGCCTTTCCAGTCCTCTGGCATCAACAAACGCTTGGGGTGGGGATGGCCTTCGTACTGAATGCCGAACATGTCGAAGGTTTCCCGTTCCTGCCAATCGGCACCGCGCCAGATGCCATAGAGACTCGGAATCGTGAGGGCGCCATCCCTGGGCAGGAATACCTTGATCCGCACCTCCTCAGGGCGAACCGCCGCAGGCAAGGGAGCCTCGGCGTCGCCCAGGGCCTCAATGGCATTAGCCAGGGGGGCAAGCTTGATCAGGTGGTAAAAACTGACCAGGCGACCACCCGGTCCCTCGTCATAGCCCCCTTGGCATTGCAGATAGTCAAAGCCCGAGGCCTTGAGGGCGGTAGCCAGCAGGGGCAGAAAGGCGGCTTCAACGCTCAGGGTCTCGATGCCGAGATGGTCTGCCCCCAGGACCTCATGGTCGAAACCTTGGGATACCAGCCAGCTGCTTACCGGGCCGGCCGTTGGGGCTGCCAGTGGGGAAGCTTCTGGCCCAGAGGGGGTTGCGGCCTCGCTGGCAGGGGCCGCTGGGGTGTCTGAGCTTGGGGGTGTCTCTGCGGGCATGGTGCTTGGGAGGGCCTGGGTTGGCTCAGGGCAAAGAAGCCGGGGCTTGGGGCTCGGCGATTTGGGGTTCGGCGATAACGGCTGCCGGGGATGCAGCTACCGACAAGGGCAATCCAGCCGGCGCCGCCAGGGCCGCCTTTTGGGTTTCGGCACGCAGGTAGGCCCCGGTAACAATCGGTTCGACCCACTTCATCTGGTGGGGAATCGTGTAATAGCGGTGGGTGGGTTGCAAAAGTCCCCGTTCGGCCAGGGATTCATTACCCACTTTCTTGCGCAGCTTGATGACTGCATCAAAGATGGCTTCGGGCCGGGGAGGGCAACCAGGTAGGTAAAGATCGACCGGAATAAGCTTGTCGACGCCACGCACGGCGGTGGTCGAATCGGCCGAGAACATGCCGCCGGTGATTGTGCAGGCCCCCATGGCGATGACGTACTTGGGCTCGGGCATCTGCTCGTAGAGACGCACCAGGGCCGGGGCCATCTTCATCGTCACGGTGCCTGCCACGATGATCAGATCGGCCTGTCTGGGGCTGGAGCGGGGCACCAATCCGAAGCGGTCGAAATCGAAGCGGGAGCCGATCAGGGCCGCAAATTCGATGAAGCAACAGGCGGTGCCGTAAAGCAGGGGCCAGAGACTGCTGAGCCGGGCCCAATTGTGGAGATCATCCAGGCTGGTGAGGATGATGTTCTCGGAGAGGTCGGCGGTGACGGCGGGGGCGCCGACGGGACCACAGCTAGCGGCCCGCAGGTCCCGCAGAGCGGCAACGGAAGGGGAATCGGAAGGGGTCAAAGTCATGGCGCTCCGGGTCAGCTCCACTCAAGGGCGCCCTTGCGCCAGGCATAGGCAAGGGCCACCACCAAAATGGTGATAAAAATCAGGGCCTCAATGAAGGCCAGCAGGCCGAGCCGGTGGAAAGCCACGGCCCAGGGATAAAGGAAGACAGTCTCGACATCAAAAATAACGAAGACCAGGGCAAACATGTAGTAACGAATATTGAACTGAATCCAGGCGCCGCCGATGGGCTCCATACCGGACTCGTAGGTGAGCTGGCGCTCGCCTTGGCGGCTCTTGGGGGAGAGCAGCTTGTTCGTGACCAAAGCCAGCACCGGGACGGCAGCGGCAATCAGGAAAAACCCCAGGAAAGCGTCGTAACCGGGGAGCACGAACATCGTTGACCAAGTCCGATCTGGTAGGCATTCTGACACCTGCAGGCCCGTAGTGGGTGCCTGGCCCTTGGGGTGGGGGCTGGATAGAGTTTGGGCGCCCTGAAGCGCCAACGCATGAGCAGCGACGTCCCGGGCGATCCCCAACCTGGCGAGGATCGGCTCATGCCCCAGCATGATGGCCCCCCGTCCGCTAGCGCGACCGACGGATCCAGCGCCGAGGCAACGGCCACCGCCACTGAGTCAGTAACCAGCCCGGTTCCAGCCACCAGCCCGGTTCCCGCAACCGATTCGGCCCCAGAGCCGGCCATTGATCCGGCCAGCCACCGCTTCGAATGCCGCAGCTGTGGTTTCGTCTACGACCCGGCCGAAGGGGTGCGCAAGCTGGGCATCGAAGCTGGCACCCCATTTTTGGAACTGGATGCCGTCAGCTTCCGCTGCCCGGTCTGCCGCAGCCGGGTGGTGGCCTTCAAGGACATCGGGCCCCGGAACAAAGCCAGTGGCTTCGAGGAAAATCTCAATTACGGCCTAGGGGTCAACCGCCTCACCCCCGGCCAGAAGAACGTGCTCATTTTTGGTGGCTTCGCCCTGGCGATCGCCTTCTTCCTCTCTCTGTATTCGTTGCGCTGATGTCCGCCTCCCTGCCCCGCCGCTCCGCCCCTGGCCCCCTGCGGCGGCTGTTGCTGCCCCTCTTCAGCCTGGTGCTGGCCCTGGGGCTGGGGCTAGGCCTGACGGGCTGCGTGTCGACCGGCCTGCCCGTGGCGGCCGCCAGTCCCTGGCAGGAAGTGCCGCTGGAGACCAGTTCCAGCCCGTTGGATGTGGCCTTCAGCGACAGCCGCCACGGCTTTCTGGTGGGCAGCAACCGCCTGATCATGGAAACCAGCGACGGTGGTGCCAGCTGGCAGGAGCGGGCCCTGGACCTGCCGGAGGACGAAAACTTCCGCCTGATCAGCATCGACTTTCGCGGCAAGGAGGGCTGGATCGTCGGCCAGCCGGGCCTGCTGCTGCACAGCGATGACAACGGCCAGAGCTGGAGCCGCCTGCTGCTCGATACGAAACTGCCCGGTGAGCCGTACCTGATCACGGCCCTGGGACCCAAGCAGGCGGAACTGGCCACCAATGTGGGGGCCATCTACCGCAGCGATGACGCCGGCAACAGCTGGCAGGCCCTGGTTAGCGATGCGGCGGGATCGGTGCGGGACCTGCGCCGCGACGACCAGGGCCGCTACGTGAGCGTCAGCAGCCTGGGCAACTTCTATGCCACCTGGGAACCGGGCCAGGCCACCTGGCAGCCCCATCAACGGGTCAGCAGCCAGCGGCTGCAATCGATGGGCTTCCAGCCCGATGGCGGCCTGTGGATGCTGGCCCGGGGCGCCCAGCTGCGCTTTGACTCCGGCACCTCTGAAAACCCCGAGTGGAGCAAACCGGTGATCCCGATCACCAATGGCTTCGGCTACCTCGATCTGGCCTGGGATCCCCAGGGGTCCCTCTGGACCGGTGGCGGCAGCGGCACCCTATTGAGCAGCGCCGATGGCGGCAAGAAGTGGAGCAAGGATCCGGTGGGGGCCCGCCAGCCCAGCAACTTCACCCGCATCGTTTTTCCTGGCGATGGCAAGGGGTTTGTGTTCGGCGAGCGGGGCTCGCTGCTGCGTTGGGTCGGCTGAGGGGCGAGCCAGCCGGTGGCAGCAGGGGCCATAACTGCGTCCCTGTGTAACCAAGCCAGGGGCCAGGGGCCAGCAGCCCCCGGCCGGCCCCTAGGATCTCTGGGCTGAACGTCTCCTGCTATGGCTGCCGGCTCTACGGGTGAACGCCCGTTTTTCGAGATCATCACGAGCATCCGCTATTGGGTGATCCATGCGGTCACCCTGCCCGCCATTTTTCTGGCCGGCTTTTTCTTTGTTTCCACCGGCCTGGCCTACGACGCCTTTGGAACGCCCCGCCCTGATGCCTACTTCCAAGCCCAGGAAGCGAAGGCGCCAGTGGTGAGCAAGCGTTATGAAGGCAAAGCCCAGCTTGACCAGCGCCTGCAATAAGCCATGACCCAATTCCCTGCCCCGACCACGCCGCGCAACTACCCGATCTTTACGGTGCGCTGGCTTTCAATCCATGCCCTTGGCGTTCCCACGGTGTTTTTCCTGGGTGCCCTGGCGGCTATGCAGTTCGTCCGCCGCTGAATACCGCCATGCAGCGCAACCCCAACCCCAACCAACTTCCGGTTGAACTGAACCGCACCAGCCTTTTTCTGGGGCTGCTGCTGGTTTTCGTCACCGGCATTCTGTTTTCCAGCTACTTCTTCAACTGACAGAGATCGACCATGAGTAGCAAACCAAGAACAATGCCCGACGGTCGGATCCCCGACCGTCTGCCCGATGGCCGGCCCGCTGTGGCCTGGAAAAGCCGTTGGACCGAAGGAGTCCTGCCCCTGTGGCTGGTGGCCACCGCCGGCGGCATGGCCGTGATCTTTGTGCTGGGCCTGTTTTTCTACGGCTCCTATGTGGCGGTGGGTTCGGCCTGATCTGGGCCGATCTCACTCAAGAGTTTCAGGGCGGGCCGCAAGGCCCGTTTTTTGTGGGCAAGGGTGTAGGCGACGAGTACCTGTTTGGGAACCCCCGCCCTCCTGGCCGCGTCAATCCTTGCCCAACAGCTCCTGCAGCACCGCCGCGATCGGCAGGCGTCGATCCTGGCGCTCGCTGTCCCGCAGGTGTTTGAGCACCACCACACCTTCCGCCGCCTCCTCCTCCCCCACAACCGCCGCCCAGGGGGCGCCACTTTTGTCGGCCCGTTTGAACTGCTTGCCAAAGGCGGCGCCGCTGGCATCGCGCTCCACCACCAGGCCGGCCTGGCGGCCCTGGCGGCATAGGGCCAGGGCCAAGCGTTCGGCAGATGCGCCGCGGCTGATCACATAGAGATCGGGCGCCGGCGCTGCGGCCATGGCCCCCTGGGCCTGGCTGAGCAGCAACACCAGCCGCTCGAGGCCGATCGCCCAGCCCACCGCCGCCGTGGCCGGACCGCCCAGCTGCTCGACCAGGCCGTCGTAACGGCCGCCGCCGCAGACGGTGGCCTGGGCGCCGAGCTGGCTGCTGGTGATCTCAAAGGCGGTGTGGCCGTAGTAATCAAGGCCCCGCACCAAGCGGGGGTTGAGCACAAAGGGAATCTCCAGGGCTTCGAGGGCCTGGCGCACCTGACTGAAGCGCTCGTGGCTGTCGCCGGACAGGGCAGCGGCCAGGGTGGGGGCACCGGCCAGCAGGGCCTGGGTGTCGGGGTTTTTGGAATCGAGCACCCGCAACGGGTTGGTGCTGATGCGCTGCTGGGAATCGGCATCGAGCTGGTCGTGGTGGGCCTCCAACCAGGCCACCAGTTCGGCCCGATAGCGCAGCCGATCTTCTGGGGTGCCGAGGGAATTGAGCTCCAGCTGCAGACCGCTAATGCCCAGGTCGGCCAGCAGATCCCAGGCGACGGCGATCGCCTCGGCATCGCTGCTGGCATCGGCCACGCCCAGCAGCTCGACACCGATCTGGTGGAACTGGCGCTGGCGGCCTGCCTGGGGCCGCTCGTAGCGAAACATCGGCCCGGCATACCAAAGCCGCTGGGGCCCCTGGGCCAGCAGACCGTGCTGAATGGCGGCCCGCACCACCGAAGCGGTGCCCTCCGGCCGCAGGGTGCAGCTGCGATCACCGCGATCGATGAAGGTGTACATCTCCTTGCCGACCACGTCGGTGGCCTCGCCGATGCCGCGGGCAAACAGCTCGGTGGCCTCCAGCAGCGGCGTGCGGATCTCGCGGATGGCGGCGCGGCGAAAGTGCTCGCGAGCCGTGATCTCAAGTCGCTGCCAGAGGGGGGTGTGCTCCGGCAGCAGATCAACCATGCCGCGCAGGCTCTGGAGCGATGCCAAGGAAACGGAGTGCAACGCCCCCTAGTTTGCCTGGGGACCCGGAGGGGCCTGGGTGGAGATCAGGGTTGGGGGCTGGCAGAAGTTTGCGCAGCAGCGATGCATCGGCTGAAGTTGTTGGGAAGCGTGCGGGAGGAACTGGGGGTGGGGCGCTAATTACCCCGGAGCGGAAAAGCTACGAGAGCTGGATTCTCGGAGGGATGGATATGGAGAATGGGTCTGCCACCAGAAGCATGGCTCATTCCTTTGCCATCCAGGACAATTCTTATCGATGCATACAAGGCTTAGCCTGCTTTGAGGCCCTAAAAATCTCCCAAGCTCGGCCTCCCTCGGCACTTGCCAAACAAGGACGAGGATATGTATATTGAGCGTGACAGGTTAAATCCACATATCATTCATCGAATCTGAGCGCCATCCTGGAATCAATGTCATAGCCATGGCTTTTAAGCCATCAATGAGGTCAAGTGCCTGCAGAATATGCTTAAGGACACCTAGAGCAATACGGGTTCTGTGCGTGCCGGTCAGGAAGTCCCACTGCGGCAACTGGAGCGGAAGGAATCCAATGCAATGCAATAGGCAATTTTTCGAGGTGTCCTTAAGTGATCAGATTTCGCGTGGTATTCGAGTCCGCATACTCTATGTTGGGTATCGAAACGAAGAGCGAGGTTTTCGATGGACCGTGACGAGCTGTTGCGAGACCAATTAAAGCACGCGCATTCACTCAACGCATTGGTGGACAATCATCGCTTCTCTTTGCTGCAGTTGCTCTTTACATTTCATGGAATCGTGCTCAGCGCACTCATCTTCAAGGCCGATATGCCGCCCAACATGACCGCCAGCTCACTACTAGCAATTTGGCTCAGTGTGGGTGTGGCGGCGATAGGCACAGGCTTGTTTGGTGTGTTTCTTAGCCAACACCGGTACATGCGTTCATATAAAAGCTGGATAGCAACACTTGAAGGCCAACTTCACCGCTTGGGTGGATCAAATGTTGCCGCTCACAAAGGAACTCTCTCTTGGGACGAAAATCAACCAAAGATCAAGGCAGAAGGTACATTTCTTCTCCTCGTCATGGTGTTTCTTGTACTTAATATCGGCGTCTCAGCGGCGGTTGCGCTTCGACTTGGCACCGCCTATTACAGCGTTGCGATCATGTCACTCGTCGTGCTTTGCTTCCATGTATTGGTCGCGTGGGTCGTCCTATGCACGCCCACCAACACGAGGACGGCAATCACAGAGCCGAAGGTCCCTCAGAGCACGGATCCTGATAAGAACCACTATTATGGCAATGCAATTTCCGATTCAATAGACCATCGTGGCTGGTTTATCGGCTCATTTATGACCGATCGTAGTCCCCTCTTGCAGTCTAAGCATGTTGAGGTGAAGTGGGGCAATCACCGCTCTGGCGAGGCGCGCAGTGATTGGGACGCAGGTAACCCAAGTTTCTCGTTGACCATCCTTCTCCGCGGACATCTAGTTCAGATATTTGCAGATGCGGAATTCAATCTCACCAACGAAGGGGATTTCGTAGCATGGCGCCCTGGGGTTCCGCACACCTGGCGCGCCGAGAAGGACTCCGTAATTCTTACCGTCAGATGGCCCGGTACCTAACCCGCCGGTCAACCGGCCTTCCTTCGGCAGGCCGGTTGACCGGCAACGGTAAGCGCATTAATAGCATGCTATCTGACGAACCAACATGACTACAGCTACAGACCGCACTCGGCTCTCCAGGGGCGTACGCCCATGGAAGTCCTCCAGAAATGGAAGGCGGCTTGATCAACCCACCAGCTCTCATAGGAACTGGACCACTGATGGGGGTCACGTCATTGTGCCTAAAATGGCTGCATGATGTTTTCAGACACCTATGCTGCGCAGCGTCAAGTATTTCTACCTTCCTACATGAAAGACTAAGACGGCCTTAAAAGAGCCTCGATCTTTCTCCTGTCTTGAAAGGCCCCAGTGGTGTGGGGCTTGTCCAACACCGGATAGATCGTGGCTGCGCACGAACTATCCATGCCGTTAAACAATCATTGACCTGAACCTTCTACTCATGTCCAATAGTGCTACTTTCCTGGCCGCAGCCCCTTCGTCTGCTACACCATTCTGGGATGCCTTTTGACCAAACCTAGCTTCGACATTAGCTGGCGCTGCAATCGGAGTTCCACTTGGTCTTTTGATCAATCGGCACGCAGTCCGTTTCACAGAAAGGTCAGCCCGTCAGACGGAGTTGAAGCTTCTTAAGCGCACCCTGGTCGCATTGGATATTGCGCTGGGTTGCAATCATGAAATCCTGTGCGTGCTTGCAGATAAGAAACAGCGTAATGCTCAAGGGCTAGTCAAGCCCCTAGAAACAGGTACATGGGACGCGGTGCGCTCGCTCTTGCCGACGTCATTTCGTGACCCCGAACTCCTACGGCGACTTGCCTATCACTGGGTGCAGCTAGATCAGGTAACAACCATGCACCACATGATCCTAGAGCAGCAACTCGCTGCGAACGCTCAGCCGCCTTCTTCAAGGCAATCAGCGATGGAGAAGGCCTGCGATGAATGGTTGAGGCACCTTCAGGCTGAATCCGCGGATCTGCGATGCGCGGTACAGAGCCATCTCACGCAACTATCGTCCGTGTGAATGATCTAGAAAGGCACCACTTCGGAGTGTCTAACATGCCCCTCGAGTGGACATGCCACCACAAACTCTCTGCTGCGCCACCCCAGGTTTATTGCCTGTCACTCAGGGGCAGCGTTGGGCGCGCTGAAATCCGTTGTTGGTAGAATCAAGCTCAAGTCTTAGGTGAAGACAATTGCCAGAGCTCACACGCTTTTTCGGTATCATCATTACCATGTATTACAACGATCATTCTCCTCCTCATTTTCACGCCAGATACGTAGATACGCAGGCTTCTATTCGGATTAATGATGGCCATGTGATTGACGGAAATCTTGGCGCAAGAGCCCTGCGTCTTGTGGAAGAATGGCGGATTCTTCACAAGGCAGAATTGCTCGATGACTGGTCTCTTGCGCAAGCACGCCAGCCTCTGCTTAGAATAGAGCCCCTGGAGTAGCCTTCATGATCCCAAGAGTTGCCGAGGTCGAACCGCTGCAGGGTTATCGCTTGTGGCTACGATTTCACGATGGCAAGGTAGGCATAATTGAGCTCATCAATGAGCTGTGGGGTCCGATGTTTGAACCACTGAAGGATCCCGCTCTCTTTATGCAAGCGAAGGTCGATCCAGAACTCGAAACTGTTATTTGGCCGAATGGTGCAGATCTCGCTCCTGAGTTTCTGTATCAAGGCGCCCAATACGACGCTTCAGTTGACGAGGCGCAAGCGGCACGCCACTGAGTTTTGGCGTTGGGCAGTACCCAATGTGACGTGGACCCCAAAAACTGATCCAGCCCTTAAGAGAGCTTCCCTATCGGTCAGAGTTGGCCAGGAGAAGCCCCATGAAACGCCAACTCCACAACCCCGAGCAGATCATCCGCAAGCTGCGCAGTGCCGAGCAGCTGCTCAACCAAGGCCAAACAGTTGCCGGCCGCATGTAGACGAAGTCGTCCGTAGGCCATAATCCACAGAGGCCAAGCGGCTCAAGTAGCTGGAACAGGAGAACTCTCGGCTAAAGCACTTGCTCCCGCACAGCGGGGCCATGGGTCGTTTTCATGGTCGTCGGTTAGGCCCCCTGGTGGATGGGCCAGACCGAGTGGACAATTTTCCTGACAGTCGGGGCAGCATCAACGCGCGGGAATAGCTCACCCTTTTGCCTGGTTGCACCCACCAGCCAGTTAGTCTGACCAGACCAATCAGACCAGATATGTCGTCTTCCCAGGACAGGCCCACGTCCGGCCCACCAGGGCACCAGCTGCGCTGCATCAACGTCCAGGAGGCGAAGACGCACCTCTCATCCCTCCTGGCCCGGGTGGCGGCAGGAGAACGCATCGTGCTGGCTCGGAATGGCAAGCCCTGTGCCCAGCTAGTGCCGCTCGATCCCAGCCCACGCCGCCAGCTGGGTTTCCTACCGGGCCGCGTAGATGAAGCGTTTTTCGAACCCCTACCCGGCGGCGAGCTGGATCGCTGGGGGGCGTGAAGCTGCTGCTCGACACCCACGTGCTGCTCTGGGCCCTGCTGGAACCCGAGAAGCTTTCGCCAAAGCTGCGCATCGCCCTGGAAGACAGCGACAACATCCTTGTCGTCAGCGCCGCCACCGCATGGGAGATCGCCACCAAATGGAGGCTGGGCAAACTGCGGCATGCACAGGCCGTTGTTGAGCACTACGCCATGGCCCTGCATCGTCTGGCGGCGGTCGAACTGCCTATCAGTGGCGCCGTAGCGCGACAGGCTGGTTTGTGGGAGGTGCCGCACCGGGATCCCTTTGATCGCCTGCTGGCGGCTCAAGCAAAAGCAGACAACCTAGTGCTGGCCAGCACGGACTCGGCATTTGCCCAGTTCGAGGGGGTTGTGGTATTTAAATGAGTCGCTGCTGTGGACGCTGCAGTTGCTTTGCAGCCCCAGCTCACTCCCCCAGCAAATGCAGGCTCAGCTGACGATGCTGGCCCTGGGCCCGGTGCTCCCAGAGATAGACGGCCTGCCAGGTGCCGAGCAGTAACCGCCCAGCTCGGAACGGCAGGGCGAGGGTGGTGCAAGTGAGGGCCGTGCGGATGTGGGCCGGCATGTCATCGGCGCCCTCGTCGTCGTGGCGATAGGGGCGCAGTTCGCCCCGGCCGCTGATCGGTCGCACCCCCTCCTGGGGCACCAGGGCCTGCAGGTAGGCGGCCAGATCGACCAGCACCCGCGGGTCGGCGTTTTCGTTGATGGTCAGCGAACAGGAGGTATGCAGACAGGCCAGGTTGGCCAGGCCAGTAGCCAGCCCGCTGGCCCCGATCTCCCGATCAAGGGCGGTGGTGATGTCGGTGAAGCCTTCGCCACGGGTGTGGAGGCTGAGCTGGTGCAGGCTCTGGCGCAGCATCGACGCTTCGGCGGGGAGTGCTCAATAACAGAAAGCGGCCTGTCCAACCTGGCAGCTGCACACAATTCGCAATATGGGCAGACCATCTTCTTACAGCGCTTAGGATGAAATCCTGTTCACCGGTATCGATCGATGCGGACCACCCAAATGGCACGGGGGCTGGCAATTGCCCTTCTTCTCTTGAGCTTTGCCGTTCCTGCGGGGGCGCAGCAACGGTGTTTTCGGGATGATAATGGCCGGCTGAAGTGCTGTGATCAGAACGGGTGCTATTACCCTGGTCGCTAAATATCTACACTAATTCTTACCCACCAATGTTTTTGTATTCTCATTAATAAATCTCCGACAAACATCTCTAGCTTCATTTTCATAAGGCCTACGGACTAAATTTCCCATATTTTCATGGTCCTTCTCTTCCATGAATTTCTGCAGCAGAGCTTTGCAGCCAAGTTCAATTGCCGTTTCCCGATCAGGATAGATTTTGGATCTACCCGTAAAGTCGGCCACCACAAATCCCTTCTGGTTTGGGAGATTCGCAACACTGGCAATTTGTTGGCCTGGTCCCTTCCAGTAGATGGCTGCAGGCTCATCTTTGATTGGCAATAATG
>Ga0209299_1000963_pt1 | contig 16144 bp, 16 predicted proteins | sample S_140806_MF_Meta_FD_187326 | JGI IMG/M metagenome (GOLD analysis project Ga0209299, IMG submission 187326) | Freshwater microbial communities from Lake Simoncouche, Canada to study carbon cycling - S_140806_MF_MetaG (SPAdes) (version 2) | ecosystem: Environmental > Aquatic > Freshwater > Lake ...
GCCGGACCCCCACGGTGGGCGAGCTGGCGGTGGCCGCGGAGCTGCCGGAGGAGGAGGTGAAGGATCTGCTGTGCCGGGCCCGTCAGCCGGTGAGCCTGGAGACGAAGGTGGGGGATGGCGAGGACACGGAACTGCTGGATCTGCTGGCGGGGGAAGGGGCGGGCCCCGAGGAGATGGTGACGGGGGAATGCCTCAGGGGTGACCTGCGGGCGCTGCTGGAGCAGCTGCCGGAGCTGCAGGCACGGGTGCTGCGGCTGCGTTATGGGATGGAGGGGGACGAGCCCATGAGCCTCACCGGTATCGGCCGGATCCTGGGCATCAGCCGGGATCGGGTGCGCAATCTTGAGCGCGACGGCCTTGCCGGCCTGCGGCGTCTCAGTCCCGCGGTCGAGGCCTATGTGGCCTGCTGAGCGGGCTGGTTCCCTCCCTGGAGCCGTGTTGTTGAGGCCCGTCTCCCATGGAGAAGGGTCCTAACGTCGATGAACGGGTCCGGTTCAGGCGAGGACGGCATGGCTTCCGATGGTGGGCTCCGGGACCCTGGGGAGACTGCCCATGAAGGGTCGATGGAGGTGGTGGAACTGTTTCCCCGCTACCTGCTCAAGGGAAGTCTCTCGGATGTTCTCCTCAGCCACCTTCAGGCCATGGCGGCGGGGGTGCTTGCCAATCCCGACTCACATCCCGATGCCGCGCCGAAACTGGCGGGCCAGCTGTCGCTGCAACGGGAGCTGGGTCCCCAGCAGCCCGCCGCCGCCGAGCTATGCAGCACGGTGATCCTGCCGGCCTGCGAGCGCTGGATCCGCCACGTGATCGATCGCCAGCCCCCCCAGGGCCGCGGCCCCTGGACCCCGGGCCGCTACGGCCTGCAGATGATCGATCTCTGGCTCAACGTGCAGCGTGGAGGTGACTACAACCCCGCCCACACCCACGGCGGCAGCTTCTCCGGGGTGTTGTACCTGAAGGTGCCACCCCAGATCCGCTCCGACAGTTTTGATGGCCAGCTCTGTCTCCACGGTCCGGAGGAGTGGCACATCCAGAGCTTCCGCACCGGCATGGCCCACTACGTGCTGCCCAGGGCCGGCGATTACTACGTATTCCCGGCCTGGCAGCCCCATTCGGTGGCGCCCTTCCGCGGTGAGGGCGAGCGCTGGTCGATCGCCTTCAATGTGGTGGCGGTGCCGGCCCCGCTGCAGGTGAGCGAGGGTCGCGGGGCGGCCCCACCGCCGACTTCCCAGCCTGCAGCCAATGTCTCCCTTTCGAACTCCCGGCCGCGACCCGGAGGGTTCGGGTGATTCGACGGCAGCGCTCGTGGGTGGTGGCCTTAGAGCGGTGAATTCAGCCGACACAGCAATCGGCTTCTCCTGGGATCAGATCCTGGCTGATGCCGCGGCCATGGCCCCGGCCCTGCAGGCGTCCCTTCTCGTCTGGTGGGAGCTCCACGGCCGACGCGGCCTCGATCAGAAACCCTGGATGGTCACTGCAGCCGGCCGCTGGCCTGAGTGCGGCGAAGTGCTCGATCCCTATGGCGTGTTCGTGGCCGAGGTGATGCTGCAGCAGACCCAGCTGGCGGTGGTGCTCCCCTACTGGCGGCGCTGGATGGAGGCCTTCTCGGACCTCGGAGCCGTGGCCGCCGCCGATGAGCAGCGGGTGCTGCTGCTCTGGCAGGGCCTCGGCTACTACTCCCGCGCCAGGCGCTTGCATCAGGCTGCCGGGCAGCTGCTCTCTGGCCTAAGCGAGAGCCGGAAGCCGGCGGCTCCGGACCTTGATGGGTCTGGTCTGTGGCCCGACAGCCTGGCGGGCTGGCAGGCCCTGCCGGGCCTGGGTCGCAGCACAGCGGCCAGCATCCTCTCCTCAGTCTTCGACCATCCGGAGGCGATTCTCGATGGCAATGTGAAGCGGGTGCTGGCGCGGTTGATCGCTGCCCCGGCGCCGCCGGCGCGGCAGCTCGCCGGCTTCTGGCAGCTCAGCGAGACGCTCCTGGATCGGCGGCGGCCCCGCTTCTTCAACCAGGCCGTGATGGATCTGGGCGCCACCGTCTGCACGCCTCGCAATCCCCGCTGCGAGGTCTGCCCCTGGCGGGGCTGGTGCGCTGCCTACGCTGCCGGCGATCCCGCCCGCCACCCCGTGAAGGAAGCCCCCCGCAGCGTGCCCTTTCAGGTGATCGGGGTGGGGGTGGTGCTCGATGGCGCTGGCCGAGTGCTGATCGACCAGCGGCTCGAGGAGGGCCTGCTCGGGGGCCTCTGGGAGTTCCCCGGCGGCAAGCAGGAGGAGGGGGAGGCGATCACCGCCACGATCGAGCGGGAGCTGGCCGAGGAACTGGCGATCGCGGTGGAGGTGGGCGAGGAGCTGATCGTGATCGAGCACGCCTACAGCCACAAGCGGTTGCGGTTTGTGGTGCATCTGTGCCGCTGGCTGGCGGGCGAGCCGCAGCCGCTGGCGTCTCAGCAGGTGCGCTGGGTGGAGCCGGCTGAGCTGGATGCCTATCCCTTCCCGGCCGCCAATGCCCGCATCATTGCGGCCTTGCGGCTGCGGCTTGCTGAGGTTGCCGCCCCTGAAGGCGTCGGCCGGGCCCAGTCTGGAGGGAGTCGTTCGGCCGCCTGATGGGCAACCCCGCGCCACCCCAGGTGCTCTGCTTCGGCGAGGCCCTCGTGGATCGGTTGCTACCGGTGGGCGACGCTCTGCCGGCGCCAGGTTGTGGCGGTGGACCGGAGCCGGGGGGGCGAACCCAGGCTGCGGAAGGCTTGGTGGACACCGCGGGTGGGACCAGCCTGCTGGGGCCCGGTGATGGCGGGGACAGGCTGGGTGGTGCGCCGGCCAACGTGGCCTGTGGTCTGACCCGGTTGGGAACCCCTGCGGCCTTCCTGGGTCGCCTCGGCAGCGATGCGATCGGGGAAGCCTTTGAGGCCCTTTTCGCCGAACGGGGCGTGGAGACCTCCGGCCTGCAGTGGGATGCGGAGCGCCCCAGCCGTGTGGTGCTCGTCCGCCGTGATGCCCATGGGGAAAGGAGTTTCGGTGGTTTTCTGGGAGATCGCGGGGCCGGTTTCGCCGACCAGGCCCTCGATGCCGAGCTGCTGCAACAGGCCGCCGGTCCGCTGCTGGTACGGGCCCGCTGGCTGCTCTGCGGCAGCCTGCTGTGGGCGTCCCCCCCGGCGGCATCGGCCCTTGAGGGGGTGCTGGCCATGGTGGAGGCAGCTGGCTGCAGGTCGGATGCCGGGGCAACCGATGCCAGGGAATCGAGTTGTCGACGACCTCCTTTTCTGGCGGTGGATGTGAACTGGCGACCCACCTTCTGGGGGCTCCCCGCCGGCACGCCCCCCCCGGCTGCGATTCAGGAGCGGATCAAGCCCCTGCTTGAGCGGGCCGCCCTACTGAAGTGCGCCACCGAGGAAGCCCTTTGGTTCTTTGACAGTGCCGATCCCTCTGCCATCAGCTCGGCGCTGCCAGGCCGGCCCGCCGTGTGTGTGACCGATGGCCCTGCACCCGTGCGCTGGTTTCTGGGTGGGCGCTCCGGCCAGCTGACGCCCTTCGCCATCGATGCCGTCGACACCACCGGGGCCGGGGATGCGTTCATGGCGGGATTGCTGCATGGCCTCTGCCAGGCAGAGGCCGATCCCCACACCGTGGCCGAGCCGGAAGCCCTGCTGCGCTTTGCCGCCGCCTGCGGATCCCTGGTGTGCCGTGGAGCCGGGGCCATCGATCCCCAGCCCAGGGCCGCCGAAGTGGAGCGGTTTCTGGCGACTCAGGCAGGGAAGGCACTGGTCCATCCCTGACCTTGGCCGGGGCCGCGTCCTCCGTGGAGTTCGCTGTCCGCCTGTTCCCATGGGGCAGGTACATCATCTTCGGTGGGTTCGCCTGCCTCAAGGGGAGGTGCAGGCGGCAGCCAGATCACCCTCCTTCCTTCGCCCCTGTGCTCCAGCCGCACCCGCCAGGCCTCCTGGGGAAAGAAGCTGAGCCGCTCGGGCCATTCCACCGCCAGCACCACCCCTATTCCATCCATTCTTTCCACGCCGGTGGATTCCCATGCCTGCTCAGCACCATCGCCCTTCTTTGCCACCGCCGCCGCTTCCTCCTCCTCCTGGGCGAACAGCTCATCAGCGGCAGCGCCCGGTTCTAACCGGTAGAGATCCAGATGAACCAGACGGGTGGTTGTGCCCTCGGGCAGGCGGCCTTTGTAGTGCTGGGCCAGGGCGAAGGTGGGGCTGGTGATCGGTTCGGCGATGCCGAGCCCCTCGGCCAGGCCCTGCACCAGGCAGGTCTTGCCGGCGCCCAGGTCGCCCTGCAGCAGCAGCAGGGCGGGACCCGCCGCCGGATAGCTCAGCAGGTCGGCCGCCAGGCGCCGGCCTAGGTCCTGGGTGGCGGCGGCATCAGCAAGGTCGCAGGTGTGCTCAACCATGGGCCCTCCTCCTCTGGGATTGCTGCTGCCCCAGCCTGACGTGGATCCACGGCTTCCCTGCTGTGTAGGGGTGGTCTCAGGCTGGGACGCGCCTCTGAGACTGGCACTGGCGCCGGCACAGCCACCTTCAGGATCCCTGTAGATTCGCGTTTAAGCGAGCCCGAAGCCTCGGCGACTCCGCAGCATTTCCAAACAAATCCCTTCGTCCTCCCAGTCGGGAGTGTCCGTAACCATGGTGGCAACACCCTCCAGCCCTGCTTTGGCCGAAGCCTTTGCCCATCTGCAGGCCACCAGCTCCTATGTGATTGCCGACATCGGCCTGGCCGATTTCGGCCGCAAAGAGCTGAACATCGCCGAGACCGAGATGCCGGGCCTGATGGCCCTGCGCAGCAAATACGGCGCCGAGAAGCCCCTCAAGGGCGCTCGCATCGCGGGTTCGCTCCACATGACGATCCAGACCGCCGTTTTGATCGAGACCCTCGTGGCCCTCGGCGCCGAGGTGCGCTGGGCCAGCTGCAACATCTTCTCCACCCAGGACCACGCCGCCGCGGCGATCGCCGCCGCTGAGATTCCGGTGTTCGCCTACAAGGGCGAAACCCTGGATGAGTATTGGGCCTTTACCCACCGCATCCTCGAGTGGGGCGATGGCGGCACCCCCAACATGATCCTCGACGATGGCGGCGACGCCACCGGCCTGGTGATCCTCGGCACCAAGGCCGAGAAGGACCTCTCGGTGCTCGACAACCCAGGCAGCGAAGAGGAGATCGCCCTCTTCAAGTCGATCCGGGCCAAGTTGGCCGTGGAGCCCGGCTTCTATTCCCGCATCCACGCCAACATCCAGGGCGTGACCGAGGAGACCACCACCGGTGTGGCCCGCCTTTATCAGCTGCAGAAGAGCGGTGAGCTGCCCTTCCCGGCGATCAACGTGAACGACTCGGTGACCAAGAGCAAGTTCGACAACCTCTACGGTTGCCGCGAATCGCTCGTGGACAGCATCAAGCGTGCCACCGATGTGATGGTTGCCGGCAAAGTGGCCCTGGTGATGGGCTACGGCGATGTGGGCAAGGGTTCGGCCCAGTCGCTGCGCGGCCTTGGCGCCACGGTGATGATCGCTGAGATCGATCCGATCTGTGCTCTGCAGGCGGCGATGGAGGGCTATCGCGTCGTTCGGCTCGACGATGTGGTGAAGGATGTCGACATCTTCGTGACCGCCACCGGTAACTTCCAGGTGATCCGCCACGAGCACCTGATCCAGATGAAGGATCAGGCGATCGTGTGCAACATCGGCCACTTCGACAACGAGATCGATGTGGTTTCCCTGAAGCAGTACGAATGGGACAACATCAAGCCCCAGGTGGATCACATTCTGCTGCCCAGCGGCAACCGCATCCTGCTGCTGGCCGAGGGCCGGCTCGTGAACCTGGGCTGCGCCACCGGCCACCCCAGCTTCGTGATGAGCAACTCCTTCACCAACCAGGTGCTGGCCCAGATCGAGCTCTTCACCAAGGGCTCCCAGTACGGGAAGGAGGTCTACGTGCTGCCCAAGCACCTCGATGAGTTGGTGGCCCGCCTCCACCTCGACAAGATTGGCGCCAAGCTCACCGAGCTCAGCGCCGAGCAGGCCGCTTACATCAACGTCCCGGTAGAGGGGCCTTACAAGCTCGAGCATTACCGCTACTGAAGTCGCTGCCGATTCGATCCGGACCAGCTGCGTTGGCTCTGACCGCGCATCCCTCTTCGGCTCGGTGCGATCCTCCCTTGCCCACGCCGACCTCCGAGAGGGGGTCGGTTTTTTTGTGGTGACCACCGATGCGTGCTTACGGCATCGTTCTGACTATGCGCCAACCATGGAAGACTGGCGCCGATCAACCGCCCCTCAGCCTTGGCCCTCGAACTGGTCCAGAAGCTTCCTGAGCTGATCGGCTCCGCGGTGGAGGCCAATCCGGCGTCTGGCTATGCCGCCATCTTCGCGGCGATGTTTCTGGAGAATCTTTTTCCGCCGATTCCCTCTGAGCTGATCATGCCCCTGGGGGGCTTCTATGTGCGCGGCGGCCAGCTCGCCTTGGTGCCGGTGGTGTTGGCCGGTCTGCTGGGCACGGTGCTCGGCGCCCTTCCCTGGTACGGGATCGGGCGGCTGGTGAACGAGCAGCGGCTGGAGCGCTGGCTGGAGCGCCATGGCCGCTGGATCGGCATCAGCCCCCAGGAACTGCAGCGCAGCCGCACCTGGTTCAACCGCCATGGCACCGCCCTGGTGTTCTGGGGTCGGCTGATCCCTGGCATCCGCACCCTGATTTCGGTGCCGGCCGGCATCGAGATGATGCCGTTCGTGCCATTCCTGATCTGGACCACGGCCGGCAGTTTGATCTGGACTCTGCTGTTGACCCTGGCGGGTTTTGGGCTTGGTGAGGCCTACGTCAATGTGGAGGTGTGGCTTGATCCGGTGGCCAAGGTGATCAAGGTGCTGCTGGTGCTGGCCGTGCTTGGCTTCGGTGTGTGGCTTGGGCTGCGCACCTGGAAGAAGAGGCAGGACAGCCACTGAGGCTTGGGTCTCGGGGAGGTCTTCCTGCCCGGCCCAGCTGGCAGGGCATCCCGCCACCCCCAAAGCAAAAGGGGCGCCCCGTGAAGGACGCCCCTGGTGGCTTCGTGCCACTTGATAGCCCGGCTGTGCCACTGATACAAGGCCGGCGGCTCTTTTTGGCTGCTCAGCGGGCCGCTTTCCTGGCGCTGTTAGGGCCTGGCACCGCTCAGAACGGCACCTCCTCGTCGCTGGGCTCGCCGCCGCCGAAGCCGCCGCCACCGCTGTAGCTGCCACCGGCTTCCGCATCCCGCTTGCTGCCGAGCAACTCCAGTCGGTCGACCCGGATCACCGGCTTGCTGCGCTCCTCGCCGGAGCTCTTATCGGTCCAGCGGTCGAGCTTGAAAGAGCCGATGATGCCCAGCAGGGAGCCCTTGCGGACGTAGTCGGCCGCGACCTGGGCCTGCTTGCCCCAGATCTCGAGGTTGAACCAGTCGGGTTCGTCGCCCGAGCTGCGGCGGTTTACCGCCAGCGTGAGATTGGCCACCATGCTGCCGGATTCGAAGTAGCGGACTTCGGGATCGCGGCCGGCCCGGCCGACGAGGGTGATGGAGTTGACGCCCATAGGAGTGGATGGAAAAGGTTGGATCAATGATGCGGCACCCCCTGGCTGGAGGAGCCACGCTTCATTCGTTCCACCGGCTGTCTCACTCTCCCCCCTCCGGTGTCGGCCGGCACTGGGGAGCATGCCGAGGCGCCCCCTATGATCCGCCTTCTGCCCCCAGCCTTTCCCGTGTTCTTCCGTCGTTTCCAGTTCTCCCGTGATATCGGCATCGATCTGGGCACGGCGAACACCCTGATGTACGTGTCGGGCAAGGGGATCGTGCTTCAGGAGCCCTCGGTGGTGGCCATCGACCTGGAGCGCAACGTGCCCATGGCCGTGGGTGAGGAAGCCAAGTTGATGCTCGGCCGCACCCCCGGCAACATCCGGGCCGTGCGGCCCCTGCGCGATGGCGTGATCGCCGACTTCGACGCCGCCGAGCAGATGATCAAGACCTTCATCCAGAAGGGCAATGAGGGCCGCGGCGTGATCGCCCCCCGGCTGGTGATCGGCATCCCCAGCGGTGTCACCGGCGTTGAGCGCCGCGCCGTGCGGGACGCTGGCCTGGCCGGAGCCAAGCAGGTGCATCTGATCGATGAGCCGGTGGCGGCGGCGATCGGCGCCGGTCTGCCGGTCACCGAGCCCGTGGGCACGATGATGGTGGACATCGGCGGCGGCACCACCGAGGTGGCCGTGCTCAGCCTCGGCGGCACCGTGCTGAGCGAGTCGGTGCGGGTGGCGGGCGATGAGCTCAGCGACGCGATCGGCGTTTACCTCAAGAAGGTGCACAACCTCGTGGTGGGGGAGCGCACTGCCGAGGACATCAAGATTCGCATTGGCTCCGCCTTCCCCGACAACGAGCACGACGAGACCTCCCTGGATGTGAGGGGTCTGCACCTGCTCTCCGGTCTGCCCCGCACGATCAATGTGCGCGCTGGTGACATCCGCGAGGCCATGGCCGAACCCCTCAACGTGATTGTGGAGGCCGTGAAGCGCACCCTGGAGCGCACCCCGCCCGAACTCGCAGCAGACATCGTGGACCGCGGCATCATGCTGGCCGGCGGCGGTGCCTTGGTGCGCGGCATCTGCGACCTGATCAGCCACGAGACCGGCATCCTCACCCACGTGGCCGAGGATCCCCTGCTTTGCGTGGTGAACGGCTGCGGCATGGTGCTCGAGGACTACAAGCGTCTGGAGCGGGTGCTTGATACTCCCGACTTCGCCCGTCAGTACATCTGAGGCTGATGCCGGCGCCCCGCTGGCTCCGTTCCCTGGCCCTGCCTTCCCTGCTCCAGGCCTGGCCCTGGGTGCTGGTGGCGCTGGCCCTCCTTGGCGTGCGCCTGAGCAAGGGGGCAGGCCTGGCCGATGCCTATGCCCTGCTCAGTCGTCCCTTCTGGCCTGGTACGGCCCAGGCCGAATGGCTGCGCTCGGCCCGCCGCTTCGAGGACACGGCCCGCATCGGTGCCCTTGAGGCCGAGAACGCCCGCCTGCGGGGCTTGATCGGTCTGCAGCAGGCCAGCCCCAAGCGGCTCACGGCACCGGTGATCGCCCGCGAACCGGCCGGCTGGTGGCACACCCTGCTGCTGGGCCGCGGATCGCTGCAGGGGGTGGCCGAGGGCCAGGCGGTTCTGGCTCCTGGCGGGCTGATCGGCCTGGTGAGTGCCGTCACCCCGAGCACCGCCCGGGTCACCCTGCTCACCGATCCGGCCAGTCGGGTGGGGGTGTGGGTGGGCCGCACCCGCCGTCATGGCCTGCTCACGGGCCTGGGCACGCCCCGGCCCGTGGTGCGTTTCCTCGAGAAGGAGCCGGGCGTCGTGCCCGGTGATGTGGTCACCACCTCCCCCGCCAGCACCCTGGTGCCGCCGGATCTGCCGGTGGGGGTGATCCAGTCGGTGGATGCAGGTGCCGATCCCGCGCCGGAGGCCGTGGTGCAGCTGGCGGCACCGGTCGGATCGGTCGACTGGCTGCAACTGCTGGCGCGCTGATGGCCCTGCTCTCCCGCCACCCCTGGTTCGCCGCCTCGATCCTGCTGGTTCCCGTGCTGACTCTTGCAGCTCCAGGCTGGCCCCGGCTGGCCGGGGTGGGGCCCTGCTGGGCCATCCTTTGGTTGCTGCCCTGGGCTCTAGCCGAGGGACGCCTCTCGGGAGTGCTCGCCGGTGCCATCTTGGGGTTGCTGTTGGATTCCCTTCATCACGGCGGCGTGAGTGAGATGCCGGCCCTGATGCTGCTGGGGTGGTGGTGGGGGCGGATCGGCCGGCTGGGGGCGCCTGTGGAGCGCAGCTTCAGCCTGGGGTTGCTGGCCCTGCTGGGCACCCTGGGGCTCGATCTGACGCTGATGCTGCAGTGGGCCCTGCGTAGTGGCCTGGGGGTAGGCAGCCAACTCCCCGCCGGAGCGATCGATCCCGCCCCGCTGGCCCAGGCCGGTTGGCATCTCAACGACCTGGCCGGTGCGGGCCTGCAGGTGCTGTTAGCCCGCACCCTGCTCACCGCCCTCCTCGCCCCGGTGCTCTGCTCTCTCCAGCTCCTGCTGTGGCGGCAGCAGGGTGGCGGCGTCGGGCGGCGCTGAGGGAGGACCCCATGCAACGGCTGCGCTTTCCGATCCAGCTCCGCCGGACCATCCCGGGAGTTCGGCTGGCTCTGCGGGGCGGTCCAGCCGTCGGTGTTCTGCGGGTCCTGGGGGGGGTGTCCCTGGTGCTCCTGCTCGCCTGCGGGGGATGTGGCCGGGGCGCGGCACCCGCCGCAGGTCCCCGGCCCCGTCAGCTCACGGTCTGGACCCTCGATCTGGCTCCCCGCTTCTCCCCCTACATGGGCCGCGTCATCGCGGCCTGGGAGCGGGCCCACCCGGGGGTGTCGGTGCGCTGGATCGACGTTCCCTGGAGTTCGGTGGAGCGCAAGCTGCTGGCCGCAGTCTTCGCTCGCACCGCCCCCGATCTGGTGAATCTCAACCCTCCCTTCGCGGCCAACCTGGCCAGCAAGGGGGGCCTGCTCGACCTAGCCACGGTGCTGCCGCCCGGTGCCGCCTCCGCCTATCTGCCCGAGGTGTGGCAGGCCGGCCGGCAGGGGGACCTGCAGTTCGCGATTACCTGGTACCTCACCACGCGGGTGACCCTGGCCAACCGGAGCCTGCTCCAGCAGGCCGGCTACCCGGCTCCCCCCCGCCGCTGGGACCAGGTTCCCGCCTATGCCGAGGCCATGAAGCGCCGCACCGGGCGCTATGCCCTCTTCGTGACCGTGGTGCCCGATGACTCCGCCGAGTTGCTTGAGACCCTCGTGCAGATGGAGGTGCGCCTGCTCGACGGCAACCATCGCGCGGCCTTTAACAGCCCCGCTGGTCGGCGGGCCTTCGCCTTCTGGACCGACCTGTACCGCCGGGGCTTGTTGCCCCCCGAGGTGGTGAGCCAGGGCTATCGCCGCGCCATCGAGCTCTACCAGGCGGGCGATCTGGCCCAGGTGGCCAGTGGTCCTGATTTTCTGCGCAACCTGCAGACCAACGCCCCCGGCATCGCGACGCTGACCGCCCCTTTTCCGCCCCTGGTGGGCCCCGGCGGTCAGACCAACGTGGCGGTGATGAACCTGGTGGTGCCGCGCCAGAGCACCATGGCCCCTGAGGCCATCAGCTTCGCCCTGTTCCTCACCGATGCGGCCAACCAACTGGCCTTTGCCCGCGAAGCACGGGTGCTCCCCTCTTCGCGGGCGGCCCTGAAGGGGCTGGAGCAGGATCTCGCCCTTGCGGTGGTGGATCCAGCCGCCGAACGTCAGCAGGCGCTGGTCAGGCAGGCCCGTGCTCTATCCGTGCGCAACCTGGATCAGGCTCGGGTTCTGGTGCCGGCCACCCCGGGCATCAAGCGGCTGCAGGCGATTCTCTACACCCAGTTGCAGCGCGCCATGTTGGGCCAGATCGGCAGCGATGAGGCCCTGGCCGAGGCGGAACGGCAGTGGAACCGTTACGCCGAGGCCCGCTGGCCCTGAGGGGCGCCGCCGGGAACCAGGCAGGGATTCCGCAGAAAAGCTTAAATCTGTCAAATCCCTTGCCCTGGCAGCGATTCGGGGGGTGACCTTGGCGGCGCTCTAGGGGTATGGTTGCGATTCTTCACCCCTTTGTCATTGGACTCCTCGCCCATGCCCGTCTCCCTGGAGGACAAGCCTGCGCAGCCGCTGCCCACGGGCCTGGCATCCCACCAAGGGCCCGGGATGGACAAAGACGTGGAACGGAGTGGTCGTGCTTCCGAAGACGGCGGGCCGATTGACGACGTCGAGGCGGCTGGGCCGGCCCACTTCTTTTCGAGCCTTGCTCAGGATTCCCCCGATTGCATCGCTGATGGCGGTGATGCTTCCAGTTCTGTTCAGCGGGGCGGCGATCTCCGCGCCACCCTCTTGGTGGTGGACGATGAACCCGCCGTGCGGCGGGTGCTGGTGATGCGCCTGCAGCTGGCCGGCTATCGGGTGATCTGCGCGGAAGATGGTGAGGAGGCCCTGAGCCTCTTCCACCGGGAGCAGCCCGATCTGGTGGTGCTCGACGTGATGCTGCCCAAGCTGGATGGCTTCGCGGTGTGCCGTCGCCTGCGGGCCGAATCCTGCGTGCCGATCATCTTTCTCTCGGCTCTCGATGCCATCAGCGAGCGGGTGGCGGGCCTTGATCTCGGTGCCGACGACTATCTTCCCAAGCCGTTCAGTCCCAAGGAGCTGGAGGCCCGCATCGCCACCATCCTGCGGCGTGTCGGCCGTGGTTCGGCTGCCGCCGAGCCCCGGGAGCTCTCCAGCGGCAGCGGTGTGCAGCGGGTAGGCGACTTGGTGGTGGACACCAATCGCCGCCAGGTGACCCGCGATGGCCAACGCATCGCCCTCACCTACACCGAATTCAGCTTGCTTGAACTGCTCTTCCGGGAGCCCGGCCGCGTGGTGCCCCGCGCCGAAATCCTCGAACAGCTCTGGGGCTATCCCCCCCGCCGCGCCGCCGACCTGCGGGTTGTGGATGTCTACGTGGCCCGCCTGCGCGGCAAGCTCGAGCCCGATCCTCGCAACCCCGAGCTGATCCTCACCGTGCGCGGTACCGGCTACGCCTCCCAGCGGATGGCGGAAGCGCCGATGGCCGCGGCGGGCTGAGGCCCTGCTCCCGCCCTCAGCCCCGAACGAATTCCGGCGCGACATCGCTTCTGCCACGGTTCTGCGCTCCTGCAGGATGGGCCTGAACCCGTTCCGTTAGTTGCCTTGTCGGATCTGCGCGAGACCCGCCTGGAGAAAGCCCGCACCCTGGACTCCCTTGGCCGGGCTCCCTACGCCCTCGGCTTCAGCCCCAGCCACCGCACCGCCGCGCTGCAGCAGGCCCACGCCGACCTGGCCAACGGCGGGGAGCGCGAGGCCGATGTGGCCGTGGCCGGACGGGTGATGACGCGGCGGGTGATGGGCAAGCTGGCCTTCTTCACCCTCGCCGATGAGAGCGGCCCGATCCAGCTCTACCTCGAGAAGGCCACCCTCCAGGCGGCCCACCCCGACAACCCCGAGGTGTTCGCCCAGCTCACCTCCCTGGTGGATGCGGGCGACTGGATTGGCGTGCGGGGCAGCCTCAAGCGCACCGACCGGGGCGAGCTCTCGGTGAAGGTTGTGGACTGGACGATGCTCAGCAAGGCGCTCCAGCCCCTGCCGGACAAGTGGCATGGCCTGGCGGATGTGGAGAAGCGCTACCGCCAGCGCTATCTCGATCTGATCGTTTCGCCCCACACCCGCGAAACCTTCCGCCGCCGCGCCCGGATCGTGAGCACGATGCGCCGCTGGCTTGATGAGCGCGGCTTCCTCGAGATCGAAACCCCGGTGTTGCAGACGGAGGCCGGCGGCGCCGACGCCCGCCCCTTCACCACCCACCACAACGCCCTCGATCTGCCCCTAACCCTGCGGATCGCCACCGAGCTCCATCTCAAGCGGCTGGTGGTGGGCGGCTTTGAGCGCGTCTATGAACTGGGCCGCATCTTCCGCAATGAGGGGGTGAGCACCCGCCACAACCCCGAATTCACCTCGGTGGAGATCTACCAGGCCTACGCCGATTACCACGCCATGATGGAGCTCACCGAAGAGCTGATTGTGGCGGCGGCCCGGGAGGTGGCTGGCGGCACGCTGATCACCTATCAGGGCACCGAGGTGGATCTCACGCCCCCCTGGCGGCGGGCGACGATGCACGATCTTGTGCAGGAGGCCACCGGCCTCGATTTCACTGCTTTCCAAGCTTCGGATCCGCTGGAGAGCCGGGTCCGAGCCGCTGCGGCGATGGTGGCGGCGGGCCTGGAGGTGCCGGCCGCCGCCGACTGCCTGGGCCGGCTGCTGGTGGAGGCCTTCGAGCAGGCGGTGGAAGCCACGCTGATCCAGCCCACCTTCGTGTTGGATTACCCGGTGGAGAATTCCCCCCTGGCCAGGGCCCACCGCAGCAAGCCCGGCCTGGTGGAGCGCTTTGAGCTCTTCATCGTGGGCCGCGAAACCGCCAATGCCTTCAGCGAGCTGATCGACCCGGTGGATCAACGCAGCCGCCTGGAGGCCCAGCAGGAGCGCCGCCGCGCTGGCGACCCCGAAGCCCAGACCGTGGACGAGGACTTCCTCCATGCCCTGGAGGTGGGCATGCCCCCCACCGGCGGCCTGGGCATCGGCATCGATCGGCTGGTGATGCTGCTCACCGACAGCCCCTCGATCCGCGATGTGATCGCCTTCCCGCTGCTGCGGCCGGAGGAGCGTTCCGTTGCCCGTGACGCCAGCCATGAGGCTGGTTCCTGAGGGCTGCTCAGGCGCTGGGCGGGTATCCCTCGCCGTTGACCGGGATCTCCGGGCAGGCGCAATGGGATAATGGCCTTGTGTAGGCATTCTGCCCCAGCGGGGCATTCTTTTCCATGAGCGGCGAGCGCGTCGGATTTCGTTTCAAGCACGCCGATGCGGTGGTGAAGCGCAACCCCCAGGGGCGTTCGCGCCGTGGCTGGGTGATGGAGCCGGTGGAGCAGACCACCAGCCGCGGCACCAAGATGCCGGCCTATCGCATCCGTTGGCGCGACAGTGAACGCCCCGAGATCGTGCTGCAGCACATGCTGATCGCCGATCCCGATCCCACCCCACCGCCCGAGGGCGTGAGCCTGGTTCCCGCCGCCCCCAAGAAGTGAGCGGGGGCTCCCGACCTACAACCAACCCTTCAGCCGATACACGAGGAGCCCCAGCAGTTCCTTAAGGGAGCTGGTGGTTGAAGCCAGCGATCCGGCTTGGGGCATCAGATCCAGGAGCAGGCTTTCCCCGGTGGTCTGGCCGGACTGGTTGCGGGCCGCCAGCTGGAAGTCGCAGGCCACCGGCACGATCTCTAGGCCGCTGAGGCGGCGGAAGGTGGCCGTGGCGCGCGGCAGGTGGGTGGCGCTGGTCACCAGCAGCAGCGAATGCCAGCCCCGTTCCCGAGCGATCTTCCCCAAGGCGATCGCCTCCTCGGCGGTGTTGCGGGGACCTTCGCTGCGCACGATCCGCTCGGCCGGCACCCCCAGCTTCTCGGCCAGGGCAGCGGCATAGGTGGCTTCCGGCGGCGTTGGGTCGTCGGCGTTGAAGGTCACCCGGCCGCCTGACACCACCAGCCAGGGCGCCTTGCCCTCCTTGATCAGATCCACACCGGTGAGCAGGCGGTCGCCGGCATCGCCTACCTCCACGCCCCGTCGCGGGGCCAGGGGTGGAAGGAGGCCACCCCCCAGCACCAGCACCGCATCAGCGGAGGGCAGGGCGTTCGGGGTGAGCCGCACCGCCTGCTCCTCCAGACTCCGCACCAACTGGCGGCTCAGCCAGGGCATCGAGGCCAACCAGACCAGGGCGAGCCCTGCGGCCGAAAAGCCCGGGCCCCAGCGCCGCCGCCGGCCCAGCAGACCCAGCCCCATCAGCACCAGGCCAGCCCCCAAGGGGTAGACGAGCAGGGGCAGCAGCTTGGAGAGCAGAAAGCCCATGGCGCTGGCTCAGGACTGGTTGCGGCGGCGCAGGGCTTCGAGCTCCTGCTGGGCTTCGAAGTGGCGCCAGGCCTTTTCCAGCTCGGCCATGCCATCGGCCACGCCCTCGGCGGTCCGGGTTGGTGCCGGGGAGGACGGCGTGGCCGTGAGTTCAGCGAGCTCCCGTTCCACGGTGGTGAATCGCTCCCCGAGTTCAGCGAGGGTCTGCCAGCGACTGCGGCCCTGCTCCATCAGGGTGGCGATATGAGCTTCGGCTTTGGTGGCCAGCTCCTCGGCGCCGGCGCTGCGGGCCCGCTCGGTGCGCTCCTGCCATTGGCGGATCTCGCCGGCCAGCCGCAGCAGACCCTGGCGCTGCAGTTCAGCCTCCTGGCGCAGCTTCAGCCGCTGGCTGAGCAGCCGCTGTTGCCGGTCCCGCTGGTCCTGTTCGGCCAGCAGGGCCTCCTGCTGCGGATTGGTGCGCAGGAACGATTCCAGCTGCTGATTCAGCCGGGCCTCCAGTTCCTCAAGCCAGCTGCCTGGGCTCATGCTTCGGGTGCGCGGGTGATCAGGGGAGCCTCAATCTCCTGGTGCAGCGGGGTGATCGCCGCCTCCCGGGAGCGCAGCAGCAGCTGGGTAAGGCGTGCGATCGCCCCTTCGCCCAGGTCCTGCTCGGAGATGCGGTCGAAGGCCCGGCGGTAGAGATCCTCAAGCTC
>Ga0209299_1000965_pt1 | contig 16120 bp, 10 predicted proteins | sample S_140806_MF_Meta_FD_187326 | JGI IMG/M metagenome (GOLD analysis project Ga0209299, IMG submission 187326) | Freshwater microbial communities from Lake Simoncouche, Canada to study carbon cycling - S_140806_MF_MetaG (SPAdes) (version 2) | ecosystem: Environmental > Aquatic > Freshwater > Lake ...
AGCAGCCTCACATTGCTCCTCGCTGCCGAAGAGCCGCTGGAACTCAAGCAGGGAAAGGCCTTTCTGGAACTGGATGGCACTGCGCGACATGATCCGACTGGTATATGCGTACCAGTCTATGCGCCCTGCTCGCTCTGCGCGGAGCCATCTGGGTAATCAAGTTATCCATTGTGGATGAACAGGCAGTGTTACCAAAAAGAAGGTGCGGTCATCATCCGTATCAAATACAGGGCGAGGGGAGCCATTGGCCAGCATTTCCTTGATCATTATTGGAATTCCCGTCGCGCGTCCTTCACAGAGTCAAGTTCCTTTAGAAATTCACCGATTCGTCGGTTCCGATAACGGCGAGCAACAGCTTTCCCCTCTTGAAGCCGCTCCAGCGAAATGGAGCGATCTGGACCAGGAAAGCTGAGAATAGATATCTCGTCCGGTGTGATGCGAATTTCAATGGGCTCTCTAAGTTCATAACTGCGGTGATATACGGCATTTACAACGGCTTCCTCAAGGGCAATGAATGGATAGTTGTAATGGCGGGTGGCTTCAGGTCGATCAAAATGCTTAACAACGGCCTGAACTAGGTGGTTTCTCTTGATGTAGTCGAGCGATTCAATCAAGATCTGCGAGATTGGGCCGCTAAAGGTTTTTTCCGTAAACGTTGAGCCCCCAGACCCGTCTGGCATCCAAACAACGTCAATCTGGGTTTGAGGAAAGAAATTAGAAGGCTCTTCGTTGAAGAACAGTAAGCCAACATTTAGGGGCCAGAGGTGTTCTTGTGGTCCACGAGCGATTTGCATTTGCTTTGCCAGAGCCTCCATGGGCTGCCCTGCAACTTCAGAGGCAAGATCGCTATTAATAGCATAGAGAAAATCCGTAATCAGTTTTGGAGAAAGATCGTTCAGCTTGGCATGGTGATTGATACGATCATCAAAAGGAACAGACGCAGCGAGCCCTAGCAACTCCTGCTCTTCCTCTGGCTTTGCTTTTACAGTTGTCGAATTTCTACGAATGTAGTAAACGTAATCCTTGCAGGCCTTGGTGGGCATTTGCTTTGCCTTGTACGGCCTGCTCTCGCCGCCTGGGCACCAAATCACCAAAAGATGTCGATCTTCAACAAGATACGGGAAGGCGATGGGATGATATGTGGGCTGAATGGCTGAATGACCAAATTGAATAAGGTCCTTCTGGATTACATCAAGTGAATCAACTGGCAGGCCAGAAGGAGGAAACATCGCGATTCCGTTTATCTCTTTGGCTCCAACAATGATATAGCCGCCACCGAGGTTGTGAAAGTCGTTGGCGTATGCGCAGATTGCATGAAGGATTGGCTCTGGATTCCATCCTTCCTTGAACTCTAGGCGTTCCGATTCAACATGCTTGCCCATTAGCAGGGCGGAAACATTGAGAGGTGGAGGTAACTGATGTAGTTGAGCCATCACCCGATCAGATCCACCGGTAGATCAGGGCTGCGGTGCAGCACGAGATCGGTGGAGGCATCACGCAGCTCCAGGTAGAGCTTCTTGCCGCTCCAGTCCCCTGGAATGAGTAGGCCGATGGTGGCGGACTGGCCAGGGTTGAGAGTGAGGCGGTTGGTGTCGCGATCCAGTTCAGCGCCGATGGCCTGGATGGGTGTGGCCACCAGCTCTTGCGTTTTGCAGTCGTAGGCGGCGAGCACCGTCTGGCGGGTGTGGCCCTGGTTGAGCAGGTCTACAGGCAGTTCGATCGGCACCATCAGGATGCGGTTGGTGACCTTGTCGACGAGTGTTCCTGGCCAGGGCTTCTGCTTCTTGGCCTTGCTGCTGGTGGCTGAGCCAGCGGCACCCCCTTCTGCTCGGACCGCCGGGGCACAGCGGAAGCTGAGCAGCGGGATCAACAGCTCCTGGAGGCTGCTGCCGCCGTGGTGATAGCAGAGGCTGCCACCAGCCTTGAGCACGCCTGAGGACCGGGGCACCACCACCGAAAGGCCGTTTGGCCCATACCCCAGGGCTGCGGGCTGGATCTCCACACAGGGGGCCTTCACGGCGGAGGGATGACCCAGCCAGCAGCGGCGCTCGAGCTTGAAGGTCTTTCCGTCGGGAGGATCGATGCGCATGGCCGGCTCGCGGCCCAGGGGCAGATGCAGGAAGCCGTGATCGGCCGTGATCACGAAGCGCTCCAGCGGATGCTCCAGGGGCAGGGCTGCCAGCCGCCGCACGGCGTCTTCGATCGTGTCGAGCTCGCGCTGCATGTCGGTGCGCACGTTGGCAAGGTTGTCGTCGGTGTCGCGCTCCCCGGCGTTGTCGATGCCGACACTGGTGACCACCACGGGGCCGTTGCCTGCCAGCTTCTCGATCAGCAAGGCCTCCTTGCTGCGGATCAGATCCACCAGCGAGATCACCACCGCCGTGGGCACCCGCTGCTGCAGATGGGCCAGGCGTTTGGTTTTGCCCTCGCTCCAGCCCACCGGTACCCCATCCACCACGGAGCAGGGGCTGCCATCAACGTCCGCCACCGCGAAGCTGCGTTCGGCGCCGGGCAGCAGGGCCGCCATGCCGACGGGCGTGATCGAGGGCAGGGCCGCCTGGGCGATCTCCAGCTTGAGGTCGCTGAGCTGCTCGCGGCTCCAGCCGCTGAAGCGCTCGTGCAGGGTGGCACCCATCTCGTAACGCAGGGCATCCACCCAGAACACCACCGCTCTGCCGGCGCCGGGCTGCACCCGCTCGGCCCAGGTGCGTGCCTGGGGGAAGGCACCGGGAATCAACCAGCCGGCCTGCTGCAGGGCATCGGTGAAGCGCTGGGTCTGCTGCTCCAGCAAGGCCTCGTAGCGACCGCGCAGCTGCTCCAGCCCAAGGGCGATCTCCACCTCGGAGGCGGAGAGCTCGGCCACCTGTTGCTCGAGGCGCCGCTGCAGACCATCGACGTGATGGGCGATCTCCGCCTGATAGGCCAACCAGGCTTCGACGGGAGCGGCAGCCTTGGGCAGCTGTGCTTGCGCCTGATCAAGAGCAAGACCGAGGGCGGCAGCCGTGCGGGCCAGATCCCATTGCAGGCGGCGCCTCGATTGCTGGGCATCCGTGGGTTGGCCCACCAGCCAGAAGCTGTCGTGGCGAGCGGCCACCAGCTCCTGGGCTTTGGCGTAGTCGCCCTTGGCCAGGAAGGCATCGACGCTGCGCAGCAGGAACTGCTCTTCGCAGGCGAAGGTGTCGATTGAGCCGAGAACACCGGGCCGCTCACCGCTGATCAGTTCGGGCAGTTCGAGTTCGGCTTCGATGCGGGATGCGATGGCGATGTAGGCCTCGGCGTAACTGCGGCGGAGGCCCTGCACATCAGCGAGGGCGTTTTCCTCAGCTGCCTTGCCTACCGGTAGCGATTGTCTGGCGAAGGAGGTGAGCTCATCGCCGTGCCAGTCATGCAGGAACTCATGCAGCAGAAGGGCCCGCTGGGCCCGCTGGCGCCACTCAGCCAAGGAGCTGCCGACAGGGAAGCTCAGCCCCCAGCGGCTGTGGAGTAGATCCTGCAGCTCGCCCTGCAAGCCCTTGGTCGTGATCGCGGCATCGAGGGCCTCGGAGGCCAGCCAGTAGCGAGCCAGCTCGGCGTTCTCGGGGGAGCTGTTGCGCTGCAGCTGCTGCTGGAACAGGGCCTTGAGCTGGCTGAATCCCCCCTCGCTGGACTGCTCCAGAGCCAGGGCGATGTCGCGGTAGGTGAGGTTGGGCTGCTTGAGCAGCTGCTCCACCTTGTCGGGCTCCAGCACCTCACGCAGAAAGAAGCGGGCGCGATTGACCAGCTGGATGTCGAAAGTGGAGCCGGCTCGGATCAGTTCCAGCAGCACAGCGCGGGATTCGCTTTCCTGGTGATTGGGCAAGTAGACGAGCAGCGGATCGGGCAGATCTGCTGAGACATGGGGTTCCAGCTGGCTGCGCAGCTGATAGAGGCTGGAGCCGGCCGCCAGCCAGCGGGCCTGCTGCTCGCCAAGGCTGAGGGTTCCCAGCTCAGTGCCGCTGGGCGGGGCTGTCGCGATGTCGTCGAGAAAAGGGCGCAGCTGCTGGCCGGGATCAAAGACAAGCAGCACCCGATGCTCGCTGAGCTGTTTGGCGAGCTCCTGGCAGAAGCGGGCCTGCAGCTTGTTGGGGGCGGCTGCGGTCATGGCGAGAGGCGGCGCACCCGATACGCGCAGATTACGCGCGTGCTCGTATTTATACGTGCGTGCTTGTAAATACTCATACGGCTGGCGGGAGGCGGTAGGTGCGGCCCTTGCCCACCCCTTCCGGGGTCAGGGCGCCGCGTTTGCAAAGACGCTGAAGGGCATGGGTGGCTTGGTTTTCCTCCAGTCCGAGGGCCTGGAGCAGGTCCCGCCGGCGCAGGACCTTCCGCTGGCGGGCCAGCTCAAGGATGCGCTGGTCGATCTCTTCAGGGGTGAGCGCTGTCTGACGCTGGTAGCCGGCTTCCTGATCGAAGGCCTGGTAAACCTGCTTCGAAAGGGTGTAGCTGCGACCACGTCCCTGGCCCTGCGCGGCCACCAGATCGGCCTCCACCAGTTGCTCCAGATGCCGCCTGATCGTGGGCTCATCACGATGCAGGCTTTCCGCCAGCTGGGCGGTGGTGAGGCGGCGCTGCTCATGCAGGGTGTGGAGCAGTAACAAGCTGAGCAGGCCCAGCGGTTCTCCACTCAGCCGCTGCTGCCCTTGCCACAGGGCGACCAACTTCAGATTGGCTGGCTGGGTGCTCAGCTTCAGCACCACGTCATCCAGGCTGGATTGGCTGTAGTTGGGAGCCGATCGCCCAGCTTCTAGAAGTTCCTGGTAGATGCGGTCAACACCCCGGCCGGTGCGCTCTGCCAGGCCGATTCGTTTGAGGGCATCGGCCAGCGCAAGGTTGCGGGAACGGGGCGGCGTTGTGAGCAGGGTGTCGATGGTGACCCCACGCACGAACCCGCCGGGGTTGCTGATCACCAGCTGATCCCCGAGTTGCCAGGTGACATGAACGGCGGCAAGGCGGGTGTAGTCGCGGTGGGCGAGGGCATTGAGGAAGGCTTCGCGGAAGGCGCGTTTGCTGAGATTCGGCACCGGCACGCGGAACAGGCCCACATCCAGCTCCTGCTCCGTGAGCAAGGGATCAAGGCGCTGCTCGATCTGTTCCACCAGGCCAAGCAGCGGCAATCGCCAGAAGTGATTGATGCGCACCTCCGTTCCCTGCAGCACCTGGAAGCCGCATTCATGGCCCGGGATGCAGCGCCGGATGGCCGATTCGTGGCCCAGCAGCAACAGGCCGGCGGGTGTGGGGCGTTGTGTTCCCTGGGCATCGCTGCCCACCAGGCCCAGCGCCCCATCGAGCTCGTCGTCGCTGAGCTCCAGCAGGGTGGGGTCGCCTTTGTGGGTGCGAACCATGGTGCGCAGCCGCTGGCGTTCGGCTGGGTTGAGATCATCCAGATTGGCCGTGAGCAGGGGTTCGGCAGACCAATCCAGCTCCAGCTGCTGGTGGGAGCGTCGCATCACATCCACAGCGCTGGCGGGCCGGCAAAAGGGCTTGCCCTGCTGGTCGAGGCTGCGGATCTGGCAACGGCCGTCGCGGGTAAAGACCGTGCCCTGGGCCACTGGAACGTCGATCTGCAGCACCGCAAGATCGTTCAGTTCCAGACACTCCACCGAGACGGTAAGCGGAGGCGTGGTGCCTTCCGCGATCACAGCGGCAAGGTTCTTACGGCGATCACGCGTTGGATGCAACCCCGTGACGGTGCCGTTGTCTTCGATGCCCAGGTAGAGGGTGCCGCCCTGGGCATTGGCCAGACAGAGAGCCGCCAAGGCGAGGTCACGATCTTTCAGAGGCTCCTTGCGGTCAGCTTTGAACTCCACGGTGAGGGTCTCGGCCGTGGGCAGCGGGGGGGCGAGGCACTGGGCATTGTCGCTGTCATCAGCTCCCCTCGATCGGCTCTGCGCGGCCATCAGTCGTCCTCTCCAGCCTGGCCCTCAACTGCCGCCCGCCCCTGCTCCGTGAGCCGATACTTGGCCCCACGGGCAGCACCCAGCTGCTCGATCTGGCCAGACTACTTGAGCTGCTTGATCCCCGCCGTGAGCGAGGCGGCCTCCACATCCAGCAGATCGGCGATGGCGTTTCTGGCGAAGCCTTCGGCAGGGGCGGTGGTGAGCACCAGCAGGGTCTGGCGGGAGGCTTCCGCATCGATTGCTGTGGCAGACCAGACCCATGCGCTGAGCGGCTGTAGCGGCAGAAGCGGGCGATGCCGCCGATAGTGATTCCGTTCACCAGATCCGCCTCCCCAAAGGGGTCGTGCACGATCAGGTGGGATGGCGTGATCCCGACGACGATCAGCCAGTGGCCGCCGCCCCCGGGCCTGTTGATCGGCCCGCGGTGCAGGTACCCGCAGGGGACGGGAATGCCGGCGGCGATCTGGTCTTCCAGGGTGGAGAAGCTGGCCTGGTTGGAGAAGCGGGCCGTGATGCCATAGCTGGCCAGGGCCTTGATCTGGGCCGCCGGGTCGGTGGTGTCGCCGAACTGGTGGACCCGGGCCAGGTACTGGTCATCCCCGTTCAGCCCTGACAGCACTCCGGGCTTGAGGAAGACCAGGAGCATGGCGCAGCTGGAGGAGAAGCACATCCGCCGGCCTTCATCGGTGGCCGAATCCAGCTGGGCGAACCAGGGCACCGGCAGCGGGTTGGCTCGGCCGGGGGGCTTTGGCGGTTGTGCCGGAATCGGTAGTGCTCGTGCCAGAGACGGAGCGACCCCGGCCTGATGGGCCGTCCAGAGGCGCCTCAGCGTTCCCCCCTCCTCCAGCGCCTGGGGTTCATGGGCCACCAGCTGTTCCAGCACCGCCAGCAACCAGGCCCGGTGGTGAGCCAGCTCGGGATCGAAGTGCTCGACGTAGTCGGCTGCACGGATGGGACGGCTCATCGGAACACCCCGCGCCGACCCGGGGGCAGCGCTGGCTGGGTCTTGGCGAAGGCGGTCTGCATGCCGGAGGGGAAGAACAGTGCGCTGACCGTCATCCAGCGCTCCAGGCAGGCATTCACCTCGCGGGGCGCCTGGATCCAGTTCGGAAGCTCACAGGCACCGACAAACGCGGTCGAGAAGACGATCTGACCGGTGAGCAAACCGTTTGACGCGGCCGCTCCGAGCAGCCGCAGCAGGGGGTTCATGAAGCCAGAGGGCGGCGGTTCCTCTGGCTCTTGCCACAGGCCTGGCGAGAACCCCGTTGGGGCCTCAGCCCGCCCCTACCAGCTGCTGGCGCAGAGCGGCGAGAGTCCTTGCGGGGGCCTGCTACACGGCGATCGGGCTGATCTCAGCCGCCTGTCGGCGCAGGCCTGGAACGGGTTGGACGGCAGGATCCGCTGTTTCCTATGCGGGGATCCAACTAGTCCTGACTGCATTTCGACAAAGCTTGGGCAACACTTGGGCAACACTTGGCAGAACCGAGCACCCGCCACCAGAATCGGTTCGGCAACCGAACTCAAGACCACAGCCAAAGAGATGACGCAGCCACGGGTCGAGCCAGTCCGAAAGGAGCCAGGCATCGCCAAACCGATCAACGCATGAGGCTGGTCCGCAATACGGGCAACGACCGGGTCATCGATCTTGTGCGGCCTCTTCTCGGGACCGGCCATGAAGTGGGAATAGTGAGTGCCGCCCTGTCGACATTTGCCTTCGCTGAACTGATCTCTGGCTTGCAGGTGATCGAGCGATGCCAGCTGGTGTTGCCACCGAAGGGATCGGATCTCCACCTGCTGGGTTCCGAAGCTGACCGACCAGCCCGCAACCGTCTGCAGGCCCGTTGGCTAGCCGGAAAACTGGCCCACTGGCTCACGAACAAAGTGGATCTGCGGCGTGCCATGTCTGCCGTGCCACAAGGTGCAATGGTCGTCCGAGAGGGGGGAGCTCGGCCTGTACAAGCCTTGTTCGGCTCGTTCGCCTTCAGTAGCGATGGGCTGGGGGTCACACCCGGCAACCCCTTAAGCCTGATTCAGGCATCGGAAAGCCCTGAGGAGGCCAAGCTGATCGACGAGTGGTTCCAATCCCAATGGAACGGACTTACCGAAGACCCGCAAGCTAAAACCTCCCTGCTTGATTCACTTCACCAGATAGCGAGTCACCGCGACCCTTATCTCGTCTACATCCTTATTCTTCATAGCCTATTTAGTAGTCGTGAAGACCAACTCGATGAGGATCAGATTGTCAATGCTGCGACCGGAATCCGCAATACAGTTGTCTGGCAGAAACTCTACAAGTTTCAACGGGATGGTGTTGTTGGAGCCATCGACAAGCTGAATCGGTTTGGCGGTTGCATCATTGCCGACAGTGTGGGGCTCGGAAAGACATTCGAAGCCCTGGCCATCATCAAGTACCACGAGTTACGCAATGACCGTGTTCTCGTACTTTGCCCAAAGCGCCTACGTGACAACTGGACGATCTACAAAACCAATGATCGCAGAAACATCCTGGCAACTGATCGGTTCAACTACGACGTTCTCAATCACACCGATCTGTCCCGCGATGGAGGCCTGTCAGGAGATATTGATCTTGGCTACATCAATTGGGGAAATTATGACCTTGTCGTGATTGATGAATCTCATAACTTCCGCAACAAGCGAACACCGAAAATGGGCGGTGAAACCCGGTACGACCGCTTGATGCGCAAGATCATCCAAGAGGGTGTGAGAACGCGAGTGCTGATGCTTTCCGCAACCCCGGTCAACAACCGGATGGCAGACCTGCGCAATCAGATTGCCTTTGCCACTGAAGCCAACGACGCGGCTCTACTGGGGCAAGGGATTGGCAGCATCGACGCGACCACCCGGATGGCCCAGAAGCAGTTCAACCGGTGGCTGGATCTAGATGATCTTAATCGCACGCCACAGCTCTTGATGGAGATGCTGGGCTTTGACTATTTCACGTTGCTGGATACACTCACCATTGCCCGTTCACGCAAGCATGTCGAGAAGTACTATGGAATCGCTGAAACAGGGAAGTTCCCAGAGCGGCTGAAGCCCATCAACATCAAGGCCGATGTAGATCTCAGCGGGACCTTCCCTCCCATCGGCGATATCAATCTGGAAATCCGCCGACTCAACCTGGCATCTTATGCGCCGCTGCGTTATTTGCTGCCCCACAAGCAAGCGGCCTACGATCAGAAATACAGCGTTGAGGTAAAGGGAGGCCTGGGCTTGTTTCGCCAGGTGGATCGGGAAGAGAGCCTGATCCATCTGATCCGCGTGAATGTTCTCAAGCGGATGGAGAGCTCGGTGGCCTCCTTCGCGCTGACGGTGGAGAGGCAACTCAGGGATGTCAAAGCCACTTTGGAGCGGATTGAAGAGCAAACCCTTGAAGTAGAGGAAATCGACATTGCCGATGTTGATTTTGACGATCCTGCCTTCGAGAGCTTGTTGGTGGGCCGAAAAATCAAAGTGCTGCTCCAAGACGTTGATCTGATTCGTTGGAAGCAAGACCTAGTGGAAGATCGCAACCGTTTGGCAAACCTTCTCGCCGCCGCACGGGCCGTGGAGCCATGCCGCGATGCAAAGCTGAAAGAACTGAAGGCAATGATCCGCCAGAAGATCCAATCACCAGTCAACCCAGGCAACCGCAAGCTGATCATCTTCACGGCCTTTTCCGATACAGCTCGCTACCTCTACGACCAACTTGCCGGCTGGGCAAAGACTGATTTACTGCTTGAATCAGCACTTGTCACCGGTTCGGGTAGCAACCTAACCACCCTTCCGAAACAACGGCGTGATCTGACCTCCATCCTCACCTCCTTTGCACCCCGCGCCAAGGAACGCCCCGAAGACATGGCGGAAGAGGGTGTACTCGATCTACTGATTGCAACTGACTGCATTTCCGAGGGCCAGAACCTGCAGGACTGCGATTGGCTGATCAACTACGACATCCATTGGAATCCAGTCCGCATCATTCAACGCTTCGGCCGTATCGATAGACTTGGATCCCCGAATGCTTGTATCCAGCTCGCCAACTTCTGGCCGAATATAGAACTGGAGGAGTACATCAATTTAGAGCAACGCGTCAGCGGCCGGATGGTGCTGCTCGATATCTCGGCTACTGGCGAGGAAAATCTGATTGAACAGCAGTCTGGCAATCCAATGAATGACCTGGAGTATCGGCGTAAGCAACTGTTCAAATTACAGGATGCTGTGATTGATCTTGAGGATCTTTCCACGGGTGTTTCAATTGCAGACCTTACTCTCACTGATTTCCGCATTGATTTAGCCCAATTCACCAAGGCCAATCCCAGCCTGTTGGAGAATCTGCTACTCGGCACCTTTGCCGTTACTACCAGCAGTGATCTGGACATTCCACCGGGCATGATCTTCTGCATAAGGGCAGAGGCAGGAGCAGCTGAGCAGATCACTGATAGTGGCTATCCGCTGGCCCCGAACTACCTGATCCATTTGGGAGAAGACGGAGCCGTACTACTTCCCTATACCCAGGCCAAGCAGATCCTGGATCGCCTGAAGCGAGTCTGCCTAGGGCGTGATCTGCCCGATGCTGGCGCCTGTGCTCACTTTGATCGCACCACAAAGAACGGAGAGGACATGCGCCAAGCCCAGCGGCTGCTGGCCTCTGCCGTGGCCTCTGTGGTTGGCAAAAGCGAAGAACGGGCCGTGGCGAGTCTGTTCAGCCCAGGCGGCACCCATGCCTTGGCCGGTGAATTCGCAGGTAGCAACGATTTTGAAGTGGTGGCTTTCCTGGTGGTGCTGGCCGAGGAGCCAGCATGAAGGCATCGCTGCTCCTTGATGCCCTCGATCTGCCCGCGACAGCCATGGTCGAAAAGCGAGTGCCCAAGGCCTTGCTGCTGGAGCACGGGGCGCCCACGTCCGCCGATAAGCGGCAAATCAACGAGGGAATCGAGCAACTCATCTGGGTGGCTGCCCTCAAGCCGTCCACGATCGGTGTGGCGGAGTACCGCGACGAGTTGCGGGAGGTCCTGGAGATTGCTGTGCTGCGGCTCACGTTGCGGGCAACCGCCAAGGCGGGCCGCCTGATCGAGCTGGTCCACCGCGCTGTGCCCTATCCCGTGCTGCTGATTGCCGAGCAGGGTTCTACTGTTGGATTATCTGCCGCCCGCAAACGCTGGTCTCAAGCTGAGGCAAGCAAGACGGTGCTGGAGGGTGATGTGGTCACCGTGGAGTGGGACTCAGAACAGGACGCTGAGCGCTGGCCTGGCTTCTGTGCTGCGCTCGCCTTGGGTCAACAGCCACGCATCAACCTGCAGGCGTTGTATCAGGGCTGGATCGATACGCTCTTGGCCTTACAGGCTGCTCATGTCACAGGTGTCTTTGCGGTGCCCACCAATGCTGGGCAGGCTGAGCAGCGCCGCGAGGCTCTGCAAGAATCAGCACGCCTGGACAAGGAGATCGCCCGCTTGCGGGCCACTGCCACCAAGGAAAAGCAGATCTCCCGGCGCGTGGACCTGAACCTGGAACTCAAGCGCCTGGAAGCAGCCCTCGCTGACGCCCACGCCAACCTGTGAAGCACGACGCCACCATGCAGAAACTGACAGCCGCCTCCCCCGAGACCCATTCCCCCGACCTGGTCGCGGAAAACCTGGCTGCGTTGCAGGCGCTGTTCCCCGAGCTGATCACAGAGGGGGCGGATGGTGTGGCCGTGAATATCGATGTGCTCAAGGCGCTCGTGGGCGATAAGACCGTGAGCGATGCCGATGAGAAGTACGGCCTCAACTGGCATGGCAAGCGCCGTGCCCGCCAGCTGGCCCTCACCCCCTCCACCGGCACCCTGCGTCCCTGTCCGGAAGAAAGCGTGGACTGGGATACAACTCAGAATCTGATGATCGAGGGCGACAACCTGGAAGTGCTCAAGCTCCTGCAGAAAAGCTATGCGGGGAAGGTGAAGCTAATCTATATCGACCCGCCCTACAACACTGGCAAGGATTTTGTCTATCCCGATAACTTTCAGGACAATATCAAGAACTACCTGGAACTCACCGGCCAGACCGGGGAGGGGGGCAGGAAACTCTCCTCGAATACAGAAGCCTCCGGACGCTTTCATACGGATTGGCTGAATATGATGTATCCACGGCTGAAGCTGGCGCGAAACCTGCTCCGGGAAGATGGTGTGATTTTTATTAGCATTGATGATAGCGAATCCGATAATCTTCGCAAACTTTGCGATGAAATCTTTGGATCCGAAAACTTCATTAATGCTGTCTCCGTTAACATGAAAAATATTGCTGGCGCGTCTGGCGGCGGTGAAGACAAGCGACTCAAAAAAAATGTCGAATTCTGCTTTATCTATGCGCGGAGCTACGATGCGCTGACTCCATTGAAAAAAGCTTATGATTACATCCCAATCGAAGATTTAGTCCAACAGTATCGGGATGAGGGCGTAAGCTGGAAATATACCTCTGTGCTGACTAACCCAGGTGAGAAAAAATATGCCGGCGCTACGGTTGACGGTGACGGAAACGAGATTCGCATCTACGCTCGGACCGGACCAGTCATCAAATCAATCAGCCAACTTATGCGGGAAGAGAGACTTAGCGAAGCCGAAACCTATCGCAAATATGCAAAATATACCTTTCAAACCGCGATGCCACAGAGCTCAATTAGGCCTCGCATTATGAGCAAGTGTCAAAGCCTTGGCCTGAAACATGATCTCTACTCTATTGAATATGTGCCTAAAACGGGTCGGAATAAAGGGGTGGTCTACGAGCAATTTTATAAGGGCGAAAACTTCCGTCTTTTTGCATGGCTCGGAGATGTCGCAGAAGAAATCAAAGGCCGCTTATTCAAGAAGGAACTACAAGGAACTTACTGGAATTATGCAAGCGAAACAAAAAATTTAACCAAGGAAGGCGACACACCTTTCCCGAATGGTAAGAAACCCTTAGCTCTGCTTCATCGCCTTTTAGAGCTAGACGGTGACACCGACGCAGTAATCTTGGATTTCTTTGCAGGATCTGGGACAAGTGGCCATGCGGTTATGGCTAGGAACGTCATCGAAGAGGCGAATCGTCGATTCATATTGGTTCAGATGCCAGAACCACTGCACGACGATGATGATCAGACAGCTGCAATTCAATACTGTGACTTTCTAAGCAAGCCGCCCACTATCGCTGAACTGACCAAAGAACGCCTGCGCAGGTCCGGGAAGAAGATTCGGGAGGATAACCCGTTGTTCGCGGGCGACCTCGGCTTCCGCGTCTTCAAGCTGGACTCTACAAACATCTTGGAGTGGGACCCAGACCGCGACAAGATCGCCGAAACCCTCGAAGCCTCAATCGAGCACCTCAAGCGCGACCGCACCGAGCAGGACATCCTCTTTGAGCTGCTCCTCAAGCTCGGCCTTGATCTCTGCGTGCCGATTGAAACCCAAAAGATGGAAGGAAGTGCAAAGCAAGTCCACGAACTCCATTCCATCGGTGGCGGCTCGCTGCTGATCTGCCTATCCAAATCGATCCCGCAGGACGACGTAGAAGCTCTGGCCCACTCCCTCGTGGCATGGCACCAGGAATTGAAACCTGCTGGAGACACCACTGTCGTCTTCCGAGACAGCGCCTTCGCTGATGACGTTGCCAAGTCCAACATCACCGCCATCCTCCAGCAACACGGCTTGGAAACCGTGAGAAGCCTGTGAATAAAGAACTTATTCAGAAGATGCAGAGCCAGTTTGATGCGCTTGCACGCAAGGAGCCAGGCGCCGATGCGGTGGAGTTCTGGTTTGCCAGAGATCTGCAAGCTCCCTTGGGCTACGCCCGTTGGGAAAACTTCATTACCGCGATCCAGCGGGCAATCGAGTCCTGCAAGACTACGGGCTACGACCCGGACCACCATTTTCGTGGCGTCACGAAAATGGTCCCCATCGGCAGCGGTGCGGGGCGATCGATTGATGACTTCATGCTCACACGCTATGCCTGCTATCTGATCGCTCAGAATGGAGATCCGCGCAAAGAGCCCATTGCTTTTGCTCAAAGCTACTTTGCCATTCAGACGCGGAAGCAGGAGCTGATCGAAGAGAGGATGAACCTGCTACGCCGAATGGAGGCACGGGAGAAGCTGCGCGCATCAGAGAAGACACTCTCAGACAATATCTATGAGCGGGGCGTCGATGACGCTGGGTTTGGACGAATCCGATCCAAGGGGGACGCTGCGCTCTTCGGAGGTCACACAACAAAAGCCATGAAAGAGAAATATGGCATCACGCAAACACGACCGCTGGCCGACTTCTTGTCAACGTTGACTATTGCCGCCAAGAATCTGGCAACAGAAATGACCAACCACAACGTTCAGCAAGCTGACCTTAAAGGAGAGCCTGCCATCACCGAGGAGCACGTACAGAACAATACAAGCGTTCGTCAGATGCTGGATGAACGTGGAATCAAGCCGGAAGCACTGCCAGCCGAGGAAGATATCAAAAAGCTGGAGCGACGCGTGAAAACCGATGAGAGGAAATTGGGCAAGAAATCAGGACGCCTTCCGCAAAAGGGAAGCGAAACATGAAACTTCACTTCGAACCAAACCTCGACTACCAGCTGCAAGCGATCGAAGCAGTCTGCGATCTTTTCCATGGGCAGGAAACCTGCCGTACGGAGTTCACAGTTACAAGGGAAACCTCCAGTGGTCAGCTTTCATTCCTGGAGAACGACCTCGGCATCGGCAACCGGCTCACCCTGCTCGATGAACAGCTACTTGAAAACCTGCATGCCATCCAGCTGCGCCACGGCTTGGCACCCTCGACGTCGCTCGCATCCTTTGACTTCACTGTGGAGATGGAGACCGGCACCGGTAAGACCTATGTCTATCTGCGCACCATCTTCGAACTGAATAAGCGCTACGGCTTCACCAAGTTTGTGATCGTAGTGCCCTCGGTGGCCATCAAGGAAGGTGTTTTTCACACCATCGAAACCGCAGCCGAACACCTCAAGGGCCTGTACGCAGGCGCACCCTTCGACTTCTTCATCTATGACTCTGCCAAACTGGGCCAGGTGCGCAACTTCGCCACCAGCCCCCAGATTCAGATCATGGTGATGACGGTGGGCGCCATCAACAAATTCGGCGATGAGCAGCAGGCGCAAACAGAGGAAGCAGACGAGACCGCCCGGAGAGAAAAGTCTAAGAATGTGATGTATCGCCCCAGCGAAAAAACCGGCGGCGAGAAGCCCATTGACCTGATCCGAGCAACGTGCCCAATCCTGATTGTTGACGAGCCCCAAAGCGTGGAAGGCGGGCTTGATGGCAAGGGGAAGAAGGCCATGGAGCGGATGAACCCTCTATGCAACCTGCGCTACTCAGCAACTCCGAAGCAGGCCCATCACATGGTCTACAAGCTCGATGCGGTAGACGCCTACGAGCGCAAGCTGGTGAAGCAGATCGAAGTGGCGGCAGCCTCGGTGGAAGGTGGATTTAACAAGCCGTTTGTTCGGCTGCTATCCGTGAGCAACAAAGGTGGCATTCGCGCCAAGGTGGAACTCGACATGCAGGCAGGTTCCGGTGTCGTACGCCGAGAAGTCTCGGTACAAGACGGAGACCTTCTGGAAATGACAACCCAAAGGGCCGTGTACCGCGATTTCAGAATCGGAGAAATACGCGGAGCCAAAGGCACAGAGTTTCTTGAGCTTTGCTATCCAGGGGGTGAGTCGTTTCTACACCTTGGAGAGGCTTATGGAGATGTCGAGCCGCTCGCAATCCAGCGCCAGATGATCATGCGAACCATCAAGGAACATCTGGACAAGGAGAAGCGCCTGCGCCCCCAAGGCATCAAGGTGCTCAGTCTGTTCTTTATCGATTCTGTGGAGAAATATCGGCAGTACGACTCTGAAGGCATCAAGGTGAATGGCGACTACGCCCGTATCTTCGAAGAGGAATATCGACGCCTCACCAATCATCCGCACTACCAGACCCTCTTCCAAGAAGTTGACCTCACGACTGCTGCTGAGAATGTACATGATGGTTACTTTGCCATCGACAAGAAAAAGGTAGGTGGAATGACGGTTGAGATGTTCAAAGATTCACTTGATTACCCATAAGCCTCCGCGACCCTGAGAGCCCGCTCCGTGCAGGGCATGCAGCAGCAGACCGCATTGGCGATCCGTGCAGTCATCTCAGCCAGTGCAAAGCGCCTGTTGAAGCGGAAGCAGTAGCCCCCCAGGTAGCGCCTTGCGTAC
>Ga0209299_1000969_pt1 | contig 16098 bp, 38 predicted proteins | sample S_140806_MF_Meta_FD_187326 | JGI IMG/M metagenome (GOLD analysis project Ga0209299, IMG submission 187326) | Freshwater microbial communities from Lake Simoncouche, Canada to study carbon cycling - S_140806_MF_MetaG (SPAdes) (version 2) | ecosystem: Environmental > Aquatic > Freshwater > Lake ...
ACTTCTCCACCTTGTTCGATATAGGTTGAGACAAAAGCATATTCACGAGTTGGAAGCCAAAAAGAAATGTGAGGAAGATTCTTTGCAATCTTCACAATCTTTTCAATATGCCAAACACCTTGCAAGTCTCCTGAATCGTGCCACCTGAAATGCGGATTCTTAACCTTGCCGATTAAATAAGTCATAGCATCTACCCACAAATCGTTAGTAAGAGAAGCAAAACGCTTTTCCATAGCTTTCTGAACATTAGGGAAAACATAACGCCCCTTGAGAGCATAGCAAAAAGCACAAATGCTTCCTACAACATTCCGCATTTTCTGCCCGATAAGACAACGCTTGGCAGGAGTTGAATAAGCATATCCAGGCATCTTCGAAGGTTTTGAGAGTGTGCCAACAATCTCTTCGGCTTGTTTTTTGTTTTTGAACATAGAATTAGATTAACACTTTTTTTTCTTGTGACAAGTTTTTTTTACAGTTAAATCTCGTTGAGTATCAATGACTTGCGCATGAAGGGACTCTGCTTGCGCAAATGCTTAATAATCAAGCACTTACAGCTTCTTCTACTTCTGGTTCACTTTCTTTTTTACCAAGGAAAGCGTCAAATCTTTTTTGTGCTTTGCTAGAAGCTGAAATAATAAAGTTCATATCTTTTTTTAATACTTCTAACCAATTAGAAAGATAACTAGCAGAATTGTTAAAACATTTTTCAGAATCAATTCCGCAAAAGTTAAGACAGAGGCTCGCAAAAATCTCTGCGGTCAATTCTTCTTTGCTATAATTCTGAGTCCCAAAACCATTCTTAACATTATCACTTGTGCTTTTATGCATAGCGTGGCCAATCTCATGAAACGCTGTCGAGTAATACTCCTCAACGCTGTTGAAATTTTCCTTTGGGGGCAAATCAATCTTATGTTCTTCTGGATAATAACAGGCACGACTTCCACCATACTTAATCTGAATTACGCACTTGTTGATTAACTTTTCTGCTTCTTCTACTGGTGAGAAATCCAATTTCTGGACTTCTGGCTGTTTCCACTTCATGCCCTCAATATCACTCAATCCAAAAACTTTATAGAATCTCATCAGAGGAAAACCACCCGACTCATCATCTTTCTTTTTTAATAGCTTGTAGTAAACTACCATGTGAGACTTTGCACCTTTTTTGATTCTTCCGCCAAGCTCTTTAATCTGATTGAATGTAAAAAAGAAATCATCAGAAGCGAGCATCCGTAGCAAAAATTGATTGATACCCCTATAATTCTTTTTGGAAACTCCGTTGCAGAGGTCAAAAACTTTCCAAGGCTTCTGCCAAGGAATGACTCCTTTGTTGAGGGCTTCGATGAACTTTTCTGTGATAATTTCGTTTACTTTCATAGGTTAAATATATCAGAGTTTTATTTTTTGTCTACATTTAAATTTCATTGAGTATCAACGATTTACATTGCAAGAGCCCCTGCAGACGTAAATGCTTGACTATCAAAGAGATAAAAATATTTGATTTTAAATCAATATCGTGTAATATAAGTTATGAAGGTTTCTGGTTTACTTGAATCGTCTGCTCTTTACAAAAAGTTTATGGAAGAGCGTAATGAAATCCTAAAGCATAAATGGCTCGAAAGCGAAAAAGCTGGTCAAGATATTGGTTTTGAAAAAGCTCTGTTGAGTTGGGTTTTCAATCACAGAGAAAAATGGCGTAATAAATAATTCTTTCCGCTCTCTCTGCTCTAGAATCAAAGAGAATATATACCCACTTCTAATTGCCTCAGACTCTGGGCATTGGGGTTTCAAGGGCGTTAATGGGTTAGTCACTCCACACCTTGCGGAAAAGAACTATCTAAATAGTATCAGAATTTTATTTATTGTCAAGAGTCTTTATAAGATCAGAAATTTTATGAAACAATATGGAATATGAATCTTCCATTGATTTGATCTCTTGCGTTGGAATAGGAAGATCAATATTATTGATGGTTATTTTGCTTCCATCTGTATGAAATATTTTCCTTTCAGAAACATAGTTTAAGTTTTTATATTGAACATCTATAGCAATATAAGTTTTATTATCCTGCTCTACTTTATAATAAGTATGAACAGCTGGTACACTAGAGAGTTTTTTAATATTATTTGAGGTTATGTTCATATGACTATAGTATCAGATTCTAATTCATTGTCAAGCAATCAAAGTGCAATCAATCTGATTAGTTTTACTTAATTTAACTAGAATTCTACCAGAACCTTTTTCTTCTAGTGTTGGATTGTCTCGAATAAAACCACAAACAAAACTCCAAATAGTAATAATCCTATTCCAATCATTATTAGCAAGAAAGAATGTTTCAAGAGATAAGCCATCTTTGCCTCTGTAACCTTTTACATCTAGTATTGTTAAAGACCTCTCAAGATAAGAATAATCAATAGTAATTGAGTAAGTTGAATTTTTCCAAAGAAGATCAAATAGTTTCTCCATGGTATCCCATTTAGGAAAAGAAAGATTAGTATAACCTTTAGTTTTGAAATTAACTCTTAATTTTGGGCCAATGTCTTTCATTTAATAACTATACTATAAATTAAAATTATGTCAATAAAAAAGGCGAGGATTTTACTCCTCGCCCTTTCTATGTGGACGGGGGAAGAAACAACAACCCCCTTTGTCTCTCTGTTGTTAGACTGGTGAGAGACCGCCAGTAATTCTATCGTAACGGAATTGCTTTACGCCAGAATCCATACGACCAGAAAAGCAGAAGCTAGTGAATAGCTTGTTGCCAGCCTTGCTAATCGTGTGGGACGAAGGCTTGCTGATGATGTAAGTATAAACATCATTCTTGCCGTAGGGTTTATATTCGATTAAATACCTTTGCCCAAAAAGGAAAAGGACGAAGTGTTTCAGATATGAGGTTGCGTATATGATTGCTAATTTGATTTTGTTCATACTTTAAATATACCATACCTTTGTTTTTTCACAAGAAAAATCTTTAGTTAAATCTCATTGATGGTCAACGACTTACGCGCGCAGGGAGCCGCCTTTTGTAACTCTTTAAGTATCAGTAACTTATAACAGTTTAATTATTCTTCTGATTCTTTCCAATTTGGATGAGCTTTAGCCCACTTCACGAAAACAACTTCTAAATTATTTAAGAACTTATCTATTTGAGCTATAGTCTTAGGATCTTCGTTTTGTAAGATTCTTTTCTCAAGTATTTTGCTCAATCTATTTTCGCTTTTCATATCAATATATATTACAAGTATTTAAGAAATATTTCAACTATTTATTATATCCTATTAGATATTTGGCAAATCTTATTTTAGATGTGTAATTATAATTTTCAGTATTTCTTTGATTCCGCTCCACGATATCGCTAACATTAAACATAAAATAAAAAACTCTAAGCCAAATTTCTCGAAAATATTTCTCACATAGAGACTTTACATATTATTTATTATTTAGAGAAAATATTTCGCAATGTCGCTCTCTATGGCAGTTAGAACAAAGTAAATCACACTTATCTAATTCATTCGTTACTTTATCCCAAGACATCTGACGAAGTTTTTTCCAATCAAATTCTTTTTGTTTGGGATCTCTATGATGAAATTCTAATACATCAGGGCATTTATTATATCCACAAGAAGAGCATTTGCCACCTTTGTATTCAATAGCCTTACGTTTTCTAGCTTTCCATCTCTCTTTAGCGTATTCATTAAAACAATTTTTACAATAACTATTAAGCAAATTTTTTGTTTTTTTATAGAAATTATCTTTTGAATAAAATTTATCACAGTTTCCACATTTAATATGAGTATCTCCATTTATTATTTTAGTATCTCTTTTGTTTCCTTTGGTAAATAAATTATATTTCTTGAGCCAGTATCTTATTGTAGTTTGGCCTTTATTAGAAATATTAGCTATCTTATAAGAAGAATAGCCAGAATCTATATATTGCTTTAATAGAGTTTTATTCATACTTATAGTTACACTAGATTAGATTGAAATAGATTATCTTTTTGAACTAATGCTCCTAGCAGGAATTGAACCTGCATAGAATGTTTAGAAGACATTCACTTTATCCATTAAGCTATAGGAGCAACAAAGTTTTCGCCTAGGTCAGACTCGAACTGACACTTGAACGATTTTAAGTCGTTTGCCTCTGCCATTGGGCTACTAGGCGGATTGTTTAGCTGTCAGTATCTAATTTTTCAGCAGAAATTACTCCAAGAGAATAGAAGTCTTGAGACTCTGCTGTTTTGTGGAAATGCTCTACTGGAATATTGTTAATTGTATTCTTTACTCGATTCATAACAACTCCTTTTAATCCACCTTTAGCACCACGAAACTTTTTACCAAGTTTATCACTTACACCACTCATAACATACTTGAACATAGCTCTCTCTAACTTTTCCATAGTAATCCAAAAATAAGCAAAATTATGACTCATCCATTTTAGATTACCACTTGTGCCACCCCAATTATATATGCGGTTGTGATATTGTCTGATTTTTTCTGGTTTGCCTTTGATGCCAATTACCCAATGTGCTCCGAGGTTTTGTTTGATTAGTTTCATAGTTTATAGTTTATCCTATTGTTGTTTGTTGTCAATGCTTTTGTTTTTTAAATACCATTCTATATCTTCTTGAGTTATCTCAGCATGCTTACTATAAGAATTCAGCATCCAATCCGCACAAGGAGAAGTGGGCAAGGCTGGACTCGAACCAGCACTAGGAGCATTATGAGTGCTCTGTTTCACCTTTAAACTACTTGCCCCACTTTAGCAGGAAAGCTAGAGGGTTTTGGCACTTGAAAGAACTCTACTCCAAAAGCCTTGGAGATGTTCTCCAATTCTTTAAGAGAACAAGTCTCTTTAGGTGTGCACATACGGATTGAGGTGTTTAGGATAACGGCTCGGTCTTGACCGAACACATTCATCACATAGAATGGTGCTGTTTTGTTTGTCATAGGTTAAATATACAATACTTTGAAAAATAGTCAATAAAAATAATTCGTTGAATGATAATAAGTTATATACTAGGGGCAGGATTCGAACCTGCATTTTGCCCAAATCTAGAGCGACCACATTATAAGTGTGGGGTCTTAACCAGTTAGACGACCCTAGCAACTAACATCAAGCCGTAGCTCAATGTCGGCCTCCGAAGTTATCCGCCGATTTTTTTGATGGTGACTTTCGTCCCATCAGGCCACGAGCGGATGACTTTACGCCAAAACTCCGCTTCGTGTTCAGCATCTTCCATCTTCGTGTGCATATCTTCACTCACACGAATTCCATCTCTCAAAACAATATACTTAATTGTCATTTTCTACCTCCAATGCTACTGCGTTATCAAACATCGAGCCACCATCTACTGCATCACAAATCACGATGTCATTACTGCCATCATCACCTGCATATACAGCTCGTAGTTTTTTTGTCTGACTATACTCTTTCTTTGTCCATTGACTCTCTGGAACGCCGAGGACTTGCAGAGCCTCAACTCTCTCTGGTGAAATTGCTTCACCGCTGATTGCACATTTATATGTCATCTTGTTATACTAATACAGATTCTGTTTTTGTCAAATCAATTTTGCGAGGACGGCCACGACCACGCTTCTCACCATTAGGCATAGTTGCTGTGGCAACATAAGCTGATAGTTTTTCTTTTAGTTGAACGAATCGCTTGTCTGCATCTTCACGATCAATACAAGTGAATGCCCAATCACCCCATTGACTATCACTAGGATACATTTCAGCAGGAGGCATCTTGACACCTGCAATCTCGTAACCATTGTGACGCTTAATAGCAATCACTTCATAGTTATAGGCTTCGCTGTCTGGCTCATCTAATTGCTTTTTATAGATTGCAACATCGCCATCACGCCCAACCATTGTGAACTTAAATCCTCGACTGGTAAATGTTTCTTCAAGAATTTTCAATTTTTACTCCTTTAGGAAGCCACGCTTCCAAAGTCAGATTTTCTCCAATATATCCAACTTGGGTTTCAGTTTTAGTTTTAGGGTCAGTTGCGTATAGTGCGTAACCACCCTCCTTTAGTTTCTTGGCTTTAGTGATTTCCATTAGATAATTCTACTATACTTTTACTTTAATTCAAGACAAATATATCACGATCTATAACTCCAACCCATTTAGCTTTATATACTGGCTCTAGGTTATCTGCATAAACAAAACTATTAAACTTATAAGGATTATAGGTTACCTTTCTTTCATTTTGATCAATAGGCCAACCATCATCTGGAGTGCCACACACAAAAGCGTGAACATTTTTTCTTTGTTCCTTTAGAACCCTGGAACGCCCTGCTTGACTTACTCTAAACTCAACATCTTTTAAAAAAAATTCTGTGCTATGCTCTAATACTTTTCCACGAAGCATAATAGATAAACACTTCTTATGTAAATTATAATATACTTTATGCTTTGCTTTCATCTCATAACTATAACATAAATAATATAAATGTCAAGGGTTGTAAACCTTTGATAGATAACGAGTTACAAACGCGGGGTCCCTCGCGCTGTAAGTGCTTGATAGTCAACGACTTATAATTCATTAAATTTAGACAAAAAGAAGCGGAGGGTTTTCCCCTCCGCCTCTGTTAAAGTTTCGTTTTAGTTTAGGCGACCAGTTTCAGGAGCTCTTCGTCACGAGTTTTTCCTGAGAAGACCTTGAGCAGGTCAGTGCTGATGCGCTCGCTATACTCATAGCGTTCATCTGCAACGTTGCGAGTCAGGAACTGAGTCGAAGCATTGTACAGGTTGTACAGGTTCCGATCAGTATCTTCCTCGTAAGAAGGGTTCCGCCACACTGCTTCGATGCCTTCACGCACCTTAGCAGAGATAACATCCTTCTCCTCCAGCTTAGTGAGCAAGGTCAAACCCTGCTCATTGCTGATTGCCTTCTGCGCCAACCTGTTGAAGATTGCTACAGAGTTGTCAACGCTGGAGACAGCATTGGCCAACGCATCACCAATGAAATCCAGATTCACGGCGAGCGTGTGACGCTTCGTCATGCTGAACTCCTTGGTCAACGATTTCATTCCGTTAGTGCAAATCAAACGGAGGAAACCGAGGGTTAACGAGACACGACTGGAGCGATCATAACTGTTGTTAACAGTCAATCGCAGTCCGAGAATGTCTCCCTTGGCACGCTTGCCAACTGGCTTCAATTCAGTCTTGAAGTCAGTGAAGTCATAGCTAGCGTAGAAACGAGCACCATCACGAACCACAAACTTTTTGGAGTTGTAGTTAGCGAGCATACTGTTCTCCGATAGCGACTCTTCGACCATCGTTACGAGGTCTGCATTCTTCACCACACCATACTGCTCGGTGCAAACTCCGAGTGTCATGGGTTCGGCGGTGTCACGGCGCACCATGCCGAAGTATCCTGTCCTCTTGCCGTCTGTTGTGAGGAGTGGCTCTTGGTGTACATCGAAATCGTATACACTTTGAGCGGGTTTTGTTGTTCTAGCCATATGTTAATCATACCACACTTTTAAACTCTGACAAGAACTTTTTTCGTATCATAAGATTCTGATAATCAGCCACTTGCCAATCCTGTGAAAGTTTTTTGCAATATTCGTAAAGCCTTGACTATCAACGAGTTACGCGCGCAGGGTCCCCGCCCCCGTAAATATATAATAATCAACTACTTAAGTCAAACCAAATTTAATTTATAATTACCTTTTCTATACTCTCTTACTTTCCTTTTAGCATATAAACTAGCATCTACTTCACATAATTTAGCTCTAGTTCCCATGTTATATTTTCTTATTTTCTTAATACCATGATAATACTTACCTTTTTTCCATTGATAAATATGCCTTAATTCATGAGCAATTAATTCAATTAAACCTTCTTCCCAGCTATATGTTTCAACATTCAAATAGCCTCTTCTGCCTCCAGTATTATAAGGTCTAAGATACTTGCCATATCGTGGCACACCAATATGCACTCTCATGCTCCCCCAAGCTCTGCCATGCCAATTTAATTTAGTATTACCAAAATCTATTTTCCTAATATCTTTAAGAAATACGCCTTCTGGCATACACCATTTAATAATTTCTTTTAGTTTATCAGAGCATAGGAATGTAGAGTTAATTAACTTCATAATCTGATAATACAATAAATTAAAATTATGTCAATAGCACAAAATTAAAATATATTCTTATCATATCTATTGAATTATCATGTATTTATTATTAATCAAGCTCTATTTGTTATTTATTTGTTTCTTATTTAGTTATTTCGACCACTCATCTCAGTCCATATCAATAAGTCTGCTTGTGCTGTTGATACATTAGGAAAGTAAATAGCTTTATAATAAAAGAATAAACTCTCTATTTGTTTATATTTCTTTTCGTCTTGAGGTGTTGACAATGGTATTTTAATAGCAGAATCATCTCCACTTACTTTTCTTAACCAATTTAATATATGAACATCTAACACAGCAATGTTTTGATTCTCTCTTGTATGTAATAAAAAGAATCGTGCTGTTTTATTTCCTACTCCATATACTTTAAGAAGTCTTTCTAGCGAGTCATTAACTAAATCTAAATCAAGACTATCTATTATAGCTTTAGTGATTCGGTTATATTGGCCTACCTTGTTGGCAACAAGAAAGTTATGTAACCCAACGCCAAGGTCTTTGAAGTATTGAAATAAATCGCCATTGGCTCTGCTCATAAGTTGTGATAGCTTTCGACTTGCGATATCGCTGTTCTTTCCTGCGACTAGAATGCAGAATATCCAAAAGGCTTGAAGTTCGAGCTTATTGCGGTTAAAGTTGGTTATGTTTTTTGGGTCAATGGTCATATACCAAATGTACTGCAAATTAAAATTATGTCAATATATAACTCATGTCTCAATTTCTTTGTTTCTTATACATGTCTTATAGTTCATGTTACTATTTACTGCTTTTCTATACATAAGTCAACTAAACTTTAATAGCAACTTTTCTTATTAAAGGTTTAATCTGGCATATATGGGTATTTATTCTGGTACTATTTGTTATTTAATCTTTTCTTATTTAGCTATTAAGATATCCTTAAGTACTGAGGTTATTTACCGATCAGTATTTATTTAACTATAATTAGATTATTTAAGCTAATATGTCCCGATTGGGATATATGTCTAGTAATCGTCCTATATGACTATTATGAGGAATGTATCTACTATTTAATCAATCATCATTCATCATATCACTTAATAATATCAAAGGAAATAATAATAAAAATAAAACTATATTAACTAGACTCTTTAGTATCTTCACTATCTCTTATTACACTCCTAATAAGTAGCAATTCATCAAAAGATATTACTGGTTTCTCTTCTAGTATTTCAATACAAAATAAGTTATTCATTGTAGCTAAAGTATATATAAATAGCAAAAACAATACTTACTAAGATAGCAAAATATAAAGGTGCATTACTCATTAATCCATTCCAATAGGTTTTCTAGTTCGTGAACTGCACTTTCTAGTTCATTCACAGCATCTTGGTTATTATCGTGATCAATCATAAGACCCTTATATTCATCAATCCTATCACTGATTTCTTTTACAATTTGCGACCTAAGCTTCATCTTCGTCCTCCTCGGATTCAATGTGAATAATATCGAAGTCATAATCAACCTCTTCAAAACGAGCATTACAATCTTCTGCTTGTTTGAGAGCAAGCTCTTCAGCTTCTCCTTGGGTTTCTGCCTCGACCTCGATTTCAGCCTCGGCAATTTGGTTGCGTTGAATTGTTATGGTATATTTTTTTAAGGTGTCGCTCATAGTTTTAATATACTCCTTTTATATTTATTGTCAAATTATATTTTTAGGAATCTCTATCTGCCACTTGCTAGTAATCCATTTAAGGATCTGATCTGACCAGTAGCCACTTACTATTTGAAACAAATCTCTTTCAATTCTAATCCTATCAAAGCTATAATAGATATACTGATTAATTAAGTATGGTGCATCACAAGAACCTCTAGTAATATGATTAGTAGAAATAACATCTATCCTAATATTAGTTAATGTTTTAGGAATAACTACTTTGATAGTTCCGCCAAGTGCTGTCTCGCCTATTTTGAATGTTTTAGTCATAAATAGAATATAACCTAAATTTATTTTACTGCAAGCATATACCAACCTATTTGAGCCACAGCATAACTCAAATAACAAATACTCATACCTGCATTACCTTTAAGTAGTTGATCAATAGCAACACATAAATATATAATGCCCACAAATATAATTAAACCTATACTCATAATTAAGCTCTTACCCAACTCGCGCCCCATCTATTTAATGCGGCTTTTAATTCTTTGAGTGTTTTGAAATAGGTATATTGTTCTGGCATACACATTGGATATACTTGTTTAGCAACCCATACTTTCTTATTTATTAATTTTTTATTATACTCGCCAGTAAACAAATAAGGATTTGTATTAACCACACGATCCACAACATAACAAAAGTATGTGGGCTTGCTGATATAGTTTTCGATGTATTGGTAAGTATTGGTCATCTCCATAAATTAAATATAACTCAAATTATTATTCAGTCAAGTAAATAAAATAAACAAAACCAATCCAAGCACTTAAAGCTATAATAGTTATTAATGCTGTTTCTACTACTAATCTGAATTGACTTTTTTGTTCTGGTAAGTTGTTCATCTATTTATATTATTTAGATTATTATTTTTGTCAATTCGGAATCGAAGGGACTTGAACCCTCACTCCTCGCCGTGACAGGGCGATGCTTTAACCAATTAAGCTACGATTCCTTTGAAAAAAATATGGTTTCTGCGACACCAAAAAACGCTCAAGACATATATGGTCGAGGTTAATTCCGCAATCCCCTCAACAACCAATGCTTGATTTCGTGCGGAAATCAGCGTAGAAGGAACGGAAAAGATATACGGCGCCTCGCTCTTTTCCTTTGCACCCTTTCGCAACCGAGAGTGTGCCTTCTACTGTTGTTATATTAATCTTTTTTTATTTCTTTGTCAATTTTTATTTCGTTATCTCCCACCAAAATGTTAAACAGACTCCCAAAAAAATTAAAACAATCTCCATAAGATAAATTTTTCTCCATTTGTTTTTCGCTCATATCAACCTATTATACATCAAATACAACAGATTGTAGAACAAAATTTTTAAAACAGTGCAAATTTTTCGGTACTTGCAAACGATCTGCTATTAACGGAAGCAACAACCGATGACCAAGCACCTCACCAAAAGTTTATGCTGGATTTAACTCCACATCAAGTTTCTTCGTCTTGCCCATCCAAGGTTCTGGCATAATATGTTTAAGCCAATCTTGCATAGATGGAATAAATCCCAAGTCCTCTGCTACATGTTGTTCACCCACCCAGCGAGTAGGAATCTTTTTTCCATTGGATAATGTAATCGTGTGACCAAATATCCTCTCACACATAAAGATACCTTCAGCGTGATGTCGCAAAGCTCTATGTCGGAAGTCTGCCATCATCATCTTTGATTCATCGAACCAATCGTGAATCCTCTGATAATCTTCTGGACTTCCACCCCACTTCTTTGACGAAGAAACAGAATGATGGTATGGATTAGCCATTAGAAACTTTCCTCACTAGTCCGAACCTCCTCTATCCTCTCATTGTATTCGAGACGCACCTTGCGAGTAGAGACATCAAAGTAGAATGTTCCATAGCTACCTTCGTTAATCTCCCAACCTCCGTGGCTTGCACCTAACTTATCATAGCATATCTCTTCAATGATCTCTCTAATATTTCCTTCTCTGGCTTCTGTCAAAACCATCTCTTTTTTCTTTTCGTCCCATTTGTGATAGGATGTTTTAGCTGAACCTTTAACAATAACCTTATCAAGATATGCTTCGTCTATGCCCTTACCTTTGGAGTCTGTATAATCTACTGCTTCGATTTGTCCAGAGTCTCCGCAACCTTCAAAATCTACTTCAATAGTAGAGACTTTTGTTTGTGCTAGAGTATCGAATAATAGATTAGTATGATACTTTACTCTATCTCCTTTTTTGATTTGGTCTGCTTTAATTTGTGCCATGATGTCATCCATCTTTGGCATTTTGATTTTTTTAGATTTAGATGTTTTGCTCATACATCCAATATAATCTAAACTTAAACTTTGTCAATCTCTGTTTAAGAAAATATTTAAAATATATACTACTAAGATAACACCAAAGATATAATAATAATTCATTATTTGATTACCCCTTATTTGCAACTAATCTACTAATTCTAGCTTTTTCTAGCAAAGCTTCTAGACGCTCAACTTGTTCCTCGTACCCATATTGTTGCCTATGCTTAAGGTACGAGATCTGATCAACAATAGCATCTTGAATTAATTCCCAATCTTCTCTTTTAAAATTTTCATCTGTATATTGGCTCATATAATTAATATAACCTTTATTTAAATAGAGTCAATTACTTATTTAAGATTGATATAATATTATCTATTTCAGAATGTTGAGATTGATCTATTTGTTCTTTGCTTGCTACAAGAGCATAAATTAAAATACTAAGCTGTTCTCTAGTAAAACAAAATGTTTTCATTATTTAATTATACTAGGTTAGTTTTTAAACCACTAATATACTTCTTATTTAATTTACTTATTTTAGTTATTTTGGTTAGTTTATTTCGCTTATTTGTTTTATGTTTTTTAAAAGTTTTATATCTTTTCTTTATTTTGGTTGGTCTATCTAGCCAATAGTGAATAGGCTTTATATCATAAGTAAAATAGTATTTCGCAAGAATGTATTTATAAATACCATATAGCCCCGAACTGAAAGCTGTGATAGTAATTGCCCAAGCTGTTAGATGATTCATTTATTTTGCTCTAGTTTATTTAGTATTTGCATTATAAGACCTTTGTTTTCATCTGTCAAGTTATTACTATATTTATCTAATAGTTTATGTATAACATTATTTTTAAATGCTTTCATAATATAATAATCAAACTCATAACCCATATTTAAAGAGTTCCATTCAGTATTTAAGCAATAAAAAAGATAAGTTAGCTCATTTTCGGATAAAGCTGTTATTTGATTATTTGTGATCATTTATTTGGTAAATTGCATCCAATGAAGGACTGCTAATCCACTTAATAAGAGTATTGTTGTTTGTGTTATTTCGGGCATATTTATTAAAAACTCGCTTCAAATTGTCTCATTCCCCAACCAGTTCTACCAAAAGGCCATTGAGTTCCGATTCCGTTTTGACCACCATTAGGATTAACTCCAGAACCTATATAAGTATCATTCAAGGGGCTTGTTTCTCTATCGCACCATTGAGAATGTGATTCGTTTGCGGGAATACTATATTTAGAATCTTTACTAAAGCTATTAGTTGATGCACATCCAGATAAAAACAATGATAATAAAAGTATAGTGGTTTTCAGCAAGGAAAGGATCTTGCTTGGATTACCACCAACCTCGCTTCCTTGGGTCACGGCTTCCAAAGTATTCTTATTGTAGTTATTATTTAACACAATGTCAATTATAAATCTAAAATAATCTAAAATCAATTAAAATATTCTAAATTATGCTTTGCTCTTTTACTTAACTTAAAACCAAGTAATTCTATTATTTCCTTATTTGTCATTACCTTATTTGATTCACCCTTATACATAACTTCTCTATCTACTGCTATCAAGTCCCAATCCTTTAATAAGTAATCATATTCTTTATCTATTACTTTAGTAGCAATAAAATTGGGGCTATATTTAATTACTATGTAGTTATTTTTATTTTCTGTTGTTATTATTCTATCTATATCACTTTGAGATACATTATTTATGTTATGTAGTGTTATCTTTTTAAGTTTATTAAAAGCATCAATATCAATAATAGCCCAATTATCTATTATTTTGGCTGGATGTTTTAGCTTATCATAGTATAACTCTAATTTTTCTTCTAGTGATTTGAATTTCATTAGCTATTAGCTTATTATACATAGTATATAGATAAAAAAAATAATATTATTTATATATTTTATGTTTGACTTGTAAAGAATTATATATATTATAGTCCACCAAACCTATTTTAAGTTCTTATACTTATTTCTATTCTTTTCTATGTCTTTTAATACTATCTCTAGAGTATTTCTTATAAATAAAACCATATACAAACAACCCAATAGAGCTAATAGTATAGTAAAGTATAACATACCTAACACAAGATAAAATGGTTTAAATATATACCCTTTTACATCAAATTCTATACCTAATAAAGACATAATCTTACTTTTCACCTCTCTTTTTAATATACCTTCTTATGTTCTTTATTTCAAGTAAAATAAAGCAGTTTAATATGAATAGTGCCAAGAAACTGCACAAGAATATTGTAAGATCAAGGCTAATAGTGAGACTTGGCTCTGTATAAGCTAAATTATCATTAACTATAAAAAACATATTATTTAGTCCTTTTTAGATATTAAATAAATAAACCACCATACCAAAGAAAAAGCAAGTGATGGAACAATTAAGCTCAAGAAACTCCAATTCATCCTATTTTAGTGCCAATATCTTCTACAAAGCGAAGTGCTTCTTCTCTAACATACCATTCCCAAGGAGTGCCGTTTCTATCGATCACAACGCAATAATGCTCACTATTTGGCACATAACCAATCCTACCATAGTATTGAGTTCCATCTTCAATCTGAAACATTACCTCTCTGCCTTCGTTTCGTTCCATAACGAAAATCTTGGCATCATCGTTAGCAGATTCAGCTACTTGAGGATACTTGGCATCGTAATTCAATGGATTTGCATTAACAAAATTACTCATTCTTATTGCCTCGTATTTCTTTCGATCATAAGGCAAAACGCCAAGAATAGCCCTTGAATGACTCCAACAAAGAAGCCAATTTCATACATAATAGTTGATATTAATTTATTCATCTTTTATCTCCACTTCCTTTTATTTTACCTCTTTTTAGTCTATCTGCAAGTTTAATTATGTTATTTCCTGCAACATCTTCAAGATTCACGCCAAGTTCATCTGCTAAACTCGCACAATACCAAAGAACATCGCCAAGTTCATCAGCAATACTAGCTTTATTTTCTTTTGAGAGATTTCCATTGTTATCTCTCATTACCTTCTTAACTTTATTAGCAATCTCACCAGCTTCACCAACAAGCCCTAAAGTAGTATAGTATAACCCATCACCCGCTAAATCTCTTGGATAAAAAGCAGTTCTACTAGCATTAGTCTGAAAATTATTAAATGTCATTTCTTTTTACTCTTAATCTTTTTAGCCTCGCCCAAGCCTTTAATTAGTGCATAGTTAAACCCAATATTAATAAACTCATCTTCTGTGATTACCCTTCTACCTAAACCAAGGAAAAAATCTCTCATACGATCTTCCATATCTACTTTAACATCATAAACGCTTTTCTTTACGAATTTCCCAACCTTTAATGAAAATTTCTTGCTCATTTAACCTTTATAAACTTATTATATAACTTTGTAAAGATATTTTTTGATTTTCTTTTTTTAGAAAAATGTTTTGATAGTTTATTTATTTGAGCTATACCAACAAAAGGTCTTTTTTTCATTTTAACAACCTTGGCATCCAACAAAGTCACAATCACACTTTCTATTGAGTTTATTTGATTTTTTAGCTTCGTTATCGTCCCATTCCATTTCTTCTTTTATTTCTTCTCTGTATTCTTCAATTTCTTGTATAGTATCATCTGCTGGTAAATGTTCAAAAAGTAAATCAATCAAATCTTCTACTGAAGCATTATTATACAAATCATAAATATACTCTTGTTCATCGGGAGAACAAGTTTTAAGAAACTCTTTGATATTTTTAAACTTTTTCATCTTCATCTTCTTTGTTGTAATCTATTACTCCTATTTCATCAAATATATATCCACATCCTTTGAGGAAATCTCTTAACTTGTCACAAATTTCACCAATAGTTGTTGCATTAAAACTAATCTTATGATTTGTTTCTCTGCCAATTTCATCAGCATATTCATACTGAAAGGTATATTTATCTTTTTTAATTTTCTTCATTCTAGGAACACTTTCTAGACTTTCTCTTTACAACTTCCTCACCTTTCATATCAAATTGTTCTAACTCTCTTTCTTTTCTC
>Ga0209299_1000973_pt1 | contig 16071 bp, 13 predicted proteins | sample S_140806_MF_Meta_FD_187326 | JGI IMG/M metagenome (GOLD analysis project Ga0209299, IMG submission 187326) | Freshwater microbial communities from Lake Simoncouche, Canada to study carbon cycling - S_140806_MF_MetaG (SPAdes) (version 2) | ecosystem: Environmental > Aquatic > Freshwater > Lake ...
CGGTCCGGGCAACACGGCCTTCAACCTGATCTATCCCCTCTACCAGCAACCCAAGTTCAACGCCCTCAGCGCCTATTCCATCCCCCTGGAACTGCTGGTCGAAGCCGGCGTGCCGGGATTGCTGGCCGCGGTGGCCCTGCTGTTCACCGCCGTGCGCACTGGCCTGCGCCAGGGCCAGGGCCTGGGGATGCTCAATCTCCCCTCCCTGGCGGCGGTGGCGGTCTTCGCTGGGCTCGCTGTCCAGGGCCTCACCGATACAATTTTCTTCCGGCCGGAGGTGCAACTGGTGGGCCTGTTCAGCCTCGCCACCCTGGCGGCGGCTGCTGCTGATCCCCTGGCCGCCGGGGCTTCCAGTTCCGTTCGTGCCCCGGCCGCCAGCGAGCCCGCCTGAGCCCCTGGCCGGCCCGGGCGGGCCATCCCGCCGATCCCTCCTGTCCCCAGTCCACCGCTGCGCCGACCATGGCGGACCTTGCCGATCCCGCCCTCCAGGCGCACAACCCTCGGCCGCCCAGGGCCCTCCTGCTGGCCGGTTTCGATGCCGGCCAGACCCACACCACCTGCCGCCTGGCGAGTGACGATGGCGGGCTGCTGGCGGAGGGCCAGGGACCCGGGGTGGTTCATTTGGCGGCACCGGGCGGTCCGCAGCGGTTCACCGCTGCACTGCGGGAAAGCCAGGCTGGGGCCCGGGCCCGGTTGCCGGAAGAGTGGCGATCCGTGCCGCTGGCGGGGGCGGCGGTCGGTGCCAGCGGCATCGAGGCCGGCAGCTCGGTGCAGGCCCAGGGCCTAACCCTGATGGCGGCGGCCCTGGGTCTGCCCTGCACCCGGCTGGCCGTGACCGGCGACGAGCGCACCGCCCTGCGGGGTGCCTTCCCGCAGGGGCCCGGCATCGTGGTGATCAGCGGCACCGGCACGATCGCTGTGGGCAGTGATGGCCAGGGCCGCCATCACCGCTGTGCCGGCTGGGGCTGGCTCCTCGATGGCGCCGGCTCCACCATGGATATCGGCCGGGACGGGCTGGCCCTCAGCCTGCGGATGGCCGATGGCCGTGAGCCCGATGGTCCCCTGCGGGAAGCGATCTGGCAGGTTCTCGGCCTGGATCCCCAGGATCCAGCTACCCCCCAGCGGATCAAGGCCCTGGTGGTGGATCCGGACTTCGGTGCCGCGGGCTTCGCCCGGCTGGCGCCGGTGGTTGATCGACTGGCGGAGCAGGGCGACGCCAGGGCCAGCGCGATCCTGGCCCAGAACGCCGAGGCCTTGGTGGCGATGGTGGCCGCCGTGGCCGCGGCCCTGGATCTGCGGGAACCACCAGTGGCGGCCCTAGGGGGCGGACTCATCCATCTGGCGGGGTTGCGCCACCGTTTCGAGCATGGCCTGCGGCGGTGGGGGGGGATCCTGGTGGCCCCCCGGGGGGATGCCTGCCATGGAGCCCTCCACCTGGCGGCTGCTCTGCTTCAGCACGATCCGGATGCTTCGATGGCGTGAGTCATGCACCAAGGGCCATGGGCATGCCTGGATCTTCGGGTGCGCGATCAGGGGATGACCTGGCGGACTGGCTGGCCGAAAACCTTGGGGTTCGCCCGGTGGGCCGGCGGCCGGTGGGCGGGGGCTGCATCCACAGCGCCTGGTGCCTCACGGTGCTGCCCTCGGGGGGGCCGGCGGCCGCGCTCCGGCCTGCGCCGCCGTTCTCAGGGGGCCGTCTGTTCGCCAAGACCAACACCCTGGAAGCCCTGCCGTTGCTGAAGGCGGAGGCCGAGGGACTGGATGCCCTGGCCTGTGCCGCCGCGGGCACCGACCTCCGCGTGCCGGCGCCCCTCGCGGTGGGGGGTGCCGGGAGCCAGGCCGTGCTGGTGCTGCCCTGGCTCGAACTGGAGGGATCAGCCTCCGGTATTGCTCCAGGCGCCTGGAGCCCGCTGGGGGCCGCCCTGGCCTCGCTGCATCGCAGCAGCCTTGAGCGCCCCTGCACGCCGGGGGATCGGCCCGGCCGCTTCGGCTGGCCCCGCGACAATGCCATCGGTGCCGGTCCCCAGGCGAACGGCTGGCTGGACAGCTGGGGTCGCTTTTTCGCGGAACGGCGACTGGCGCCCCAGCTCAAGCGGCTGGAGAGCAGGATCGGTGCGCTGCGGGGTGGGCAGGCCCTGTTGGAGCGTGTGCCGGACTGGCTCGATGGCCACGGTGCTGATCCCTGCCTGGTGCATGGCGATCTCTGGAGCGGCAACGCCGCCATCGACAGCAGCGGTCACGGTGTGATCTTCGATCCAGCGGTCCACCGTGCTGATCGGGAGGTGGATTTGGCGATGGCCAGGTTGTTTGGTGGCTTTCCGGCCCCATTCTTCGCGGGCTATGAGGCCACCTGGCCCTTGCCCGCTGGGCATCGCCGAAGGGTTCCTCTCTATAACCTCTACCACCTGCTCAATCACGCCAATCTGTTCGGCGGCAGCTATGCCGACCAGGCCCAGGCGGTGATTGCTGAGCTGCTGCTTGATCCGCCTGGCTGAGGGCAGCCGGTGGCTTGGTGCCGGTGAACCCAGCTCAATCACATCCTGCCGGACCCCTCCGCCGGGGTGACTGACACCCGTGGGCCGCGGCGGTGTCAAAACACAAAAGCCCCCGGTCTACGGGGGCTCAGCTTGTTGTTCTTGGTAGCTCTGGCGATCGCATCACCCGGATTCTCTTGAGGCTTGCGAAGGTGGTTAGGCGCTGGGCCGAAAGAAGTGCCCGGGATGGGATCAGCCCAGGTATTCCTTGCGTACTCCCTGGAGACGTTCCACCACGGCGTTGCGCTTCTCGCTGGTGGTGAGATTGTCCCAGCTCCAAGTGCCCACCACCACCAGACCCAGCAGCTCCAGCAGGCCGGGCACGATTGGCAGCAGGTTGATGGTGTCGAGCACCCCTTTGATCAGAATCTGGGCAACAATCACGGCCAACAGGATGCCGGCAACCTTGCCGACCTTGCCAATCTGGCTCCAGTCGAGCTTGTCGAGGGATTCATTCACCTTGCCGATCACTTCGGAGAAGCGTTGGTTGAAATCGGCGCCGGCTTCTTCCGCGGCATGGCCAACTGCCTCGGCCGCTTCCTTTGCTTCGGTGCTGAGGTCGGTCATCGCGAATGATTGGGTTCACACTGAACCACAATGTAGTGGGGACACCTTGAACACGCCACCGGAAGTCCGCATCGGTCGTCAGGCGCTGACGCTGATCGACCGACTCCTGGATGCGGCGGCCCCTGAGGAGGGCTGTGCCCTACTGCTGGGAACGCGGCGGAGCGGCCCCCGAGATTCGCTGGGCGTGGCCCCCACCCACTGGCATCTGCAGCAGGTGTGGCCCACGACCAATGTTTGGGAGCCGGTGGTCGAACGGCTTTGCCGCTTCCGCATCGACCCCCGCGAGCAGCTGCTCGCCCAGAAGTGGGCCCGCTCCCGTGGGCTGGAGGTGCTGGGCTCGCTCCACAGCCATCCGGCCAGCCCGCCGCTGCCCTCCGCCACCGACTGCACCATGGCCTTCGCCCCAACCCTGATGCTGATCCGCGGCGTGGCCACTGGGGAGTATCCCCCCGGGGATGGCGCCGCAGCCCGGCCGGTGCTGTGCTGCTGGTGGTTGGAGCCTGATGGCCTCCCGAGGCTTCTGCCATGGAGAATGGAGGATTGAGGCGATCGCCCCCGCGGCCGCGTCCCGCTTCCCTTCCGCCCATGCTTCCCCCCGACACCAGCGGCGTCCAGCTCAGCCCCGATGAGGTGGCCCGCTTTGCCCGTCACCTGATCCTGCCGGAGGTGGGCATGGTGGGGCAGAAGCGCCTCAAGGCTGCCTCGGTGCTCTGTGTGGGCACGGGCGGTTTGGGGTCGCCCCTGCTGCTCTACTTGGCCGCCGCCGGCGTGGGCCGGATCGGCATCGTTGATTTCGATGTGGTGGACCATTCCAACCTGCAGCGCCAGGTGATCCACGGCACCAGCTGGGTGGGTAAACCCAAGATCGAATCGGCCAAGGCCCGCATTCTCGAAATCAATCCCCATTGCCAGGTGGATCTCTACGAGACCGCCCTCACCAGTGAGAACGCCCTCGAGATCATCCGTCCTTACGACATCGTTTGCGACGGCACCGACAACTTCCCCACCCGCTACCTGGTGAACGACGCCTGCGTGCTGCTGGGTAAGCCCAACGTGTACGGCTCGATCTTCCGCTTCGAGGGCCAGGCCACCGTATTCAACCTGGATGCCGAAAGCCCCAACTACCGCGACCTGTTCCCCGAGCCGCCGCCGCCGGGCATGGTGCCCTCCTGCGCGGAGGGCGGCGTGGTGGGGGTTCTGCCGGGGATCATCGGCGTGATCCAGGCCACCGAGACGGTGAAGATCATCACGGGCATCGGCACCACACTGAGCGGCCGCCTGCTGCTGTTTGATGCCCTGAAGATGAGCTTCCGCGAGCTGAAGCTGCGGCCCAACCCCGAGCGCCCGGTGATCGAGAAGCTGATTGATTATCAGGAGTTCTGCGGCGTGGGCGGCAGCGCCCCCGGCCAGGAGGAGGCCGGCGCCGTGGCGAGTGTGGGAGTGGTGGAGCTCAAGGCCCTGCTCGACGGCGACACCAGCGGCTTGGTGCTGATCGATGTGCGCAATCCGCCCGAAGCAGAGATCGCCGCCATTCCCGGCGCCACCATCATTCCCCTCGACCAGATCGAGAGCGGCACCGCGGTGGAGCGGGTGAGGGAGTTGGCGGCCGGCAAGCAGCTGTATGTGCACTGCAAGCTCGGCGGCCGCAGTGCCAAGGCCCTGATCGCCCTGAAGCGCCATGGCATCGAGGGCATCAACGTGACCGGCGGGATCGACGCTTGGAGCCAGGAGGTGGATCCTTCGGTTCCCCGCTACTGAGCCTTTCCATGGCCTCCGGCGGCGACGAGGTGGATGGCTCCCGGGTGCCCGGGGTTCTCGGATCCGGAGCGGCGGCGAGGAGCCGCCAGCTGGAACGGCAACGGGGTTTTCAGCGACGCCTGGTGAAGCTGGAGCCCCAGTTCGTGCCCCTGCTGCTCAGCGTGCTGCTGCCGGTGGTGCTGCTGCCGGTTGCTGCCCTGCCCGGTGGCGGATTCAACTGGCTGCTCCCGGTTCTGCTCACCGTTCAGGTCGGCCAGTCGCTCCGTTCCCTGCCGGCCCTCGGCCCCGGGCTTCTCTCGCAGGTCGTGCTTACCCTGCATCGGCTGTTGGGCTTTGGCGCCATCACGGGGATGTGGACCCTCACCCTGGTGGGTCACCGCGCCGAGCACCAACTGCTGCGTTTTGGGGTGCTGCTGTTCTCAGGACTCTTCTCGATCCTGGCCACGTTCAAGCTGGTGCTGCTGCTGGCCCGGGTTCCCCGGGTGAATGCCCAGGTGATGGCGGGGGCCGCGGCCGGCTACATCTACCTGGGCCTCACCGGTGGTCTTGTGGCCTCAGCCCTGCAGCTGGTGATTCCAGGCACCTTCACCCTGGGCCTCGATGTTGGCCACGAGCTCCTGTTGGACCGGCTCACCTACTTCAGCTTCGTGGTGCTGGCGGGCCTTGGCCTGGGGGATGTGCTGCCCCATAACCCCCTGGGCGAGCGATTCGTGATCCTGCTCAGCCTCTCCGGCACGCTCTATCTGGCTCTGTTGATGGGCCTGCTGATCGGGCGCTTCATCGCCACCCAGGAGGTGGAGCTGGAATTCGATGCCCTCGCCGATGAGGTGGAGGATGCCGCCAGCCCGATCGCGGCGCGGATCGCCGGGCTGGGCAGAGGCGCTCCTAGCGGGGGTGATGGCCTGAAGTCCGAGGGCCCGTCAGGGAAGCGACGGCCTCAGTAATCCACACCCCGTTTGAGGTCCACCCCCCGCTCGGCGTAGTGCTTGTGGCACACCATCTCGGAATGCACGCTGGCCAGGTCGAAGTAGGCGGGCCGGCTCTTGCAGCGGCCGGTGATGATCACCTCGGTTTCGGCGGGCTTGCGCAGCAGGGTCTGCACGATCGGCTCCACCGGCAGCAGTTCGAGATCCACGGTGGGATTCAGTTCATCGAGGATCACCGTCTTGTAGAGGCCGCTGGCGATGGCGGCCCGGGCGATCTCCCAGGCCCGCTCGGCTTCCACGTAGTCGATCGGCTGCTGCTGGCCGCGCCACACGATCGCATCGCGGCCGGAGCGCAGGTGATCCACCAGGTGGGGGTAGCTTTCGCGCAGGGCGGCGATGGCGGCGTCTTCGGTGTAGCCGCTCCCCCCCTTGAGCCATTGCAGGATCAGCACCCGGTGGCTCTTGTCCTGGCTGATGCCGCGGCCGATCGCCTGCAGGGCCTTGCCCAGGGCGCTGGTGGATTTTCCCTTGCCTTCGCCGGTGTAGATCTCGATCCCATCGAGCCCCCGTTCCCGGGCCTCCGCCTCCACGCCGTCCTCGTCCCCGGATTCGGAACCTTCCCGATCGCCGGGGCTCCGGCGGCGGTGGGCCCGCATCTCCGAGTGCAGGTCCGCCAGTCGCACCAGCTCCCGGGGAGCTCCCCGGCCGGTGCAGATCACCTCCATGCCCGCCGGCTTGGCCGCTAGGGTGCGCACCACCTCGGCGGCATCAAGCAGCCCCAGGTCGAGCACGGGATTGAGCTCGTCGAGCACCACCACCGAGTAGAGGTCGCTGGCGATGGCCCCCTTGGCGATGTCCCAGCCGCGCTGGGCTTCCTGACGATCGAAGCGGGTGGCCTGGTCGGCCGTGAAGAATTCGCCCCGGCCTGTGCGTACCTGGTCGATCAGGTGGGGAAAGCCCTGCTGCAGGGCCTCGATCGCGGCGTCCTCGTCGTAGGCACGGCCGGGTCCTTTCAGGAACCGCAGCAGCAGCACCCGGGTGCGCTTGCGCTCGCAGATACCCAGGCCGATGGTGCGGAGCACCACCCCCAGGGCCGCCTGGCTCTTCCCCTTGCCGTCACCGTCATAAACGTGCAACTGACCGTGGGCGCGTTCATCGCTACCGGCGGCCGTGCGGATGCCGATGCCCCGGCCGGTGCCCCGTTGGGGGGTCTGGGTAGGGCCGGGGGGCGGGGGCGTCATCGGGAGGCGGTGATCCATGGATGCTACTGAGCTTCCCGGGGGGATCCCATGCAATCCGCCCGATCTGGGCGGCGGGCTCGGTGCCCCGTTGGCCGGTTCCTCCCTGAATGGGATGGGACTTGCCAGGATCATCCCCATGGATTCCTCGCCCCCTCCCCTCACCCTGCTCGAGGCGCTGCCCCCGGACCTGGGGGAGGCCTATCGGGCGGTGAGCGACCGCATTGCCGCCTTTCCCCGGGTGGTGGTGGCTTATTCCGGCGGGGTGGACAGTGCTCTGGTGGCGGCCCTGGCTGTGGACCGGCTCGGGGATCGGGCCCTGGCGGTGACCGGTGTGTCCCCGGCCCTGGCACCCCATCTGCGGGACGAGGCACGGGCCCAGGCCCGCTGGCTCGGACTGCGGCACCGGGAGATCCCCACCGCCGAGCTGGAGGATCCGGCCTACGCCGGCAATCCTCAGGATCGCTGCTACGCCTGCAAGCGCGAACTCCATGGTCTGCTGGCGCCGCTCGCCCTCGCCGCCGATGCGGTGGTGCTCGATGGGGTGAACCGGGATGATCTAGCCGACTACCGCCCCGGTCTGGGGGCAGCCCGCGAGCGCGGGGTGATCTCCCCGCTGGCCGAGGCCGGCATTGATAAGCAGGGAGTGCGCTGTCTTTCGCGGGCCCTGGGGTTGCCCTGGTGGGACAAGCCGGCCCAGCCCTGTCTGGCTTCCCGCTTTCCCTATGGAGAGCCGATCACGGCGGCCCGGCTGCAGCGGGTAGCGGCCGCTGAAGACTGGTTGCGGGCGCGGGGATTCCACGACCTGCGGGTGCGCAGTCAGGGGGAGACCGCCCGCATCGAGTTGCCGGCCGGAGTCCTCCCCGAGGTGCTTGCCAGGCTGGCCCAGGGCCCGTTGCGCCAGGAGCTGGTGGCTGCCCTGGGCAGCCTCGGTTTCACGGCCGTGGCTCTCGACCTGGAGGGACTGGTGAGCGGCAAGCTCAACCGTGACCGCGCCGCTGCAACCGCCATCGGGGTGACTGCCCTCGCCCCGCAGCTGGGGGCTGGCGGCTGAGCGCGTCGCATAAAAAATCCCCGGGCTGCCGCGGGCAGTCCGGGGGTTGGAGCGAAGGACGGCTTCCGGCGGTCTGAGAGAACCTCAGGCCGGGGAGAGTTCCGGCTCGCGCGGGGTTCCGGCGATCGATCCCGGGGTCTCGCGGCGGAAGCTGGTGAGCTTGTGCCGGGCGGCTCCGAGTTCCTCGACCAACACCTGACAGGCCCGTTCGGGCATGGTGTGGTCTCCGCAGGTGAACACATCCACAGCGGCATAGCCGGATTCCGGCCAGGTGTGGATGGAGATGTGGGATTCGGCCAGCAGTGCTAGCCCAGTCACGCCCTGGGGCTCGAAGCGATGGGTGATGAGGTTGAGGAGGGTGGCACCGGCACGTTTGGCTGCTGTGGTGATGGTGTCCCTAAGGAAAGCTTCGTCATCCAGTCGGCTGCTTTGACAGTCGTACAGCTCGAGGATGCAATGTTTCCCAACCGCGTCAGAGATGGCGGGCGTGGAGGAGAGTTGCGGGGCGGCGGCTCCACTCCATCCCGGGTTGGGGTGGAGGCAGGACAGGCGCTGGTTCATCGAATCCAGGTAAACAGCAACCCACCATAGGGGCTGTAGTGCCGCATCCCAGTGCGGATGTCCCTGCCGTGGCCCATTCTGCACAGATTCGCCAAGGAGCCGGCGGTTCACTCGCTCTGCAGGGTGCCCTGGCGCATGCGCACGACCTGGGCGTCGCTGCGCCAGCTCCCGTTGAAGCACTCCAGGTGGGTAGCGCTCACCAGGCACTGGTGGCCGTTCCCCACCGCCTCCAGCAGCAGGTTCTGGCGCCGGGGATCCAGTTCGGCGAACACGTCGTCGAGCAGGAGGAGCGGGGGCTCACCCACCACCGCGTGCACCACATCCAGCTCGGCCAGCTTCAGGGCCAGCACCAGCGTTCGCTGCTGTCCCGCCGAGCCGTAGCGCCGGGCTGGTGCTCCCCCCAGCAGCAGTTCGATCTCATCGCGGTGGGGGCCCACCAGGCACTGGCCGAGCCGTTCCTCCTCGCTGCGCTGCTGCAGCAGCTGGTCGAGGAGGGCGGCCCTCCACACCTCTTCCCCATCGGCGGTCGCCTCGGCCTCCAGCCTCGTGCCGCTCCGATAGGCCAGTTCCAGGACCTCTTTGCCGCCGCCCAGCCGCTCCTGCCATAGCCGCGCTAGGGGCTCGAGCCGTTCCAGGGCCCGGCGCCGCCGGCGATGCAGGCGGGTGCCCACCAGCGCCATCTGCTGGTCGAAGGCATCCAACAGGGCGCTTCGTTCCGCCGGTGCCAGGCCGCGGCGCAGCAGCTGGCTGCGCTGGCGTAGGAGCCGGCCGTAGCGGCTCAGGAGGGCGCCATAGATGGGCTCAAGCTGCAGCACCACCCGGTCGAGCCACTGGCGGCGCTGGGCTGGTTCCCCCCGCACCAGCTCCAGATCCAGGGCGCTGAACCCCACGCAACGGAGCGGCCCGATCAGGTCGATGAGACGCTCTAGACTGCGGCCATTGCGCAGGGCCCGGCGACCGCCGCGGCGCCGCAGCTCCAGTTCCAGTTGGTCCCCTTCGCTCGTGCGGGCCCGTAGCCGACTGGTCTGCTCCCCCTGGCGGATCAGGTCAGGGTCGCTGCTGCAGCGGTGGGAGCGCAGGCTGGTGAGCAGCTCCACGGCCTCCAGCAGGTTGGATTTCCCCTCCCCATTGGCGCCGATCACGAGCAGCCGCGGAGCCTGCAGCTCCAGGTCTAGCCCGGCGATATTGCGGAAGTGGAGCAGCTCCAGGCGGTGCAGCCGGATGGGTCTGGGGCGGTCTGCGGCTAAGGTAGGTCCAACAGGGACAAGTGTTGGATCCGATCCATACGCCGTGGTCCCTGGGACACCTCTCCCGGTGTTGGGCATGTAGCTCAGTTGGATAGAGCATCAGATTCCGGTTCTGAGGGTCGGGGGTTCGAGTCCCTCCATGCTCGTGGTTTGGATTGATGGGGGGATGCCACGACCCTCAGATGCCCCCGCCGGAACGGGGGCTTTCTTTTTGGTCCATCCCTGGCGTCGTGAGGGTGAGGCCCATGGCGCGGATCCCGCCCGGATCCACCACGAATCCCGCCCCGTGGAGGATCTCCAGTGCCTCGGGCGGGGCGGAGAGGGACACGCTGCATCCTGCCAGCTCCCGCCTCAGGCGGCTGAGGGCGCAGCGCACTAGGGCTGTGAGCACCTGTTCGCGCCCGGGGTCGGCAGGGTCGGTGAGCAGGTCCCAGAGGTTGGCGTTGAGGGCCAGGTCGCTGGTGGCCCGCAGGAAGCCCACCAGCCTGTTCTGGCGATCCTTCACGCCCAGGTGCCAGGTGCTGCGTGCCAGGACCTGCCCCCAGCGCTCCGGGCTTCGGGGCCGCTCTTCGCAGGCCTGCAGCAGGCGATTCAGCCCTTCGGCGGCCGTTTCCCCCTCGGTCGCCAGATCGCCCTCGGGGGACTGGATCAGGCGGTATCCCTGCGGCAGTACCTGGGCTGAACCGGAGGGGCGGAAGGGGATCAAGAGGGAGGCGAGGCGATCAGACGGCGGCATCAGCCGGTGTTCCGCATACCGGCGGCGATGCCGTTGATGGTGAGCAGGGCACCGCGGAGTAGTTCGCTACGGCTGTAGGTGCGGCCGTCGCCTCTGGCCTGACCGCTGATTGGACCTTCACTCATCGGCGGCTGGCGGTTCTGGTCCCGCAGGCGGCGCAGCAGGGCCACCTGCAGGAAGCCGAGCGGCACGATCGTGCGGTTACGCAGATCGACCGAGAGCTGTAGGGCCGGATCGCCATCAAGCAGACGGGTGTGGTTGCTGATCTGGAGCACCAGATCGCGGGTGCGGCCGAACTCGGTGGCGATGGCGGTGAAGATTGCCGCGAAGGCTTCGCGGTTCTCAGGGCGCCCCAGGGAGATCACGTAGTGATGGGCCAGTTCCAGGTCAACCTTGGAGAGGGTCATCTCCACCTTGGAGATGAGCATGCGGAAGAAGGGCCAACGCTGGTATAGCAGCTGTAGCAATTCGATCTGGGACGGGTCGCCGGCCACTTCCTGGTCGAGGGCCATGCCGACGCCATACCAGCTGGGAAGCAGGAAGCGGCTCTGGGTCCAGCCGAACACCCAGGGGATGGCCCGCAGGCTCGAGAGATCCTTGGCGCCGCTCTTGCGGCGGGCCGGTCGGCTCGAGATCTGCAGCTTGCTGATTTCCTCGATCGGCGTGACCTGCTGGAAGAAGGCAACCAGGTCGGGGTTGTCATGCACCAAGTCGCGGTAGTGGTCGCGGGATCGGGCCGCCAGCCTCTCCATCAGGGCGTTCCAACTGGGGGTGTCATCAATCGGGGCGCTCACCAGACTGTTCTGGAGGACCGCCGTGGTGACCGTTTCCAGGTTGTAAAGGGCCAGCTCGGGGAGGGAGTACTTGGAGGCGAGCACCTCGCCCTGTTCGGTGATCTTGATCCGACCCCTCATGGTGCCGCTGGGCTGGGCGAGGATCGCCTGGTAGGCCGGACCGCCGCCGCGGCCCACGGATCCGCCACGGCCGTGGAAGATGCGTAGGGCCACGGCGTGCTGGGTGGCGAGCTGTTGCAGGGCGATCTGGGCCCGGTGGATTTCCCAGTTGCTGGAGAGGAAGCCGGAATCCTTGTTGCTGTCGGAGTAGCCGAGCATCACCTCCTGAAGGGGTTCGCTTCCCTGACCGCCGCTGCACAGCACCTGGCGGTAGAAGGGATCGGCGAACAGGCGCCCCATCACGGCCGGGGCGCCCTGCAGATCCTCCACGGTCTCGAACAGGGGTATGACCAGCAGGTCGGAGCGTCGAGCCAGGGGATCCACCAGGCCCGCCTCCTTGGCCAGCAGGAGCACCTCGAGCAGGTCGGACACCGTGTGACTCATCGAGATCACGTAGGTGCTGCAGATGCGTGGTCCGAACTCCTGCTGCAGCCGTTGCAGCATGCGGAACACGGCGAAGGTTTCGGCGGTGGATTCACTCCAGCGGGCCGCCGGCGGCAGCAGGGGGCGGCGGGTCTGGAGTTCGGCCAGGAGCCAGGCGATTCGCTGCTCCTCATCCATCGCGCCGTAGGCCACCGGGAGCTGCAGATAGCGGCTGAGTTCATCGATGGCGTCGCTGTGGCGGTTGCTCTCCTGGCGGATGTCGAGGCTGGCCAGGCAGAAGGAAAAGATGTGCACCTGACTGAGCAGTTCGCCCAGGGATTCACAGCTCAGACCGGTGGCCACCAGGCTGTCGCCCACCAGCTCAAGGTCGGCCCGGAACTCCTCGGCGGAGCCGTAGTGCAGATCGGCGACGCTGGCCACCGGCGTGAGGTTGCCCGGGTTGAGGGTGAGGCTGCCACCGCTGCCGCTCTCGAAGGGGGTATCCCAGCCCGTCTGATACAGCTGCTGGTTGCGTTCGAGGCTGAGACGCAACCGCTCCAGCACATAGCTCAGCTTGAGGCGGTAGGGCTCCAGCCGGTAACGCGCTGCCCGCTGCTCGTAGATCTCAGGAAAGCGCAGCCGGTCCATCTCCAGGGATTCGAGCAGGGCAGGGCTCACCTGGCTCCACTGCATCGAGATGCTGAGCTGATCGCGCAGCTGCTCCACCGACTTCACATAGCGCTGCAGCATCAGCTCCCGCTGGTAGCAGGCGGTGCGCCAGGTGATCTCCGGGGTCACCGAGGGGTTGCCGTCCCGGTCGGAGCCCACCCAGGAGCCGAAGGTGCAGAAGTCATCCAGGGGCGGCTGCACGTCGGGGTAGCTGGCGGCAAGGGCCGAGCGGATGCGTAGCTGCAGCTTCGGCATCGCGTCGAAGAGCACCTGTTGGAAGTAGTGCAGGGCGTAATCCACCTCATCGAGCACCGAGGGTTTGAACTGGTGCAGTTCGTCGGTGCGCCACCAGAGGCGGATCTCCTCTTCCAGTTGCTGGCGGTGACGTTCGCGGGTTTCGCGGCTGCCACCCCGGCTCTCTTCCAACTTCTGGATCAGCGAGGCCACGCGACGCTGCTTATGGCGCACGGTGTGGCGCACGATCTCGGTGGGGTGGGCCGTGAAGACCAGTCGGATGTCGAGTTCGCGGAGCAGGTTCTCGATCTGGGCCGGTGGCACCCCCAAGGACCGCAGCCGCTCGAACAGCTGCCGGAAGGTGGCGGGTTCGCTCTGGCTGGCGAGGGCCGGCAGGAAGGGATCGTTGACGCTGCTGGAGGGGGCGATTTGAAGACTTGCGAGGTAGCTGTCTTCCTCGATGTGCTGCTCGAGGATGTTGACCAGCTGGAAATACAGCGAGAAGGCCCGGGCCGCGGCGATCCCATCGGCCAGATCCATATCGTGAATCACCGCCACGATCGCCTCACTGGCTCCGCTGGAGAAGCCCGCCGAGTCCTGGTTGGCTTCGATCTCGGCGGGGGAGACGGGCCCGCTCAGTTCCTTCAGGCGGATCAGGCGTTCCACCTGGGATGGTGGACATTCACTGCGCAACACCGTGAGCCAGAGGTCTTCGACAAGCTCAAGCCGTTCCTCTAGGAGCCGCCCCACCGCGGCAGGAACCTCGGGGGTCGCGGCGGCGGCAGGGGATCCGGCCATCGGCAACGACCCTGGAGGGCAGGCCGCTGCGGCTGTGGCTGGGGAGGGCGGCCGCATGGACAGCGGGAAAGCGTTAGAGCTCCCCATGATCATCCCAAAGCGTGGGCTGGGTCTGTCGCAAGGCATGCCTCCAGAGAGGTTTCCCGCGCTTCGAGGGCTGCCGCTTCGGCCGCCACGATCTCCGCCACGGGTTGGCCGGTCCGCTGGAGGGCGAGCCAGCGCATCGCCGTGTTGCCTCGGGTGAGCAACATCTCAAGCGGGGGTAGCAGGTTCTCCAGGCCCAGGGATTGGGCCAGGGGGGCCAACGATTCCAACTCCGCAGCGATCCAGTCTCGGGCCAGGATCGGGGCGCCGGTCTTCCAGTGGCGCAGTTCCGCCTCCAGGCTGGAGCGGGCCGCGGCCCGGTCGTTGGCATCGGCGAGGTCGGCTAGATCCTCTGGGGAAAGGTCGCTGGCGAGGAGCGGATCGAAGCGCTCCGGCTCCGCCAGGAGTTGCAGCAGGCGCAGCTCGGCGAAGGCGGTCACCGCCAGCAGTTCAAGGGGATCGGCGATCAGATCGCAGATCCGCAGCTCGATGCGGTTGAGGTCGTGGGGGCGGTCGTCACCGTTGGGGCGCACGGAGGTCCAGAGGTGGCGCACGTTCTGCATCGAGCCGGCGGCGAGTTGCTCCTCCATCCAGCGCACGTAATGCGGGTGATTGAGGAAGATGGGCACCTTGGGCGGCGTGAGCGGGAATTGGAGCCACCGCTGGGAATGGGCCCCGGTGGCCTGACCATCGAGAAAGGGAGAACTGGCGCTCAGGGCTAGCAGCAGGGCGCCCTCACAGCGGAGCAGGCGCAGGCCGGCGAAGAGAGAGTGCATCTCCGCCATGCCCAGGTTGATGTGCACGCTGGCGGTCACCACCCGGGTGCCGTAGGTCTGCTCGATGTGGGCGTGGTAGGCGTTGGAGGGGTCCGAGCGCTCGAAATGGGCACTGCCACCGGTCGATAGGGTGCTGCCCGGCAGGAGGGTGAGTCCCCGGGGGCTCAGCCAGCGGCGCAGCCGTTGCCGCGGTTCCAGCAACAGCTCCAGCTGCCTTGAATAGCTGGCTTCGGGAGGCGTGATGTATTCGAGGTTGCGATGGTCCGGTTCGGTCACGAAACCGGTCAGCTCCCGGGAGGCCTCGGCGGCGCAGCCCACCACCGTGCCGTCGGGTCGGCCCGTGTACATCTCAACCTCGAAGCCCTTCAGCAACAGGTGGGGAGTGCTCATGGCTTGGCCCCGGTGGGGGGCTCCAGGCAGGCGAGGGCCTTGAGCATGCCACGGGCCTTGTTGAGGGTTTCCTGGTACTCCGAGGCCGGCACCGAATCGGCCACGATGCCGGCTCCCGCCTGAACCCTGACCCTCCAGCCGGGCTGGGCATCTCCTGGTTCGGGGGGGAGCACCACCATGCTGCGGATTGTGATCGCCGTGTTGAGGGCGCCGTTGAGGTCCACCGCTCCGTAGACACCGGAATAGGGGCCCCGGGCGTTGGGCTCCAAGGCGTGGATGAGCTGCATGGCGCGGATCTTGGGTGCGCCGCTCACGGTGCCGGCCGGGAAGGAGGCCATCAGGAGATCCCAAATGTCATGGCGGGGATCGAGATCCCCCTCCACTTGACTCACGATATGCATCACGTGGGAGTAGCGCTCAATCACCATCAGGTCACGCACGGCCACGCTGCCCGGCTTGCAGACGCGGCCTAGGTCGTTGCGGCCTAGATCCACCAGCATGACGTGCTCGGCCCTCTCCTTGGGATCGGCCAGCAGCTCCTCGGCCAGGGCATCGTCCTCCCGCTCATCGGCGCCCCGGTGGCGGGTGCCTGCGATCGGCCGCAGGGAAGCCTTCACGCCCCCTCCATCGCGGGGTTCGGCCTTCACCATTACCTCCGGACTGGAGCCGATGAGAAACCAGTCGCCGAAGTTGAAGAACGCCATGTAGGGGGAGGGGTTCACCATCCGTAGGCTCCGGTAGAGATCGAAGGGATCCCGCTCCACCCGGGCCTCCAGCCTTTGGCTCAGCACGAGCTGGAACACATCCCCGGCGGCGATGTGCTCGCGTCCCTGGCGCACCGCGGCCTCGAAATCCTCGCGGCTGCGGTTGGCGGTGGTGGCCAGTTCGGCGCCGGGATGGTCATGCCACTGCAGCGGCTTGATCTCCGGCGGCAGGGGAGCGTGCATGCGGGCCTCAAGGGCGGCGATGCGGCCGGCGGCCCGATCCCATGCCTCGGCGGCATCGGCCTGCTCGGCCAGGTTCACGTAGGCCACGGCGGTGATCTGGCGCTTCACTTGGTCGAACACCAGCAGGCTGTCGGCCAGCATCCAGTTCCCGTCCGGTGGATCCCCCGGGGCCGGGGCGTGGACCGGAACGCTGGGTTCGATCCAGCGGATCAGTTCATAGCCCCAGGCACCGAACA
>Ga0209299_1000974_pt1 | contig 16064 bp, 13 predicted proteins | sample S_140806_MF_Meta_FD_187326 | JGI IMG/M metagenome (GOLD analysis project Ga0209299, IMG submission 187326) | Freshwater microbial communities from Lake Simoncouche, Canada to study carbon cycling - S_140806_MF_MetaG (SPAdes) (version 2) | ecosystem: Environmental > Aquatic > Freshwater > Lake ...
CAAGCCGGGCGACACCTTTTTCTTTGCGGGCCGGGGATTGGAGTTCGTGCGGCTGCGGGAGATGACCGCCCAGGTGAAGGCCTCCAGCAAGAAGAGCAGCACCGTGCCGGCCTGGGCCGGCGGCCAGCTGGCCCTCTCCGATCTGCTCAGCCACCACCTGCGCCAGGAGGTGAGCCGCAGCGCCGCTGGTCAGCTGGACAGCCCCGAGCTCCTGGCCCTGGCGCCCCTGCTCGATCGCCAGCGCGATCTCTCCCGGATTCCCGGGCTCGGCGAGCTGCTGGTGGAGGTGTGCCGCAGCCGCGAGGGCAGCCACCTCTACGCCTACCCGTTTGAGGGACGCTTCGTGCATGAGGGCATCGGCTTCCTCTGGGCCTGGCGCCTGGCGCGCCATCAACGGGGCACGATCACGGTGTCGGTGAACGATTACGGCTTCGAGTTGCTGGCCCCCCGGGGCTATCCGTTCGCCGAGCTGTTCGAGGAGCATGGCGAGGCCCTGCTGGCGGGCGAAGACCTGCTGGAGGATCTGGCGATGGCGATCAACCTCTCGGAGCTCTGCCGCCGCCGCTTCCGCGCCATCGCCCAGGTGGCGGGGCTGGTGAACAACGGCTATCCGGGCAAGGGCAAGAGCGGCGGCCAGCTGCAGATCAGCGCGGCCCTGCTCTTCGATGTGTTCAACCGCCATGAACCCGGCAACCGGCTGCTGGCGCAGGCCAGGGCTGAGGTGCTGCGTGAACAGCTGGAGGTGGAGCGGATCGCGGCGGCCCTGGAGCGACTGCGCGCCGCCACGGTGGTGCTGGAGCTCACGCCAAGGCCTGGTCCCCTGGCCTTTCCGCTGCTGGCCGAGCGGCTCAACAACCGGATGAGCAATGAATCGGTGTTGGAGCGCCTGGCCCGGCTGCGGGCCGATGCGGAGCGGGCTGAGGGAGGCGGGACGCCTACTTGATCGCGATGACCATCGAATCAGGCCCCATCAGCCGTTCCACCCGGGTGGAGGAGAAGCCCGCGTCATGCATCCAGCCGGCGGAATCGGCACCGGTGTAGTCGAAACCACCCGGGGTTTCGATCAGCATGTTCAGGCTCATCATCAGGCCGAAGGCATTGCTGGAGCGGTCGTCATCGATGATCGCCTCGTACACCACCAGTGCGCCGCCGACGGGCAAGGCGTCGTAGGCCTTGGCGATCAGCATGCGCTTGGTGGCCAGGTCCCAGTCGTGCAGGATGTGACCCATCAGCACCACATCGGCCTTCGGTAGATCGGCCTCGAAGAAGCTGCCGGGCACGAAGTGCAGCCGCTCCGCCGCGCCGTGGGCGGCCACGTAGTCGTTGAACACGGGGGCCACCTCCGGCAGATCGAAGCCGATGCCGCGCAGATGGGGGTTGGCCCTTGCGATCTGCACGGCCAGGTCCCCCTGGGCCAAGGGAGCGATCGGGCCGGCCAGGGTGCCGGGGATCCAGGCATGGCCGGCAAGGGGGCATGAACGAAGAGCCTCACATGCATGTTCATGTGAGCCATCCCGATGGAAAAGCAAAGTTCTGGCTGACACCCATTGTGCAAGTTGCAAAGAATGTTGGCCTTAGTGACTCACGCGTCAGGGATGCTCAACGATTCGTCGAAGCTCACCATCAGGAGATCATCGATGCCTGGAACAACTACTTTTACAGCTGAGGTCACAATGTCTCCAGGCACTGCCTGTGGATTTTGGTGGATAAAGAGGAGTTGGTCATTCCCTACTCAGATTTCCCCTGGTTCAAGGGGGGGCACGATTGAACAAGTGGTGAATGTGCTCCACAGATCAGAACATCACCTCTATTGGCCAGATCTCGACATTGATCTATCGGTAGCTTCGATACGTAATCCAAGTGGGTTTCCACTGACAGCAAGGATGACGTCCCATCATCAAGATCCTGCCTGAAAGCCCTTGCCATCCCATTCACACCGATGGATGCCAAAGACATCACATTCCCCAGAAAGCTGTTAGCCATAAGACCCATTAGATTTCTTCGCATTGAAATTTTTATGGACCCGAGAGGGCCCGGAACAAGGACATCACCAATTCTGCAAAGATCCTCCTGCTCAGCTCATCGCTTCGAAAGGGAGTCTTTACTTCAAGTAGCCTCCGTCCTTGCAGGTTGCTCTGGCTGCCGTCTCTGCTTCCGTTTGAGGATGTAACAAGGTGGGGTATTCGCGAAGCTCCTCGCAGGCTGCTTCGATAACATCCTTCACAACCTGAGGAGAAAAGAATTTCAAACTGCCATCGATCCCGCCGCTGACAAGCCCACCGTTCTTCAGTGCCACCAAGGTGGACATAATCTGCTGCCCGGTTGGGATTGCTGCGCCCACAGCCTTGCCATCCCGCCAGCGCCGCAGGCTGCCATCCCTCCCGCCGCTAAGCAGCTCGCCATTCTTCAGCTCGATCAGGCTCAACACCTCGCCCTGGCCGGTGGGGATCGCAGCGCCCACGGCCTTGCCATCGCGCCAGCGCCGCAGACTGCCATCAGCCCCGCCGCTGATCAGCTCGCCGTTCGACCGTTCGATCAGGCTCCACACCACGCCCTGGCCGGTGGGGATGGCGGCGCCCACGGCCTTGCCATCGCGCCATCGCCGCAGGCTGCCATCATCCCCGCCGCTGACCAGCTCGCCGTTCGACCGTTCGATCAGGCTCCACACCACGCCCTGGCCGGTGGGGAACGCAGCGCCCACGGTCTTGCCATCCCGCCAGCGCCGCAGGCTGCCATCACCCCCGCCGCTAATCAGCTCGCTGTTCGACCGTTCGATCAGGCTCCACACCGCGCCCTGGCCGGCGGGAATGGCGGCGCCCACGGCCTTGCCGTCGCGCCAGCGCCGAAGACTGCCGTCCCTCCCGCCGCTGATCAGCTCGCCGTTCTTCAGCGCGATAAGGCTTGTCACCCCGCCATACTTCGTGCCCTGGCCAGTGGGGATGACGGTGCCCACGGCCTTGCCATCCCGCCAGCGCCGCAGGCTGCCATCAGCCCCGCCGCTGATCAGTTCGCCGTTCTTCAGCGCGATCAGGCTCAACACCTCGCCCTGGCCGGTGGGGATCGCAGCGCCCACGGCCTTGCCATCGCGCCAGCGCCGCAGGCTGCCATTACCCCCGCCGCTGATCAGCTCGCCATTCTTCAGCGCGATCAGGCTTGTCACCCCGCTAAACACCGTGCCCTGGCCGGTGGGGATCGCAGCGCCCACGGCCTTGCCATCGCGCCATCGCCGCAGGCTGCCATCACCCCCGCCGCTGACCAGCTCGCCGTTCGACCGTTCGATCAGGCTCCACACCACGCCCTGGCCGGTGGGGATCGCAGCGCCCACGGTCTTGCCATCGCGCCAGCGCCGCAGGCTGCCATCAGCCCCGCCGCTGATCAGTTCGCCGTTCTTCAGCGCGATCAGGCTTGTCACCCCGCCATACTTCGTGCCCTGGCCGGTGGGGATGGGAGCGCCCACAGCCTTGCCGTCGCGCCAGCGCCGCAGACTGCCGTCCCTCCCGCCGCTGATCAGCTCGCCGTTCTTCAGCTCGATCAGGCTCCACACCTCGCCCTGGCCGGTGAGGATCGCGGCGCCCACAGCCTTGCCGTCGCGCCAGCGCCGCAGGCTGCCATCAAACCCGCCGCTGATCAGCTCGCCGTTCTTCAGCGCGATCAGGCTCAACACCTCGCCCTGGCCGGTGGGGATCGCAGCGCCCAGGGCCTTGCCATCGCGCCAGCGCCGCAGGCTGCCATTACCCCCGCCGCTGATCAGCTCGCCGTTCTTCAGCTCGATCAGGCTCAACAACTTGCCCTGGCCGGTGGGGATCGAGCCGATCTGCCAGTTCCGAGTCACGGCCTTGGCCAGTGTCTCCGTGAGTTCAATCGATTCACCCGGGTCGTTGGACAGGCGGCCTATGGCTGCCAGGCCATTCACTACAGAGTCGAAAGGATCACTGTTGAGCTGGGCTTTGGCGGTGGCCGCGAAGGATTGGGCCGTGGCTTTCCTGGCTTCAAGAAGTTGCTTCACTGCAAACCCAGTGGCACCCACAGCCAGAAGCGCGAAGGCACCCGTGCCAATAAGGCCGCGTCGCAACAGGCGCTGTCGGTCTTCGGCGGCGATGCGGGCCCGTTTCTCTACTTCCAGTTCCCTGGCGGCTTCTTCCTTCTGGCGCCGCTCCTTTTCAGCAAGATCGGCATCGCGCTCGGCCACACTGCGCTGCAGAAACTCCATCGCGCCGTCGAATCCGGCGGCATAGCGTTCGGCCCAGGCCTTATTGGGTTGGCGCTTCTGCTGCCAGTTCTGATAGATCGTGAGTTCGGGGTCGCGAAGCGTACTGGCCTTCCCCAAGGCATGCAGGGAAGCACTCTCCGCCAGGCGGCGGTAGGTCTGCGCCGCCTCCGCCTCATCAGTCACCCAGTTTTGCAACGTGACCCACACCCGCATCAGGCTTTCGTGGGAGATGTCGATCACCTTCTCCTTCGTCAGAGGCTCCCCGGTCGGCGGCATCAGGAAGGAACGGCTGGGGTGGCGGAACACCTCTATCACCTCCTTCAGCTCCGATTCCGTGGCCTCCGTAAGAGCGCAGAGGTTGCCCAGGGTGGTGGGCCGGCGGATGCCCCGGCCGTCGGTGGCCTTGTCGGTAAGCGCCTGGAACAGCTTTTCGCAGATGCCCTGCCGCTGTGATGGCTCCTGCCCTGCGGTGGCGAGTTCGGCGTAGGCCTCCTCGGCATGGGCATCGAGGGCATGGGCCATCGTGCCGATCGCTTCGTAGTGGCGCAGGGCCAGGGGGCCCTTGCCTCCCTCCTCTTGCCAGTTCGCCCAGGTGCGGTTCAGGGCATGCTGAAGAATCGAAAGCTGGTCGGGGTTGTCACCCACATCGTTCACCAGCCGGGTCACGAGCACCGGCTCGATCTCGGCGCCCTGAACCCTGATCGGGTTCACGATCGCGTCGCGGCGCTCCTCCGGGGTCAGCCTGGGCACAAGGTAGAGGCCGGCGTTGATCGCCTCGGCCAGACCGGCAAACTGGGTGCAATCACCCAGAAAGTCCGAGCGCATCGTGAGCACCACGTAGATCGGATAATCCTTCTGCTCCTGCAGCTCCAGCAGCAGCTTCACGAAGGCGGTGGCCTCCTCGCTGAAGCCATGGCTATCTCCCTTTAGGCCATCGGTCAGCTGCCGGTAGCGAAACAGCTCCTCGAACTGATCCACCACCACCAGCAGATTCACGTCCTTCGCTAGGGCTGCCTGCTCCACGATGTCGATCAGCCCCCTCTTGCTCATGCGTAAGGTGGTGTCGATGATGTCCAACAGCGGCAGCCCTCGCTCCTCGAAGTTGCGGAACAGCACCCCGTCTTCGGCAAGGGCCTTGGCCATCGCGGCCAGCGGGTGGTTGCCGGGCCGGAACTGGGCCATGCGCCAGTTGGTGCCGGCGCTGGCCATTCTTCCCTGGTGCAAGGCCGGCCGCAGGCCGCAGTTCACCAGGGAGGATTTACCGCTCCCTGAGGTGCCCACCACCGCCAGGAAACGCCGCTGGGCCAGTTTGTTCACCATGGCATCCACCTGGTGTTCCCGGCCGAAGAACAGGTGCTCCTCCTCTTCATGAAAGGGCCGCAGGCCTGGAAAGGGATTGGTGATCGCCGTGGCTGATGCTGGATTCATGCAACCACCCCCGCGCTCCTGATGGCCTCCAGGAATTCGCCCATGGAAGCCCCATCGAATCCAGCCAGCCCATTGATCAGAGCGGCTTCCTCCATATCGATCATGTCCTGTTTATGGTTCGTGATCGGCTCGGCCAGATAGGTGAATCTGGCCGGCAGGGGCCTGGCGCCGCGGTAGGCCCTGATCTTGCGATGGTCGGAATCGATCGCATTCTTCCAGGCCTCATCGCCCGCTCCGTAGAAGAGGAGCACGGCATCACAGGTAGCCAGAAGTTGTTCATTGGCCTCGCGCACGGCTGCCGCCTCTCCAGCGAAGAGGGGCAGCTTCACCTCCATAGCCTGATCGATCAGCCATTTGCGCAAAGAAACCGTGGGCTTGCGGTCTTTCTCGTCGCATACCAGATACACCAGCTTTCCCCCCTCTCCTTCGGGAAGCTCCGCTTTTTCAGCATGGGAAGAAGAAGCCTGCTCGATTGCCTTGAGCTTCCTGTAGATCGTGCTCTTCAACTCCTCCAGGCCGCCCGTGATCAGCACCGCTCCCGCCTGCACCTCGGCATCCTGGTGCAGCGCCTCGATGAAAGCCTGCTGCTGCTCATTCCTCGAGCTGGTGTTCGAGGGAAGCCAGATCACCCGCTTCAGGGAGCCTTCCTTGCTCGCCTGTGCCGCCAGTTCGTTCTGCAACACGACAATGGATTTCTGGCTGGGGCCATCGGGGGTGGTACCCGGGGTGGCACCCACCAGATGGACCGACAGGCAGGAGGTTTCCAGCAGGGTCTTTGCTGATTCGCGATAGGCCTCCTCGTCGTCCAATGGCAACGGCTGATCCGGTACGACGGCATAGCCGTTGAGCTTCAGATCGGTGATCAGCTTCTCTCTGGAATCCCGCCGGTCGTGGCTGCATTCGGCAAGATAGATTGTTGCCTTCTCGGTTTCCGAGACATTGGCTTCCTTCTCTGGGCTGGGGCCTTCAGCTTCGAGCGTACGGATGAGTGCGGCGGCATCGTAGGCGAGAAGCGCCACCTTTCGATTGTAGTCTTGCTTGTACTTCTCGCCATACTCTGGATCGAGCTCCAGCGGCGCTCCTTCATCATATGTATAGAAGTTGTAACCATCAATCTTCTTGAAGATATCCGGCAAGGAATCAAGGTTTTCAAACGGAGTCTTCACCACCTTAAGCACGCGTGATTTGTTCTCCACCGCCAATCCGCCAGTCTGCTCGGCCTGCTGGCAGAATTCGCTTGCTTCACGGGTGCACCACACAGAATTGATGTAGCGCGGAGTCAAGACTGATATTAACAGAGCAGCGTCTTTGAACTGTCTGACAATCTCTTCATCAAAGACATCATTGCCCCTGAGTTTATCGTCCCTCCAGATCGTTGCATCTTTGCCAAGCCTCATGTCGAGAAGGCCCTGGAGTGTCTGGTGAAACCGGGTGATCCAGCCTTGCTTCTCAGCAGACAGCGGCTGGTTGTCGATATGGGCGTAGCTGATGAAGATGTGCTTGCCAAACTTCGCCATCGCGGCTCCGAGCTTCCTTCCCTAAAGATCACGGTACCGCGACCAGGGAGAAGTGTCACCTGCGATACGAACAAAGCCCAGACCTTGCCCTTCGCTCCTTACGCCAGATGCGTAGAGGGTTTGTTCAAGCCGTGGTGGATAGCCGCTGCCTTGCAGCCACCGCGTTAGCCGGCGCTGCCCCCCCTGCTCTCTGCCCCCCCAAATCCCCTTCCCCTCAGGACGACTTCTCCAGCTTCTTCACGATCACGGTCATCAGGACCAGGGAGCCGACCAGGGCGAGCAGCAGGGCAAGGGTCATTGGTTGGTCCATGGGCGGCTCCCAGCGGGAAAATCTGCCCGATCATGGCGCCCGGAGCCGCCGAAGCACGCCATGGCCGATGCCGCCGCCGACCACGGGGAGCTGCTGGTGTTCGTCTACGGCACCCTGAAGCGGGGCCACGGCAACCACCACTGGCTGGCGGGAGCGCATTTCCTGGGGGAGGCGGAACTGCCGGATGTGGTGCTCCACGACCTCGGCCCCTTTCCGATGGCCGTGCCGGGCGAGGGCACCGTGATCGGCGAGGTGTACCGCATCGATGCCGCCTCCCTGGACCGCCTCGATCGGCTGGAGGGCTACCCCCGTCTCTACGACCGCCAGGTGCTCAGCCTGAACGACGGCCGGCAGGCCTGGGTGTACCTGGGCCGCCCCCGGCAGGTGCGCCATGCGCCGCTGCTGGCCGGCGGCATCTGGAATCCCACCAAGACCTGAGCCTTACCCCATCACCAGCGAAGATCTCCGAAATGGTCGCAAATGCGTTAGAAATCGCAAAGTTGCAACCGTTCCATGGCCCAGTCCCCCGCCGCCCAGCCCTCCCCGGCCAGCCGCCAGGCCCCTGAGACCAATGACCGTCAGGTGCACCTGGCCCAGCTCCGCCGGGTTGAATTGATCAACGGTCGCGCCGCCATGGTGGGCCTGGTGATCGGCGTGGTGGTCGAAGGCCTCACCGGCTTCGGCATCCTCCACCAGATCGGTCTCGGGGCCCTGGTGGATGGCTACACCGCCTGCCGCACCCAGTACCTGCCCTTCTGCTTCTGAGCCGGATCGGTTCAGGCCACCAGCAGCCGCCCCGCCACGGCCAGGCCCAACACCAGGGCGGACTGGGCCAGCCAACCCAACCGCTCCGGCACCAGCAGGCGACGCAGCAGCACCACGGAGCCCATCAGGCCCAGGCCTACCGCCAGGGTCTGGCAGAAGCCGATCACATGGGGGTCCGCCGTCCAGGCCGGCAAGTCCGCCAGGACGGCCGCCAGGGAGCCGGCGCCTTCGCCGAGCTGGGGTGCGGCCAACAGGGGGGCGACGCTCACCGGCAGCACCTGTCCCCCCTCCGCCATGCCCAGGCCCAGGTGATGGGCCAGCATCAAGCTCCAGAGCAGGGGGAGCAGGGCATAGAGAACCAGCCAGGGTCGCCCCCGGCCCGGCAGCAGACGGGCGGCACTCTGGCGCAGCACCAGCCACAAACCGGCGGGCAGGGCCAGGGCCAGGCATCCGATCGCCAGACGGGGAAGCAGGGGGCCTTCGCTTAGGGACAACTCCTCCTGAGCCTTTAAGCCCAGACCACCGGCGAGGGTCGTGGAAGCCTGCCCAGGCCAGCCCGCCAGCGCCGTCACCGCGCCGGGCAACCAGCCCAGCAGGCGTTGCCAGTGGTGCAGGCAGAGGCCCCCCGCCAGCACCAGGATCAACCCCGCCTCACCGGCAGGGGGGTCCATTGAGCGCTGCAGATCTGCAGCCGGGGGGCGCAACCGCAGGGTCACCGAACGGTGGGGGCAGGCCTGGGCGCAAGTGAGGCAGAGCACACAGTTGCGGTTGTCGCTCAGGTGGGCCGGATGGGTTCCCACAGGACAGCCGGCGGTGGCGTAGCCCTCCCCCTCGGCCGGGCCTCCCTTGAAGCAGGCAAAACTGCTGCAACTGCCGCTGCAGGTGCCGATCTGGGCCCGTAATTCACTGATGGCCAGCTTGGCGAACAGGCCGTTCATGCCACCCACGGGACACAGATAGCGGCACCAGAAGCGCTTCTCGAAGCGCAGCGACCCCACCACGGCGCCGGCGGTGATCAGCAGCAGCAGACAACTGCTCAGCCAGGCGGTGTTCTCGAGGTTGCCCACCGCTTCCCAGAGCAGGATCGCGGCGAAACCGGCAGCGAGCAGGGGAGCCCCCCAGCGGTCGCTGTCACCGCGGGGCCAGCGCTGCGGTTGCCAGCCCAGCAGTCGCGCCAGCCGCTGGACGATCTCCCCCCACACCATGAACGGGCAGAAGGAACACCACAGCCGCCCCACCAGGGGATAGGTGAGCAGGATCAGCGGCCACCACCAGGCCCAGAAGAGGTTGAGGCCGCCGTTGTGGGCCCGGTCCTGAGGCCCCAGCCAGAGCCAGAGGTTCACCAGCACGAACACCCAGCTCACGACCCCGAACAGCAGGGTGTTCCACAGCCGGGGAGAGCGCATCAGGTTGCGCAGCTGCGGTTTCCAGCGCCACAGCTCGAAGCGAGCGCGGGCCTGCTGGCGCCGCTCGGTCCAGAACACATCCTCCGGCAACACCGGCGGCCGGCTGGCGGCGCACTGGCGCAGGGCCCGGTCGATCAGCTGGCTGAGTTCGCGAATGTTGCCGGGGAAGTCGTAGGTCTGCAGCCGTTTCACCAGGGCAGCACTCACCTGGGGCGGGGGGCTCCAGCCCAGGCTGCGGGCCTTCTGGCGCACGCCGTAGCGCAACCATTCGCCCAGATCCTGGCGGCGCACCCGCAGCGGCGGCACCCGAATCGGCCGGCTGATCGCCTCGAAGCCATCGAGGTGGGTTTCGGAGGTGAGGTAGATCCGACCGGGGAATGGCTGCTCCACCCCGTCGGGGCCGTGCCAGCGGCGTTCCAGGGCCAGCTGCCGCAGGCGAGGAAGAAGGGCCGGGTCCACCAGATCAACCTGGTCGATCAGGAGCCCACCGGCGCCGAGGGCCTGCACCAGCGCCAGACCATCGGGCCCCGGCGCGAACAGCTCGGCACCATCGGCGCGGAGCAGGGCGCCATTGAGGCGCACCAGCAGCTGCTTGCGTGCCGCCGAGCCGTAGTGGATCAGGGCGGCGATGTTGTCCTTCTCCAGGCCGGGCTCCCCGCTGATCAGCACCGGCGCACCGCTGGGATCGGCGGCGGCGGCGCGGATCACATCACGCAGCTTCTGGGCATAGCGGCTGCTGCCCACGATCCCCCGCCGCACCCGGCCCAGCAGGAAAGGAGCAAGGCGCCGCAGGTCGGGGGGCGTGGAGGAAGGGTCACGCGAAGGTTCACGCACCAAGGCCTCGGGCGGTTTGACCTGATTCTGGGCGCGCCATTCCGGCGTGGCCGTTCCTGGCGATGATGGCCCCGCCTCCTCACGCCTCCTCCCCACGCCACCATGACCCTCACCCTCTACGGAGCCGCCCGCAGCCGGGCCTCGATGGTGCGTTGGTACCTGGAGGAGAAGGCGATCCCCTACGCGTTTGTGCAGCTCGACCTCAAGAGCGGCGAACACCGCCACGAGCCTTTCACCACCATCAATCCCTTCGGCAAGGTGCCGGCCCTGGTCGACGACGCCCTCGCCAGCCCCGATGGAGGGCCCTTCAAGCTGTTCGAGAGCGGCGCCATCCTGTTCCACCTGGCCGAGCGTTATGGCGAAGAGTTCGACCCCCAGGGGCCCGGCGGGGCAGAGGGGGCCGCCGCCCGGAGATCCCTCACCGCCCAATGGCTCCTGTTCGCCAATGCCAGCCTCGGGCCGGCGATGTTCCAGCTGGAGACGCGGCCCGAGGAACTGGCGCGCCAGCTCGCCACGGTCGATGGGCTGCTGGCGGCAGGGCCCCATCTGCTCGCCGGTGTCTGGGGGGATCCCGGCTGGGGAGCGGCCGATTGCGTACTGCAGTCGTACCTGGCCTACATCCCCCTCTTCTGCCCCCAGGTGGACGTGAGCCCCTATCCGGCGGTGCAGGCGGCCATCGAGGCCACCCGCAACCGGCCCACTTATCAGAAGGCGATGGGGGCGGGTTGAACGCTCCCTCCCGCCAGCACCCCTGGTTCTGGCGGGGTCATCGCCTCGATCTGCTGGCCGAGCGGGCCGTGTGGGATCCGCAGCAGCGCACCCTGCTGGCGGCGGACCTCCACCTGGGCAAGGCTGAGCTGTTCCAGGCCCACGGGGTGGCCCTGCCCAGCGATGGGGATGCGGCCAGCCTCAATGCCCTGCTGGAGCTGGCCGAGCGTCTCAGGCCTGCCCAGGTGGTGGTGCTCGGCGATCTGATCCATGGCCGGCTGGGGCTCACCGCCGAGCTGCGGCAGAAACTGGTAGCCCTTCCCGAACTGCTGGGCTGTCCTCTGCGGTTGATCGATGGCAACCACGACCGGGGCAGCTGGCTGAAGGGGCTGCGGCGGGAACCCTCCTCTGCCCTCGGCCCCCTCTGGCTCAGCCATGGGCCCGAACCCCGGCCAGGCCACCTCAATCTCTGCGGCCACCTGCATCCGGTGGCGGTGGTAGGCCATGGGGCCGACCGTCTGCGACTGCCCTGCTTCGCTTATCGGCGAGGAGGCGATCAACGAAGCCGCAGCTCCAACGGCGAACAACTGGTTCTGCCTGCCTTCGGTTACTTGACGGGAGGCCATCCCTGCTCCGAGGCTGACGGCCTCTGGCTGGTGGCCGAGGGAACCGTGGTTCCCTGGCGAACCCCGCGGCCCAGAAACGGGCCTCACTGCCACGCCGACGCCGCAACCTAACCATTGGTCATCTTACTTCCGCCGAAGCCGCCGAAACGCTCCAGCAGCGGATCTGCAGCCCAGACCCCGGAAGGGGAAAGCCACCGTTTGAGCAGCAAGCCTCGGCCACGACCGCGGCGGCGAAAACGCACACGCAAGCGTCTCTGGGCCCTGCTCCTTCCCGTGGCTGCCGTGGGAGCCCTGGTGGCGATCGCACCACCGCTGCCCCAGGCCCCTGAGCCCGCCGCCAAGGCCCCCAGCGCCCAACCCCCTGAGCCCAGTGGCGAGACGGCCGGTGCCTTCCGTTACTCCCCCGATGCCGAGGCCTTCAGCCTCGACATCGATCCCCGTGCCGTGCAGTTCGACCTGCTGGAGGGCTGGGACAAGGAGCAGGAGGCCTTCGCCGACGGCAAAGCCCTGGCCTTCGTCTCAGGGCCGATGTACGAGCGCTACGGCGAAGAAGGCACGGCCTCCACCGTGCCGCTCGGTGATCTGAAGCTGAGCGGACGAATTTGGCGCGGCCCCAACCGCAGCGCGGCCCGCCAGCGGGGCTTCCTTGGCATCCGCAACGACGGACAGGTGGATTTCGGCTACGGCGAACTCACCCCCGAACGGGCCAACCGCTACGACACCTTCATCGGCGGCCTGCACAGCATCTACAACGATCTGGAAGAGCCCCCCGCGGAATACAAGGGGGCCTACAGCATCGGCATGGGGCAGCAGATTCGCTATTACCTGCCCCGCATCCGGGTGATCTACGGCCTCCGCAACGATGGCCGGCTGGCCATCTTGATGAGCCGTGATGGCCTCACCCTGGAGCAAACCAAGGCGATGGCCCGGGAGAGGGGCTTCGTGGCTGCCTACATGCCCGACCATGCTTCCAAGAGCCGCTTCATCATCCCGGGCGTGAAGGGCTTCAGCAGTGAGGACGCCAACTGGATCAGCGGTGGCGCCACCAGCTTCGTGCACGTGCCCTACATGCTCCGGCTCAGCCGCCGGACGCTGCCCCTCTCGGGCAACCAGCTGGCGAGCCTGACCCCCCATCTGCCTCAGAGCTCCTGCAGCAACCCGATTCAATGTGGGGCCAAAATGGCCAGTGGTGTGGCCGGCAGCCTCACCGATCGGGTTTTGGCCGGCTTCAACCGCCTGATGGAGCAGGGGGTCGAACCCCTGGCCCGGCTGATCTGGGCGCCGCAATTGCAGCACCGCAATCCGGAGCGAACACCGCAGCGCTCTCCGCTGCGGGAGCCGGTGATCACCGCCGATCCCCAGCCGGTGCAGGAGCGTCAGCAACGGGACCTGGCGATCCGCCGGGCCGAGCCCCGCGACGAACCTTCGGCCCCGAGCCTCCCCGAGCCCCAGGCAGAGCCCGTCAGGTCGCAGCAGCAAGCCCCCAACAGCACTACCCCCGCTGCAACCGATCCCACTCCGGCTCCTGCTCCTGAGCCTCTTGCGGGCAGCAAGGATCAACCCGCCGGCCCAATGCCCCCCACCCCTGCCCCAGCCAACCAGGGAGGAGTTGCATCGCCGAACCCTGCAGCAGCGCCTGCAGCACCAAGCCGTCCTGCTCTGACGGTGAGTGCACCACCTCCCTTGCCGGAACCCATGGCCGACCAAGCCACCGGGTCCGATCCCCGGGCAGCCCTGCCGGTGGCACCGCCACCGCCACTCAGCCCACCGCCGCCCCTGCCCTGAGGGCCAGGCTGGAGGGATTACCCCGCAGCCGCCAAGGCCCGCACCACATCACCGCGGGTCAACACACCCACCGGGCGGCGGTCAGCATCCAACACAAACAACCGCTGGGTGGAGCGGTCGTGCAACAGCTTGGCCGCTGCGGGCAACTGGGTTGTGGCTTCACAGGCATGGGGCTGGGAGCCCATCACATCGGCCACGGTGCTGCCCAGCACCTGGTGCACCTGCCGGTCCCACGCGAGCGGATTGCGCAGATAGATCACCGCATCGAGCAGCATCACGTAGGGGCCTGCATCGAAGCCGCTTTCGCGAACCATCAGGTCGGTTTCGGTGAGCTCACCCACCAGCTCACCCGCTTCGCCAACCACCGCCAGTCCGCTCACATGGTGCTCGCTCATCAACTTCACCGCCTCCTGAAGGGGCGTAGTGCCCTGCACGCTGAGCACCGGGCTGCTCATCACCTCCGCCACCGACCGTTCCACCACCATCCTCGAATCCTGCCGTTGCGATCCCCCCATTGTGCGGGCGGGACTGCCGCCCTGAAAGGCCGGCGGGCAGGATGGTCACACGCCTGAATCCGGTGGCCCCGCCGCCTGCTGTGCCCATGGGAGTCCCCGTGCTGCGCCGTCTCGCCGACCTGCTCACCATCGGCCGGGCCCTGCTCGGACTGCCGCTGCTCCTAGCCCTTTCGGCCGGATACGCCGGCCTGGCCTGGGGGCTGCTGCTGCTGGGCGCCCTCAGCGATGCGGCCGATGGGGCCCTGGCCCGCCGCGCCGGCGGTGGTTCGGTCTGGGGAGCACGGCTCGATCCCCTCACCGACAAGATCCTGATCTCTGCCCCCTTGCTCTGGCTGGCGGCCCGCGGCTTGCTGCCGATCTGGGCGGTGTGGGTGTTGCTGGCCCGGGAGTTGCTGATCTCCGGCTGGCGCGCCGGCCAGGGCAGCGGCGGTCCCGCCTCCCTGGCGGGCAAGGCGAAGACGATCCTGCAGTTTCTTGCCCTGCTGTTGTTGCTCTGGCCGGCTGACTGGACTCTCGGCGTGCCGGCCAGCGCGGCCGGCGGCTTCGGGCTACCGGTGCTGATGCAGGTGATCGGCTGGTGGCTGTTCTGGCCCTCGTTGCTGCTGGCGCTCAGTTCAGCCTGGGGGTACCTGCGGCAGGGACGACTTGGGGAAAGGGCCTGAATGCTGGAGGGCTGGCTCAGCCCGCGAGGAGAGGCTCATCCCCGCTGAAATCAGGGCTGGTGGGCAGCCGCAGGGTGTAGTCGTTGGTGTAGCTGTCCGCCAGGGTGGCCTTGAGGTCGAAGCAGGGCTCCCAGGCCAGTTCGCGCCGCACCCGGGTGATGTCGGTGAGGAAGTGAGCCAGGCGGAGCGGGAAGGCCTTACGGGCCTTCTTGTCGAGCCCGGCGGGATCGAAGCTGCGGATCTCCACGGCGGCCGGATCCTTGCCGGCGGCCCGAGCGGCGGCCTGCACCAGGCCGCGGAAGGTGATGCCCTGACGGCCACTGCAGTTGTAGATGCGGTTGGCGGCGGCTTCCACCTCGATGCAGCGGGCCATGGCAGCGGCCAGATCGTTCACATGGCCCAGCTGGGTGATCGTGCTGCCATCCCCCGGCAGGGGCACGGGCCGGCCGTGAACGATGCGGTCGAAAAACCAGCTCTCGACCGGGTTGTAATTGCCCGGCCCCACGATGTAGGTGGGCCTGAAGCTGGTGAAAGGAATGCCCTGGCTGCGCAGCCAGTCCTCGGTTTCGCCCTTGCCGGCATGGCGGCTGGCCGGATCGGTGGGGCTGTCCTCATCGAGGGGCCAGAGCTCGCTGTCGGCGTAGACACCTGCCGAACTCACGTACACAAAACGGTGGGAGGGCGCCCCGGTGCGCGTGATCACGGCGCTGGAATCCTCCTGGGTGCGGCCGGAGCTGTCGACTATCACATCGAAGCGGCGACCTTCGAGCTGCTGCAGGCCCTCCGGGGTGCTGCGGTCGCCCACCAGGTGCTGCACCCCGGCCGGCACGGGTTGCTTGCCGCGGGTGAACAGGGTGAGGGAATGGCCGGCCTCCTGCAGCAGCCGCACCAGCGGCTTGCCCACGAAGCGGGTACCGCCCATCACCAGGATGTCCATGCCGAAACCCGCGGGCGGGAAGTGAAACCGGCCGCTATTCAAACCCCCTTGTGACCAACCACGCCGGTTGGGATGGGACCCCATCAGCCAACCGGGCCGACACAATCGACCAACCACCCTCAAGAGGCCGCCATGCCGATCGGAACCGCCTGGACCGCCCAGCCGGCCGTGCTGGCGAGCACCAGGGGCTACCGCCATTTCGCGCTGATCGGCGAGCGAGGCCAGGGCCGGGATCGGGCGGTGGAGCTAGCGGCGGTGCTGGAGCGTTCCTTCCGGCTGGTGGTGCCCCTGGCGGAGCTGCGCGACCGGCAGCTCTGGCAGCCTGGCTGGCAGTCCCTACGCCGCGCCATGCAGATCATCC
>Ga0209299_1000978_pt1 | contig 16047 bp, 18 predicted proteins | sample S_140806_MF_Meta_FD_187326 | JGI IMG/M metagenome (GOLD analysis project Ga0209299, IMG submission 187326) | Freshwater microbial communities from Lake Simoncouche, Canada to study carbon cycling - S_140806_MF_MetaG (SPAdes) (version 2) | ecosystem: Environmental > Aquatic > Freshwater > Lake ...
ATGGTCAAAGGTTAAGGAATGTGCTCTATAAACTATACGAGCAGGATAAAGAAGGATTCCTTACCTTTACTAAGTATTACGACCATAAGATGGAACAACTAATAAATCATTTCAAAACTAAAATAGATTTGTAATGGTAAGTTATTACGGAAGCAAATCCAAAATAGTTAAGTTATATCTTCCAGCAACGAAAGATGTAATCATTGAACCATTTGCAGGGACTGCTCGGTATTCGTTAATGTATTGGGAGAAAGATGTTCGATTATACGACCTTAATCCAAATGTGATTAAGATGTGGCATTATCTTCAAAATGCTAGTGAGCAAGATGTATTGTCTTTACCAAAATTGAAGATAGGAGATGATTTAAGGAATTTTGATTTAAGCGAAGGTGAAAGATGTTTTCTCGGTTTTTGTGTTAATATGGGTTCAGCTAATCCAAGAAATGTATTAACTAAATGGGCATCGGAAAAAATAACGAATCAAATAATTAAAATATCTAAATCAGTATTTAAGATTAAACATTGGGATATTAAGTTAGGCAGTTACGATTCAATTGAAAATATTGATGCAACTTGGTTCATTGATCCACCATATCAGTTCGGTGGTGAACACTACCCATTCTCAAATAAAAATTTAGATTTTAATCAATTGGGCGAATGGTGCAAAGAAAGGAAAGGTCAAACTATTGTATGCGAAAACACAAAATCAAACTGGCTTCCATTTGAACCAATGGTTAGAATTCAAGGACAAAAGAATACATTTACAACGGAAGCTGTTTGGTATAACAATAAATTATAGTCAGTTATGGAAAGAGATGAACAAGGAAGATTAAAGAAAGGTCACGGTGGTCTTAAACCAGTGGGTGCAAAGTCTCAAAAGTCACTCCAATGGGAGGCACTCGGAGAATCAATCACCGGTCAACAAGCGGAACAGTTCAACGCATTTTTAGATAAGCTATGGGCAAGTCGTAACGATGAAGATAAAATGATAGCAAGTGAACTCTATTTGAAAACTTTGGAATACTTCAAACCCAAACAAGCAAGGAACACCATTGTCGGAGATTCCGACAACCCAGTACAAATAATCATATCTGACAAATTGTAAGCAATTCACTGAACAAAATGAGAGCTATTATAGAATTCGATTTAGATGAGCCTGCAGACATTGAGGCTCACAAAAGATTTACCAATCTCAATGCGGTGTACATTGCGCTATGGGATTTTGACCAATTGATGAGGTCTCAAATAAAGTACAATAGTGAGAACTATAATGGTGAACAATTGGATGCACTGGATAAGTTGCGTGACAAATTTTACGAGATACTCAATGACAACCAAATAAAGATTGACTGATGACGGCGAAGGAGAAAGCGCAGCAAATTTACGATGAGATTTATAGTGCTATGGATAATGGTGTGCCTAAGATATTTGCAGTCAAATGCGCTATTGTCGTGGTGGATAAAATGATTGAGTACGTGACCAAATGGGCGGATGAAGATTACGCTGCCTTGCACGTTATATATTTGAGTCAAGTTAAAAATGAAATAATAAAATTATGATGGATCAAGACCAAGCAAAAGAAACAGCCAAGCACACATACACTATGTGCGTTCTATTTGGATTATGGCTACAACAACCAGAGCAACGTAAACGCCTTGCAAAAACTGAAATGGTGAGACTATTTGATGAATGGATGGATAAGATTTTAGACGATGTCAACAATGCAAAAGATTAAAGTATCCCTTGACTATAATACCATTACGGTAAAGCAGTACGTTGACTTCCTTAATAACGAAGGAAATGATATCGGTCAAGTGTCCGCAATTATCGGACAATCAAAAGACTTCGTGAGACAACTCACTCCAGAAGATATGGAGAAAGTTATCAATGGCTTTCGTGAGGTCATTGCTAACCCATTGGCAAACCATCAACATAAATGGAATGGGTACGGATTCATCCCTGACATCAATAAGATTTCATTTGGTGAGTGGTTAGACCTTGACACGAACTGCAAAGACTTTCCCAAAAATCTACCAAAGCTATTGTCTATCCTTTACCGACCTATCTTATCCGAGATTGGAACTAAGTATAAAATTGAGCAGTACACTGCCGACCATCTATCCAATGCGAAAGACTTTGAGTCTATGCCGTTATCAATTGCGAATGGTGCGTTGCTTTTTTTTTCGACTATAGAAAAAGAATTGGTGACCACTTCCCTCTCGTTTTTAGAGTCGCAGATTCAAGCGAATCTGACGAAGGCGATGGAGACGATGGAGGAAGCGTTGCAACAAGCGAATTAGCTGAAAGATACGGATGGTTTCACGTCATTGAGGAATTAGCCGACAGAGACATCACTAAATTTGATGCCATCACAGAGACTCAAGCGTCTACTATCTTTGCACATCTTTCTTACCGGATAGATTATTACAACTTTCAAAAGCAATTGCTGTCTAAAACAGATCATTAAAGCTACTTAACTTATATGAGCGATTCATCTCTTTATACATACAACGTAGTCATTGGTAAATTCGAGGATTTCTCGAATAGCCACGCACTAATCAGAAGGTTCACACACGGACAAATAAGTCAGGCAGACCTTGAAAAGGAAGGTGAATGGCCGTGGATGCACGTCACACCTACTTCATTCAGCTTTGATTCAGGTGCGTTAACGTATTCCTTTGATGTTTACTTTGCTGACTTGCCGAGAGATAAGGAAGAAAAAACGGAATATCAAAGACAATCAATGAGCGAATGCATCCAGTTGGCTGGTGACTTTGTAAATATGTTAGAGAATGGTGACATCTTTGATGAGTCGGTTGTATTGGGCAAACCAATAACTGCGCAGCCATTCATTGAGGAATTTTCGCACGTGTTGACGGGTGTGCAATTGTCAATTGACATCACAGTTGATTACGAGTGGAACGCGTGTATCATTCCTTTCAACAATCCAACCATCAATGTATACACTCAGGTGATTGATTTTGAAACAACTCCAATGAATAGCATTGTATACAAATGCGATGGCAATAACGTGGATGCTTGTTATGGCACTAATCAAACAAACATCAATGATTTTGTTGCGATGTTAAATGCCAATCCACCCGTGCAGAACAATGCGTGTTTTTTGAACGCAGGAACTTACTTCAATAACGGAGATGGCAGGGTGCGTTGTGAAATGCCTATTGAGTTCGCAAATACTTTTTGTGCAGGTGGTGAAATTACATTGGAAGCAATTTACGACTAATGAAAAAGCTACAATACACAACCAATGATCCTGCAGCCTCTACCGATTATTTGGCAGGGGACAACACTTGGAAGACAATACCAGGCGGTGGGGGTGGTGGTAGTCCACTAACAACTAAAGGTGATTTATTCACGCACAATGCGTCAGCAGATGCAAGACTTCCAGTTGGATTAGATACTCAAATGCTTGTTGCTGATAGTTCTACAACTACAGGATTAAAATGGACAGCTCAACCTGCCGCAACTCCAACAGGATACTATTTATCAATTTCAGATTCTACAACACAAACTAACCCAACTGCAGATACTCCAAGAGCAGTTAAATTTAATACTACTGATTTAGCTAATGGATTTTCTTTACAAACAGAAACTGCTGTATTTACAGGGACTATAAACAATGGTGGAGCAGGAGCAGGGACAACATTAACTGTTACAAATGTTGCTTCGGGAACTATTAAAGTAGGAATGGTATTAACAGGTGGTAGTATAACTGCAGGAACTTTTATATCTGCATTTACAAGTGGTACAGGAGGAATAGGTACTTATGTAGTATCGGTATCACAAAATAGAACATCTGCTACATATACCGGAACAATGACTTCTCAGATTGTTGTTGCTAATACAGGAATTTACAATTTACAATTTTCATCACAATTAGATAAGAGTGATTCAGGTGTTGATATTGCAAATTTTTGGTTAAGAAAAAATGGAGCTGATATCCCAAGTAGTGCAGGTAATTTATCTTTACAAGGTAATTCACCAGCATATATGATGGCTGCTTGGAATTATGTTATTCAATTGGTAGCAGGAGATATTATAGAATTATATTGGGCAAGTCCTGATGTTGGTATGTCTATATACTCTGAACCTATCCAAACAAGTCCATATCCACATCCTGCTGTACAATCTACTATACTAACTATAACACAACAAGCAGGTATTATGGCAGGTACTGGTATTACGGCAATCAATTCGTTAACTGGTGCAGCTCAAACATTGGTGACTGGTAGCGCAGGTACTGACTTTGCAATTTCATCCGCAGGTACCACCCATACCTTTAACGTACCAACAGCTTCAGCTACAAATAGAGGTCTATTGAGTTCGGCTGATTGGTCAACTTTTAACGGCAAGCAAGATGCCATTACAGGCGCAGCTACTACAATAACTTCATCCAATCTTACTGCATCAAGAGCGTTGGTTTCTGATGGCACTGGTAAGGTTGCAACCAATGCAGTTACATCTACTGAATTAGGTTATTTGAGTGGAGTTACTTCTGCGATTCAAACGCAACTTAATACCAAAATTGGGATATCAAAATCAGTGCTATTTGGTAACTTTGGTTCAGGTACCGTTGGAGCTGCGACAACTCTTTATGCAGGATTCGTAAAAGGTACTGCGCTATATAGCGCGTCCCAAGCATTTCAAGCAAGGACAGTTATACCTATTGCGTGCGTTGGTAAGAATCTAACCGTGAACATTGGAGCGCAACCAGCTTCAGGTAGTGCGGTTTTAACCATTCGTGTGGATGGAGTAGATAGCGCGTACACGTTAACGATTGCCGCAGGTAGCGCAACTGGTAGTTATCAAAACACATCAAGTTCGCTTAGTCTAAGCGCAGGTGGTACAATAGACATAAAGGTTCAAAATAACGCATCCGCATCAACTGGTGCAATCGTAGCATTGTCAATGATTTTAGAAATATGAGATACACAATAACTGAATTCGATAACGTGACAATGATTTACGTTATTGAGCAAAATATATTCTTTGGGTTCGATTCATCCGAAGATTACGCACCATTCCGCAACGCGCTAATTGAGAAAGGAGTAGATGCCTTTGTTGACCTACTTATTGAAGATAGTAACACAGCATTCTTAAAGTTCACCAATGGCTACTAATCCAATCAATGAATTGATGAAGGAGTTTGGCCAAGAGGTGGTTGAACGTGCTATGCTTAATCTCGGAGTATATCGCACCGTAAATGGAAAGAAACGCAGGGCGGTGGCATCTGATACATTACGCAAGTCATTGACTTACCGTTATGATAGCAAATACAGACGCATTGATTTTTTTGCAAAAGGTAAAGCATCTGAATATGGAATATTTGTAGAGGAAGGTGTTAATGGATATCAGTCAAACAACAACTCTAGATTCTCATTCAGAAAAAAGTCAGTTGATGTTGATGCTATTCGTAATTGGATGAAGATTAAACGCATCCAACCACGTGAGCCAAATGGATCGTTCAAAAAGTTCGCAACTCCAAAAGCAAAGGAAGATGCAACCGAATGGATGGCGAGTAAGATAGCAAGGTCAATAGCACGCAGGGGTATCAAACCACTCTTTTACTTTCGTGATGCCGTGAATGAAACGTTGGTAGATTACAACGCTAAATTTATGGCTACATTGAAAGCGGAAATAACTATAGCAATTGAGGAAAATTTACAAGGTAAAATAAAAATATAATGGCATACAACGCAGCAGTAACTGGCTTATCAGCGCAAGGACCAGATAATTTGACTGGAATGTGCTATTCCAACAACGATGTCTCATTCACAATGACATCATCAGAGTTCGCAAATAGTGGGTTCAAGTACGTTGTGACAATTGAAGATTTGACAACGCTCAATTTTTACAAATTCTACATTGCGCCAAACGCAGTAGGTAGTGGGGTGTTCAATTGCAAAACTATCTTCAACCAATTAGTAACGACTGGCGTAACTATTTCAGATAGTGACGATGTCATTCTTCAAATATCCGATGCATTATTGATGAGTGATAATTTGGTAAACCAATTTACCGTTAAATTATACGAAGGTTATGATGTAGCTGGAGTATTTACTGAAAATAGCGAGGTGTCAATAGAATACAATTTAATGTGCGTTTACGGAAAGGGTAAAAGCAACTTTTTGGTTATGGGTAGCAATGACACCAAACCACTTGCACTTAGTCAATGCTATGATAACACAATAGGGTTCAACGCTGAGACCATTGCGTCACGCATCAACATTCCTGCGACATTGCAGGAAGAAATTATCAATTGGCAACGCATATCAAGGTCGAATGTTACTGAAGCAAAAGATAGCGCGTACAAGATACTCAGTTGGATAGCTGATGATGGAACGTACATAAATGAAAACTATCCATATACCACAATCGCCAATTTTAGATATGTATTATATGACAACGCATATGGCGAAATCACAACCTTTGATATTCCGATGGAGTTCATTGAAGGTGGGTTGATTCACATTCCCGCAGGATTAAAGAACTTAGTTGAAGGCTCACTCATTACGCAAGCTGAAGCTGACGACACATCCTTTTGGACTATTGTCGGAGTAGATGGAGATGATGTTGAGGTGACTGCCAAATACGGATTTTATATTGACGAAGATTGCAAACACAACCCAGTTCATTTGTACTGGCTCAATCAATTGGGTGGATGGGATAGCTACTCTTTCATCAAAAAGAATGAGCGTAGTATTGATGTCGAAAAGAAAAGATACAAGACTTATTTGGGCAACTATAATACTGCGGATGTAGATAATCCATTTGATACCAAAAACTATTCAAGGTCACTCAATGAGCGTGAGCCCATCACAAAGACATTCATTAACTTGACAAGCGATTGGGTAACTGAGTCGGAGTACAAATGGATGAGAGATTTATTCTACTCAAAATCTGTTTGGATGGTGGACGATAACGTAGACGGCTATAACATTCTTCCAGTTGTTGTTGAAGATACCAACTACTTAATGCGCCGTGAAAGGAACAGTCGTAAATATAACCAATCATTGAGATTGCAATTGGCTAACGAATATGACACAATCAATATCACATCTTACGAGTATCCGTTACCCGACCCTGACCCTTGCACAATTGTAGATTCGGTTACTGCTATTGCTGCAAATCAAATCACAGTTATCTCACCAACTCCAAATGAATATCCAGTCATATTCCAAGCAACAAATTGGGGTACAAATGGCGGTGGAAAATACCAGCCAAAAATTAGAAATGTCAACGGTCTACCAATTGATCCAAATGGATTGACAACTGGTCAAACATACCGAGTTGAAATCACATTGAGTACACCAATGACTGGCTCATTCTATTTCTCATTCGGAAGATTAGCACCTCAACCATCATTCAATGGGTGGGATTGGGAATTAAACGGAGCATTAACCACAACGCAAGTCAACAACTTGGTGTGGAATCCGTACAATTTAAGCGGTGGAACTGGAGTCTTTGGTATATTAGGTAAGGCAGGATTGCCTGCTCCAGGTTACACTGGTACAATAACTATAAATATCTACTCAGGTAGCGGTTGTTAATTATGGAAACAGCTTTAATACTATACACCCAAGAGGATAACACTCCGTATTTGGTGGACCTTTACGAGAATGAGAATATCTCTTTGAACTATTCGTTCAATGACATAAAAGACCTCACACCACGCGGCAACTATTCACGCACATTTCGCATTCCATTTACTGAGACGAACGCTAAAATATTTGGATTTGTCCAAGAAAATACTTTTCAGTTCAGTGGCTTCAATCCAAAGCGCAAAATCAATGCATCCATTACGGTTGATACTATACCAATCATTGATGGATATGTGCAATTTAAGGCGGCATATACAAGCAATGGAGAGGTATCAGATTTGGAGATTGTATTCTTTGGAAATGTAGTGGATTTCTTCAAGACTATTGGAGATGCTGATTTCAAAGACTACATTTCATCTGAGTTGCAGATTGATTATGATTTCATTATATCATATGTAACAACTGATACAATAAATTCAACTGGAAATGTGTATCTTGGATTGACTGACAAAGGTCAAAATTGGGTAATGAATGTAAGTGATTCAGGAACCCGAAATATTTTAAGTACATCAAGTGATATTGTGCCCAAGATAGGTGATTTGACTCCATTCGTTCGAGCAAGATATATCTTTGATAAAATATTCGCATTGAGTGGTTTTGAATTGAAAGAATATGAAAGCACAACACTTCTTGAGCAATTAGATAAGATGTGGATTCCTTGGATAGGTGAAAGTGATATTATAGGACAACAAGGAAATCCTGATACTGCACGATTTAAATTAAGTAATAGTGGTTCAATCACACTTGATACAAATGATTTTATATTTACAACTTTCACGAGTGGTGGAAGTTTATTTATTGCTCAATTACCAACTTTAAATGTTGATATAGACCCAGGTTCCAATGTAAGTGCAGGAAATACATACACAGCGCCATTTAGTGGTAGTTATGTTGTTTCGGGAAATATGACTATTCAAACTGATTTACCAATCAGTATAATAAATATGGGTTTTTTATTGAGTGATGGTACGTCTAATTATTTAATGATTAATGGCGCATCTATTAATTTGGTATCAATAGATCCAAATACTGGGGATTATATTTACAATACAAATACAGATGTAACATTATCAACTGGAACATCATCATCTTTTGTTCAACAAGGTTGGACAATACAACCAATTATTTATATTTTTTCCGATGTTTACCAACAAGCATTAAATGTCAATCCATTAATCACATTTACAATTTCATCATTTGAATTAGGTACATTGGACATATCAAAACCATTGTATGGCAATACAATTGATTGGAAAGCCAATGCGCCTGTCATGAAATGTAGCGAGTTTATGTCATCGCTATTCAAAATGTTCAATTTGGTTGTTATTTCCGATGATGTTAATTCAAATTTATTGACATTAAAACCAATTCAAGAATATCTATTAGAGGGTGTTGCAAAAGATTGGTCGAATAAATTGGACATCAGTAAAGACATCACATTAACTTCAACTGCAGATAGTCAAGCGCAAGAGAATCTTTGGAGTTACAAATCAATGAATGACTATTACAACCAACTTTACAATGCTCAAGGTGGCCGTGTATATGGTAGATTGTTATTGATTGATCCAGAAAATGACTTTGCTACAAAAGAGCAAAAAACTGAAATAATGTTTGGTGCTACTCCATTAAATAATATTAAAGGTAGTGACTATCCAATACCTAAATTTCAATCAGCAAATGGACAATTTGCCGCACCTGGACCACGTATTTTGTATCGTACTGAAAATACTATTACTTTCAATATTTACAATGATGACTTTGGTAATGTAATACCATATACAATTGATTTATTTAGCCATTACACAACTGCTATTCCAACTATTGCTGATGAAGATTTGAACTTTGGTCAAGAAATTCCATTGCATTACATAAATTCTACACCTTGGAAAACATTATACGCAAGATATTGGAATGATTACATTGCTGACATTTACGCACCTGATGCACGTATCTTAGAAGGTTTCTTTGCGTTAGACTTTGCCGATATTTATCAATTCAAATTCAATGATAAAATCTTTATTAAAGATTCGTACTGGCGCATCCTTGAAATCAGCGACTATGTGGTGGGGATGCAAGATACGGTCAAAGTTAAATTGATTAAAATGGTGAGCGCGACCCCCGATTGTTTGCTAAGTCCAAAGCCAGTTATTGGAATTGATGGCAATATTATTTGGGAAGATGCAGAAGGTGAAATACAACCAGCAACTGAAACGTGTTGCAATAATTATGGCTACTATTGGGTAGGTTCAGAATGCTATGCAACTCCAAGAGATGCAAAAGGTAGAGGAGGTAAACCTAAAATGTTTTCAGAACTTATTACTACTCTTTCAAATATTGAAACAAGACCAGTTAATAAATCAGCATATATAGCTGATAATGCAATTGTGCAAGAAACTAATGAAAGAACTTTTGTCAATGGGAATAATATTTTTGTTGGTGGTTCTAATAGTGGTAGTATTGTTAGTGGTTCAAGTAATATAGTTGTTTCTGATTTAGGAAGTGTAATGGTTCTTGGAACATCAGCAAGGGCAATCAATAGAGGTGTAACCATTGGAGGGGATGGTAGTTATGCAGGTCAATACCAAAGCGGAATTCTTCAACTCAATGGATTTGGTACTTGGACAAATAGCACAACAGCAATTGATTTATTTTCAAATGGAACGGCCATAACAATGCCTGACAATTCAGTATGGTATATTAAATTGATGATTGTTGCATCCCACGCAGACGGCACTGGTATTGATTTTGGAGTAACTGCTGAATTCAATTTCAACATTCAAAATTCAGGTGGTATCTCACTCAAAAATGTAACTTTGGTAGATACATATTCAGCAGGAATTTCAGGAGATATGGAAGTTGATATGAATATAAGCGGTTCAACTTTTAATCCAATTGTATACCTTAAAAATTCAAGCTATCCAATACCAGATGTCAACATTACAGCGCAACTAATTTACACACAATATCACTATGAATAACCCACAACAAACTTTTAAGAATATTTGCGAGATGCAAAAAATGGGCATTAAGTCAAGCCATCCATCAAGCGAAAATAAGTTACCAAATTGGCTAACCAAAGGCATCAATTATAGCATTGTTGCTACTTTAATTATAGGCACTATTTACTTAATTAAAATGATTTTCAATGGCTGACAATAATGTGGTAATAACGGTAGACGTACAAGGTAACGCGACCGAGAAAACTCAATCATTAAGGGCGCAAATGAAGGCGCTCCGTGATGAGTTGGGAAGGTTACCCGAAGGCACGGCGGAATACAACAAAGTAGCAAAAGAACTTGGTCAATTGACTGATAAAGTTGGTGACTTGGGTAAGGAGGTAAACACCTTAGCAGGCGATCCACTAGAGCGATTGAACAACTCCTTTGGTATGATTGGCTCATCCATTATGTCATTGGATTTTGGTGGTGCAATTACAGGTCTTCAAGGAATGTCCTCTGCCATTTCAGATGTAAAGATGGATGATATCATTGGAGGTATTAAAGGTCTTGGGCAATCGTTTCTTGATTTGGGCAAAGCCTTATTGAATAATCCAATTTTTTTAACAGCTACTATTCTAACTGCTATTGGTGTTGCGTTGTATGAGTATGGTCAAACAATGCCATTTGTAACTGATGAAACAAAGCAATTAGCAGCAGCCACAAAAGAGGCAACAGATGCAAGTATTGGTGCATTGAAAGCATTTGATTTGGAGGAAAGAAAGTTACGTGCATTGGGTGTTGCTGAAAAAGAAATTATTGCTATACGTAGAGAGAAAACAAAGCAAGTTATCAATGATTCAAAAAAGCAACTTGAAGCGGAATTAAAAATATTACAAGAGCAGGAAGCATCTCAAAAAAGTTCATCTGAAAGACAAGCTAAATACATACTTGGAGGTCAAGCCTTAATTGGTATAGCATTGGAAAAGAGTGGTGAGTTATTTGGATTGGTGGCCAGTAAAGAAAAAGTAGAAGAACAAAAGAAAAATATTGACGACTTAAAAAATAAAATTGCTGAGTATGAGGTACAGATTCTTGAATTGAATAAGAAGGAAACTGACCTAATAACAAAGCAACAAACTAAATCTACTGAAAGAGTAAAGCAAGAAGAAAAGAATTTAATTGATAGGAAGAAACTTACTGAAAAATATTTGAGGGAGGAGAGTGATGTGGTCTTTATGGAGGAAGAAAAGAAATCACTTACTGAAATTGATTTTGAAAATAAAAGACAAGAAAATGCACGAATAGCAGCGGTACAATTAGGTGAAATCAAAACTCAATATGCGAGTGAATATGCAAAAAAACAAGCGCAAATTGAGTTAGAAGAAGCGGACAAATCTTCTGCTCAAAAATTAGCAGCTGAACAAGCCTATCAAGCGGCAAAATTACAAATTGCTCAACAAGCATTTGGTGCATTGATGGACTTAAATTCATTCCTTACTGATAGTGGTTTGGTTAATGCTAAAAAGTCTTTCCAAATAAATAAGGCCTTAGGTATAGCACAAGCATCCATCGCAACTTATGAAGGTGCTGCCAACGCATTTACAACAGCTTCAAAGTCTCCTATTGCTATTGCCTTTCCGGGTTATCCTGCAGTGATGGCAGGGGTAGCAGTTGCAGCAGGTTTGGCAAAGGTTGCTAAAATAGCAGCGACTAAATTTAATCCAGGTTCAACTACACCTCCTTCACCAAGTGGGGGTGGTGGTGGTGGCGGTGGTGGTGTGGGTTCGGGTGGTGGTTCAACATCTGCTCCTGCATTGGATTTATCATTCCTAAACAATAAACAAACCAAAGCGCAACCGATACAATCGTACGTTTTAGCTACTAACGTAACATCGGCGCAAGATGCACAACAGAAGATTTTAGACCAATCAAAACTAATAAAATAAAATGAAAGAAGAAGAAGTAAAAGTCATTGAGTACACCATTGATGACAGTGGATACCTTGGAGTTCACGCAATGAGCCTTGTTGAAAATCCTGCTATTGAAGTGGATTTTGTAGCACTATCCAAAACTCGCAAACAACAACAAGCTGCGGTTGAAGAAGGTGAGCGTAAAATGGTATACGGCGCAGTGATGCTACCTGAACAATTGATATACCGAGTTGATACCGCAGGCCGTGAGTACTACTGCAAATATTCAAAGGAGACAATCAACAAGATAGCGCAGGAATATCTAAAAAGAAATATGCATCACAATAGCAACCTTGAGCACGAGATACCAGTTGCAGGTTGCACCGTTGTTGAGTCGTGGATTACAGAAGGACAATTTGACAAAAGTCAAAACTTTGGATTCTCCTTCCCGGAAGGAACGTGGTGTATTGGAATGAAGATTGATAACGATGAGGTTTGGCAATCCATTAAGCAAGGAGATGTTAAAGGCTTTTCACTTGAAGGATTCTTTACTGAGATTAGTGATGAATATATGACGCAGCAGGAAATCGAAAAGATAATGAGAGAACTTGAAAACGAGTTAAGCGGATTGTAATGTACTCGTTCAGCATACCGTAAGATCTGCTAGCGAGTCAATTTATTACACCAGTGCAGGTGTATTGTTTACCCGACAAAAAAGCCCTCCACGTTTGGGGGGCTTTCTCGTTGAAACAACTAAACAAACTTAAACAAAAACTATGCTGGAACAAAAGTAGGTGTTTTGCTACTAATAGGTAGAAAAATAAAAAAGTAAATATGAACAAAGTAACAGAAATTGTTTCTAAGTACGCAGATAGATTGAAGGCATTTGGCATCCAATTGTCTGCTGAAGGAGAAATAACAAAAGAGGCACAGATGGCAATGGCTATTCTTGCCGATGGCACAGAGGTTTACTCTCCAAATGCTGAATTCGCTGTTGGTAGCGAGTTATTCGTAATGGATGCAGACGGCAATCCAGTACCTGCTCCCGATGGTGAGCATACAACTGCCGAAGGCAAAGTAATCGTTGTAAGCGGTGGAGTAATCGCTGAGATTAAAGAGCCAATGATGGAAGAAGAATCTGCTCCAGTTGCAGAAGAACAAGCTGCATTTGATGGTGTTAGCCGTGAAGAATTCGAGTCAACAATCAACTCTTTGGTTGAGGCATTTGAAGCTAAGATTGCGTCATTGAATGCTGAGAAAGAAACTCTTTCTGCAACCATTCAAAAGATGGCAAAGCAACCTGCTACAGATAGCGTAAAGAAGTCAGTTGCAGTTGCTCAAAGCGCACCTCTTGACTTGGCTAAAATGGATTCTAAAAATAGAATCTTCTCAATCATAAATAAATACAATCAAAAATAAAAAAAGAAAAAAATGGCTGATTCATTATCAATCAACAGTTCAACCTACGCGGGTGAATTAGCGTTGCCATACATCAACGCGGCTATCTTATCAGGAGATACTTTAGCTAAAAATTATGTAACTCTTAAAGAGGGTATTAAGTACAAGGCAGTGATGAAGAAGTTGTCCAATGCGGCATCTTTGGTACAAGCTGCATCTTGCGACTTTTCACAAGCTGGAGACTTGCAATTGGATGAGTCAGTATTGACTGTATCAGATTTGAAGGTTAACTTGGAATTGTGCAAAGCTGAATTTGCACGTGACTGGGAGGCATCTCAAACAGGTCGTGGATTTATCAACGATGTAGTTCCTGCAAACTTCTCTGATTTCTTGATCGGTTATGCTGCTGCTAAAGTTGCTGAAAACATTGAGTATACAATTTGGCAAGGTAACATCACTGCTGGTTCTACTTATCCGGCTTTCAACGGATTTCAGAAAACTATTAATGTAAATTCTACTTACTATCGTAATAGTTGGACTGCAGGTGCTATGGCAGTTGGTACTGTAATTGCTAATTTAAACCAAGTAATTAATAACTTACCAGTTGCATTGATCGGGTCATCTGAAACTAAATTGTATATGAACCGTGCAACTGCTCAATTCTATCGTCAAGCTGTTAGCGCATTGGGTTACGCTAATTTGTACCAAGCCAGTGACGAATTCAACTTGCAGTTCAATGGTTACGACATTTATGTTTGTCCAGGTATCAGCAACGGAACAGTAATCGCAGCACAACCATCTAATTTGTTTGTTGGTGTTGATGCAAATTCTGACTTTGCTGAAGTACGAGTTGTAGATATGACTTTGACCGATGCATCTGATAACGTACGTATGGCTATGAGATTCCGTGTAGGAGTTCAAGTCGGTGTATTGGGTGACGTTGTTTATTGCTACAACGCTTAATTAATTAACCACAAGTAAATGGGAAGGTGGTTAGTTCTACCTTCCCTTTATTTTAATAACTATAAAAAAAATATAAAATTATGGCTTGTGAATTAACCGCAGGATTTCAATTAGATTGTAAAGATACAATCGGAGGAATCAAAGCAATATACTTGCAACAACACTCTCTTTTTTTGAGTGGAGTAACCATTGATGCAGGAAGCGAAGAAGTAAGCGCATTGCCTGAGGAAGATGTATATAAATACATTTGTCCAAAGCATACTGGTAGCTTCACCGAAGAAGTAGCATCCAGCGTTGAGAATGGAACTATTTTCTATACTCAGACTGTAACCGCTACATTCTTTAAGTTGACTGCGCCACGCAGAAAGGAATTGGAATTAGTTGCAAAGAATCGTTTGGTTGTTTTTGTACAAGATAACAATGATAATATCTGGATGGTAGGTCGTATGGATGGTGCTGAAGTGACTGCAATGACTACCGCAACTGGAGTTGCTAAAGGTGACCTTAACGGATATACAATTACCTTCACTGCTGAAGAGGCACACAAAGCGTATCGTTTGGAATCGTTTACAAACAATCCATTCGATAACTTTGATGTTACTGTTGTAAACCCAACTATTTAATTAACTTTGTAGGTAGTGAATTATCTGCAAACTAATACCGCCTCGCAAACCCTCCTTCTCTCTTTAGAGGAGGGGGTTTTGCTTTTACCTCCATTTACCGATTACTTACTTGTGATTCAAAATGAAATCACACTACAACTCTTTCCGGTCATTCCTATTTTAATTGATAGCAATGAGCGCATCACAACTTTGAGTATCAACACTGATACAGATGAGCCTGAGGAAGGATGCGTTTTAATTACTCAAAGTGGTCGTTACAATTATATTATTTACGGTCAAAATTCTAATAGCAATCTTGATCCTGAGGATGCTGTTGTAGTTGGAGAATTGAAGCGTGGATTTATTGAATTCACTGCGCTCACTGAATACTTTGACCAACCGAACCTAACAATCCCTAACGATATAGAATACAATGGCTAATATTGAAGATATAAAACAACGCATTGGTGCAACTCAAATTGAGATGTCCAAATATGTGAAGATAGATCCCATTGAGAGAGAAGATAGAAAGGGGTGGGTGAATTACGGGGATTTAAATTCCTTCCCACAATACTTGATTGAACTTTACAATGAGTCACCAATTCACGGAGCA
>Ga0209299_1000981_pt1 | contig 16028 bp, 14 predicted proteins | sample S_140806_MF_Meta_FD_187326 | JGI IMG/M metagenome (GOLD analysis project Ga0209299, IMG submission 187326) | Freshwater microbial communities from Lake Simoncouche, Canada to study carbon cycling - S_140806_MF_MetaG (SPAdes) (version 2) | ecosystem: Environmental > Aquatic > Freshwater > Lake ...
GGGGGGGGGGGGGGGGGGGGGGGACGGGTGGAGAAGTCGGCGGACGGGTTAGAGTACGCGGGGGTAGAGAGTGGTGTGGAGGTGGTGAGTGGGGCGGGAGTACAGGGGAAGGTGCCGTTTGAGTCGTTGGGCTGGGGCCGAGAGGGGGCGGAGGTGAGTTTTCTGGTTCGGGTCATACGCGGGGGAGTGGAGGTGGAGCGGTATCCTGAGAGGGGGCTGATCGAATTTCGTGGGCCGATGCGTGCTATGGATATGAAAAACTGGTATATTTAAACGTCGATGAAAAACGTAAATCTGGTTCTAGCTCTTCACATGCATCAGCCTGTGGGAAATTTTCCCGAGGTGGTGGATCGAATTACAAAGGATGTGTATCGGCCTGTATTGGAGGTGTTAGAAAAATATCTTGGGGTGGCGGTCAATTTACATGTGAGTGGTCCGCTGCTGGAGGTTTGGTCGGAGCGGCATGGGGACTTGGTTAAGAAGCTCAAGGATTTGGTAGCAACGGGGCGTGTGGAGATGTTGTCGGGTGGTTTCTACGAGCCTGTTCTCGTGGAGTGGGCGGAGGAGGATCGAGATGGGCAGTTAGGGAAAATGAATCAGTGGCTGAAGGAGAGGCTAGGAGCGGCGCCGGCGGGGGTTTGGTTGGCGGAGGGAGTTTGGGGGCCGTCTTTGTGCGGGGCGTTTGGCCGTGCGGGATTGAAATATACGTTGGTGGACGGAAGTTTTTTTCAGCAGGGGGGAATTATTCCTGCGAAGATGAATGGGCACTATGTGACGGATCAGGCTGGAAATCTGTTGTCGGTTCTTCCCACTTGTCCGGATTTAGCGCGGCTGATTCCTCATGCGCCGCTGGATGAGTTATTTGGGCACCTGCGGAGGATCGCGAACCGGGCGGAGGACATCACCCTGAGCGTGGCGGCCAATTTGGAGAATTGGGGTCAGGCTCCCGGAGGGGTTGCTGGATATTTGGAAAAACTTTTTGTGAAGCTGGGGGAGTCGTCCAGCTGGGTGAACACCCTTACGGGGCAGGCGCAGCTACTACGTCAAAGTGCGAGAGGGCGGGTTTCTTTGCCTCCTGGAACGCCGGCGGAGTTGGGGGGATGGTCCTTGCCTGGGGCAGCGCGAAAAGAGTTTTTCAGGGAGAGGGGGCAGTTGGCGCAGCGATTTGATGCGGCGAAGTGGCTTCCCTTCTTTCGGGGAGGATCGTGGGCTTCTTTTCGTGTGCGTTACGAGGAGTTAAATCTGCTCTATCGAAAAAATTTACTGTTGGCACGCAGGTTAAGGGGGAAGAGCCAATTTCCAGGGGCACGTGGGGTGACGGAGCGGTTGTGGAGGTCTCAATGTTCCACGGCGCAGTGGCACGGCACTCAGGGAGGGCTTCATCTGCCTCATTTGCGGGGTGCGATTTGGCGGGAGTTGCTGATGGCGGAGGCGGAAATGCGTGCTGGGCAAACGGAGATGGAGGTTGTTCGGGAGGATGTGAATGCGGATGGGCAGATCGAGGTGGTGGCGGGTCATCCCGACCTAACGATGCTTTTTGCGCCTCACTTGGGTGGAGCGTGTTTGGAGGTGGGCTTGCCTGGATTTGGAAGAAATTTAGCGGATGTTTTGACCAGGCGTGATGAGGGAATGAATGGGGCGAGCGCGGGTCCGACCGACTGGTACGAAAGGAGAATGTTCCAAGATCACTTTTTTGCGAAGGGAACAACGGTGGATCAGCTTTCGGCGGGGACGTATCCGGAGTTGGGGGATTTTATTCTGCAACCGTTTGAGATCACACAGATGCGTCAGACGGGAAGTCGAGTGACCTTAAGCATGCAAAGAGACGGGGGGTTGTACCGTGTGGGGACGCGGCTGCCCTGTTTGGTGGAGAAAACGTATGCCATCGATGCGGCAGAGAGTTTAGTGGAGGTCTCCTACCGAATTACGAATACGGGTCGGTTGCCTTTGGAGGCGGTATTTGCGACGGAGCTGAATTTGAATGTGGGACCGGATCAGTCGGGTCGTGGGGTTTGGCAATTTGGGGAGAGCAAAAAGTCGGATCGGGATCGTTGGCAGGGGGATGGAGTAACGAGAGTGGTGGCTGGGTCTCCGGACGGGTTGGAGGTGACGATGTCATCGGAAAATCTGCCTTGGGTAGTGGGGTATCCACTGTTGGATACAGAAAAGGGGCCTGAGGGGCCGATTCGGCAGGGAAACTGTGTGCTTTTTGGGCAGCATCTAGATTTGAAGCCAGGGGAGAAAGCGGAGGGGCGCCTCAAAGTGACCTTTCGCAAGAAAGAGCCGAAGATTGCTCCAAAGAAGTGACTGTGATAAGTTTACCCACTATGAAATTTGATTGGCTCATGGTGGTTCTGCTTGGCGTGGGCATGGCTTGGACGGGTTGTACCGTTCCAGGAGATGCGGAAAACGTCACGACGACCTATGGAGACACCACGACTCCTGCCACAAGTGAACCTGCCTCAGGGAGCAGCAAGCCTCAGACTGCGGCGAGCGACGAAAAGAAGCCGTGGTCTCCGCCCGAAACTGCGGAGAAAAGCAGTCCAACCAAGGCAAGCTATCCCAAAGGGGAAAAGGTTTCTGGGAAAACTGGGATGGTACGTAGTCCCTATGCTCCGTATGCGGGGTTGGTGGATGTGAAGGGATTTGCTCCCGGTACGGAAGTGAAGTGCCCTTATACGGGCAAAATCTTTCTCGTTCCCTAAGGCTCTTAAGCTGGGACGAACTTGAGTCCGGCCATGGATCCCCTTTTACAAATTCTGAAAGAGAGAGGTCGTCTATCGACGGCTGAGCTAGCCAAATTAACGGGGCAGACGGAGGCGCAGGTGGAGAAGGCGGTGAAGCGCTATGAAGCTGATCGGGTGATATTGGGGTATCAAGCGATTCTCGATTCGGACAAAACGGGCCATGGGGGAGTGCGGGCGGTGATTGAGGTGAAAATTACGCCAGAGCGGGACGGCGGATTTGATCGGATCGCGGCTCGGGTGGCCCGATATCCGGAGGTGGTATCGTGCCAACTGATGAGTGGAGGGTATGACCTGCTGATTGTGGTGGAGGGTTCCGATTTGAAGCGTGTGGCGGGATTCGTGGCGGAAAAACTTTCTACGATCCAAGGAGTGATCTCGACGGCCACCCATTTTCAGTTGAAGACGTACAAGGAGGCGGGGGTACTGTTCCTGCAGGATGACCCAGCGGAGCGGCTCTCGGTTTCCCCGTGAAAAATGCGGGGGATTTCCTCGCTGATCATGTTCAAGGGATACCGAGATCTGGGATTCGGGATTTCTTTGAGATCGTACAGAAGCGTGGGGATGTAATTTCACTGGGAATTGGGGAGCCTGATGTTTCGGCTCCATGGGCTGTACGGGAAGCGGCCATCTACTCACTCGAGCACGGGCGGACGGGATATACGTCGAACTCAGGAAGTCTCAAATTACGAAATGAGATTGCGAGTTACGTGGAGAAGGTTTTTGGGCAACGCTATCAAGCGGAGAGCGAAATTTTAGTTACGGTGGGGGTGAGTGAAGCGATCGACCTTGCGCTTCGGGCAGTTTTGAATCCTGGGGAGACGGTTTTGTATCATGAACCGTGCTATGTGTCGTACGCGCCGTCGATCACCTTGGCGCATGGGAAGGGTCGGGCGATTCGAACAAGGGCGGAAGATGGATTTCGGCTGGATCCGAAGGCCGTGGCGGATGCGGCGAAGGGGGCAAAAGTTTTGCTGCTGAATTTTCCAACGAATCCAACGGGTGCGGTTTTGAAGGGGAAAGAGCTCGATGCGCTGGCGAAGGTATGCGTGGAAAAGAACCTGCTGGTGATCAGCGATGAGATTTATGCGGAGCTGAGTTATGAGGGGAGTCACGAGTCGATCGTGACGCGACCTGGGATGCGGGAGAGAACAATTCTTCTGCACGGGCTAAGCAAAGCCTTTGCCATGACTGGATTTCGGATCGGATACGCCTGTGCGCCGGCTCCCTTGATCGAAGCCATGATGAAGATCCACCAGTATGCGATCTTGTGCGCTTCGACCTTGAGCCAAGAGGCAGCGGTCGAGGCGTTGAAAGGGGCGGAGGTGACGACTGGGGAAGCAAGAGAGAGCTACCGAATTCGGAGGGATTTTTTAAAGAGGAAGATGGAGGAGGCGGGGTTGAAGCCGACTCAACCCGCGGGGGCATTTTATCTTTTTGTGGACATACGGAGCACGGGATTGACCTCGAGGGAGTTTGCGTTGCAGTTGTTGGAGGAGGAGAAGGTAGCGGTGGTGCCGGGGGAAGCTTTCGGGCCGGGAGGGGAGGGGTTTGTGCGGTGCAGCTATGCGACCTCTTTGGATCGGATTGAGGTAGCGGCCGAGAGAATTGTGCGATTCGCGAAAAAGTTTGGAAAAGCTCAGCCTCGTTTGGCGGCGGCGAGGTAATCCAGTTTTGCCTTACGATGTCGTCGTGGTGGGGGCGGGTCACAATGGGCTGATCTGTGCCTGTTATCTCGCCAAAGCGGGATTGAAAGTGGGGGTGGTAGAGAAGAGGGATTTGCCTGGGGGTGCAGTCTGCACGCGGGATGATCTGGTGCCGGGATATCGATTCGATGTGGGGTCCTCGGTTCATATTATGATTCATCTGACTCCGGTATTGGCAGAGTTGGATTTAGCGAGGGAGGGGTTGGAGTACATTGAGATGGATCCGTGGGCGTACTACCCGGTGGAGGGGACGGGTCGTGGGATCTCCTTTCATCGATCTGTGGAGAAAACTTGTGAAAGTATCGCGGCCTTCAGCCCACGAGATGCGGAGGCGTATCGGAAGTATGTGGAGAGGTGGTCGGAATTAAATGAAGGGGTATTTGAAACCTTTTTAGCGCCGCCGTCACCTGGGCGACTGTTTGGGACGATTTTAAAAAGGAACCTGTTCCGTCCCAAATCGCGGCGGTTGTGGTCGAGTTTAGATACGGCGAGGCAGCTGATGGCACCGTATGGGGATGTGATTCACGAGACGTTTGAAAATGAGCATTTGCGGACGGCGATGCTTTGGCTTTCAGCGCAAAGTGGGCCTGCGCCGGCGGAGGTCGCGAGCGGGGATATGTTTGGTTGGAATGCGATGATTCACAAAGGGGGAGCCAAGCGGGCGAAGGGTGGGAGTGGGGCGCTGGCGACAGCGCTGGTGAAGTGTTTGGAGAGGCACGGTGGGGAGCTGTTTTTGGGGCAAGGGGTGAAGGAGGTTCGGAAGGTAGGAAGAGGGTGGGAGGTGGAGTCGGGAGATCGGGTTCTGCAGACGGAGAAAGTGGTTGCGGCGTGTCATTTAAAAACATTTTTCTGTCAGCTTTTAAAAGATGGACCGACGGAATTGTCTGGGCGGATGGAGAAGGCGAGAATTGGAAACGGATTTGGAATGGTGGTGAGGCATGCGGTGGAGGAGTTGCCGATTTATTCGGGGAAGGCAGAGAGTGGGTCGACGCCGCGGGAGTATCATTCGGGCATGCAGTTGATCTGCAGAAATCGGGCAATGTTGGAAGATGGGTATCGGGATTATCTGGGGTATCGGCCTCCAGAGAAGCCGAGTGTGGTGGCAATGACATTTTCGGCGATCGACCCGACGTTAGCTCCGAAGGGAAAGCACACTTTGTTTACGTGGGCGCAGTATCACAGCTACGAGTTACGGAATGGGGAGATGTGGGATGGAATTCGGGAGCGGGAGGCGGACAAGCTGTATGAGCTGGTTTGTGAGTATGCCCCGAATATGAGGGGTAAGATGATCGGAAGGTATATTCAGACCCCGTTGGACTTGGAGCGGGATTTGGGATTGTTGAGGGGGAACGTGATGCATTTTGAGATGAGCTTGGACCAGATGTTCATGTTCCGGCCGCTGCCCGAGATTTCGTGTTATCGGGCTCCGATGAAGAATTTGTACCTGACGGGGGCGAGCACCCATCCTGGAGGAGGGGTTTTTGGGGCAAGTGGACGGAATACGGCCAAGGTGATCCTGGGTTGGCGGGGGCTGGGAGGAAGGGGTAAGGTGTAGGTATGGCTGTGGCGACACAAAAAACGCAGGCGGATCCAGTCCGCCAGTTTTCCATCTTCCTGGCGAACAAAGCTGGAAGATTGTTGGAGTTGATTCGGATTTTGCATAGTCGCCAAGTCCATGTGGTGGCGCTGACCATTTTAGATACGACCGATAGTTCGATTGTGAGGATGGTGGTGGATGATCCAGATCAAGCGCGGGCGATTTTTCATGAGCAGGCGGTGGCCCATACAGAATCGTCGGTGGTGGCAGTGGAGTTAGGGGCGGCGACGGAGCTCCCTAAGGTGCTATCTTCGCTTTTAGAGGCGGAGATTAATATTTTAACGACCTATGCGTTTTTGGTTCGGCCTGAGGCGCGGCCAGCACTCTGCTTAAATCTTGATGACAACGAGCTGGGGGCGCAGGTCTTAGGGCGAGGCGGGTTTAATCTTTTGGGACAAGGTGATATCTCTCGCTAGCTGGCGGATCGAATGAGTGGATTGGAGGGGAAAGTTCTAGCTGGGGAGAGAATCGGCCTAGAAGAAGCGTTAGAGATATACCAGTGGCCTTTGGCGCGGATCGGGGAAGCGGCCCATGTCCGAAGAGATCTTGCAAAGGGCAAGGATTACGAAGGGCGGGGAAAAGAGGTGGTGACGTACATGGTGGATCGAAACATTAATTATACCAACGTGTGTGATGTGTACTGTAAGTTCTGTGCTTTTTACCGGACGGAGAAGGACGCGGATCATTATGTGTTGAGTCAGGATCAGATTGATCGAAAGATTGATGAGCTGGTGGCGGTGGGGGGGAATCAGATTCTTCTGCAAGGCGGGCATCATCCGAAGTTAGGATTGGAGTGGTATCTGGATCTGTTGAGGCATCTCCGGGGGAAGTATCCGCAGGTCAATATCCACGGCTTTTCACCGCCTGAGTTTAACCATTTTGCCGAGGTGTTTGGGATGAAGTTGGAGGAGGTGATTGGAAAGTTCTGGGAGGCGGGTTTGGGGAGTATTCCTGGAGGGGGAGCCGAGATTTTAGTGGATCGAGTCAGGCAAAAGATTGCCCCAAGGAAGTGTGGATCGGACGCGTGGTTACGGGTGATGGAGATCGCCCATGGCATGGGAATTCGGTCGAGTGCGACGATGATGTTTGGACATGTGGAGACGCCAGCCGAGAGGATCGAGCATTTACAGAGATTGCGGGATTTACAGGATCGAACGGGGGGTTTTACGGCATTTATTTGTTGGACCTTTCAGCCTGAGCATACGGTTTTGAAAGCGGAGAAAACGGGGTCGCACGAGTATTTGCGAATGCAGGCATTGTCCCGAATCTTTTTGGATAATATTCCGAACGTCCAGTCCAGCTGGGTGACGCAGGGGCCGGCGATGGGGCAGGTGGCCTTAAAGTTTGGGGCGAATGATTTTGGGAGTTTGATGATGGAGGAGAATGTGGTTTCAAGCGCAGGAACAAGCTTCCGCTTAGATGTGGAGGAGATGCGCAGGCTGATCCAGGAGGCTGGGTATGAGCCGAGGCAGAGAAATAATGAGTATGAGCTGGTCGAGAGTGGGGCTCCCGAGCTGGTGGCGTAGAGAGAAGGGAAGAGTTACTTGTAGCGGATGGCGCGACCGTTGGCTCCACCAGCGGGTCCGGTAAAGCGGAAGCTGGTGTCAACGCGATCGAGAATGACGGCATCGGCCTTCATCTTCCAAGCTTGTTTCTGGAGAGATTCTTTCATCGATTCCTCGTCGTCCCAAAGAAAGATCTGGGGGGCACTGACTAGGCCGATGACTTCGTAAGGTTTTTCGGGGCGATCGAGAAGCAGAGTGACGTCACTCCAAGGTCCGGAATCGGAGTTGGTGTGCTTTGTTTTCTTTTGTGAAGTAGAGGTGCGGGAGGAGGTCTGAGCAAAGGAGTGGGGCAGGGTTAAGGTCAAGGAGAGCAGTAGGGTGAAAAGAAGGAATAGATTTTTCATTCTTTCTAATTAACAAAAGAGTGGGCGGGAGCAAGAGGGATGAAGGGCTGGTCGTGAACAACTGTTCTGCTAACTCAAGGAGGATGAGGAGATCGATCAGCCTTTGGGCAAAAGTGGTTTGGGGGGTGGTGGGGTTGCTAGGGGCAGGGGCGTTGGGGGTGGTGGCGTGGCAGCGTGGAGAACCTGTGAATGCGCTGTGGTTGGTGGTGGCGACGGGGTGTGTCTATGCGATCGGCTATCGGTTCCACAGTGCGTGGTTGATGGCGAGTGTTCTGGCGATTGAACCGGATCGAGTCACTCCTGCCGAGAGGAAGGCGGATGGGCGGGATTTTGTGAAGACGAACCGGTGGGTTGTTTTCGGGCACCACTTTGCTGCGATCGCTGGGCCGGGGCCACTGGTGGGGCCTGTTTTAGCGGCGCAGTTTGGCTATCTTCCGGGGGTTTTGTGGATTTTAATTGGTGCGGTGATGGGTGGAGCGGTGCATGACAGTATTATTTTGTGGCTGAGTGTGAGGAGGGGTGGGAAATCGGTGGGACAGATGATGCGGGAGGAGGTGGGGCCGGCGGCAGGGACTCTGTGCCTGGTGGGTTTGCTGGGAATTATTACCATTCTAATGGCGGTACTGGCTTTGGTGGTGGTGCGTGCTTTAGCGGAGAGTCCGTGGGGACTGTTTACCATTGTGCTGACGATGCCATTGGCGTTGGGGATGGGGCTAGGAATGCGGGGGGCAGGTGGAGTGAGAACATTTTGGGTGACGGTTTTTGGGGTGTTGGGTTTGTTGGGGTGTGTATGGGCGGGGAAGTGGGCGGCGGAGGTGCCGATGTTGGCCAAGATGTTTACGTGGGAAGCACCGACGTTGGCTTGGTCGATCATGGGGTATGGTCTGACGGCGAGTATTCTGCCGATCTGGCTGCTCTTGGCCCCGCGAGATTACCTCAGTTCATTCTTAAAAATCGGAACGGTAGCGGTGCTGGGGGTACTGGTGGTGATTTTAGCTCCGCAGTTGCAGATGCCAGCGGTGACTCGGTTTATTGACGGAAGTGGGCCTGTTTTTGCAGGGCCGATTTTTCCTTTCTGTTTTATCACCATTGCGTGTGGTGCGGTTAGCGGATTTCACTGTCTGGTGGCGTCGGGAACGACGCCAAAGCTTTTGGCGAGCGAGGCGGATATTCGATTGGTGGGCTATGGGGCGATGATTACTGAAATGTGTGTAGGGGTGCTGGCTCTGGTGGCGGCTTGTTCGATGCCGGCGGGAGAATATTTCGCGATCAATCTGCAAGGCGAGCCTGCGGCGGTCGTGGAGAAGATTTCCGCATTAGGATTTCCCGTGACGCAGCTGGAGATGGAGGATTTAGCCAAGTCAGTCGGAGAAAAGACGATGATTGGCAGGACGGGGGGAGCTCCAACCTTTGCGGTGGGCATGGCGAAGATCTTTGCACGGTCATTGGGGGGTGCGGGGGAGGGGGCGATGGCGCTGTGGTATCACTTTGCCATTATGTTTGAGGCGCTCTTTATTTTGACGACGATCGATGCGGGGACGCGAATCGGGCGGTTTTTTGTGCAGGAGGTTTTGGGGTGGATTTGGAAGCCGTTGGGTGAGGTGCGATCGGTTGTGGGGAGCACGTTGGGGAGTCTGCTCTTCGTGGGAGGGTGGGGCTGGTTTTTGTATCAGGGGGTAACGGATCCGCAGGGTGGGATCAACAGCCTTTGGCCTATTTTTGGGGTGGCGAATCAGCTTCTGGCGGTGATGGCCTTGAGTTTGGCTACGACGGTTCTGATTAAGATGGGGAGGGGGCGGTATGCTTGGGTGACTCTCTTGCCGCTGGCTTGGCTGGTGGTGGTGACCTTTACCGCAGGTTGGATGAAGATTTTCAGTCCTGACCCGCGCTTAGGTTTTCTGGCGGCGTGGGATCAGGCGGCACGGGCGGGTGAGGGAAAATTGGCCTTGGCCCAAGCTACAAATGTGGGGGTGACGGGCTTCTTTCTTCTTTTGGTCGTCCTGATTGTGGCAGCTTGCGGAAGAATTTGCTGGAGAAGTATTCGGGGCGAAAGCGTGCCGCCGGTGCAAGAGGAGGGAGAGCCGAGAGTGGCTTAAAAGAAAATCGGGATAATCAGGATGGCTACGATGTTGACAACTTTGATCATGGGATTGATGGCAGGGCCAGCGGTGTCTTTGTAGGGATCGCCCACGGTGTCGCCGGTGACCGCCGCGGCATGTGCGAGTGAGCCTTTCCCGCCACAGTTACCTTCCTCGATATATTTTTTGGCATTATCCCAAGCCCCGCCGGAGGAGGTCATGGCGATCGCGACAAAGAGACCGGTAACGATTGTACCGACGAGAACACCGCCAAGGACAACGGGTCCCAAGCCAGGAATAGCGGCGACGGCGACAACGAAGACAACTGGAAGGAGGGCGGGGATGATCATTTGGCGAAGAGCAGCTTTGGTGACGATATCGACGCAGGTTCCGTAGTCGGGCTTTTCGGTGCCGAGAAGAATCCCGGGTTTAGCGGCCAGCTGGCGGCGAACTTCGCGGACAACGGCGCCGGCGGCGACTCCGACGGCGTCCATGGAGCGAGCGGTAAAGACGAAGGGAAGAAGCCCGCCGATAAAGAGACCGATGATGACTTTGGGTTCAGTGAGGGAGAACTCGAGGCTAGGCATCGCCGCACCTAGGGCATGAAAGTGAACTTTCAGCTCTTGGACGTAGGTTCCGAAGAGCACGAGGGAGGCGAGTCCTGCGGAAGCGATGGCGTAGCCTTTGGTAACGGCTTTCATAGTGTTGCCCACGGCATCGAGCTCGTCGGTACGTTCGCGAATTGATTTTGGCATGCCCGACATGACGGCGATACCGCCGGCGTTATCGGTGATGGGACCAAAGGCATCGAGGGAGATAACGATGCCAGCCATGGAGAGCATGGCCATGACGGCGATGGCGATTCCGTAAAGACCTGCGAAGTGGTAGCTGAGGAGAATGGCGATTCCGATGAAGCCAACGGGGAGAGCGGTGGCGTGGGAACCGATGGCAAGACCTGCGATGATGTTGGTGGCGTGGCCGGTTTCGGACGCTTTGGCGATGTTACGTACGGGAGAGTAGTGGGTGGAGGTGTAATAATTGGTGATGAGGAGAACGACAAAGGTCATCAAGAGGCCTACGAGGGAGGCGAAGTAGATGCCTGTAGTGGAGGCGATTTGGCCGTCGTGGGAGAGACCGTTGGGGAAGAAAATATGGGTGAGTGGCCAGAGGGCAGCGGCGGAGGCGAGTGCGCTGAGGAGGACGCCGAGGCTGAGGAGACGGGTAGGGTTGCCGCGTCCAAAATTCACCGTGAGGATTCCGAGGATGGCGGAGAGAATCGAAACTCCCCCGACGATAAAGGGATAGCTAAGGGCGGCAGGCTCGGGCTGGCCGTTTCCACCCAGTACGGTGAGGTAGGCGACAAGGACGCAGCCGATCAGACTGACGGCGTAGGTTTCAAAAACATCAGCGGCCATTCCGGCACAGTCTCCGACATTGTCTCCGACGTTATCGGCGATGGTGGCGGGATTGCGGGGGTCATCTTCTTCGAGTTTTGATTCGATTTTGCCCACGAGGTCGGCTCCGACATCGGCGGCTTTGGTATAGATTCCGCCTCCGAGGCGGGCAAAGACACTGACGAGAGAGGCACCGAGAGCGAGGCCGGTGAGGCTATCGATTGCGGCACGGAGCCCGAGGTATTTTGAGGCGATCATGTAAAAGGAGCCGATGGAGAGGAGGGCTAGGGCAACGACGAGAAGACCTGTAACCGCGCCCCCATTGAATGCGTTACGCAGGGCGGCGGTCCGACCGATGGTGGCGGCTTGGGCGGTGCGGACATTGGCCATGACGGCGATACGCATTCCTGCGAATCCTGCGACGAGACTACAGGCTGCACCGACTAGGAAGCCGATGCCTGTAGGGAGATTTTTGAAGTAGCAGATTGCGGCAAAAAGAAGGAGAGCGATGCCGGAGACGGCCTGGAGCTGACGATGAAGGTAGGCGGCGGCACCCTCTTGGATCGCGGCAGCAACTTCGCGCATGCGATCGTTTCCATCGGGTTGCCTTTTAATCCAGACGATGAGGCCCCATGCGGCGGCTAACCCGACTAGACCTGCAATAAGACTTAGGGGGAGAGCTTGTTCGAGAATGAATGAAGTCATAGTAAGTTGTTGAAAAGTAGACTTGGGGGTAGGGCGAGCAACGTTTTTCGGGTTGATTTTACGTACTTTTCAGTACTTGTGCGCACTGGACATTTCATCGAGTATATATTTCACATGACTAAATATCTGCAAAATGGAATTATCAGGGGAATGGATCCTCGGGTTCCAGAGTTGGAGAGGATTGCCACACTTCTCCAGAGGCGATTTTTGATCGATTTATTTCGTCAAACCTCTGCGAAGCGGCTTTCGATACCGCAGTTTACTCTTTTGGGGTTTTTGGCGGTGGAGTCGGGGGTTCCGATGGGGGTGTTGGCGAAGCGAATGGGGCATGCGACATCGGCTACCACGGGATTAGTGGATCGTTTGGAGGTTGTGGGGCTAGTCCGTCGGCAGGCCTTGAAGGGGGATCGCCGACAGAAGTTGGTGGAGATCACTGCGAAAGGAAAAGAGTTGATGGGGAGGTTACAGGGGGAGTTGAGGCAGCATTTGAGTGTCATTTTGGGGCAGCTGGATGCGGGGGATCAGGATGCGTGGGTACGAATTTATCGGGTGATGGAGAACTACTGTCGTGACCTACCGCGCAATTAGGATTTTTACTTTATTGGCTCTGGGCGTCTGCGGGGTGCAGGCGGAGGAGAAAAAAGAGGAGGTGGATGTAACTCTGCCTTTGGCAAGTCGGTCGGCTGTTCCTGAATTTTCAAGTAAGAGGCTAGATTTAGCCCAGTGCGTGACTTTGGCATTGGAGCAGAACACCGAGATTCGTCAGGCGAAAGAGGAGGTCCACAGGAAAGAGGGAGTCGCGGTGGAGGTCAGGAGCGCGTTACTGCCGAAAGTCACAGCCACGGGAAACTTTGAGTACCAAGCCAAAGAGCTAAATGGTTTGCTGGTCAACTCAGGATTTATTTCGGCGGATGAGTTGAACTGGAATGCGGGTATCCGAGTGAGCCAGCTCTTGTTTGACGGAGGGGCGGCGCTGTCGAGAACGCGGGCGGCACGAATGTCGGAGAGCCAGTCGATGCTGATTCTTCGGGACACGATTGATCGGGTGATTTTAGAGGTTCGAAAAAATGTGTATGCGGTGTTGCTGAATCGCGCACTGATTGATGTGCAAACGGAGGCGGTCAACTTAAAGAAAGCGCAGCTGACTTCGCAGCAGAAACGATTTAAGGCGGGCACGGTGACCAAGTTCAACGTACTGACGGCGGATGTGGAGCTGGCTAACAACATGCCGCAACTGATTCGGGCGCGAAACAACAAGAGAGTCGCAGAGGTGCAGCTAGCAAAAGTGATGGCATTGGATTACCCGATGGAGTCGGCAGAGGATTGGACTCCGCCCGTGTATGTGGAAGGAGACCTGCCCTACCAACCGGTAAAGGTCGACTTAACGGCCTCGCTGCAAAATGCGGTGCGGAACCGAAATGATTTGCGAGCGGTGAAAAAAGAGATCGAAATTCAGGGCAAATTGTTCGAGGCGGCAAAAAAAGAGGCATTTATTCCCAAGATCGTGGGTTCGGGGGGATATGATGTCATTCAGAATCCTGGAAGTTCCACGTTTACGGACAGTTTTAATGGGCCTGCGGCATCGATCAATGGGACGTGGACGCTGTTTGACGGAATGTTGAGCACGGGCCGATTCATGCAGTTGAAAGCGCAGATTCGAAAAGCGGAGGTGGCCTATGAGGAGAAGCGAAGATTGGTGGAGAGCGATGTGCGGGATGCTTTTGTGAAGATGGAGGAGGCGCAAGAGCTGGTGACATCCCAGCAGCGAAATGTGGAGCAGTCTCGTGAAAGCCTGCGCTTGGCGGAGGCACGGTTCAATGTAGGTGCAGGAATTCAGCTGGATATCATCAACGCACAATCGAATCTCACGCAGGCGCAATTCAATGAGCTTCAGGGGAGATTTGATTATAATGTGGCGGTAGCGTCGTTGGAGAGAGCGACGGCCAGTCCGTTTGGGCCGAAAAATCCGCCCGCGCCAGGGACCGATGCAGGGCTTTCACCCAAACCGAGAATGAATATGCAGGCATCGACCGCAGTTGGCCTTCAGCCTGGGCAGTGAATTTTTTACGCTTTCCGGAATTGGACGGGCAAGGGTGCCTTCACGGATTTACTCTCCGGACGGATCCAATGGTGGGGACGGCAGATATTCCGCAAATTTTGCAAGAAGCGGGGTTACCTCAGGATTATGTCACGGGGGAGCAGACGCATGGAGCGGGGGTGGCGGTGGTGGGATTAGAGGAAAGTGGGAGAGTGATCCCAGGGGTGGACGGGTTGGTGACTATGGAGAAAAATTTATCGCTGGTGATACGGGTAGCTGATTGTGGGCCGATATGGATTCGGTGTAAGAAGACGGGTGCGATTGGGTTGGTGCATAGTGGAAGGAAGGGAACGGAAGCGGGCGTAGTGCAGGTTGCGATTCGTAAAATGAGGGATGAGTATGGGGCGGAGGTGAGGGATATGGTGGCGCTTTTGGGGCCTTGTGTGCGACCTCCGCACTATGAGGTGAATTTTGCGGCGGAGATTATTCGGCAGCTGGAGCGGGAGGGGGTGGGTCAGGTTGTCGATAGCGGGCTTTGCACGGCGCAGGATATGAAGAGTTTTTATTCGTATCGTGCGGAGAAGGGTAAAACGGGGAGGCATTTCGCACTCTTGGCGCGGGCCGGCTGATTTTTAGCATTTTTAGGCGGGGATGGAGAAGAGGGAGTATTTCGTCGCTGGACGAAGTAGGGAGATGGGAGCCAGCATGGGAAGAATGAAAGTGGATGCCCCAACCCCGTTTGCACGTAAGAAAGATTTGAGCCTACCGCTTTTTTCGGCTCGGGTGCAGGCGGGGTTTCCTTCTCCGGCGGACGATCATCTGGAGCGGTCGATCGATTTAAATGAGGAGTTGGTGCGGCATCCTGCGGCGACCTTTTTTGTGCGAGTGAAGGGGGAGTCGATGCTGGATGCGGGAATCCAGAGCGGAGATATTTTAGTGGTGGATCGATCGTTGACGCCGACGGATCGGAAGATTGTCGTGGCGATGATTGATGGGGAGTTCACGGTCAAGCGGTTCCGGAATCAGGAGGGGAGAATTTTTTTAGAGGCAGCGAATGAGCAGTTTCCCGCGATGGAGATTTCGGGAGATCAGGAGCTGGTGGTTTGGGGAGTGGTTTCGTTTGTCATTCACCCTGCGAGGTAAGAGATGAAGTCCCGCTTGGCTCTGGTGGATTGCAATAATTTCTTCTGCTCATGCGAGAGGGTTTTTGATCCATCGCTGATGGGAAAGCCTGTGGTGGTTTTATCGAATAATGATGGGTGTATTATTTCGCGGAGTGAGGAGTCGAAGGCGCTGGGAATTCCGATGGGGGCACCCCTTCATGAGCAGCAGGAGGTGATTCGGAAGAACGGGGTGAAGGTAATGAGTTCGAACTATACATTGTATGGGGATATGTCGGCTCGAGTGATGACGATTCTGCGGGAAGCGGCTACGAAGATGGAGGTGTATTCGATCGACGAGGCTTTTTTAGAGTTACCAGAGAATTTTGGTTTTCAGGAGGCTAGAGCACTGCGGGCGAAAGTTTTGCGTTGGACGGGGATTCCGGTGTGTATCGGAATGGGGGAGACGAAGATGTTGGCCAAGCTGGCGAATCGTCACGCCAAGAAGAACCGGGAAAAGAGTGGGGGAGTGTTTGAGATGGGGGAGGGAGCGGAGGCGGAGGAGCTGATGGCGGGGGTAGCGTGTGATGCGCTGTGGGGAGTGGGGAAGAATCTTTCTCGGCGGTTGGCGGGGTTGGGGATCACGACGGTGTTGGAGTTTAAGAAGGCGGATCCGGTTCAGATCAGGAAGAGTCTGGGGGTGGTGGGGGAGCGGATGTTAAGGGAGGTGAATGGGACGAGGTGTTTGCAGTTGGAG
>Ga0209299_1000986_pt1 | contig 16001 bp, 22 predicted proteins | sample S_140806_MF_Meta_FD_187326 | JGI IMG/M metagenome (GOLD analysis project Ga0209299, IMG submission 187326) | Freshwater microbial communities from Lake Simoncouche, Canada to study carbon cycling - S_140806_MF_MetaG (SPAdes) (version 2) | ecosystem: Environmental > Aquatic > Freshwater > Lake ...
GGATCTGTATCTGAAGATGTTAAACAATTACTTAAAGAAGAATTTATAGAATTAATTAATGCAGATCCTGAATCATTTCCAGATACTAATGCTGGCTTTAGAAGATTTTTAAAACGTAAAGGATCTCCAGTATTCAATTATAAAAAAGGTGGTAAGGTTGGTGGTAAAGATAAAAGTAAAGCAGAAGAACCATTAAGTAATTATAAATCTTATTCTGAAAATGAATTATTATCTAGTCTAGATGCTAAGATGCCTAATCTTGAAATAGTAGATGATGAACTTGTTAATATGCCTATGTTTGAACCAAGAGATGTTGTTCCAAAAGGTTCAGTACCAGTTATGCCTTCTGAAGAATATATTAGACAAAGATTGTTTTTAGATCTTGCCAAAGGTGGAAGAGTTAAAAAAAGAAAACGATACGCGGACGGTGGTAATGCTGCGCTTAATACAGTTAATGGTATTCCACTTGATGAATTTTTAAAAATTAATTATCAATATGAAAAAGTTCCTGTAACAGATAAATATGGAAATCCAACATTTGATAATTCTGGACGACAAAATTTTACAGCTACAGTAAAACAAGAATATATTGGAGACAATCCATTATTTGATTGGAATACAGGGCAATCTACAAAAATTGGCTCAACAGGAACATCTACACCTACAACAACTGAAATCCCAACAGTAGATCCTTTCTCTGGTCAACAAGTTTCAGCACAAGATCAATCAGAATTTTTAGATATTCCTGATCAAGTTAAATCGTACATTGCTAGTTTATCCAGCGCAAAAGATAAACAAGATGTGATCGATCTTTATAGAAGAAAACCTGTTTCTGTAGATGAAATCCCAACAGTAGATCCTTTTTCTGGTCAACAAGTTTCAGCACAAGATCAAGCAGCGTTTGGAACTACTTCTGGAATTAACTTTAATAGTAAATATGAATCACTTGAATATGACCCAGCAACTAATAATTATATAAAAGTTATAAGAGAAGGATCAAATGCAGGAGGTAATGAAGCTAGAGATCCTATTGTTTCAAATGTAGGTACAGGAATATTTTCTGGACCTGCTTATGATACATATAGTCAAGCAAGATCAGATGCTTATACCAATTCACCAAATAAATTTACATATGATGTAACTGCTAACCAAGCTGCTGGACAATTTGCTCAAGACAAACTTAAAGAATTATTAGGTGATAATATACTTAGCCAAACTCTTGGTACTATAGGAACAGTTGCAGCAGTTCCTCTTGCCTTTTATTCTTCTCCTTTTCATGAAGCAGCACAAGTAATTAACGAAGGAAGAATGGAACCTGGATCTGGTATTAAAGGTTTTTACGATGCTTTTATGAATGAGCTACCACTTTCAACAGCAGCAAATAGAGCTGCAGGTGTTTTAAAATCTATCCCAGGCATTGGAGAATCAATTTATTCTGGAGCATATAATTTAGGGGAAAGTTTAGGAAATTTAAGATCAAACATTTCAAATCCAAATGTTCAAAGAACAGTTAATGTTGGAAGCTATGATCCGGGTGTTCAAGCATTAGGGGCATCTATTGGAAATTTAGATTATAGTACAATGAATGCATTAAGAAATAATGCTAGTATGTTAAATAGTATAACAGGACAAACAGCAAATATGGCTAATGGTGGATTGACAAAAACGATACCACCTGTTAGAGGTCCCAATCCACAAGGTGTTGAATCATTATTTAAAAGAAGGTATAATTAATCATGGCTGATATAGATAAATCATTACCGAACGTTACTCCAACTCCATCGGATCCAGAATTTAAAGAACAAGAAATTGGTGTAGAAACTATAAGCGAAACGGCTCCAGAGATTACAAGTGAAAACGTTGAGATGAATCAAATGGAAGATGGTGGCGTAGAAGTTTCTTTTGATCCAACTCAAGAATTACAATCAGATAATCATTCTTCAAATTTAGCAGAAATAATTGATGAACAAGAATTAGGTCAAATAGGTGCGGATCTAGTTGATAACTATCTTGACTATCGTTCATCACGTCAAGATTGGGAAACAACATATACAAATGGTTTAGATCTTTTAGGATTTAAATATGAAAGACGAACAGAACCTTTTAGAGGTGCTTCTGGTGTAACTCATCCAGTACTTGCAGAATCTGTAACACAATTTCAATCACAAGCTTATAAAGAATTACTTCCAGCAGATGGTCCAGTTAGAACTCAAATAGTTGGAGCAATAACTCCTGAAAGACAAGATCAAGCAAACAGAGTTAAAGATTTCATGAACTATGAGATTATGGATGTCATGAAAGAATACGAACCTGAATTTGATCAGATGTTATTCTATTTACCATTATCAGGATCTACATTTAAAAAAGTTTATTATGATGAATTATTAGGAAGAGCTGTATCTAAATTTATTCCAGCTGAAGATTTAGTAGTTCCTTATTCTGCAACTTCATTAGAAGATGCTGAAGCAGTAATTCATGCAATTAAGATTTCAGCAAATGATTTAAGAAAACAACAAGTAAATGGTTTCTATAGAGATGTTGAACTTGGTGAACCAGCTATACAAACAGATGAATTAAAAGAAAAGAAACAAAAATTAGAAGGTATTAGAGTTGAAAAACAAGATGACATTTACACTTTATTAGAGTGTCATGTTTATTTAGATCTGGAAGGATTTGAAGATAAAGATCCACAGACTGGTGAGCCCACAGGAATTAAACTTCCTTACGTTGTAACTATTGAAGAATCTTCTAGAGAAGTTTTATCTATAAGACGTAATTTCTCTGAAAAAGATCCTAAGAAAAATAAAATTAATTACTTTGTACATTTCAAATTTTTACCAGGTTTAGGATTCTATGGTTTTGGTTTAATTCATATGATTGGTGGTTTATCAAGAACTGCTACATCTGCATTAAGACAATTATTAGATGCGGGAACTTTAGCCAACTTACCAGCTGGATTTAAAATGCGTGGTATTAGAGTTAGAGATGATGCACAACCATTACAACCAGGGGAATGGAGAGATGTAGATGCTCCGGGAGGAAATATTAAAGATAACTTTATGGCATTGCCATTTAAAGGACCAGATCAAACATTGTTACAATTAATGGGTCTTGTAGTTCAAGCGGGCCAACGATTCGCGAGCATCGCAGATAATCAAGTGGGTGAAGGAAATCAACAAGCGGCTGTAGGTACAACGTTAGCATTATTGGAACGTGGTTCAAGAGTCATGTCTGCTATCCACAAAAGAATTTATGCTTCATTAAAACAAGAATTTAAATTATTAGCAAATGTATTTAAAACATATTTACCACCCGTATATCCATACGATGTAGTAGGTGGAAACAAACAAATTAAAGTTGCAGACTTTGACGATAGAGTTGACATTGTTCCAGTTGCAGATCCAAATATATTCTCTCAAACGCAAAGAATTAGTTTAGCACAAACTCAATTACAACTTGCTCAATCTAATCCACAGATTCATAATTTATATCAAGCTTACAAAGATATGTATCAAGCAATTGGTGTAGATAATATTGATTTGATATTACCTCCTCCAGCTAGACCAACTCCAATGGATCCAAGTTTAGAACATATTAGTGCAATGGGAGCTCAACCATTCCAAGCTTTCCCAGGACAAGATCATAGAGCACATATTGAAGCTCATTTAAATTTCATGCAATTAAACATGGTTAGAAATAATCCAGTTATAGTTGCTGCAATTCAAAAGAATATACTTGAACATATTTCTCTAATGGCTCAAGAACAAGTTCAATTAGAGTTTTCAAAAGAATTACAACAATTACCAATGTTACAACAACAAGCAGCTCAAAATCCTGCTATTGCACAACAGTTACAAATGGTAATGCAGAAGATTGAATCTAGAAAATCTGTATTAGTAGCTGAAATGACATCAGATTTCATGAAAGAGGAGAACCAAATCACTTCTCAATTTGATTCTGACCCATTATTGAAGCTTAAATCACGTGAAGTTGACCTAAGAGCTATGGAAAACGAGCAAAAACGCAAGGAAGCTGAAGATAGATTAAACTTAGATAAGATGAGAGCTTTAATGAATCAACAAAATAATGAAAATAAGCTTGAACAAAACGAAAATTTAGCTAAACTGCGAGCTGGTGTAAGTCTTGCAAAGCAAGGAGCACAACAAGTTAAATTTAAGGGTATATAATTATGAAAAAAATGACAAAGAGCCAATCTAAAGTTGGTAAAGTTATGAGAGAATTTAAATCAGGAAAATTACATTCTGGAAAATCTGGAAAAATTGTAAAAAATCCTAAACAAGCAATTGCTATCGCATTATCTGAAGCAGGAAAATCTAAAGGATATGCAGAAGGTGGTTCTGTTAAATCAGGTTCATTTAAAAAATCATCTTCAAGATCTCCATATGGAACTCAAGTTGATCATTCACAATTTTTAAATAGTGATGGTTATGCACAAGCAGTTGATATTGAAATGACTAACCCACAAGAAACTCAAATGGATCAAGTTGGTGGTCAAGAGAGAATGTTACCAGATAAAAGAAGAAAAGCGAAGTGGTTCTAAATGCTACCAATGTTAGGTGCAATTGCTCCATTAGCAAAAATTCTTTTTAATACAATTGAGAAATCAGTACCTGATAAAGACTTACAAGAAAAATTAAAAGCTCAAATGCAAACGCAATTGATGCAATCTCATACACAAGAATTAACTGCAGCTGCTAAAATTATTGAAGCTGAAGCTAAAGCCGGCTGGTTCGCATCAAGCTGGAGACCACTTTTAATGTATGTATTAATATTTATTTTAATATGGAATTATGTATTAGGACCTGTTATCTTATTTTTTTTTAAAGCTTCTATAACAATCACTCTTCCAGGAGATGTTTGGACATTATTACAAATAGGTCTTGGTGGTTATGTAGTTGGAAGAAGTGCAGAATCGGTGGCACGCACTATGGCAAATAAACCGATATCAAACAAAGAACAAGAAAACGGATAAGGAGAACTAAAATGAGAAACGATTACAAAATAAGACCAAGAGCACAAATGTTAAGAGGCGGTGGGATTGCTGTAAGAGGAAAAGGCCAAGCTCTTCGTGGTGGCGGTATTGCTATTAGAGGAAAAGGTCAAGCGCTTAAAAAAGGCGGAATGGCTAAAGGCAAAAAATAATGGCTAAACAAGGTTTGTGGGCAAATATTAATAGAAGAAAAAGATTAGGAATAAGTCGTCCTAAATCAGAGACTACTATTTCTAAAGAAGCCTATTCAAATATGAAAAAAGGATTCCCTAAGAAAAAAGCTAAAGGAGGAATGGCTATGGATGAATCTATGGCACATGAAGGAAAAGAATCTAAAGCTGCGGAATCTAAAGAAACTAGATTAGAGAAAAAAGGTTTTATGGAAACTAAATCTGGTAAAATGGTTAAAAAGAAAATGGCTGATGGTGGGATGACTTCTGAACAATCAAATGAAAAATATTATAAAATAGCAAGAGACAAACAAGATAAATTTAGAAAATCAGAAAAAGAATTAGATAAAAAATATAAACAAATAATTGAAAAAGAAAGAGAAGATGAATATATTAATTCCATACATCCAGAAGATTCTACTATGGAACAATATAGAAAAGGTGGTATAGTTAAAAGAGGTTTACCTAAACTTGCAAAAAGAGGCTGGAAATAATGGCTGACTTTGGTGGAGATGGAATAAGATTAAGGGGACCTGCTGGTAGAAGATTAGAAGAACAACAAAAAAAAGATTTAGAAGATTTTTTAAAAGAAATTAATGATCCATTATTAATTGAAAAATTAACAAAGGATAGAGAGAAAAAAGCTAAAGGCGGTATTGCTAGAGGTTGTGGAAAAGTAATGGAAAATAGAAGAAAGACTACTAAATATTATTAATATGGGTGATATATCTTTAAGAGGTAAAGGAAGAGCAATGATGGTATCTGGTAAAGAAGATAGTATTTTAAATAAATTAAAAAAAACAGATCCAGATAAAGAATTAAGAGCTTCTGGAAAATTACCACCTTTAAAAAAAACAGTTGAGAAATATGCTAAAGGAGGAACTCCTGCGTGGCAAAGAAAAGAAGGTAAATCTGAATCTGGTGGATTAAATAAAAAAGGTATTGCATCTTATAGACGTGCAAATCCAGGTTCTAAATTATCAATGGCAGTAACTACTAAACCTAGTAAATTAAAAAAAGGTTCTAAAGCTGCTAATAGAAGAAAATCATTCTGTGCCAGAATGAGTGGGATGAAGAAAAGATTAACTTCTGCAAAAACTGCAAGAGATCCAAATTCAAGAATTAATAAGTCATTAAGAAAGTGGAATTGTTAAATTATGGATGGAATAGAAGTAATCACAAGATTACAAAGACTGGCTAAAAATCAACTAGAAAATATTACTTTAAGTATTACTTCAGGTAATATTGACAATATGGAAAAATACCAGTATATGATAGGACAAATTCGTGTATACGAATATATATTACAGGAACTCTCTAACCTGCTAAGCAAAAAGGAGCAAAAGGACAATGGCGGAAACATTATTAAACTCGACTGATGCACAGTCAAAAGAAATACCAAAGACTGTTCTAGGTCTTGAAGAAAAATATCAAGAAGAAAATAAAAAAATAGAAGATAAAACTGTAAGAGCAGAAAATATTTCTGAATCTTTAGTTGATAGTTTACCAGAACCTTCTGGTTGGAGATTATTAGTATTACCATTTACACCTAAAGATAAAACTAAAGGTGGAATTATTATTGCACAAGAATCATTAGATAAATTAAGAATAGCTACTAACTGTGGTTATGTATTAAAAATTGGACCATTAGCGTATCACGATAAAGAAAGATACCCTACAGGACCATGGTGTAAAAAAGGAGATTGGGTTATTTTTGCTCGCTATGCGGGTTCAAGATTACCAATAGAAGGTGGAGAAGTGCGACTACTTAACGATGACGAAGTACTTGGGACTATTAAAAATCCTGAAGATGTTCTTCATCACATTTAAACATAGGAGGCACTATGCCAGAAGACAAAAAACAAGAACCAATGATTGATGTTGGCGAAAATGAAGGAGCTGAAATCAATCTTGACGAAAACAACGAGCAGACGAAAGCCGTTGCAGAAGAGAAAATAGAAGTACAACAAGAGGAAGAGAAGCCTGTTGTTGAATCTAAAAAAGAAGAAAAACCTGTTGAACAAAAAACAGAAGCAAAAAAAGAACAAGAAGGAGAGTTAGAAAAATATAGCGAAAGCGTTAAAAAACGTATAGCAAAACTAACTTTTGAAAAAAGAGAAGCGGAAAGACAAAGAGAAGAAGCTATCCGTTTTGCTCAAACAGTTAAACAAGAAGCTGATAATAAGTATTCAAGGCTTGATAAAACTTATGTTTCTGAATTTGAAAGAAGAGTTAAAACAAATTTAGAAGCTGTAAGAACAGCATTAAAAAATGCTATTGAATCAGGTAACGTGGATGCACAAATCGTAGCTCAAGAACAACTTGCAAGTCTAAATATAGATGCTGCAAGATTAGGCGCTTTAAAAGCAAGAGAACAGAATGCTGTTAAATCAGATGTTAAGAGAGATATTAATATAACTCCTCAACAAGCTGAAACACCTAGTGTTGATCCTAAAGCTGAAGATTGGGCATCAAAAAATTCATGGTTTGGAAGTGATTCCGCTATGACTTACACGGCTTTTGACTTACATAAGAGGCTTGTAAATGAAGAAGGATTCGACCCTAAAAGCGATGATTATTATTCGGAAATAGACAAGAGAATAAGACTTGAATTCCCGCATAAATTTGCTAAGGTAGAAGATAATTCTACAGAAAGAGCAAAACCTGCTCAAACTGTGGCATCGGCGAAACGTCCAAGCCAAACAGGACGCAAAAAGACAGTGAAACTCACACCATCACAAGTAGCAATTGCTAAAAGATTAGGTGTGCCACTCGAAGAATATGCGAAACAATTAATCGCGAAGGAGGTATAAGCATATGGAAAAAAATAAAACAATTAAGACTTCACGCGCGGTCGAAACTAGGTCTAAAACAAATAGACCACAAGTTTGGACTCCACCATCATCTCTAGACGCACCAACTGCGCCGGACGGATTTAGACATAGATGGATAAGAGCTGAAAGCTTAGGCTTTGATGATACAAAGAATATAGCTGGCAGATTAAGATCAGGTTACGAGTTAGTAAGATCAGACGAGTATCCAGATCATAATTATCCTTCAATTAAAGACGGCAAATACGCAGGGGTTATCGGAGTTGGCGGCCTAGTGCTGGCTAGGATACCAGAGGAGATCGCAAAATCTCGTGAAGAGTACTACGCAAAGAGAACTCAAGAACGAGAAGACGCTATTGCAAACGATCCTCTTAAGGAACAGCATCCAAGTATGCCAATCAGCAGTGATAGGCAAACTCGTGTAACTTTTGGTGGTACAAAGAAGGACTAATTATTTAGTAATTCCTATCCAACAAGGTAAATAAAAACTTAAACAAGGATAAAAATATGGCAAACTCAACAACAGCTTTCGGTCTTAGACCGCTAGGCAAAGTTAGTGGGAATCCTGCAAACGGCGGCAATGACGCTTTTAGAATTGAAGATAATGCTTCAACTTCTATATATCAAGGCGATCTAGTTGCTCTTACTACAGGATATATTGTTCCAGTTACATCATCTGCTACTTCTACAATTTTAGGAGTATTCAATGGATGTTTAATTGAACAAGACCCATCAACTAAAAAACCAAAATGGTCAAATTTCTATACACAGACTAATATCACACAAGGTATTATTGCTGCGTATGTATATGATGACCCAAATCAAGTTTACTTGGTTAAATCAACTGGGACAGCTGCTGGTAATACTGCGCTAGGAACAGGAACTACAGGTTACGGAATCGTACACGCTGCTGGAAGTACAGTAAATGGTATTTCTGGAGTGTATCTGAACCTTGGTTCTTCAACTACTGCACAGTTAAAAATCATGTCAGTATCTCCGTTCATTGGTAACGAAGAAAACGTAACAAATGAAGATTTTGTTGTTAAAATAAAACAATCTTCATCAATTCTATAAGGAGAATATAAACTATGGCTATATCACGATCACAACTAGTTAAAGAACTAGAACCAGGTTTAAACGCTCTGTTTGGACTTGAATATAAAAGATATGAGAACCAGCATGAAGAAATATTTGATAAAGAAACTTCTGATCGAGCATTCGAAGAAGAAGTTATGTTATCAGGTTTTGGTAATGCTGCGGTAAAAGCTGAAGGTACTGGCGTGTCGTATGACCAAGCGCAAGAAACTTTCACAGCTAGATACACTCACGCTACAATAGCTCTTGCATTCGCGATCACTGAAGAAGCGATCGAGGACAATTTGTATGATAGACTAGCGTCTAGATATACAAAAGCTTTAGCAAGATCTATGGCAAACACTAAACAAGTAACTGCTGCAAACGTTCTAAACAACGGTTTCACAGCTGCTTATGTTGGTGGTGATGGATCTACTTTGTTCTCAACAACGCATGCTACTATTGCTGGTTCATTCAGCAATACATTAGCTACGCAAGCTGACTTAAACGAAACTTCATTAGAACAAGCATTGATTGACATCGCTGCTTTGACTGATGAAAGAGGTTTAAAAATTGCTGCTCAAGGAATGAAATTAATCATCCCTTCTGCTAACCAATTTACAGCTGCTAGATTAATGGAATCTGCAGGCAGAGTTGGAACAGCTGATAACGATATCAACGCAATCAAGAATAAAGGAATGATTCCACAAGGTTACGTGGTTAACAATTTCTTAACTGATCCTGATGCGTTCTATATCAAGACAGATGTACCTAATGGTATGAAGTATTTTGAAAGATCTCCGATTAGAACTTCTATGGAGGGAGATTTCGAAACTGGTAACGTAAGATACAAAGCTAGAGAAAGATACAGCTTCGGCTGGTCTGACCCTAGAGGTATTTACGGTTCTCAAGGAGCGTAATAACTTTTATTTATGGGGCGAGCTTGACTCGCCCTGTAAATCACTATAAAGACATCTGTGAGAAGATGACCTACCTAATAAAAATATTTACAAACGGAATTAAAATCCAATTTACATTGGAATCTGAACCCATAAATTCTACCGAATCTTTACATCAGAAAGTACTTGACTTTCTGGGAAAAATGAGTAAAGAGCAACTAGAGAAATTGATTAGTCCTAAACAGATTAGTAATTTCTCTTATATAACCTATGAGGAGGTTGAGCGTGACATCATTGTCCCAATCACTTCTGGCCAAGAAAATCAACTTGGAGTCACAGTGGAACAAGTTATTTCTTGAACAGGGCAGACTAACGACTGATATGCAGTGGTTAGAAGTTGAACTTAAAGAAGTTAAAAGACAAATGGTTCAACAGGATCTGGAGTTAGCTAGACAACAAAATAACGTTGTTTTAAGCGAAGAAGAAGATCCAGCATTTATAGCTAGTTAAACTAGTTATATATTTGGAATAAAAGTGAGAGAAACTTAAGCCACCCCTTGCTCTTTTCAAAAAATTAAGCTATATTTCAATAACTATACATTAACATCTGATGCGGACGCGTATAGTCGACAAGCCTAATGACTGCATTGGATTATTTAGGAGGATAAAAACATGGCAACAAGAAGTACATTTCAAGGAATAGTTAGAACTTACGGCGGACAAGATAAAAGTTCAGGTGTTACACCTGCACCGGTTATCGTTGGAGAAGTTGTAAGTTTCTTATCATCAACAGCAACAGCAACAGCTTTAAGAGTTGGAACTAGTGCATCTGCGGGAACGGTATTCGTTATACCACAAGGCGCTGTACCAATTTCTTTAGCAGTAATTACAGCTGCTACAGGATCAACTTCAACAGTTGATATCGGTACTGCTGCAAATACAACTGCTTTCGGTGACGAAATAGTTGTAGGAACTGCTGGCGTTAAAGTATTATCAGGAGCTGGAGTAACAGGAGTTGGTGTTACAGCTAACGTTACAGTTTATGCTAGTGTTGGTTCTTCTGCAGGAACAGGAACAGTTACAGGAATATTTACATATGCTGTAGTTGATGCTGGTAAAGCAGGCGAAGAGTCACAATCTTAATTAATTTTTAATGGAGCTCCTTCGGGAGCTCTATTATTAATAAGGAGAAATTTATGGGCAGATATAAAAGTGATGTAAAACCAGTCGTTACATCTTCTACGAATGCAGTTTTATTTACGGGTCCAACAAGACTTCGTGGATTTATGATTCAAGCTACAAGTTCAGGTACAGCAATTATTAATGGTTTAGCAAACGCTACAACTGTTAGTGCTTCAACTAATACACAAGTTTATATTCCAATAGCAGTTGGTGCAAACCAAACTGAAACATTAAATCTTCCTGAAGATGGCGTTTTATTCGCTGGAAGAAATGGTACAGGAATTATTGATGGAATTGGTGTAACAGCAAATAGTAGCGGATTAACTATTACGTTATTTATAGATAAATAGGAGAGTAGATGACTACCTCTGGAACTACATCGTTCAATCTTGAATTAGATGAGCTTATGGATGAAGCTTATGGACGTGTAGGTATTGGCGGAAGTAGATCAGGATTCCATTTAAAAGCAGCAAGAAGAAATCTTAACATTTTATTATCAGAGTGGGATAATAGAGGTGTTCATTTATGGAAGGTTAAACTTGCAACTATTCCTTTAGTATTAGGCCAAGCTGAATATAGCTATACTACCGATCCTACAAATTATCCAAATGATATTAATGATGTATTAGAGGCTTATATTAGAAATAATACTTCACCTAATGCTTCATTACCAACAGATACTTCATTAACTAAAATAGATAGATCTTCTTATGCAGCTCTACCTAATAAATTATCTCAAGGAACACCATCACAATATTATGTTCAAAGAACTTACAGCCCAAGTATATTTTTATATCAAACACCAGGATCTGGATTTTCTAGTCAAAGCACACCAAGTAATTATCAATTAAGATTTTATTATCTTGCAAAAATTGAAGATGCAGGTGCTTATACAAACACACCAGATGTTGTATTTAGATTTTTACCAGCACTAACATCAGGATTAGCTTATTATTTAAGTATTACATATAAACCTGAAAAAACAGAAATGTTAAAATTAATTTATGAAGATGAATTACAAAGAGCTTTATTAGAAGATGGACAAAGAACTTCATTATTTATATCACCTAAAACATTTTATGGAGATGGTGTATAATGACAACATTTGCCACAGGTAAAAAATCGTGGGCAATCTCTGATAGATCAGGACAAAGATTTCCGTATGACGAGATGGTTACAGAATGGAATGGATCATTCGTTCACACTTCAGAATACGAACCTAAACAACCTCAATTAGAACCAAAAGTTCCAGGCAACGATCCGCAAGGCTTGCTTAATGCAAGACCGGACAGAACTGAACCATTATCGGTTGTGTTATTAGCTTACAATCCTTTACTTGCAACTTCTGGAAGTTCTACAATTTTAGTTAATGAACCAGGTCATGAAAAAACAACTGGTAATCAAGTTGTATTTACAAGTGTAAGTGCAGCAAATGGATTTACACAAGCAGTATTAAATACAACATTTGGATATTCAATAACTGTACTTAATACTAATCAATATAATTTTAATGTTAGTGGAACTGCAACGACTAATGGATACTTTGGTGGTAGTAGAGTATCTGTAGGACCTGCTGCTGTTGCATTACCTAATAATGCTTTTGAAGTTACTGCTGGAAGTTCAACTCTTACAGTAAATCAACCAAATCATGGAAAAATAACTGGTAATACTGTTAAATTCCAAAACTTAACTGTAGTTAATGCTTTTTTAACTTCTTCAGGATTTCAACAATCTGTCTTAACAAGATCAACAGGATATAGTATAACAGTTGTCAATCTAGACAATTATAGATTTAATGCATCATCAGGAACTGGTGCTATAAACACTACAATTGGCGGCGGATCGGCAACAGCACAGACAATATAATTATGGCACTTACATATTCACAATTAGTAACTCAAATTAGAAATTACACAGAAGTAGATAGCAATGGTTTATCTGATTCTACAGTTTCAGTTATTGTACAAAATACAGAAAATAGAATTTATAGAGAATTAAATATTGATGCTTTTAGATTATATGCATCAGCAGTAACTGTTGCAGGAACAACTACAATTTCTGTACCAGCAGGACTTCGTAATATTAGGTATGTTGAAATGATTTCTTCAACTGGAGAGATAGATACATTAGAACAAAAAGATAGTTCTTATATGGCAGAATTTAATAACTTTCCAAATTCTTCTACTTACTATGGTAAACCTAGAGTTTGGGCAAACTGGAATGATGTAACTTGGTTTGTAGCACCAACTCCTAGTACTACTTATACAATTAATATTGCTTATTATTCACAAGGAACTTCTATAACAGCTGGAAATTCAGCAACTTCAACTACTTATATATCTACTTATGCCCAAGATTTACTTCTTTACGGTTCTTTAGTAGAAGCATATAAATACTTGAAAGGTCCTGATAATATGATACAAGTCTACGAACAATCATATCAACAAGCGAGAGAATCTTTCGGTGTTGAACAAGCAGGTAGAAGAAGAAGAGACGAATATGTTGATGGCGAGCCACGAGTTGTGGTAGACTCTCCACCACCAGGAAAATAATTAAGGAGTTAATATGGCAAATTTAGTACCAGACAGTTTCAAAAAAGAACTTTTTCAAGCAACACACAATTTCAATACGCCAGCAGGAAACGTTTTCCAACTAGCATTATATTCAACTGTTACAGCTTTTACTTCAACAGGAACAACTGCATATACAGTTACTAATGAAGTTAGTGGTACAGGATATTCTGCAGGTGGAACAACTTTATCTAATTTAGGTGTATCAGTTTCTAACAACGTTTCGTTTGTAGATTTTACTGATGCAACTTTCTCAACTGCAACTATTACAGCTTCTTGCTGTTTAATTTATAATACAACTCAATCTAATAAAGCAGTTGTAGTTTTAGATTTCGGTGGAAGCAAAACTTCAACTAACGGCGACTTTACTATTCAGTTTCCAGCACCAAATTCTACGAGTGCAGTTTTAAGAATATCGTAATAATCTCGCCATAGGAATTATATGGCTACAGATACTTCATGGGGATACGAGGGGTGGAGTTCCTATTCATGGGGAGGACAATCTCAAGACGTTACAGTTTATGTAGGAGTTCAAGATGGATGGGGAAGATCTGTTTGGGGTTCTGGTGGTTTTGGTGCTTATGTAGCTGACGCTGATTTACAATTAAGTGCATTAACTGGAGATACTCAAGTTGCATTACCAGCAATTATTTCAGTTACAGGTTCACAAGCAAATATTGAAACTGGGACATTAGAATTTTCATTAGATCAAATTATAAATGTAACTACTAATTTATTAGCATTACAAACTGGTGATGCTGCGTTTTCACATTCTGAAATTCAAATCGCAACTGGTAATGAATTAAATATTGCAACTCCTCCAGTTTTTGATGGATGGGGATTAAATGCTTGGGGTGAATATCCTTGGGGTGGTGCTGAACCAATTGTTATTAGAGCTTCAGCTAATGTAGTATTATCATCTGTTGAGTTAGGTATTGCTACAGGTACATTAGAATTTTCTGGTAAAGCAACTGTTGATTTAATTGGTGAACAATTAACATTAACAATTAATAATGCAGTTATAGTTGCAAAAGCAAATGCTGGAACAACTACAAACTTATTAGACTTTTTAGTTCAGAATCCAAATATTATTGCAGGGGGTAATGTAACAGATGCAGTTGTTGGACAAGAATTAGATATTGGTGTTGGAACTGTTGGATTTAAAATTGATAATATAATTACTGCAACAGGATCAACTGTTCAAATAGCAACAGGTCAAGTTACAGTTGCTCTTCCTACAATTGTTGATGCAGTTGGATCTAGTGTAAGTTTATCTGTTGGCACAGCTACTGTAATTGCTAAAAACTTTATTGATGTAGATGGTAATGAAGTATCTATTTCTACAGGAACTCCTACTTTATCTTTAGGATTAGGAGTTACAACTACTGGATCTTCATTAAATGTTGAAACTGGTACTCCTACAATAGTATCTACTTATAAAGTTACAGGAAATGACATAAATATAGGGGTTGGAAATGTAAGTATTTCTACACAACAAGTAATACAACCTGTTGGAAGTTTATTGACAATAGGCACAGGAAACCTTATTGTGTATGGCTGGGTTATAATAGATCCTACAACAGGTCAGTCTTGGTCTGCAATAGATCCAACTACGGGTCAAGCTTGGAGCAATATAAATGCTACAACTTCTCAAACTTGGAACACTATAAATGCTACTACAACACAAACTTGGAGCACTATAAATGCATCAGGTGGTCAAACATGGATTAATTTACCATGATGACAAAACCTTAAAAAAGTGATAAGGAGATTATAATATGGCAAGTACATTTAGTAATTTAGGTTTAAACTTACAAGCAACTGGCGAAAACTCTGGAACATGGGGTGCCATTACCAACGTTAACCTACAAGAAATTGATAATGCGATTGCAGGTGTTGTTACTGTTACATTAACAGGAAATACAACTTTAGCTTTTACAACAAATTCATCTTCAACAACTTATACTGACGAAGCAGGTAGAAATAAAACAATTATTTTATCTGGTTCATTATCTGCAACAACAGTTACAGTAACTGTTCCAAATATAGAAAAAGATTATTACATCATAAACAATTCTGGAGGAACAGCAGTTATTTCTTCAGGAGGTTCTACAACTGTATCTATTGCAACAGGATCTAAAAATATCGTTGTTGTAAATCCAAGTGTAACTTCTGTAATATCTGCTTTACCAGCTGACCAAGTTAATTCACCTGGTGGAACTACAAATTCAATTCAATATAACTCTGCAGGTTCTTTTGCAGGT
>Ga0209299_1000992_pt1 | contig 15964 bp, 22 predicted proteins | sample S_140806_MF_Meta_FD_187326 | JGI IMG/M metagenome (GOLD analysis project Ga0209299, IMG submission 187326) | Freshwater microbial communities from Lake Simoncouche, Canada to study carbon cycling - S_140806_MF_MetaG (SPAdes) (version 2) | ecosystem: Environmental > Aquatic > Freshwater > Lake ...
GCTCACGGCCGGCCACGCATGGCATCGAGGTATTGCACCAGCTCCACCAGCTGCTCCGGATCCTGCAGCTGCTCCCGCGGCAGGCCTCCCGTATGGCGGTTGGCTGTGTTGATCCAGTGCCGCATCAATTCGGTGTCGTCGCCCACCAGGGCCGAGAGGCTGCGATGCAGGCGCAGCACCAAGGCAATCATCCGCTGGGTGTGCAGATCGATGCGACTCTGCGCCCGTGCCTGCTCGAAAAAGGTGCGACTCTTGCCGATCACCTGGGCCGTCTCCTGGGCCGACAGCCCCAGTTCCTCCCCAGCGCGCTGCAGCGCCTTACGCAGCACCAGGTTCCCGTTGACCCCGCTGGGCGCCACACTCGTGAGCTCCTGAACCTCCATGACCCTCACACCATCTCTGGGCATCATGCCTCAAAAGCGGCAGCAAAGGTAGTACCGCCTCAATCGAGGCATGGCTTGCACGGTGTCGGCCTCGTTCCGTGCCTTCCTCGAGGCCACTGCCCAACAGCTCTCGCCTCAGCCGCCTTAGGTGGTGATGGGGTTTGCTGGGATTCACTCGCCACGCTCGGAGCCTGATGAGCACGCCTGATGCGCTGCCGCCTTGGCGCCCGCTTCTGCGGAGTGCCCGAGAGAGGGAGGGACGCTCACCCCAGGCCCGCTGGCTGCAGCTGGCCACGGTGGGGACCGATGGCACACCACGGGTGCGCACCCTGGTGTTCCGGGGCTGGGCTGGGTCCACGGCGTTGGATCTGCTCACCGATGGCCGCAGTGCCAAGCCCGCTGAGCTGGCCCATCGTCCAGCCGTGGAATTGTGTTGGTTACTGCCCCGTGCCCGCTCCCAGTTCCGCCTACGAGGCAGCCTGCAATCCTTGCCGCCGGAACAGGTCCAGGGGGAGCGCGAACGCCACTGGCAGATGCTCTCCCCCGGTGGGCGCGCGCTCTGGGGATGGCCCCCGCCCGGGAAGCCCTTCGAGCCTGAGGCAGCTTTCCCCGAGCAGCTTCCAGATGGGTCGGTGATGCCGGATCACTTCCAGCTGTTGCGCATCGCCCTGAGCCAGGTGGAACTGTTGGAGCTCATGGGCCATCCCCACCGCCGCCGGCGCTGGAGAGAGAACACTGGCTGGGTGGAGGAGCACCTGAATCCATAAACCTGGGCGACGCCCTGGCCGCACAGCCGCAGCAGCTCCAGGGGTGCATCGGCGTCCATGACACCGGAAACAATCCGATCTGCAGCGGCAAGAAGGCTTCCGCCGCAGAGGTTTTCCCACAACGTCCCGGAGCCCTTTAGCGTCGATGCTCGGAGCCACAGACTGTCCCAACCGCTTCGTCTACAAACACCGCAGCCCAATCCACCGCGTTCTGGTTTGATGCTTCTCCCATCCCTGGCCCAGCGGCACAGGCAACCCGAGTGGATGGACAAGCCCGGCATCGATCCTGACGCCCACAACCAGGCCCTGCAGGGTCTACGCAGGATTAATGCCTTCAGCGGAGCCGTGGGTTCCCTGTTCGCTCCGATCCGTTCCCTGGCCCGGGAGCGCTGCGGCCAGCCGCTGCGGGTTCTGGATCTGGCCTGCGGCGGTGGGGACAACACCACCGCCCTGGCGGAACGGGCTCGCCGAGAAGGGCTCGACGTGCAGATGGACGGCTCCGACCTCAGTCCGCAGGCGGTGGCGATCGCGACCCGCAGCGCCGAGGAGCGGGCCCTTGGCGCCAGGTTCTTCCAGGCCGACGCCCTCAACGATCCCCTCCCTGAGGACTATGACGTGATCCTGTGCAGCCTGTTTCTGCACCATCTCGATCAAGACCAGGCGGTGGATCTCCTGCAGCGGATGGGTCGCGCCAGCCGCTGCCTGGTGTTAGTCAATGACCTGATCCGCAGTCCCCTCGGCTACGGCTTGGCCTGGGCGGGCTGCCGGCTGCTGAGTCGCTCCCCGATCGTCCATTTCGATGGTCCGGTCTCGGTGCAGGGCGCCTTTCAGTTGGGGGAAGTGCGGGCTTTGGCGACCCGAGCCGGCCTGGAAGGGGCTGAGCTGCGGCGCAGCTGGCCGGAGCGCTACCTGCTGCGTTGGCGCCGTTCGCCCAGGTTGCCCCAGCCACGATGAGTGCTCCGGACTGGGACGTGATCGTGATCGGGGCCGGACCCGCCGGTGCCCTGGCCGCCCACCAGTTGGCGCGTTGCCGGCTGCGGGTGCTCCTGGTGGAAAAGCGGGCCTTCCCCCGCTGGAAGATCTGCGGCAGCTGCCTCAATGGCGTGGCCCTCAAGGCCCTGGAGACAGCGGGACTGGGCGATCTGCTCGATGGTCTCGGCGCGGCTCCGCTGGAGCGGATCCATCTCGCTGCAGGGGGGCATCAGCTTGAACTCGCCTTGCCGGCGGGCCGTTCTCTCTCCCGAGGTCGCCTCGATCAGGCCTTGTGCGAAGCCGCCGTGGCTGCCGGCGCCGTGTTGCGTTCACCGTGCGAGGCCACCGTGGCGAGGTGCTCCCCCGCCGGCCGGGAGGTGCGGCTGCGTTCCGGCGCCGATGTTCTGACCACCAGTGCCCGGATCGTGCTGGTGGCCTCAGGCCTGGGTAGCGCCGGACTGGGTCCGGAGCTGCCGATCGAAACGCGGATCAGCCCCGGGGCCCGGATCGGCGCTGGCTGCGAGCTGGAGGCCGATGTGAGGGGCTACGGCAACGGCACGATCCACATGGCCATCGGCCGGCATGGCTACGTGGGCCTGGTGCGCAACGAAGCGGGCGCCCTCAATCTGGCGGCAGCCTTCGATCGGCCCCAGCTGATTGCCGCCGGTGGCCCGGCCGCCTGCGCCGCCGAAGTGCTGGCCGAGGCCGGCTTTGATCCCTTGCCAGAAGCCGCCGCTGCCACCTGGCGAGCCACGCCAGCCCTCACCCGTCGCTGCAAGCCCCTGGCGGCGCAACGGGTGCTGCTGCTAGGGGATGCCGCCGGCTACGTCGAGCCGTTCACGGGCGAGGGCATGGGCTGGGCCTTGATGGGGGCTCTGGCGGTCGTACCCCTGGTGTTGCAGGCACAAAAGGAATGGGATGGAAGCATCGAGCCGGAATGGGCCCGACGCCATGCCCGACTGATCGGCTCGCGGCAGCGCTTCTGCCATGGCTTGGCCTTCGCCCTGCGGCGTCCCGGATTGAGCCGAGCCCTGCTGGCGGCAGCCGGGCGCTGGCCGGCCCTGACCGCTCCCCTGCTTCAGCATCTCGATGGTGCCTCTCGCCAACGGATCACCCCAGAGCCATGTCCCTGACGATTCACGGCCTGGGCACGGCCCTGCCCCCCCATCGCCTGGCCCAGGGCGATGCCGCCACGGTCGCGGCCCGGGTGGCCCTGTCGGAGCAGGATCCCTCCCCGTCCCGGCGCCGGCTGCTCGAGACCCTCCATCGCCGCACCGGGGTCGCCACGCGCCACATCGTGCTGGAGAACCTCACCAGCACAAACTCCAGCCCCGAACAAAGCTTCTTCGGCAGCAACAGCCCCGGCACCGGCGAGCGGATGCGTCGCTACCAGCAGGAGGCACCGCCCCTAGCCCTGCGGGCCGTGCGGGCCGCCCTGGAGCAGGCGCAGGTTTCCCCCGAACGCATCACCCACCTGGTCACGGTCTCCTGCACCGGCTTCCATGCGCCCGGCGTCGATCTGGCCCTGATGGCCGCCCTGCCGCTGCGCCCCAGCGTGGCCCGCACCCATGTGGGGTTCATGGGCTGTCACGCCGCCCTCAACGGTCTGCGGGTGGCGGCCGCCTTCACCGGCGCCGATCCGTCTGCTTGCGTGTTGGTCTGTGCCGTCGAGCTCTGCAGTCTGCATCTGCAATACGGCTGGGAAGGGGAGCGGATCGTGGCCAATGCCCTGTTCGCCGACGGTGCCGCCGCCCTGGTGGCCACGGGGGAGGGGGCTCTGACCTCCGTGCCGTCGGCGCCCACGCTGGGGTTGGACCGACTGATCGCCAGCGGCTCCCTGCTGGTGCCCGACAGCAGCGAAGCCATGTCCTGGGCGATTGAGGATCACGGCTTCGTCATGGGTCTGTCCCCTCAGGTACCCGATCTGATCGCGCAGCATCTGAGGCCCTGGCTGGAAGGCTGGTTGGCGCAGCATCAACTGACGCTCGACGCCATCGGCTGCTGGGCTGTGCATCCCGGTGGCCCGCGCATCCTCTCGGCGGTCACCGAGACCCTTGGACTCGATCCCGCCCTGATCGAGCCCTCCCGATCGGTGCTGAGGGAGTGCGGCAACATGTCGTCGCCGACCCTGCTCTTCATCCTTGAGCGCCTGCGTGGCAGTGGCGCACCGGGTCCGTGCCTGGCGATGGCGTTCGGCCCGGGGCTCTGTGTCGAGGTGGCGCTGTTGGCGTGAGAACAAGAACGAGCAGGTGCTCGGAAACTGGCCTGGTGCTGTGCTGAAGCAGGCCAGTTCGGGTACGGCGCAGGCAGGCCAATCAGGTGGCCTAAGTGCCTGAGAGCAACGCAGCCGCCCATGCCGGCAGGGGATCCCGATGCAGTTTCAAGGAGCCGTTGGTGATCGTGAACACGGGAACAAACGGGTCAACCGCTGAGGAGTTGTCGTAGGCCCGCAGCACATCCACCAGGGGGATTGAGGCACGCACCTGATCCAGCAACCGGGTAATGCGGCTGATCACCTTGTCCGCTGGGACGCTATGGCCACCTTCGCTGACCCGGCTGGCGATCCGCGCTTGGTTGAGAACAGTGCTCTCCAGGTGGATCAGCACCATGATCACCTGATAGCCCAAGGCCTTGGCGCGAGCGATGAAATCGATCTTGGAGGGATGGGAATAGACCGTTTCAAAACAAAAGCTCACGCCCTGCTCCAGCAGCTGATGCCGCTGCCGTTCCGCCAGTTGGGCGGCCTCATAACTGTGGGACTCCGGGGCCTCCGCAAAGACGATCCTGGCCAGCACATCGGCATTCACGAAGGGCAGCCCCAGTGGCTCCAGCGCAAGCCGGTGATAGGTGCTCTTGCCGGCCCCGTTGCCCCCCACGAGGATCCACAGCTGGGGGCGTTCGCTCAAGCTGCCGAGGGATCGCAGGGCCGGAACACACCACCTTCAAAGGCGCCGGCCGTGCGGTTGCCTTCGTTGTCGATCCGCTCCAGCAAGCCAGGCCGGCTGGGGCAGGCCTGGTAGCGCACAGAGGCCGTGCTCACGGATGCAGCCAGGCTGCCGTTCTGGCGCAGGGCATCGAGGGACGCGAACACGCTCTCCGGCGCCACCGCCGCCGTCCGCACAGGTTCCACCCGCAGCCGCGCCAGACCGGCCTTCACATCGAGCAGCAGGTCGGGATCGAGAAGGGCCGCCACGTCCTGGCCTAAGGCGGCCCAGTACTCAATCTGCTGGGCGGCACTGCGGTAGTGAAGGGCACCGGCCAAAGCAGCCCTGCGCATCAAGTCATCCTGCAGGCGGACGGGGGAGGCGGATTTCGCCATGGATGATCCGATCAACGCCGACCCATGCGTCACTGTAGCAGTCTGCTACGACAGTGCGGGTACCTAGGCCGATATCGATAACGCGGGTCAATGGCTGTCGCGTTCGGCGGCCGCCACCAGCTCATACAAGGGGATGGGGCCACCCTTCACCTCCGCCCGCAAGGCTTCTACCTGCTGCAACGACAACCTCTTGCTCTGACTTGAGGCGGGAGGGCACCCGGTTGAACGCAACACCCCCAGACGCCTTAGCATTGCTAGCAGTGCAGGCATGGCATAAGAGAGAAGCCCATGGCCACCCTCACCATCCGGAACCTCGACGAGGGCACCAAGGCCCAGCTGCGCATCCAGGCCGCACGACACGGCCGATCGATGGAGGAGGAAGTCCGCACGATCCTCCGCGAGGCCATCGAAGCCAGCCAGCCATCAGCAGCAACCAAGCAAGGGCTGGGCAGTCGCATCCAGGCCCACTTCGCTCCGTTCGGAGGGGTGGAGCTGGAGCTTCCTCAGCGTTCGTCGCAGTCAACCCCAGCTCAGTTCGGCGCTGAACCGTGATGGCAAACCCAGGAACGCCAGAACCCACCAGGGAAATTCCGCGGTGATGTTGCTCGATACCAATGTGATTTCTGAGCTGATGCGCCCACAACCAGAGCCAAGGGTGTTGGCCTGGGCCGATGGCCTTGATCCAGAGGCGGTGGCGATCACAGCCATGACCGAAGCCGAGATCCTGCACGGCCTGGCCCGGCTGCCGAATGGTCGGCGCAAGCAGGAGCTGCAGCAGAGCTGGGACGCCTTGATGGCCGAGGTGTTGACCGGCCGGGTCTGGCCGTTCACCAGCGCAGCAGCTCACTGGTACGCCCAGCTGCTGAGACGCCGCGAGCAATTGGGACGATCCATGGCGACCGCCGATGCGGTGATTGCCGCGACGGCTCTGGCTCAAGGAGCGTCACTGGCCACCCGTGATGTCGCCGACTTTGCCGACATCGGGCTGGACGTGATCAATCCCTGGGATCTCCCATGACCCCCACACCGAATCTGACCTTTCGCGCCTAGTCGTAGTGACTCCACATCCGCAACACCTTCACCACGCGTACGTCCTCAACCACCTGATAGCCCAACCGGTGTTGGATGTTAATGCGCCTGGAGCAGGCTCCGCGCAGATCGCCCACCAGGGCTTCGTAGGGCGGTGGTTGTTGGTAAGGGTCAGCAGCCAACAGATCAAGCAGGGCCTGGGCCTTCTGCTTTAGAGCAGGCGACGCCGAGGCAAGTTTGCGGGCATCCTTCTGGGCCTGCTTGGTGAATAAAACGGTCCAGCTCACCAGCCTGGTTCGGTGCTCAACTCTGAGGCTTCGGTGGCCATTCCCTCCAGGATCGACTCGCGCATCCCGGGGATGGCCAACAAATGGAGCGTTTCCTGAATGGAGCGCCAGTCGTCCTCCGACAGCAGCACCGCATTACCGCGCTTGCCGTGGATCTGCACCGGCTGATGGGATTGCCCCACCTCATCGATCAGGGCGTAGAGGCGCCTCCGGGCTTCCGTGGCCGACACAGTGGTCACAGGGAACTCTCGGAACGTACGTAAAAGCGTACCGCATGCGGCCTGGTGCCGGAAGCCAATGACGCATCGATGCGTCCGGCGCTCCTGGCGGGCTTCCCTGGTGGGCTCGCCGGTCCCAACGCGCCGGGCCTCTCCATCCTCCGCTGCGGGCAAGGGCTCAACGCGAGCTGGCCGGTTGGCCAGCCCTTGCCTGACGCAGCGGCGATGGCGGCGTCCCGTCGCTGCGCCCATTGGCGTCTGCCGTTCATGTCCTTTTCAAGTTGCCGCGCTTCTGAACGCGATCCGGTTGCCTTGGTGGAGTCCTGCCAGCGGTCTTTGCTGTGGCTTCTGCGCAGCCACCAGCGGGAGCCCCTGAGGCGCTGCTGGATTGATCACCCCTATGGGGAGGAGGAGATCACCCGGCTGGAGGATGAGCTGCTCCCGGCGATGGAAAGCTTCCTGGCGCGGATCGATGCGATCGATCAGCAGCTCAGGGAGGCCCAAGAGGAGCAGGAGGCCCAGGTCGAGCTGGAGCGGGCGGCCATGGCGGCTGCGGGTGCTGAGTCCTCGGCAGTGTTGATGCCTCTTTGAGGCTCCCCCCGGTGGGAATCGACCCGGCCGGATCCAAGCACCCCCTCCTCCCAGTCAAGCAGGTCCCACTGGGCCTTCTCTTCGTCGCTGAGATCGTCATAATTGATGCCCTCCCGCGGGAAACGGAGAGGGACAGAGATGGGCCGGAAGGGCACTAGGAAGCCGTCGCTCACGGCCTGATCAAGACCGTATTCATCGTTGGGTAGGCCGATCTCACGATCAAAGAGCTCGTAAGTGTTGCGGTCAATCTCCTCACGCGGCGTAGCGGTGAGGCCGCTCAGCAGCGAATCGAAGTAGGCGAAGATCGCGCCGTACTTCTGATACACGCTGCGGTGGGCCTCGTCGATGATCACCAGATCAAAATGCCCAACCCCGAAGCGCTTGACGCCCCTGCTGTCTTCCGCATCGATGAGGTTCATCATCGTGGGGTAGGTGGAGAGGAACACGCGCCCCTCACCGCCTTTGTTGGTCACCAGGTTGACAGGTGAGCAATCGGGCAGAAAACGCCGGAAGGCTCGCTCGGCCTGGAGGACAAGGGACGTGCGATCGGCAAGGAACAGCACCCGCTTCACCCACTTGCAACGGGTGAGCACATCGGTGAGCGATATGGCCGTGCGGGTTTTACCGACGCCGGTGGCCTGCACCAGCAAGGCCTTGAGCCGACCCTGCTCAAGGGATTCACAGATGGCCCGGATCGCGCGTTGTTGGTAGTAGCGCCCGGCGATGGTGGTGGAGATCGTGGCCTGAGAGAGGGGCTGACGGATCTCTCTACGCCGGATCAGGGTTTCGAGCTCGTCTTTCTTGTAGAGGCCCTGCACTTCCCGGGGCGGATAGCGCAGGTCATCCCACAGGCGGTGCCGGTAGCCGTTGGAAAGGAAGATCAGCGGCCGTTGGCCGTAGCGCTGCTCCAGGCAGTTGGCATACAGCTCAGCCTGACGTTCACCATCGCGTGGATCGCGGCAGCTGCGCTTGGCCTCAACCAGCGCGAGGGGCTTGCCGTCATCTCCCCACAGCACGTAATCCACGAACCCTTGCCCCGTGGCATTGGGCATGCCCTGCACCTCATGCTCATGGGTGCAGCTTTGGCCATGCACCCAGCCGGCTTCTTTGAGATAGCAATCGATGTAGAGCTTGCGGGTTTCATATTCGGTGGTGTCAGCCTCGGGTTTTGCATCAGCCTCATTGGCCTTTCGCTGAGCGGTGATCTCCAGACGCAATCGCTCCAGCTCCTGCCTCGAAGCCTCGTTTTCTTCCCTGGCTTCGCGCAGCTGTCGATCCCGTTCGGCGAGCTGGTTGGCGAGCTCCTGCAGCTGTTCGCGGGTCTGGTTGGCCGCTGCGGTTCCCTGCTGCGGCTGGGGCAACAGGGCCTTGTCGAAGCGTGCGGCCCGGGCTGCCTCGCGATTCCGGCCATAGGTGAGGGCCAACCAGCGCAGGACATGGAACAACTCACTGGCGACCGGCACGGAGGCCGCCACTCGCACCGGCTCGGCACGGTGGACGGCCTCGTTACCCAGGTTCTTGATCAGCTGAACGCGACCCAGCGTTTGCACGCCCACGAGATAGCGGAAGTCGTGGGCATGGATCAGCTGGGAGAGGCTCGGTTCTCCCCAAGGCCGCTGCAGTTGGGAATCGTTGTCGTACACCCACTCCACCAACAGCTCGATCGTGCGGCGGGCGTAGAAGCAGGCGGTGCGGGGATCGGAGAGGGCGAACTGCTCGACCTTGAGCGCCTCTTCATGCAGCTCCGGCCACTGGCCAGCGATCAGGGCGTACTGCGAGCTCATCGACCAGAAGATTGCGCCATATCCAACGCGAATGAATCTGGCGTTATGGCGCCCAGACTAGGGGCTGCACCTGGCCATCTGCACTGAGCAAGGGTTCTATTCATCTCATGCATTAATAGTGGTAGCGCCCCTGCAGAAACTCGACGCGGTCAGCCTTCACGAGATACACGCAGCGGTGCTCCTGGCTGATTCGGCGCGACCAGACCCCTGAGCCGAGGTATTTGAGCGGCTCCGGTTTGCCGATGCCGCTGAAGGGATCGCGCAGCACGGCCTTCATCAGCTCCAGCAGGCGGCGAGCCGTGCGGCGGTCGGTTTCGATCCAGTGCTGCAGGTCCTCCAGAAACTCAGGGTGGCATACCGCTTCGCGCTGAGTGCTCATGCCTCCAGCTGGGCCTCAAGATCTTCCAGACGAAGGGCGGGAAGGCTGTCGCCGCGGGCGCGCTCCAGGGCTGAGAGGAGCCGGGCTGCGTTACGGGGCGAGCGCAGCAGGTGAGCCGTTTCCAGCAGACCTTCCAGCTCGTCGGCTGCCACCAGGGCGACATCGCCCCCCTGGCGGCGCCGCACCATTACCACCTCGCGATCCTCGACAACCCGGTCCATCAGGGTCTTGAGCTGGTCGCGGGCGGCGGTGTAGGTGGTTTCGATGGTCATGAAGCTGTACAGGAAGTCTGTCCAGACTAGCGCCACCATGGGGCATTTCGGTCAAGGGGCCTCGGGAGCGTCATCCAGTTGCCTATCCAGCGACTGGCGGATCAGGCCGATGGCATAGGGCACCTCCTCCAATGTGTTGACCCGCAATTCCACCTCGCCATTGCCCCAGCGGCCGAGGCCGGCCACGTTCTTGGCCAAGCCACGTGGGTCGTCCAGGTCTAGAAACGGCATGTTGAGGCTGATGCGCAGGCCCTTGGCCTGGGGCACGATATCCACAAAGTTTGTTTCGCACTTGTAGGCGATATAGAGCTTGAGTACCTCCTGATAGACGTTGGGATCCAGGTCACGGATGCGGGTATCCAGGGCATCGAACACGGCTCGTAGACCGGGCTGGGCCAACTGGGGGTGGCCATCGAGGGTGTACGTGCTGGGACCAGAGGACCTGCGGGCGGGTGCATAGGCCTTGCGTTCGTCTTCGCTCAGCTGAGGTGACGCCCAGACCGTCAGCGCCCGTTCGGCCAGACGGGCACCACGGTCCTTGATGGTCTGCTCGTCCCAACCTTGCAGTTCTCCGAGCCCCTGGTTGAGTCGCAAGGGGCTGGTGCGGAAGCCCCCGTCAGGGCGGTCGCGCTTCATCAGGAAGGGCCGGTCGCTGAGTTCGGGGTTGTAGCCGGTGAGGGTGAGGTTGCCGAGGCGGTGCAGCCACTCCTCCTGCAGCTGGGCCCAGTCGTGGCCGAGGGCCTCGCGCCAGGCAGGGGAGAGGTCGGGGTTCTGGGGAAGGATGTGCTCGATCGTGTAGTCAGCCACGGCGATCAGCTCCCTGCGCTGGTGGTTCTCCAGGCGGCGCAGCCAGTAGCTGCAGCTCTTGTTGAACTTGTAGAGGTTGCGGACCTGCAGGTCGCGGCGGAACTCCTCATCGGAGGGGAAGCGCCGGTAGGAGGGCAGATCGAGGAGGTGGGCTTTGAAGCTGGGCAGATAGTGACCCTGTTCGCGGCGCAGGGCGCGGCTGAAGGTGGCGAAGGTTTTCTGCTGCGAGTTGGAAGGGATGGCGCAGACCGCCCGGCGGAACACGTAGGACTCCAGCAAGCGCAGGGCTTCCAGCAGCTCATCGCGGCTGAGCAGGCCGGCTTGATGGTCGCCGTAGAGCTCCAACAGCAGCGGGGTGACCACGTTCACCTTGAGCTCGCGCAGGTCGTGGAAAGCGCCCTTGACCTGGGAGTCAGGTTCCTGGGCTTTGGGGCAGTAAGGCAGCACCTGCCTTGATGACCTGGTGATTGACCTTGCCCTGCACCGTTCGGATCTCTGGCCGCTTGGCCTGCTGCATCAAGCCAGGCAAGCGCTGGTCGTACCGGCGACACACATGCCGATGTGCAGCCTCACAGGCCAGCTCCGCCAAGCCGCAATCCCTACTAGAATGAACCGGTGTATTCAGGTGACTGCATGGCCACCACGGTGAGGCTGGAGGCTGCAACCGAGCAGCGGCTCGATCAGCTTGCGCAACTGACCGGACGCACCAAGGCCTTCTACCTACGGCAGCTGATCGAGGCCGGGCTGGACGACCTTGAGGATGCCTACCTGGGTGCTGCGGTGGCGGAACGTATCCGACTGGGCCAGGAGCGCACCTACAGCCTTGACGACGTGGTGAGCGAGCTTGGCCTGGACCCTGCGACTCTCTGAGACGGCGAAGCGACAGCTCGGGAAGCTGGATACCAGCAACGCCCAGGCGATTTTGCGCTATCTGAACCGCCTGGTGCTGGAAACCACGGATCCGCGCGAACGCGGCAAGGGCTTGCGGGCCAATCTCTCTGGTTTGTGGCGCTATCGCGTTGGCGATTACCGCGTGATCTGCAGCATCGAGGATCATGAGCTTGTGGTGCTCGTTCTGCAGATCGGCCATCGACGCGACGTCTACAAGTGAATACGACTCGGCTGCCCGAGGCACTCATCGATGTGCACCACCGAGCCGATGAAGTGCACACCGATTTCCTCGGTGGCACCGGCGCGAAGGATGTCAGCCCAGAGTTGTTGGCATTCCTTCAGCGTCCATGAATAGGTGCGCTGATAGATCGGGATGATGAACTGGGAGACGGCACCCAGGATCTGGAGGAGCTTGGCTTCTGTGGCTTTCATGAGCCTGCAATGGGAAATACACTTTTCTGAATAGATGCCAGGACAGCTGAGCATGCAAAAGCGGATCGAGAAGTGATATCACCGATGGCATCAAGCCGCCAAGGAATCTGGCGTACCTCAATTTCAGCTCAATAGGTGGCACTGGAATCAATACGTCACCGACTATTGTGCTGTTGAGATTGAGAAGAGTCGTGCCAATGGCCACTCTCTCAAGCTTGCTGCGCATGTGTTTAGACGATAAAAGGGCAGCCAGATACTCGGGAGCGAGGGCATCTCTCAATGGTCGGAGAAACATTGATCCAGTACCGCAGAGGTATCCATTTTCTCTTCTGGTGATTGCCGCGCATCGCCCCATCTCGCCCCTGCGAGCCAGCAGAACGTCACCTTCCTCAAGCCTGTAGCTGCTCAGCTCTTCAGCCTTGTCTTCAGTTATTGTTTCGTTCTCGCCGCAGGACACCACTCCATTGATAATGTGTTTTGGATTGATAATAGGTATGCCGCCCTGGATGCAATCAGACTGATGCAGAAGTGAGCCGAAGGGGCCAGTCTGGATGCTTTTGCAGCAAGATGTGATCGTTTTGAGAGACCAGTTTTCGGTGGTCTTACTTGGTTCTCCGAATAAATAACGAAAATAAGAGGCTTGGAATCTTCCAAGAGTCTCGCGTCGCTTTCTGTCGGCCACCTGGATCTCATGGGCCTTATCCAGAATCGCCGCGATGCGCCGCTGCTCCTCCAGTGGGGGGAGGGGGATTTCGATGGTCCCTAGATTTGATCTTGATATTCGTTTACGGGTGGAGCCAGAGGACTTGCTTGACACCTGGCGCAGTGCATTGCTGCTATTTAGGAAGTGAACCAGATATTTGGAGTCGATCACTGCAGCATCAACTCTCACGATGCATACATCAACAGCGGTAACAGCGAGCTGCCCAACGCCGGGGAAAACGCACGCTCGTCCTATGGGGTCTGGCATTCTGGCGATTAAGACATCTCCTCTTTCCAGAAAAGTACAACCAAGTCTATGCGCGGCATCAGTCGTCAGATACCTCCGAGACTTATCGATGAAACAGCCAACCCCAATGTCAGCGAGCTGAATAAGTCTTACGTCACCGTTCGGATCTTGGTCCTTTGATTCAATCCAGTCTCCGTCAACAAAGACTGGAGCTGATTTTAATGCTTCGGCGAGGGGCACATGGTTGTCGCGGGTCATTTCAACATCCCCTCCAGCTCCTCAATCCCTCGCAGGATCCCTTGCTCGATCGCCCGCAGTTCCGCCAGAATCTCCAGCGGTGGGCGGTGCTCCACCTCGTCGTGCACAAGTTCCTTGTAGCGGTTGAGGCTGAGGTCGTAGCCCTGCTCGACGATCTCGGCCTTGGGCACGCAGAAGCTCTGGGCGGTGCGTTCCCGCTCGCGTTCGGAATCTTTGCGTTGGCGCCAGCGACTCAGGCAGTCGGGCAGGTTGTTCTTCTCGTGATCGCCCTCAGCCAGGGCCTCCTTCGGAGCGGGGCCCAGCTTCTCCAGCGGCAGCAGCGGATTGCGCTTGTCGTCGAGGCTCCAGCCGTCGGCGGTCATGTCATAAAACCAGACGTGGTCTGTGCCGCCCCGGCCGGTCTTGGTGAAAAACAAGATTGCCGTGCTCACACCGGCATAGGGGCGGAACACACCGCTCGGAAGCGACACCACGCCCTCCAGGAAGTGCTCTTCCACCAGGGTGCGGCGGAGTTCTTTGTGGGCATTGGAGGAGCCGAACAGCACGCCATCGGGCACGATCACGGCCGCCCGGCCGCCGGGCTTGAGCAGCTGTAGGAACAACGCCATGAACAGCAGCTCGGTCTTTTTCGTCTTCACCACCCGCTGCAGCTTGCCGCTGGTGCTCGCGTAATCCAGCGATCCGGCAAAGGGCGGGTTGGCCAGGATCAAGGTGTATTTGTTCTCCTCACTGGCGCTGTCTTCCGAGAGCGAATCGCGGTAGTTCACATCGGGGTTCTCCACCCCGTGCAGCAGCATGTTCATCGCGCCGATGCGCAGCATCGTGTTGTCGAAATCAAAGCCATGGAACAGGCCATGGTTGAAGTGCTCGCGCAGCTCCGGATCGCTGAGGATCTCGGGGTGGTGTTCACGCAGATATTCGCCAACGGCTACTGGGAAGCCGCAGGTGCCGCAGGCCGGATCCACCATCACGTCCCGTGGGGTGGGCTCGGTCATCGCCACCATCAGCTCGATGATGTGGCGCGGCGTGCGGAACTGGCCGTTGGTGCCGGCGGTGGCCAGCTTGCCGAGCATGTACTCGTAGATGTCGCCCTTGGTGTCGCGGTCCTCCATCGGCACCGCATCCAGCAGGTCCACCACCTTCTGAAGCAGCGCTGGCGTGGGGATTGTGAAGCGGGCGTCCTTCATGTGCTGGGCGTAGGCCGTGCCGTCGCTGCCCAGGGTGCGCAGGAACGGGAACACGCTCTCGCCCACCAGATCGAACATCTCAGCGGCGGCCAGCTCCTTGAGGCGGCTCCAACGCAGCTGGCCATAGGGGCGATCCCGTGAATCGCTGCCCTCTGGGAAAAGTCGCCGCGCCATCGGTTGACCTGTGCGCAGAGCCTTGCGTTCCTCCAGGGTTTCCAGCTCATCGAGCCGGCGGATGAACAGCAGATAGGTGAGCTACTCCAGCACCTCCAGCGGGTTGGCGATGCCGCCGCTCCAGAAGGCGTCCCAGATCCGATCGATCTGGTTGCGCAATTCGCCGGTGAGCACCGAGGCCGCCGTGGTGCCGGGGGCGATGGTGGAGCTGGGCGTGGTCGGGGTGGTGCCGTTGCCGTTGCGGCGGGTGCGTGGTCCAGCGGCTGGAGCGGCAGCTCGCGGAGGCGGGTCGATCCCAGGCGCTCTCAAGCCTCCGCCGGGGCCCTTCACACCCTCCGCGGCCCCGAGGGCCACCACCTGGCTCTTGAGCTCCTTCAATTCCTCATCGCTGATGGGCTCTCCCGCCTCGCGCTCCAGGGCTCTGCGGATCTCGTCGTTTGTGATCCGGCTGCCGTCCTCCGGGATCAGAGCGATCAGGTCGTTGACGAGGTCGGCGAGCTCGGGCATCGGTGCGGGCTGGAGACGCTGGGCTGGGGATCAGGGAAGCAGAGCCTGGGGCTGGGACAGGACCTGAACCTGGGTGATCTCACGATGGCTTGGCGGGCATGAAACAAGTCCGTTGCCCTGCGATCTCCATGCCCATGCTGGCGTACTGATGCTGCGCATCCAGGTGGAACCATCACCCGAGAATGGCCCGTTGAGCGCGGATCAGCTCAGCCTCACAGCCTAAACATCACCTGAGAAATCACCACCCAGGCGTTCTTGTCACCGAAGACGTCGTAGCTGGTGAGTTTGTAGTTGCCCTCCAGGCCCAGCTGCAGCCAGGGATTCACATCCCACAGCAGGTTGGCGAAGATGCCGCTGTTGACCTGCAGGCCGAACAGCCCGGAGTCCTGGGCGTTGTCGATGCCATAGCCGAGGTTGAGGCGCAGGTTGTCGGCCAGGTACACGTAGAGCTGGCCCCAGCCGCCGGCGGTGGGCACCGCCTGGTTGGTGGCGCGGTTGTAGGTCTGGAGAATGCCGGCCATGTATTCGCCGAGGCCCTGGCCGGTGTAGAGCTCGCCGCTGAGGCCGAAGCGACGGCCCAGGGCGATCTGGCCATCGAAGGCCGCCCCCCACACGTTCACGGTGGAGCGATTGGACACCAGGGTGAGCGGATCGCTGGGGCGGATGTTGTCGAGCACCCGCAGCTGGCCCACGATCCCGGACACCCCCAGCTCCACCGGCCGCAGACTGCGGCCACCGGCACGGTCGGCGTGGGCGCC
>Ga0209299_1000995_pt1 | contig 15938 bp, 16 predicted proteins | sample S_140806_MF_Meta_FD_187326 | JGI IMG/M metagenome (GOLD analysis project Ga0209299, IMG submission 187326) | Freshwater microbial communities from Lake Simoncouche, Canada to study carbon cycling - S_140806_MF_MetaG (SPAdes) (version 2) | ecosystem: Environmental > Aquatic > Freshwater > Lake ...
TTCAAAGGCAGCAATAGGGGTATCTGAAGTTACTGCGCATACTTCAAAGCCAGCAGGAGCTTGAGTAACAGCATCTCCGTGTGACATCCAAACGCTTTGTGATGCGGGTAAAGAATTAAAAATCTTAGAACTAGTTTCTGCCTTTATCTCAGTGCGACCAAATTCCGATTTACCTGTTTGGCTCACAACTCCACCGAGGGCTGCAGCCATGACCTGAAATCCATAACAGATTCCAAAGACCGGAATTCCTAGTTTCAAAATAGCGCTATCAAATTTTGGTGCGCCTTCAGAGTAAACACTTGATGGCCCACCTGATAAAACAATTGCTGCTGGGTTCTTGGCTCTTACTTCGGCAGCGGTTATATGTGATGGAACAATTTCGGAGTAGACGTTTGCTTCGCGAACACGACGGGCGATCAGTTGTGCATATTGCGCGCCAAAATCGACGACCAAGACTCCGCTTTTAGAATTCAATGCTTAAGCCCCGTGGATAATGACTTCTACGCGCTGGAAAGATTTAACATCTGAATAACCAGAAGTTGCCATCGCGCGACGCAGTGCGCCAAATAAGTTCATAGATCCATCAGATGTATGTGATGGTCCATTTAAAATCTCTTCGATGGAACCAATAGTGCCAACGTTTACACGTTCACCGCGTGGAAGTTCTTGATGATGCGCTTCTGATCCCCAGTGCCAACCAAGACCAGGCGCTTCTGTTGCCTTAGCAAGTGGAGATCCCATCATCACAGCATCTGCGCCAACTGCAATTGCTTTAGCGATATCACCAGAGCGACCAACTGAACCATCTGCAATAACGTGAACATAGCGACCACCAGATTCATCTAAGTATTCGCGACGTGCGGCGGCAACTTCTGCAACAGCCGAAGCCATTGGAACTTCGATTCCCAAAACCTTGCGGGTTGTGTGCGCAGCACCTCCACCAAAACCAACTAGAACACCAGCAGCGCCTGCGCGCATTAAGTGCAGCGCACCAGTTGATGTAGCAACGCCACCAACAATTACTGGCACATCTAGTTCGTAGATAAACTTCTTTAAGTTAAGCGCTGAATCATCGTTGCCAACATGTTCGGCCGAAACAGTTGTTCCGCGAATTACGAAGATATCTACACCGGCATCGATTACCGCTTTATGTAATTCAGCGGTGCGCTGTGGCGAAAGGGAAGCGGCAACCGTGACACCAGAGTCACGAATAGTTTTGATGCGCTCTTTGATTAGCTCTGGGCGAATCGGTGCACTGTAGATTTCTTGCATACGACGAGTGGCGTGCTTATCTGGCATCGATGCGATTTCACCAAGTGGAATTCGGGGATCTTCATAACGAGTCCAAAGTCCCTCAAGGTTTAGAACACCAAGTCCGCCGAGTTTGCCGATTGCAATTGCTGTCTCTGGCGAGACAACTGAATCCATCGGAGCAGCCATCATTGGAATATCAAATTTATAAGCATCAATCTGCCAGGCAGTTGAAACATCTTCAGGGTTACGTGTTCGGCGGCTAGGAACAATTGCAATGTCATCGAATGAATATGCCTGACGGGCGCGCTTTCCTGGTGCGATCTCGATATCCATGCGCGTCCTCCTTAGTTTTTCTGAGTGTAGTTAGGGGCATCGGCCACGTGAAGCACATCGTGAGGATGGCTTTCTTGTAACCCTGCTGCGGTAATTTGAATCAAGCGACCTTCACGGCGAAGCGTTTCAATATCAGGAGCGCCGGCGTAACCCATTCCGCTGCGCAGCCCACCAACTAGTTGGTGCACAACTTCGGCAACCGGGCCGCGATATGCCACCCTTCCTTCAATACCTTCTGGGACAAGTTTGTCTTCAGATAAAACATCGTCTTGCATATAACGATCTTTGGAATAAGACTTTTGTTCACCGCGAGATTGCATTGCGCCAAGTGAGCCCATGCCACGGTACGCCTTGTATTTGCGGCCATCAATTTCAACTAGTTGTCCTGGTGATTCCTCGCAACCTGCGAGCAATGAACCAAGCATTACTGAATTCGCACCAGCAACGATTGCTTTAACAATGTCACCGGAATATTGAAGTCCACCATCGGCGATTAGCGGAATGCCGGCTTTATTACATGCTTTAGCCGCTTCCATGATTGCAGTGATTTGTGGAACACCAACACCTGCAACAACGCGGGTTGTACAAATTGATCCTGGACCAACGCCAACTTTTACTGCATCTGCGCCGGCGTTAATCAACGCTTGCGCGCCGGCGCGAGTTGCAACGTTGCCACCGATAATTTCAATTGTTGCTGAAAACTTTTTAATTCTTTCGATCGCATCTAGTACCGCACGGTGGTGGCCGTGCGCAGTATCAACAACAACCACGTCAACGCCGGCTTCAATTAATGCTTGGGCTCGTGCAAAGCCATCATCGCCAACACCGACTGCGGCTCCGGCTAAGCCCACGTTCTTTACTAATTTAACGTGGGTAACTTGTTCTTCGATTGGCAGGTTGCGGTGAATGATTCCGATTCCGCCAGCCTTAGCCATAGCGATAGCCATCGTAGATTCGGTGACGGTATCCATCGCTGATGAGATAACTGGAACAGCGATTGAAATATTTCTGGTCAACCAAGTGGCGGTATTTACTTCGCTAGGAACGACCTCGGAGGCATCTGGCAATAAGAGCACATCGTCGTAAGTCAGCCCGAGCATTGCGACTTTGTCGTTATCGCTGCTCATGGGCCCTCCGTACTGTGGTTGAGCGCCCTAGTCTAACTTGAGAATTAAGCCCCGATTGCCTGCTTGATTTCTTGGCAGGCCAGCGTCAAATCATCAACAAAGGCCACTTCAACACATTCTTCGCGGTCCCAGCCCGGTCCGCCCAAGATAAATCGAGGCGCTGGTCTAACTGCAGGGATGTCGCGGAAGAATTTTGGATCGCCATTTTTTGACAGTTGCGCCCAGAGAAATACTGCAGGTGGCGCGCTGCGAGAAACCATGCTGGATAAGGCTTCAACTGGAGTTCTTGCACCTAAGAAATTGCACTCGATCTTGGCCTCGGCAAGAGCTGCATGTAGTGCGTGAAGTGCCAAGCAATGAAGTTCTTCGCCAACGGATGCTAATAAAACTGGACGTGAATTTACGGGATTCTTTATCTGTTTAGATCGCTCGCGCAAAATGCCTGAAATAATTTCAGAAAGTAAATGTTCTACTTCAATTCCGGTCCCAGTTTCGGCCCATTCATCGCCCACAATAACTAAGACCGGAACCATGACTTCCTGCCAACAATCGATAACCCCATATTTTTCAAGGTCTTTACGCAAAATACTTTGAACGAAATTTCTATCTAGAGCATTTGCGGCTTTTACAAGTGCCTCAACCACATCTTGACGAACTTCAAAAGTCTTTAAGATCTTTTCAACTTTAACTTCGCCCTTATGGGCCAAGGCTTGCTCTGCCGCATCAGCCGGTGTGACTCCTGCTGAAATTAATCGACGCATCAATATCAGCTTCGCTAAATCACTCGCGCAATATCTGCGGTGTTGTCCCGCCTCGTGGCTGGTTGGTCCCAGCCCATAACGGCGAGCCCAGGTCCGCAGGGTCGCTGGGGCCACGCCAATTTGGCGGGCAACGGCTGCCACGGTCAAAAGCTCTTCCATGGGCTAATCGTGGCGCGTCTTTGACTAGTCCACCACTTGAAACACGCTCAACTAAGGGGCAGGGTGTGGTGAAACGAACAGGCTATGGCGCGTTAGGTGCTTGAACAACCTATGGCGCGGTTGTAAGGTTGAGGCATTACCGAGCAAGGAGATCAAAATGGCTGAACAGTCACGACTTCCACTTCCAATAGCTGATTATTGGGAATGGCAGTACGAGGGTGCCTGTCGCGACTTGCCTGCAGAGATGTTCTTTCATCCAGATGGCGAACGTGGACCACGACGCCGCAATCGCGAGAATGCAGCCAAGGCTGTTTGCGCAACTTGCCCGGTCATCTCTGCTTGTCGCGCACAAGCTTTGGCCGTTGCCGAGCCATACGGAATCTGGGGCGGTCTATCTGAAGATGATCGCGCGCTTATCCTTAATAAGGATGTTCCAAAGATCTCTGAAGCCTCATAGATTTAAAAAGAAAAATCCCCCGCAGACCAATTGGTTTGCGGGGGATTTTTTTACATCTTGTTAGTGGTGACCACCAGGTCCGTGGGAGTGTCCATGTCCACCAGCAGCATCTGCAACTTCTTCTGCTGGACGCTCGTACACAACTGCTTCAGTTGTAATAAACATCGCGGCAATTGATGCTGCATTTGCCAGTGCTGAACGAGTTACCTTCACTGGATCGATTACGCCATCTTTTGCAAGATCGCCGTAAACATCAGTTGCGGCATTGAAACCTTCGTGAGATTTCAGAGCGCGCACCTTTGCAACAACTACATAGCCTTCTAGGCCAGCATTTTCAGCAATCCAACGAAGTGGTTCATCGCAGGCTTTGCGAACTAAGCGAACGCCAACTGCCTTATCGCCAGTAAATCCGAGATCGCCTTCAAGTGAATCGGCTGCATGCACAAGTGCTGCGCCCCCACCGATAACGATTCCTTCTTCAACGGCTGCGCGAGTTGCAGAGATAGCATCTTCAAGACGGTGCTTCTTCTCTTTAAGTTCAACTTCGGTATGTGCGCCAACTTTGATTACGCAAACGCCACCAGCGAGTTTTGCAACGCGCTCTTGTAGCTTTTCGCGATCCCAGTCAGAGTCGGTATTTGCAATCTCGTTGCGAATTTCAGAGACACGGGCAGCAACTGTTGCCTTATCCCCTGCGCCATCAACGATGGTGGTTGCATCCTTAGTGATAACGATGCGACGGGCTTTACCAAGATCTTCGATATTTACTTGATCAAGTTTCATGCCAACTTCTGGAGAGATAACTGTTCCGCCAGTCAAGATTGCGATGTCTTGCAACATTGCCTTGCGGCGATCTCCAAAGCCAGGTGCCTTAACAGCAGCGGAAGTAAATACTCCACGCATGCGGTTTACAACCAGAGTCGAAAGCGCTTCGCCTTCAACATCTTCGGCGATGATCAAAAGTGGCTTGTTTGCTTGGGCAACCTTCTCGAGAACAGGTAGCAACTCAGCGAGCGCAGAAATCTTGCTGCCGGAGATAAGTACGAATGCATCCTCAAGGATTGCTTCCATACGATCTTGATCAGTTACGAAATATGGAGAAATGTAACCCTTGTCGAATTGCATACCTTCCGTGAACTCGAGTTCGAGCGCTGTTGTTGACGCTTCTTCAACTGTGATTACGCCATCTTTGCCGACCTTGTCCATCGCTTCAGCGATTAGCTCGCCAATTGCGCGGTCCTGGGCAGAAATGGTTGCAACGTCTGCGATCTGTGCTTTGTCTTTTACGACAGTTGCATTCTCGGCCAAACGTGCAGAAACGGCAGCAACTGCTGCTTCAATTCCAATTTTTAGATCCATTGGTTGTGCACCAGCGGCTAAGTTGCGAAGACCCTCTTTAACCATTGCTTGGGCAAGAACGGTTGCAGTTGTTGTTCCGTCACCGGCAACATCGTTGGTCTTTGTAGCAACTTCCTTTACGAGCTGTGCGCCCATATTTTCTGCTGGATCTGAAAGTTCGATTTCCTTAGCAATTGTCACGCCATCGTTTGTAATCGTTGGTGCGCCAAATGATTTGGAGATAACCACGTTGCGACCCTTAGGACCGAGCGTTACCTTTACAGTGTCCGCGAGGATATTTACTCCACGCTCCATTGCGCGACGAGCTTTCTCGTCGAATTCAAGAATTTTTCCCATAATTACTTCTCGATTACAGCGAGAATGTCACGGGCTGAAAGTACGAGGTATTCCTCATTGTTGTACTTAACTTCAGTTCCGCCGTACTTGCTGTAGAGAACAACGTCTCCGACCTTTACATCCATAGGAACGCGTACGCCATCATCAAAGCGACCAGGACCTACGGCAACAACTGTGCCTTCCTGTGGCTTCTCTTTTGCAGTGTCAGGGATAACAAGTCCTGAGGCTGTTGTTGTCTCGGCCTCTGATGCCTTAACAACGATGCGATCTTCGAGTGGCTTAATGGCTACAGCCATGGTTTTTCTCCTTCAATTAGCAGTGTGTGGCTTAGAGTGCTAACTGTAGTTCTAGAGGGCAACCCGCTCAACTTGGAGGGCAGATTCAGCGTCAAAGGCTTGCGGGCCAGGGGCGCGGCCCGCTGCGATCATCAGAGAACCAAGGGCTGCCACCATGGCTCCGTTATCGGTGCAAAGGGCCGGGCTTGGAATACGCAGTCGAATGCCCGCTTTGGCGCAACGTTCTTCGGCGACTGCGCGCAGGCGAGAATTAGCGGCGACGCCACCTGCAATAACCAGTGAATCAATACCTGTTGCTTTACATGCGGCGAGTGATTTCAAAAGAAGTACATCAACGATTGATTCTTGGAAAGATGCTGCAACGTCGGCTTTCGCATAATTGGGTGTGCTTTCTAAATATCGCGCGACGGCTGTCTTGAGACCTGAGAATGAAAAATCATAGGGACGCGTTGCCCAATCATTGCTTGTGGTTAAGCCACGTGGAAAATCAATTGCGCTGGCAGATCCACTTTGTGCAGTGCGATCAATCGCTGGGCCGCCGGGAAAGCCAAGTCCCATAACGCGCGAAATTTTATCGAAAGCCTCACCTGCCGCATCATCCATCGTTGCACCGAGTTTGGTGATTTTTGCGGTGATGTCATCAACTTGCAAAAGGGAAGAGTGTCCACCGCTTACTAGTAAAGCAATCGTTGGATCTGTTGGTTGATCGTGAGTTAAATAGTCGACAGAGATATGTGCGGCCAAATGATTAACACCGTATAAAGGTTTTCCAAGTCCAAGTGCCAAGCCGCTAGCTGATGCAACACCAACAAGGAGTGCTCCTACTAAACCAGGGCCAGCTGTTACAGCAACTGCGTCGATATCCTTTAGCGAAATCTGGGCATCACTTACTGCTTTTTCGATACTCGGCAGCATCGCCTCTAAATGCGCACGACTGGCAATTTCAGGAACAACTCCCCCAAAGCGCGCGTGTTCTTCAACGCTAGATGCGATGACATTTGCCAATAAGGTGCGGCCACGAACAATGCCAATTGCGGTTTCATCGCAAGAAGTTTCTATCCCTAAAACTATTGGTTGGCTCATGCGTCTAACTCCTTACGCATTACAAGCGCATCAAGGCCTGGCCCGTAATAACCCTTGCGAGTTGAAATGTTTTGATAACCCAACTTTTCATATAAAGCGATGGCACTTGCATTCTTAACCCCAACTTCTAGCATCATCGCCGGGGCGCCTTTTTCACGAGACCAAATCTCTAACTTGCCCATAAATTGGCTAGCAATGCCTTGACGAGTGAAATCCGGTAGCACCGCCACAGTTAAGACATCGGCTTCAACTCCTGGTGCAACAACCAATACAGCAGCATAACCAACGATCTGATCTTGCTCATCTGTTGCAACCAAGAAGTAACGACTCTTGGGTACGCCTTTAAATTCTTCTTTGAACTGCCCCATCGACCAAGGCGCATCTGCAAAAAGTACGCGCTCCATCGAAACTAGAACTGGCAAATCAAGTGAGATTGCTTCACGAAAGCTAATCATGCGCGCTCCGCCGTTGGTACCGCATCGGGGCGCCGCAAGTACATAGGTTCGGTTTCATTTTGTGAATGACTGAGTGCGACCAACTTCTGCATATCTGGGTAAACATCAAAGATAAAGCCAACAACTTCGGCAGGTTTATTTACTGATGGTCCAGCCACGCGAAGACCATCTTTATAACTCGCCCAATAAATCTCTTTGCGCCGGGCATCTACAGCAACTGTGTATTCACTTTGATCTATGGCAATAGCATCTAGTGAGCAAACACCTTTTAAAGCAATCCCGCGGGCGAAAGCAAAAGTGCGCGCAAAGGTTATTCCGACGCGAAGTCCGGTAAATGGCCCAGGTCCCATGCCAACCACAACTCGGTCAGGCTTTGGTACAACCTGCAGGGCTTCTGCGATTAATTCAGGTAGCGCCTTTCCATGATCGGTTGCACCCTCATGGAAACTTTCAAAGAGAACTTTGCCTTCATCAATCACCCCAACAATTGTCCGAGAAGTTGAGGTATCAATTGCTAGAGAAATAGTCATAACTTAAACCCCGCCCAACGCGGTCCGATAGCGCGAACAGTTAAAACTCTTTCATCATCAGTGCGATCAATATCTATTTCTAGCCTTTCATCGGAAAGCCGAGCAGATTCAGCCCCGCCCCATTCAATAACTGTGACGGCACTGTCGCGAGCAGAATCAAGATCTAGATCATCTAGGTAAGCCGCTGCATTGCCACTTTCAAGTAAGCGATAAACATCAACATGAATCAACGCAAGTGCCCCGTTATGGGTTCGAGAAATAACAAAGGTCGGCGAAGTGATATCAGAAAAACCTAAAGCAGCGCCTATTCCTTGAACGAGAACGGTTTTGCCTGCGCCAAGTGGGCCATTTAAAAGAATTAAATCTCCGGCGCGAAGTTGTGCGCCGATTTTTTCGCCAAGGCCAAACATCTCTTGCGCCGTTGCGATCTTCATAATGGCCAAGGGTACTAGTTAGAAAAAGAGACAGGGGCCGCGCTCACGCGCGACCCCTGTCTCGTAGGATCTTTTCTACAACAAGTTAATTACTTGGTGTAGTACTTCATCCATGGGTAAGAGGTGCCGCGATCGATATCAAGGCCTTTTGCTTTATAAACCTTTGATAGATGAGCACCGTTCCAAGGCAAGTAACCATTTTCGGCTGCAGATAGTGCAGTGTCGATGACTAACTTGTATTGAGATGCGGTGAAGTTCGTATGTGTGGTTCCTGGTGTCTTAACTAAAGTTACAGGTGTTCCATCAGCATTGAACTTCGACCAAGTCTTAGGAGTCACGCTCCAAAGAACTTGCAAGTTGCGAGCCGGAACATCTTTGCCGGCTTTGCGAGCAGCAGTCTTGGCGGCAGCGAAATCTGCTTCGTATAGATCAGAAATTCGCTGAACGATTCCGGCAGGTTCTACTGGATCGTGTTGACCAATCATCATCACAGTTGGCACCTTTATCTTGCCAGTGTTCTGATAATGAGTTGATGCATTCTTAGCCATTGCAGCCGCTTCGCCCTTAATGCGTGGTGCATCTGGGTTTAGCGGATTAAGTGTTGAAAGCATTGCAGTGATTGCACTGTTTCCGCTTAGCCCTGCGTTATAGACGGTGCGATCTTCATCGCTTAGCTGCTTTGAATAATCAGTTGTCTGATTATCAATCCAAACGCCGCCCATTTTGGCTTCCATGTCGCGAGCACCGAGTAGAGCACGTCCCAATAATTCTGAGATGTTTTCTAAGGTAGCCAGTGCAGGTGCATACGCAAGTGGCCATGCAGTTGCTGCTGCACCCGGAGGTCCGGCGATGCCATCAAATGATGTGCTCTGTGTGCTGATTCCGGTTAAACGACCGATCATCAAGAGCGCGCTACGTGATGGAATTCCACCGGCTTGAAGTGCTAGAGCTGACTTGCTTGAAGTTGTTGGCCAAGCACCTGTTGCAATTCCGGCCTGAAGGGCCTTGAGAACTGCTGTGTACTTAACAACATCTCCCAACATCTGCATATCTCCGGCGGCACCTGGTGCATAACCAGATAACTTAATTGAAGGATCAAACCATGTCTTCATCAACCACAGTAGGTCGACGAAGTACTTAGCCTGTGCATTCCAAGCATCAACTGGGTTGATAACAGCCGCTGCTGAAAGAAGTTCTGGGTGCTGCTCAGCAAACGCCTGAGTAATTCCGCCGCCCATTGAGTAACCCCAAGCAACAACCTTTGTAGTTGTTGTGAACTTAGCCTTAAAGATTCCAACTAATTCTGCGTTGGCCTTTACAGCTTCGTCAAGGTTCCACCCCTGAGTGCTAAATCCTGAACCCATAATGGCAACGCCTTTATCGGTAATGTATTTAACAACTGCAGCGTTTCCACCAGTTTCTCCATCGAAATTTGGTCCAAGCTGAGCAGTTGAATCAACTGCAAAGACACCAGGAATTGTGGTGTTTCCACCAAATCCGTGTGACCAAATCATTGCTGTGCCATTAAATGTGGCTGGAATTACCATCTTGTAGGCAGCGCCATCAGATGTTGTACCAGTACAAGTTTGTACTGGAGTTTTACCATCACAAGTTGGACCTGTTGCTGCAGCGTTTGCTGGAGCAGCGACTACGAGCGTTGCAAGCAACGCTGTTGTTGAAACTAGCGCAAATGCGCGTGATTTAAACGATGTAGTTCTCATTAGTTTGGCAATCCCTTCGCTGGCATTGCAGGACGTGAATAACTTGATTTATCAACTGGGCCGGTACCTGAATCAGTGGTGTACACGGTGTAGCTGAAGGTGTCATTTGGAACCAGGTCGCCGGTCTTATTGAAAGTACCGAACCAGTATCCGTTTAGACCAACGTTGCTTGTCTGTGAGTAGTTCAAAGGAACAAGTGCTGCGTTAGGGAACTTAGAACCACTGGCATCGATTGCGGCAAGGAGCGATTTGCGAGTTGGGTTCTTACCAGCTGCCTTTAGCGCTTGCACTGCGATGAATGCTGTGTTCATACCAATGAGCGCCCAGCTATTGAACTTTGCGCCAACGTTGTACTTGGTATTGATTTCCTTGAATTGAGTAACGTACTCGTCCTTTGGATCTACAACAGATGGCAAGAATGACATTGAAGTAGCGCCAATGATGTAAGGAACAGTGGCTGGGTTAATTGATCCGATATCGGCACCAACTGAACCAAGAATCCACTTAGGTGCGTACTGTGCTTTAACAGCAGCCAAGATTGTGTACAAGGTTGCACTTGCAACACCGAAGACGATCTGCACTTCGCAGCCGCCGGCTTTGAACTTAGTGATCCATGAATCTGGAACGCCAGCTACACCTTGTGAAAGTGATGGGTATGCAACCTTAACTGCGAAGTCGAGGTCACCGTGAGCCTTGTCGAAACCGACAAGTGCGTCATCACCGAAATCATCATCCTGATACAACAAGCAAACTTTCTTGCCTGGGAAAGTATCTTTAACATACTTACCCATCATCTTCGCTTCCATGATGTATGAAGGCAAGATTGTTGATGAAGTCGGGAATGCTTTACGATCGTTAAATCCGCTGAAGCCAGTGTTAATGAAGAGGCTTGGGATTCCACGACGGCCAAGGTTTACCGCAGATGCAACAGCCTTGTTATTCGCTGTTCCAAGTGCTCCGATAACTGCCATGACCTTATCTTTAGCAATTAAATCTTGAGTATTTTGAATTGCCTGCTTTGGAAGGTAACCGTCATCTTTTACAACGAGGCTGATCTTGCGGCCGTTTACTCCACCGTTTGCGTTGACATAATCAAAATATGCCTTCATCGCTCCAGGGAGTTGGTTGTATCCGAAACTGGCTGAGCCTTTCATTGGCAAGGTAATGCCGAGTTTGATTGCGGTTGAAGTCACGCCTACTTCTGAACGCGGCGAAATTGCTTGTGCCGGCATTACAGAGAGTGAGAGCGCAGTTGCAGCCATCACCGCGGAAGCTACGAGAAACTTCCGACGAGTCGTTCTGATCATATTTTTCCTTCCATCGAGGGGTATTTCGGGGTAGATCTGTACTGCTTAGTGAGCGTTATCTTACGAGCAGGTTAACGCTTACTTAACATGACGCGACCGAAGCTTTTCGATCGGACCTTTCGGCGCCAAAAAGACCGTCAAAATTAAGAGCGCGCTGACGATGAAGTCAGGCAATAACGAGGCCACGGACTCTGACCCGCTCCATCGGTCTGCGACCAATGAGGCGATTTCGGGGATCGCAACCAGTGCTACTGCCCCAATCATGACGCCTCCGAGGGTGTTTACGCCAGACAGAACAGCCCCAGTAGCCAAAGAAAATGAGAGCGCGAGCGGGAAAGCGCTCGGTGAGACGTTATTTATCGTGGCAGCCAGCAAGGCCCCGGCCATTCCGGCGATCCCAGCGCTGACGGTGAATGCCAGCACTTTGGATCGGGCAACTCGGATGCCGGCTAATTCGGCGGCAACTTCATTGGTCTTAACCGCACGCCACATGCGGCCATAGCGAGAGCGCAATAGGTTTTGGATCCACCACAACATTATTAGCGCAGCAAGTGAGGTAATCCAGAAGAACCATTTGTATTGCGTGAACGCTTCTCCGAATGAAAGTGGTGGCCAACCCGCATCAAATGATATTCCCTGTTCTCCGCCTAAGAATGAAAATTGATTTGCAATCGAAGGCAGACCAACGGCAAGTGCCAAAGTTGTTCCTGCTAGATACGGCCCAGATAGCCTTGCTGCGGCCGAACCAAGAAGAGCGCCGAACAGCGAAGTAACTAACACTGCTGCAACAAAACAAATCCAAACAGGTAGGTTCAAATAAATCTGAGTTAACGCAGCGGTGTAAGCACCTACTGCTAATAGCGCGCCATGACCGAGTGATATTTGACCTGAATAGCCAGTTAATAAAATTATTGATGCGATTGCAACAACGTACACAGCAATCGTTGCACCTTGGAAGGCTTTCCACTCGTCAACTGTGTTGCTCAGGATGTAAACCGCTAATCCGATCAAGACGAATCCTAGAAAGCGGTGCTTATTAGTGACGTGAAGTTTATGCACGACGACCGCCTTTCGATCCGATAATTCCATGGGGTCTAAGTAACAGAACCAAAATTAAAATCAAGAAAGCCGCGATAAAGACAAGTGATCCGCCGACATACATAAGGATTATCGCGAGAATGATTCCAAGTGTTAGGCCACCAAGGACTGCGCCAACCAAACTTTCAATTCCACCAATTACCGCAGCGACAAAGCCAAAGACAAGTAGCAAACTAAATTCGAATGATTCAGGTGACACCGAGCCAGAACCATTTGTGGTCTGTAGGATTCCGGCGGTTGCACCTGCAGCGCCCGAGATTGCCCAACCGATGGTGCGAACGAAATCAACTCGGATACCTGCAAGCCGAGAAATCTCTGGTGCAAATGAGGCGGCGCGAAGTGATAAACCAAGGTTGGTACGTTGGAAAATTAAAGTTAGTGAAATCATCAACAAAAGAACTATTCCTAGGATCAGCAAACGCATCGGTGATAAGGCAATGCTTTCGCCAGATACAACAAATCCTTTATCTGAAAGTGGAGGTGGCAGCGCCCCAATTCGATCACCGTAAATGTAATTAAGGATCGTTTTAATGATGCCAAGCAAACCTAGGGTTGCAATTATCGGTAAGAATATTTCTGCACCTTGGTCACCTGATCGCTTAAGTAGCGGACGAAGGAAGAAGTATTCGATGAAGGATGAAAACACCGCGCCTGCCACCATTGCAAGTGGCAGTGCGATCCAGAAAGAACCTGTCTTCTCTAATATCGCAGCTCCAACGAAAGAAGATGCCAGCGCCAATCCACCAGCGGCAAAGTTGACTACCCGCGTACTGCGCCAGACCAAGACAATTGAAATCGCCATTAATGAATAAATCGAGCCGGCAGTTATGCCGATTAACAACGTATTTATTAATTCAAACATGATCAGAACCCCAAGTAAGCAGCGCGCACTGCTGGGTCGTCTTTGAGTGCAGCGGCGCTACCGGTGGCTGCAATTGATCCAAGATTTAAAACTATTCCGACATCTGCAATCTTTAACGCGCCCATGGCATTCTGCTCAACCAAGATCACGGTTAAATCTTTAGCAGTTGTTAAGTCACGGATTGCTTGAAAAATTTGTTCGATGACAAGTGGCGCCAACCCAAGGGATGGCTCATCTAATAAAAGTAGCTCTGGTTTAGACATGATTGATCGCCCGAGCGCCAACATCTGTCGCTCACCACCAGATAAAGAATCGGCGCGTTGTGATAATCGCTCACCAAGTCGAGGGAAAAGTTCAAGAACTTCTCTCTTTGATTGTGCCGCTTCGCTTCGATTGCGACGCCAAAGTGCACCAAGTTCTAAGTTCTCCGAGACGGTTAACTCAGCAACGACTGACTTGCCTTCAGAGACATGTGTAATGCCGTGGCGAACTAACTTTTCCGGCTTTGAATGCAAAATATTATGTTCATTCCAATGCGCCTGTCCTTCGCTGGCTTTATTAAGCCCGGACAAGGTGCGCAATAAAGTCGTTTTCCCCGCACCATTGGCTCCGATAACGGCGGCAAGTTGTCCTTTTTCAACGTTAAAGCTGACGCCATGCAGTGCGCGGATCGCGCCATGATCAACAGTTAAATTCTCAATCCTTAACATTATGCGACCCCGGTTCCGAGGTAGGCGGCAATTACAGCAGGATCACGGCGAACTTTTTCAGCATCTCCGCTAGAAATTACTTCACCAAAGTTCAAAACATAAAGCCGATCGCAAACGCTCATAACCACATCCATATGATGCTCAACAATTAAGATCGACATGGTTGCGGTTAGGTTGCGGATTAAATTATTCATCCATTCAATATCCTGTGGTCCAAGTCCACCTGCAGGTTCATCCAGCATCAAGATCTTTGGTTCAGAGACAAGTGCGCGGGCAATGGAAACTCGCTTGGTATCTGGGTATGCCAGAGTGTCTGCTCGACGATTGGCTAACGTGCCGGCATAAACACGATCTAGTGCGCGCATTGCTTTATCGCGCAATATTTCCTCTTCGCGTTTATTGGTGCCAAGGGCTGCTGATATCAAGCCGGTCTTCGCTAACTTTTGTCCACCGACCATGACATTTTCTAAGACAGTTAACTCAGGAAACAAGCCAACACCTTGCAAGGTGCGAGAGATTCCGAGATCGACTAATTCATCTGTACGTGGCCAATTGCGTTTCTCGCCACCAAATTCAAAGGTTCCAGAATCCGGAGATACTAATCCACAGATAGCATTAAAGAGAGTTGTCTTACCAGCGCCATTTGGACCGATAACTCCAACAACTTCATTGGGGCGCAGTTCTAAATGAACATCATGAAGTGCCTTGAGTCCACCGAAGGAGATGCTTACCCCTTTTGCGTGCATCATCGCCTCGCTCATAATTCGTAGATTCTAGGCACACGCGGCCCAATTCGCGTGACAATCTCGTAGTTAATTGAGCCAGATGCGCCACCCCAATCATCTGCTGTGTATTCACCGTGGGTGCCAGTACTAAAAATCGTTACCCAATCCCCTGTTTGGGCCGTTGTTTCAGCGCCTAAATCAACTACGAATTGATCCATTGATACGCGGCCAATAATTGGTGCACGTTTGCCGTTAAAGAATATGCCAGCGCCTTTTGCGATGCGAGGAATTCCGTCGGCATATCCCATTGCCACTATGCCAAGTTTTGTCTCAGACTTTGTTTTTTCAGTTGCGCCATAACCAACAGGTGAACCGGCCGGCACTGCTTTTACCAAATGCAATTTAGCTCGCAGAGTCATGGCAGGTTTTAGCCCCAACGATTGCGAAGCTCCTAAGTGGTTTAAATCTGGAGTTAAGCCATACATGGCAATTCCGGTACGCACCATGTCGAAGGCGGATGGATGATCTACAAGTGTTGCCGCCGAATTAGACAAGTGGCGAATTAACTTGGTAAACCCTAAAGAATCTAAGTTAGCTACCATCTTCTTAAAGCGATTTAGTTGTTCTAAATTCTGAGCCTGACCTGGTTCATCGGCGCGAGCAAAGTGAGAAAAGATCCCGACTATCTCAACGCCCTGCAAGTGATTGATATCAATCTCGCTCCATTCAGATAAAAAACCGCCGCGCGTCATTCCGGTATCTACTTCTAAATGAATACGAGGGCGCTTGGTACCTTTAAGCGCTCTGATCTCATCAAGTGCTTTAATTGATGAAACGGCAAGATCAATATCTTTATCGACTGCGCTTTGAAAATCAGAACCGGGTGGAACTAGCCAAGCCAAAATTGGCGCAGTAATTCCAGTAGTGCGAA
>Ga0209299_1001007_pt1 | contig 15844 bp, 12 predicted proteins | sample S_140806_MF_Meta_FD_187326 | JGI IMG/M metagenome (GOLD analysis project Ga0209299, IMG submission 187326) | Freshwater microbial communities from Lake Simoncouche, Canada to study carbon cycling - S_140806_MF_MetaG (SPAdes) (version 2) | ecosystem: Environmental > Aquatic > Freshwater > Lake ...
ATCATCCCGCTATGTCCCCGCTTCCCGAAGCCTACGAAAAACTCCGCGCCCGCGGCAAAGACCTGGCCCTTCTCGGCGCCACCACCGGTCTCCTTAGCTGGGATCAGGAAACTCTCCTCCCTCCAAAAGGCCACTCTTTCCGCGCCGAACAGTCCTCCCTCCTCGCTGGCATTTCTCATCGACTCGCGACCCACACCGACATCTCCCGCTGGCTTGATGAGTGCGAAAGCACTTCCCTCCCGCCTCTCTCCCCCGAAGCCGCCGCCATCGCCCGCTGGCGCCACGACTATGAACGGGCCACCCGTATTCCCGCCGAACTCGTGGAAGAAAACGAACTCGCCATCGGCCTCTCTCGCACCGCATGGGTCGAAGCCCGTAAAAACTCTCACTTCCCTACCTTTGCCCCGCATCTAGAAAATCTTCTCTCACTCTCTCGCCAAATGGCCGATCTCTGGGGATATTCCGACCAACCTTACGATGCCCTTCTCGAAGGCTACGAACCAGGATGGCTCACCAAAGACGTCACTACGCTTTTTGGAAATCTTCGCCCTCGCCTCGTCTCAATCGCCGAAAAAGCCTTCGCCCTTCCCTCTCCCCCCTCCCGTGCCAATCTTCGCGGCCACTACCCCCGCCCTGACCAGGAGAAGTTCCTTCAATCCCTCCTTCCTAAAATCGGCTTCGATGTCTCCGCTGGCCGCCTCGACTCCAGTACCCACCCCTTCTGCTCAGGCCTCGGCCCGGGCGATACCCGCATGACCACTCGCTACGATGAAACCGACTTCATGGTCTCCCTTTACGGTGTACTCCACGAAGCCGGTCACGGACTCTACGACCAAGGTCTCCCCGGATCGCAACTTGGCACCCCGCTGGGCCAAGCAGCATCTCTCGGCATTCACGAATCCCAATCCCGCCTTTGGGAAAACCGCATTGGCCGATCCCGCTCATTCTGGAAGGCCTGGTGGCCCAACCTCATTCAAGCATTCCCCGACTTAACTGGTCGAAATGCCGAACAGTGCTGGCGCGCCTCCAATGCCGTGGAACGCTCCTTCATCCGCGTCGAAGCTGATGAAGTCACCTACGATCTCCACATCCTCCTGCGCTTTGAATTAGAAACAAAGCTCCTCAAGGGAGATCTCGCTGTCCGCGATCTTCCCACCGCGTGGAACGAGCTTTTTGAAAAATTATTCGGCGTCAAAGTCCCAGACGATGCACGCGGTTGCCTTCAAGACATCCACTGGTCTCTTGGCGGCTTCGGTTACTTTCCCACCTACACGCTCGGCAACCTGACCTCTTCCCAGCTTTGGCAGGCAGCAAATCGGGATATTCCTACCCTTCCGACTTCTGTGGAAAATCGCGACTACCAACCCCTCCTCCGTTGGCTTCGTGAGAAAGTCCACTCCCACGGTCGTCGCTATCCCGCCGCCGAACTCGTCCAGCGCGCTACCGGAAAACCCCTCGACCCAGAGGCCCACCTCAAGGTTCTCGAATCCAAGGTTCAGGAACTGTCTCAATGATCTCCTCAAATCAAATTTCCCTAGTCATCAGTACCTACAATCACGTTCGTCCTCTGGAGCTGTGCCTCGCTGGGTTTCGCAACCAAACAACTGCTCCCATGGAGATTCTTATTGCTGACGATGGTTCCACCTCCCCCACTCGCGATCTGATCGTTCGCCTCGCCCCATCCTTACCCTGTCCAGTCCATCACCTCTGGCACGAAGACAAGGGGTTTCGAAAGAATGCCATCCTCAACCAATCCTTGGCTGCTGCGAAAGGCGACTACCTTGTCCTCACCGATGCGGACTGTATTCCCCACCCCAAATTCATCGAGGATCATGCTTGTCTCGCCGAAAAGGGATTCTGGGTTCAAGGTCGCCGCTCTTACCTCTCCTCCTCTTTCTCAACCGCTCACCTTCCCGCTGATTCGATTCACCCCCTTCCCCTCTTTTTATCAGGACAGTTGAGTGGCGCCGCCAAAGCGTTTCGACTCCCTTTCCCCATTATCAAACGAGACACGGCTCAACGAGGAATCATCGGCTGTAACATGGCTATGTGGAAAAAAGATCTTCTGGAAGTAAACGGCTGGGACGAGGAGTACGAAGGTTGGGGACTCGGCGAGGACTCCGACATAGGCTCGCGCCTCTATCATTTGGGCCGACCTCGCAAATTTGTCTACGGCCGATCGATTCTCTATCACCTCCACCACCCCATCCTCAGCCGTGACCACGTGCCAAAAAGCCAATCCCGCCTAGAGGAAACCCTTCGGACCAAAAAAGTCCAGTGTATCAAAGGAGTAAATCAGTATTTGAAATAGAGACAGGGTCGGCTGAACTGCTTGTCCTTACCTGCTTTGCAAGGCCGCCATGGCCGCACCCACGATTCCTGCTTCATTGTGCAACTTTGCGGAGACGACTTTGGCCCTGACTCCCTCGGATGCACGCGGTAGCCACTTTTCCGACCGCTTACTCACTCCTCCCCCTACGATGATCAGATCCGGATTCATCAACCGATCCACCTGCTGAAGGTACTCCCGAACCTTCCGTGACCACTTTTTCCAGCTCCACTCGTGCACCTCCCTCGCTTTTGCACTGGCCGACTTCTCCGCATCTTTGCCCCCAAGGGTCAAATGCCCCAACTCCGTATTCGGAATCAGTTGCCCGCGATAAAAAAGACCGCTGCCGATTCCTGTCCCCAGCGTAATCATCACCACGACTCCCTTCGCCTTTTTTCCTGCCCCGTGATGAACTTCGGCCAAACCTGCGGCATCCGCATCGTTGATCACGACAAACTTTTGCCGCGTAATCTTTTGAAATATTTTCTCCGGGTTTTTTCCAACCCATTGGGGGGAGAGATTCACCGCTGTTTCCACCACGCCGTCCCGGATGGGCCCTGGAAATCCCGCCCCAATCGGCCCTTTCCACTGGAAATGATCTACCAGCCTTTTTACGGCGCGGGCCAAAGCCAGCGGCGAGGCGGGTTGCGGTGTGGGCAAGTGGACTGGATCCCCCTGCAGAACCCCTGCGGGGAAATCCACTAACCCTCCCTTGACCCCCGTGCCTCCTATGTCGATTCCTAAAACGGTCATATTTCTAAAATAGGTACATCCCCGCCCGCGGAACAGCATCGGATTTCAGTTCAGTCACTGAGGCCAGCCCTAAAAACTGCTCCCAAGCAACTCGTGGACTCTTGGGAACAAAATATCCGCCTGCACTTGTGATTCACCCGAACTATGCAATTTTCAATCCAAGCAATGGATCAACCCGCCAAACTGCAGGAAGAACTTGAGGGATATTGTGGCCTCGGAATGTACGATGAAGCCCTTCGCCGCATCTCCCAAGCCCGCCGAAAGGGAGATCATAGCCTTACTCTCGATTTTCTCCGGACTCGCATCCTGCGTGCCGCGGGTCGGTTTGTAGAGTTGCGCAAAACTGCAGAGCAGCTCAGGCGCCAGCGCCCCGACGAGCCCGAGGTTTGGGTTTCCTTGGCAGATGCCGTCCGCCATCAAGACTCTCTCCAACAAGGTCGCTCCATCCTCCTCGAAGCAGAGAGAAAGTTTCCCAATAATCCCCATATCAAATTTCAGCTAGGATGTTATCATTGCCAGTTGCGTGATCTGGATAAAGCCCGCTCGTATCTCCAAGCCGCGATTCGCATCGACGAGTCCTGGGCCAGCGTCGCCAAAGAGGATGCTGACCTTGCTCCCTTACGAGAAGTTTCGTAGGGCTCTTTTCCCCCTTCTTTCAGCCATTCTTATTTCGCTTCTTTCTGGTTGCGGCCTTTTTCGTCCCAGCGAAAACCGCACCATCCCTGCCGCTACTCCTCTTATTCTCGTTCTCCCGGCAAACTTTTCTACAGGATATCGGTGGGTCCTAGATCCCCCCCTACAAACAGCCCATCTTTTGGACGAAAAATACTCCTCTCCCTCCATCCCGGGAGCACAAGGAGAGCAAACCCTACGGGTCGTCTTTCCTCGCGAAGGTTGCTTCAACCTCAAGCTCTCCTATCGCCGTCTTTGGGAGCCTCTCACTGTTCCCGCCGCCCAGACGACAAATTTTGTGGTGCTGGTTACTCCAAAAGAAAAAAACACTTCCATGATGGAGCAGCTCTTTCCCTCCCAAGAGCTTCCCTCCGCAATCTCCCAACCAGAAGAGGAGCCGGCCCAAAACAGTCCGGGCAAATTGCAGATCCGCCGACCCTAATCAGTCTGCTCGATCCGACTAGTAAAGCGGAACTAGATGTTCGCTCCGAATCCATCCTGAGTCTTGGTTGGGAAGTCTGATTTTGCTCCATCCCAAAAAGCTTTTTTCTAAGTGGGCGATCGAGCCAGGTGGATAGGCTTTTTCCGCCTGCGGCTCCACCTCGGTAGGAATCGATCGCAGAGGCTCAACATCCACAATCATCACCGCGGAACGATCGACCAGCTTCCCGTAAACCCCCAAGGCAGATCCTGCGGTGAGACCAGTAATTATGCCTAGAAGAAGGACCCCCGCCCCGATTCGTAGATATAACTTCCTCCAGCTTTCAAAATACCCGGCCGCCAATCCAAGCCCTAGCCCAAGCGCACAAAGCACGCTTCCCAGGACAAGGATTGCTTGCCACCCAAAAACACCAAACCGACTCGTCAGCCAGGCTGACCCCCAATCATCCCACAGCCCCAATACCGAGCTATCGAGCTGATCCGCCGCTTGTGCGAAAATCCGCGTATTCCAACCTACCGTAGGAGTTTCAGGAGAGATTAAGTAGGCTGACAACCCATAGGCTAATGCCCTCTCCTTATCCCCCATCTGAAAGTAGGTCAGCGCCAGATTATTTCTTGAAATCGGATTGCCCGGGCGCTCCCTTACCTCTTTTTGAAAAGCCTGACTTGCCTCTTCAAACGACCCTGATCGATACGCCCCGATCGGGTTGATTGCACTCTTCGTTTCTGATTCTTTATTATTTGGCGCCCCCTCACCCCATGAGCTTGTTGCTCCAAACATGAGCACTAAACAAACCCATGAAACCCACGGGAAAAGATTCTTAGGACGAAGCGATTCGATAAATCTGGGCTTTTGAAATTTTATTTGCCGGGCTAATTCAAGCGATTGGCTACACCAATCTCCAATTTTTACACCTGTTTCCTTACCATAGAGGGCATCTTCGACCGTTCGATAGCATTCTGCCGTAGCTGTGACTCCCTCTTTTGCTAAAAACGGAACTTCAGCACGGCCAATGACTTGCCACGTTGGAACGGAACTAGTGATTCCGAATGTCGTCGCAACAGCCTGCTGCCACAATATCAGTGGTCTAACAATTTGCTCTTTCGTTGTAGCCTTCTCGATTTGCCCAACAGTTCGAATCCACTGTTGCACCGCCTCTTTTTGTTTCTTTTGGTTGTCTGTAATTACGATTCTCTTCTTCGCCCATGCCCACCACAAAGCGAAAAGAGCAAGCCACGGCAATAGTGTGATCCCAATTACCACCCCTGAGGGCACGGGAGCTATGCCTCGTCCAGTACCCTCCAAAGGTTCTCGAGGAAGTCCTCCCTCTCCGTATCGCAGGGGTTGAGCTGGTTTGCCCGTCTGACCGGCTCCCTGTTTCTTGCCTGCTGACGGCGCTTGTGTCGTGGCGCCCGATGGTGGGACGGGCAGTGACAGTCCGCTGGCTTGCCGCGTGACGACAATCTTCGGTGGTTTGGCCTCCGCCGATTCATACGACTTCTTTTTTGGATCGAAATAAACAAACTTTACGGGCGGTAAGACATACTCCCCGCTTTGGGTTGGAATCATCACCAGATCTTCGACAATCCCGCCCGTAAAGATTTCCGTTCCATTAAACTCTCTTCTTAGCTTGGGCTGAATGGTTCGAATCTCTTTGGGTACAACTCTTCCAGGTAACTCTACCCCCATCGGCCAATTGCCTGTCCCCTTCAAGGTAAGTGTCCACGTTACCGGCTCCCCCTCATTCACCTGCTCGGGCACCATCTTCGACTCCAAAACGAATTGCCCCACTGCGCCCTGAAATCCCGTCGGTGCCCCACTCGGCAGTGACTCCACATTCAGCGCTACCGGAGCGGCCACAGCTTCCACCTCAACCGACCCTGGTGCCGTGAAGAAAAACGACCTTCCCCCCGCCGCCGTATCGATATCCAGCTTTTGCCGTATCGACGGCAGTTCAAAAAGTCCCGCCTTTGGCACCATCGCCCTGGTGTGAAATTGAAGTCCCTGACTTCCCCCGGGTCCAATCTGCTGACCCCGATCCCACGCTTCTGCTGTGAAGTTTTGCACATCCCACAGAGGGGTCGTCTTCACTCGCCCACTTCGATTTCCCGTCATCACCACTCGGTAGTTCACATCAAACACCTCTCCTACATACGGCCGCCGCGGCTCCGCCTCTGCGGAGGCCTGAACCGCATCAGGAGGCACCACTTGGCTTCCAGGGTTGGGTTGCTGATTCTGAAATGGATTCGGCGGGTAGGGAAAATTAGGCGACAGCGGATTGCCTTGCCTCCGCTGGTTCGTTGCTGCCTGGCTGACATCCAGCGCTAAACTAGGAACACTCATCCTCCCCTTGTCCGTGACCACTTCGAACGCGGGAATCGTAATGCGGCCGCTTTTCGCGGCCTGAATTGAATAACTCAGGGTCGTGGACGAGCTAGTCTGAAAATTGATCATCGAAAAGCTAGTTGCCCGCCCGGGAGAGCCCGAAAATTGCAGCCCCGCCACCGAGGGTAAATTGATATCCCCCTTGGGCTGGCAATCCGTGAAGACCAGATCCAGCTGAGCCCCAGACTCTGGCGGGATGGGCCCAGGATTGTTCCAGGTCACGCTCTGAGCGCACAAAGTGCCGGCACTGATCCAGCTTAACAAAATTGTTCTTAGGATCGTATTCACTTTTTTACCAAGGTTTCGCTATCGACGAGGGAGAGGGTCTTTGGTCTTTAGGCTGCAACCTTTGCTGTAGCAGGGCGGGACTATCGGACTGTTTGACCTGATCGAGCCGGGCTGTGGCCTCGACTGTGTATGCGTCTGCCGACTCCTCCTGTTTCTTTTTTCCCGAACCCCCACCCACCATCCTCATTCCGTCAGGCGCCTCTTTTTCCTTTTTCTTTGCGTCCCCTTTGCCTTGCCTTGCGCCTTTAGCCCCATCCTTTTTCGCCTCCTCCTTTTTGTCCTCCCCCATTCCGCCAAATCCAGCCGACTTATCTTGGATTCCGGCTAAATCTTTTTCTTCCGCCCGATCCTTCATCTTTCCCTCTCCCTCCTTGCTGTTGCTGAAATCCTTTACCTGATTGGGATCCTTTCCTTTTCCCTTTGCCTCCTGCTGCCCCTTTTCGCCTTTTCCATTCTCGCCCGACTTCCCTCCTTCACCCTCCGATCTCTCCTCATCTTTTCCTTGCTCTCCCTGCTCTCCTTTTTTTCCACTTTTCCCATTCGAAGGGGGACTTTGTGAATCACCCTGCTCTCCCTCTTCACCCTTCTGCCCCTCTTTTTCATCCGTCTTCTCGCCCTTGCCCTTATCTTTTTTCTGGGGCTCCCCCTTATCTTTTCCAGATTTCTCATCCTTCTTGTTTTTCTCGTTCTTCTTATCTTTGGAATCCTTTTTATCTTTCGAGGGCGGCGGGCGGGGCGGTTGAAGTTTTTTCAGCTCCTCCCTTAGTCGAGGCCAGTCCGCAGCACGCGCATCTAATTTTTCCCCCTCATCCACTCCCGCCAACGCGTCTCCCACCATATTCCGCCACGGGGCCTGCGGATCTTTCGTCTCTTGGCTCGACTGATTTAACTTGTCGATCGCATCAGGCCGTTGTCCAAAACGCAGGGTTTCCTCTGCCATTGCCGCGTAGTCGTGGGCAGGCTTCTTTTCGCCCTCTGCCATTTTGGCTACTGCCTGTGAAAGCCCTCCCGATATATCCCCTGCTGGTTCGGTCGAAATTCCGCCCCAGCCAACGCAGGCACTTCCCCCCATGAAAAGAATCAGCATCCACCTTTTCATGCGTACACCTGGCTGGGCTTAGCTTTCGACACAAGCTTCGTCGTCTTGCGGATCACAGGAGGAAGTGCCGCTTCCCCGTCGGTTACTGGGCCCATGGCCACCCTTCTTCGTCCCGGCAGCACGGGCATTTCCAGAGCCAGACTTGCCGCCAAAAGAAATACTGCAGGGGCAAGAAACCACTGAAACCGCTCCGCCTGCCTTGCCTCTTTTGTTTTCGAAAACTCACCAGACTTTCCCTCCGCAATCGTCTCCTTCAAAAGCTCGTCGACATCCACCCAATTGGAGGCCTCCCGATATACCCCGCCCGTTTCCTGCGCTAGCTCTTCAAGCGTCGCAGGCTCAAGCCGACTTAGCACCGCGGCACCCCTCTCATCCTTCATCACCCCGCCTTGGGGATCGGGCAAAAGTGCCCCGGCTGCAGTTCCAATTCCTAAAGAAATCACTTTCACCTTTTTTTTCTTCAGCTCTTCAAGAGCCGCCTTCCAGTTTAGATCGTGCGCCTCGCCATCGCTTAAAATAATTAGAAAGCGATCCGCCGCCGTGCTTTGCCCGAACGCCTCAGCCGCCACTCGCAACATTCCTGCATAATCGGTTCCCGCCTGCGGCAAATAGGAGGGATCCAATCCAGGCAGAATATCTCGCAACACCTCATAATCAGAACTCAACGGAACCTGCAAAAACGACGTGCCCGCAAATACCGCCAACCCGACTCTCTCCCCTTGCAGTTGATCTAATAAATTTCCGATCAGTAATTTGGCTCGAGCCAGCCTCGTCGGCTTCACATCGTCGGCCAGCATGCTGGCCGATAAGTCGACGGCCAGGAGGACCTCGCGCGACTGATCGAAGACCGTCTCCTCCAGCTGTCCCCACTGAGGCCGGGCCAAAGCAACCAGAGCCAACATCAGGCCTGCAGCCAACCAGTAGCCCCCCCTTCTTCGTGTTGCTCCTGGCCGATCCACCACAGCCCTCGCTCCCGCCCAGCGACGCAAAATCTTGGGAAGCGCCAGTGCTCCGGATTGCCCCGCCTTTCCCCGAAAAATAAGCCAGCACGCAACCGGCACGAGTGGCACCAGTAGGAGAACCTGCGGCTCCTCCCAAAGAATTCCAAAAAGTTTCATGCTGCTCTCCCCCATCTTCCGGGCCGAGCCCAAGCGAGGCCCGCAAAAAAGGCCATGGCCCCAGGAGTTACCCAAGCGAAAAACCATTCGTGGGCCCGAAGTTGTGCTTTGGCGGTAAATTCGATTCGCTGTTTCTTGTCAATCGCAGCAAATGCGGCCTCGGCTGTCCCCAAGTCCATCGCACGAAAGAATTTTCCTCCTGTAGTCTCGGCAATTCGTTGAAGGGTGTCCTCATCCAGATCCGAAATCGCCTGCCGATAGCCCAGCTTTCGCCCCGCGTTATCGATGACAGGCATCGGGACAACGCCTGGTTGACCTGCCCCGATCGTATAAACAGGAATGCCTTTTGCTTTGGCCAGTTCCGCCGCCTGTCGGGGGGCTAACACTCCGCTGTTGTTCGATCCGTCCGTAAGTAAAATAATGAACGCCCCTTTCCGTTGTCCGTCTTTTTCTTTGTCCGTCTGTTCCAACCGCGATACAGCCAACCCCAAACCATCTCCCACCGCCGTTGCGTCCTCGACCAGCCCCACCCGTAATCGCTGAATCTGCCTCGCCAACCACTCATGATCGAATGTCAAAGGAGACAGGGTGTAGGCTCGTCCTCCATAAATCACTACCCCGATACGATCGGTCGGCCGTTTGGAGATAAAGGCCTCAATGATGGGCTGAATTGCTTGGAGTCGATTGATGCGTCCCGTAGGTCCCTCATAATCCTCTGCCAACATGCTGGGCGAGAGATCGATCGCCAACATAATGTCGTACCCCTTCTGCCGGACCTGCTTTTTTTCCTCCAACTGCTGCGGCCTTGCTAGCCCGACGATTAAAAGGGCGAGCCCGATACCACCCAATATCGAAGGCCCCCTGCCTAAGGAAATTGCGGGTGCTCCCGCCCACTTCGCCACCCTTGGAATCACCAAAACCGGGCGAGAGCGCCGACTCCTCCACCAAACGGCCAGCGGAATGAGAAGAAGCGCGAGGAGCCATAGCGGGTCGGCTAAGGTCCAGCCACCAGGCAGGACGGTCGCACTCATTTTCGCGCCCCCTGCATTCGTCGACGAAAAAATGTTACAAGAGGATCGAGCAGATCTCCCTCTGTTCCTGCGGTTAACCTCTGAAGAGGGCTCGGAAACCACTCCTGCCAAGCCGCCTCCCGCTCCGCCACCCACCGTGCATGCCTCTGCTGGCTATCTTTCGTCCCCATATCGAAGGCCAAAACCTCCCCCGACTCCGGATCAACAGCGGGTAAAATTCCCAAGGAGGGTAGCTGAATATCCCACGGATCATCGACTCTCACCCCAATCATCTCGTACCGTTTGCGCAGAGCAGCCCATCCTGGACCCACGGGTCGCGGAGGAAAATCTCCCAACCACAGAACAATGCTGTGCTTTGGAAATGCATGAAAAAAAAGTTTCCACTCCAGCGAGGCTTCAGGCCCATCCTCCAATTTGGGAACCGGTTGCCCTAACAAAGTGGCCGCTGTTCGGACAATGTTCACCCGTCCTCTCACCGGCTGGCGCACATGATGTCCCGCGGGTGTGGCATGCCAAAACCCTACTCGATCCCGATTCCCCGCCGCGGTCAGGGCAAAGAGCCCAGCGAGTTCCAGCAGCGCCTCCCTCTTGGTGCGTTGCCCCGATCCAAATTGAAGCGAGGGAGTATCCTCCATTAAAATCACCACGGTCAGCTCCCTCTCCTCAATAAATTTTTTTCGGTACAACTCCCCCAACCTTGCTGACACATTCCAATCCACATCTCGAACATCATCCCCGTACTCATACTTCACCACTTGATCGAACTCCCTGCCTCTCCCGCGAAATGCGGAGCGATACTCTCCACCCAGAAAGGAGTCGGCCGCCATTCTGACCCGCCACTCCAACTTTCGCAGTAGGGCCAGCGGAGCTTTTCGGGCCACCTCCCCGGGCGCAGTTGCCGTGCTCATGGTTGCCGTCAGCTCCCTCCTCCTTAATAGCCGGCGGGTACGGGAATCCGCTCGAGAACACCCCGCAAAATTTCATCCGTGGTGGTTTCTTCCGCCTCCGCCTCATATGTCAATCCCACCCGATGGCGTAGTGCATCCAAAAACACGTTCTGGACCACCTCCGGAGTCGCGTGATCCATTCCGTGTAACCATGCTAAAGCTCTCGATGCCTGAACCAGGGCAAGAGACGCCCTCGGGCTAGCGCCGTAAGAAAGGACCTTTCCGCCATTGCCCGCCGATGCCGCGGCCGCCCGCGTTGCCCGAACTAGCGCCAACATATACGCCTGAAGGGGCGGGCTGAGGTGAACTCCATCCACCTGACTTCTCATTTTGAGAAGTTCTTCGCCCGAAGAAACCGGATTGAGCTTCGGTTGCATGCTGAGCTGCCCCCACCTTTCCATCATGGCTCTTTCTTCCTGCTCTGTGGGATAGTCCACGAGAATTTTAAAGAGAAAGCGGTCGGTCTGCGCCTCGGGGAGTGGATATGTTCCCTCCTGTTCAAGCGGGTTTTGCGTGGCCATCACCAAGAAAGGTTTTGGCAGGAGGTGTGTCTCTCCCCCAATCGTTACCTGCCTCTCCTGCATCGCCTCGAGAAGGGCGCTTTGCACTTTGGCAGGGGCTCGATTGATCTCATCCGCCAAAACCAGGTTGGCAAAAACCGGCCCCTGATGAACGCGGAAGGTCCCCTCTTTCGGTTGAAAGACCATCGTCCCAACCACATCGCTCGGTAAAAGATCCGGAGTAAATTGGATCCTCTCGAAATCGAGACCCATAGCAGAGCCCAAGCTTTTAATCAAAAGTGTCTTTGCTAGCCCAGGCAATCCCTCCAGCAAAACGTGCCCGTTCGCAAGGAGAGCCACCAAAAGTCTTTCGATCACCTCATCCTGACCAATGATGGCCTTCTGGACCTCAGTCCGAATTCTCCCTGCCCACTCTTTTCCGTTTGTCATAATTTAGAATCCTCCTTCATCATAATATCCCTAAGCCTCCCAAGGATTTCAACCCCCGCGAACACTTTTCTTGCGCCCTATCCCCCTGAAAAAACCACTGCCCCTTTTTCCAGCCTTTCCAACTTCACGGCCTTCGTGCCTGGAAAGATCTGGGCCTGCGTAAGAAGGCTCTCCACCCACTGATTCCACGTTCTTAACACCACCACGGGGGGAAGCGGCAACTTGCCTAGGCTGGCTTCGACCCGATAAATATCTTCCCCTTTTTCAGAACGACTAAAGATAAGCTGGTGGCGAAGCTGGAGTGCCTGCCCAAGCCAACGCCCCGGCCGATCCAAGGTCATTCCTCCCTCCACAAACTGCACCTGCCACCCCTCGGTTCTGACCGCAAATACATCGGTCACTCCCAAGGGCAAAAAACGCAGTCTGCGGCCCCACCAGGCGTTGATCTCCCCATCCGTCAGCCGAATTTCTGCAGGAAGGGACTCCTTTAATCCTGCCTGCAGCCAGACTAGATCATCCAACTCTTTTCCTGGTTTCGTGTCGCTTGCGGTGATTGGCTCTGGGAGCGCGATCGCCAGAACCACCGCTCTCATGACTGCAGAAAAAAGAATCATTCCCGCCGCAGTCCATGCTCCCCCTTTCCACCATGCGCGATGCCTCAAAAGCTCGACCACCCCGTGATATAAAAAACTAAGGCCGAGAAAAGCTCCGCCCGCGAAAAGGAGGAGCCCCGCAAAAAAAATCTCTTGCTGAATTAGGGTGGCCGAAACTGAGGCGATTTGTATCGACCCTAAAAAAGCCCCCTTGGCGGCCGCTTGTCTGGACACTTTTTCCTTCTCCCACTCCTCAGGATCGAGCCAACGCCCCTCAAGCTTTTTTCTCCCAGCCTGCTGCTGCTCCTGCTCGAGTCGCCATGAGGACGCCATCTTTTCCACCTCGCCTGCTCGTTCGGGAAACTCGCGGCTCAGCCGCTCGAAAGACTCCATCTGTTGACCCAACTCCTCCAAAGAGTAGCTCTGCTTCGGATCATACTGTTTCGGCACGGCTTTCGTCGTAGCCTCTACAAAAATGGCCTCCGCTTTGGCAAGTGCCTCGGGATCCGCGGGACTCGGCATTTTATCGAGCCTACCCTTCCAAATCTCCATCTCGCGTTGGAGTGGTTCATCGAGATTTGGGTGCTGAGCTTTCGCTTCCAAAATTGCGTTGATCGCAGCCACCGCCTCTTCCCGGGTCAGCTCCTGCTCGGCCGAGGGTGTGAACGGAAGCTTGGCTAAAACTTTTTCTTTCCCCACCTCTCGTGCTGTTCCGTTCAACTCTTTGTAAGAAATTCTTTTACCATCCTCTTTCATCTCTCGCGTAGGAACGAGAACCACCCCCGTTTCACTTTCTACAATCAAGAGTTGGGCAGTCCCCATGCCAGTAAACGCCAGCCACAGTCCCAAAGACCAGCTCCCTATTCGCTGAATCAAGAAGAAAGCTTTCGAGCGGCTTGCGCAATATCCTTCGGCCCCATCCCGAAATGCTCGTACAGCTCTCGCGCACTATAAGCCGATCGCCCAAACTCGCCCCTCATCCCAATTGCCGCTGTCTTCGCGGCTACACCCTGAATCGCCAAAGCATGAACCAGCATGGCTCCCATCCCCCCAATAATTTGATGGTCCTCAATCGTCACCAGCTTTCCCCCAGCCGCCTGAACGGCGGGCGCAATCGTTTCTAGGTCTGGCCGATTGACAAATGGATTGTCGATCACGGCTGCCTGCTTTCCCTCTTTTGCCAAAATATCCGATGCCTCAAGTGCCAAAGGAACCATCGGCCCCGACGCCACAAGAACCACATCTTTTCCGGGCCGCAAAATTGTGGCCTTCCCCCAAGGATATCCGTTGGGTCGTTCTCCGAGTTGAGCAGGAAAATCTTCTCTCCCCGCAAAAAATAGCGCGCTCTCGCCATCCTTTCCTGCCTCCCTTTCTTGGGCCAATCGTTGAAACGCCGCAAGCATCAGCGCCTCCGCTTGATCAGAACAGCTCACCGCAATCGCAAGGGTGTGGGGAATCGCGCTAACTGCCGCAAAATAGGTGGTGGCCTCGTGCGAGGCTCCGTCCGCTGCGTCTTGAAACCCCGCATGGGTAAATGCTCCCACAATCGGCCCTTGGGAAAGGGCAGCCATAATGATCGGCAGGTTGCCCTTCGTAATTCCAAATTGAGAAAACGTATCCGCCACTGGAATAAATCCAGTTTTGGAAAGCCCCGTACAGGTACTCACCATGTTCGCCTCAGCAATTCCGATGTCGAAGGATCGCCCCGGCACCGCTTTTTGAAATGCGGCGACTCCCGTCGAGCCCGGTAGATCTGCGCTAATCGAAACCACTGGCAACCCTTCTTGAGCCGCACGGACTGCTGCTCGCGCAAACCCCGCCTGTACTTTTTCTTTTTTTGCCGCTGGCGCTGCGTTTGTAACCGTCTTTTTCGTGGCCTGCTTTTCCTCCCACCCCTTCCTCAATCCCTCTGCCCATGCCTTCAATTCTGCAGGTGTTTTCCCTCCTGTGATTTCCTCCACAAAAGGAATAATTTTTTCTCCGTCTTTGAGTGGGAATCCGTGGCCTCCCGACGAACTTTTTTCCGTCTCCTTGACGCCAAAACCCTTGATCGTTTTGATCCAAAGGCAGACCGGTCTTCTCGGATCTCCTTTGGCTTCCTCCAGAGCCTGCTCCACTGCCTGATAGACTTTTTCCAAATTCTGTCCTTCTTTCACCGGACGAACGTTCCATCCCAATTCTGCTAAACCAGCAAACGTCGGCTCCATCGAAAAACTGTCGACCGAAATGCGGCCCGATAGTTTTGTGTCGTTATCCGAAACGATCAGAATGAATGGGTTGATTTCATTCCGTCCGGCTAGTCCCGGAATCGCTGCCATTGCCTCTTTCGCTTCGCCCTCCATGCATCCTCCATCCGAAATTACGCAAAAGGTGACTCGGTCCCGCTTCGCTAGCTTGTCCCCTAAAGCCAATCCTTGCGCGACAGGAATTCCCGATCCCAACGGCCCGTTGCTGATGAAGACCCCTTCGGGATTGAGATGGCTCTCCCCGTGTCCCGTCAACTTGCTCTCAATCGAGCGAAACTTTTTTAAATCATCAAAGGTCATTCCATCAAACCCATACTGTGCCCGGAGCGCATACACTCCGTTTTCGGTGTGGCCCGCGTCGTTGACAAAGTTATACGCTTCGTGCCACGGCCTTTTACTTTCGGAAAACATTACCCCGTGAATGGCCGACATAATTTCCGCCAATGCGGCCGGTCCACCCCAGTGGCAGGCCGCTCCACCAATCACCGCATGGGTATCCATCAGGGCCACCAGAACACGGGTCATTACCGGATCGGCTAAGACCACCTCTTGGCCCGCAAGGTTTCGAACTTTCGTGGGATATCTCGGCCCTTGGGTTGGGGTGGGAGCAAGACGATTGGGAATTTTTAAGGGCCGCAGCAGCGGCACTTCGACTGACTTTACCGGTCCTACTTCAGTAGCCATAGATCCATCTCCTTTGGGTTTGTTGAAACTAAACGGGCGAGAATCGTAAGGGTTGCCCCTGCCCATTGGCAAGACTCACCCCTTTTGCTTTTTTGCTTCACTGGGGGAAATCTCAAGAATAACCCAGGAATCCTCCTGCTTGGGCCGATCGTGAGCCGTTGCGTACAAGACTTGGCAATCCGCTGGGATTCCTTTCCAAAATGCTTTTCTCCGCTCCTCATCCAGCTCTTTCAATGCATCGTCCAATAAAAAAACCGGTGTCCTTTGCCGAACCTCCCTCAGCAGTGCCAGCTCTGCCAGCCGCACC
>Ga0209299_1001009_pt1 | contig 15818 bp, 26 predicted proteins | sample S_140806_MF_Meta_FD_187326 | JGI IMG/M metagenome (GOLD analysis project Ga0209299, IMG submission 187326) | Freshwater microbial communities from Lake Simoncouche, Canada to study carbon cycling - S_140806_MF_MetaG (SPAdes) (version 2) | ecosystem: Environmental > Aquatic > Freshwater > Lake ...
TCATCCCGTATATCCCCGATGCAGTCCAGACCGATGCCGGACAGTCCTTTTAAGATCAAACCCAGTCCGAGTCAATGACAGATAAACCCAAAAAGAAACTTCCCCTACGAGGGGCAACCAAACCAAGAGTTCACACGCCACTTCTTAAAGGCGCTTCTAGGTATCAGGAAGTTTTAGACATGGTTGAACGTCTAAAGATGGACAAGCTGATGCCATATCAGGAATTCGTGTTAAAAGACATGATGAGCGTAGATAAAAAGAATAATTATCGGCGCAAGACATCTTTGCTGCTCATAAGTCGTCAGAATGGTAAAAGTCATCTAGGTCGAGTTCGAGTTATCTGGGGCATGTTTTACGGTGGTGAGAAGAAGCTAATCATCATGTCTGCCAACCGAGCAACATCGTTAATGCTCTTTCGTGAAATTGCTTGGGTTATCGAATCGACTCCAGAACTGAAAGCAATGACAAAGGCAATCCGTTATGCAAATGGCGGCGAAAGAATAGAGCTGCTTAATGGCGCAACGCTTGATGTCATTAGCGATAACTCATCCAGCCCACGCGGTAGAACAGCAGACTTGTTATGGATTGATGAAATTCGAGAAATCTCAGAAGATGGCTATAAAGCGGCAGTTCCGGTAACAAGAGCTAGAGCCAATGCACAAACATTCCTAACTAGCAATGCTGGTGATCACTTTAGTAGCGTTCTCAATGGCTTAGTCGAAAGAGCAAAAGATTATCCACCAGAAACATTTGGTTATTACGAATACTCAGCACCACAGTATTGCAAGATAGATATAACCCTAGATTCCTTCTGGCGCGATGCTGTAGCACCTAGCAACCCTGCACTTGGATTTATAATTACAAAAGAATCCATTGAAGAAGCAATTGCAACTAATCCGATAGAGCAAACTCGGACAGAAACCTTATGCCAATGGATTGATAGCCTTCAATCGCCCTGGCCACATGGCGTATTGGAAGAAACGTCTGATAACACCCTTGAAATGGCTGTAGGCGCTTATACAGTCTTCGGATTTGATGTTAGCCCGTCAAGGCGCAATGGATCATTGGTTGCTGGTCAATTATTGCCAGATGGTCGAATCGGCATTGGAATCCTAGAAACCTACAGCTCTCAAATGGCAATCGATGAACTAAAGATGGCGGCATCCATTAAAGCCTGGTGCGACATCTACAAACCGCGATTAGTCTGCTTTGACAAGTACGCGACTCAAACTATTGCAGACAGACTCTTACAAGCAGGCGTTATGTGCGAAGATGTATCAGGCCAGCAATTCTACAAAGCCTGTGGCGATTTCCTTGAAGGATTGGTCAATCATCGAGTAGTTCACAATGGACAAGCCGAATTGATTCAACAGATGAATAACTGTGCAGCTAAGGTTAATGACTCTGCTTGGAGAATTATTAAGAGAAAATCAGCAGGCGATATATCCGCTCCCATTGGATTGGCAATGTGTGTTTCCAAATTGATGCTACCTGCTCCAAAGCCACAAATTATTGCCTAGACACAACACACCCAAATTGTCAAGAATTAGACAATGTATGCTAAAATGTCCAAATGGGTCGCATACTGCAAACATTCGGACTGCAAACTAAACCACTTCTCCAAGCACAGTCAGCGCCCCAAGTTTTAGGCGAATACTCGCCGTATGCAATGCCGTTTCAATATGCTTATGTAAGTCGCAACGAAGCTCTCTCAGTTCCAGCGATTCAACGATGCCGCAATCTTCTGTGCGGAACAATCGGCGCAATTCCGTTAAACCTTTACAAGAAATCTACAAATGAAGAAATTGGCTCACCAGTATGGTTAGAGCAACCTTCATATTCACAACCACGATCAGTTACTATTTCATACACAGTTGAATCATTGCTTCTATATGCGCAAGCCTTTTGGAAAGTTGTAGAAGTTTATGCAGAAGATGGTCGCCCATCTCGCTTTGAATGGATTGCTAACAACCGCGTAACTGCAACACTTGATAGCACAAATACTTTTGTAAAATCTTACGCAGTTGATGGAATGACCTTACCGATGGATGGATTAGGTTCTCTTATTACATTCCAATCATTAAACGATGGAATCCTAAGTACCGGTGTTCAAACAATTCGGGCAGCCATCGATGTTCAGAAAGCCGCAGCGATTGCTGCATCTACTCCAATGGCAACTGGCTACCTTAAAAATAATGGCGCAGACCTTGATCCAAAAGAAGTTGCAGGATTATTAGCTGCTTGGAAGAACGCTCGTAACAATCGTTCAACTGCTTACTTAACTTCTACCCTTGAATACAATGCAGTTTCATATTCTCCTAAAGACATGATGTACGGAGATGCCATCGAGCAACTCGCTACAGAATGCGCCAGACTTTGCAACGTGCCTGCTTATTATGTTTCAGCAGACCGCAACAACTCAATGACTTATGCAAATGTCCAGGATGAGCGCAAGCAATTTTTGACTTTATCTTTACAACCATTCATCTCAGCGATTGAAGATCGCCTATCTATGGATGATATTACTGCTCGTGGCAATGTTGTTAAGTTCGATATCGACCATAACTTCTTGCGTACTGATCCAATGGAAGAACTTGCAGTAATTGAAAAATTGCTATCGCTTGGGCTAGTTACAACAGAACAAGCAATGGAAATGACTGATCTAACACCTAACGGAAGCAACGGTATGGCATGAATCAAATCGTAACCCTTACAGCTGAACTCACAGCAGATTCAGCCAGCAGAACTATCTCTGGCAAGATTGTGCCATTGAACGTAGAAGCTGGATCAACAAACTACGGCAAAGTTATCTTTGCTTCTGGCTCAATCGAGATTCCAGATGCTAAGTCAATAAAATTATTAAGTCAGCATGACGTTAAAAAACCTTTGGGAAGAGCCGTTTCATTTTCTGAGTCAGAGAATTCTATCGATGCTGTATTTTCTATCTCCCGTTCACAACGCGGCACAGAAGCCTTGATCCTGGCAGAAGAAGGACTCCAATCTGGCCTTAGCATCGGGGCTGAAGTTTTAAAATCAAAGATTAAGGACGGCGTGACCTATGTATCCGCTGCTCGCTTAGTCGAAGTAAGTTTAGTAACAGAGCCAGCATTTAAGTCTGCTCAGGTTACTGATATTGCAGCAGAAGAAGCCGAAAAGGTAGAAGAAGCTGTATCCGAAACCCAACCAACAGAAAGCGAGATAGCCAACGTGGAAAATACCACTCCAGCCGTCGAAGCAACACCAGTTGAAGCACCGGCGGTAGAAGCTGCTCGCCCAACTGTATCTATGGCTTACACAAAGCCACGCATTGAAATCACAGCTGCTAAGTATGCAGAAAACACAATCCGCGCAGCACTAGGTGACGAAGATGCTCGCCAGTACCTACGCGCAGCAGATGACACAACAGACAACGCAGGACTTGTTCCAACACGTCAGTTGCAAGAAATCATCAACCCACTCGGAACAACAATCCGCCCATCAATCGAAGCAATCTCACGCGGAGTGCTTCCAGATGCAGGTATGACATTCGAGATTCCTAAGATCACAGCAATGCCAACAGTTGCAGTAGCAGCTGAAAACGCAGCATTCTCTGATACAGATCAAACTTCTGCTTATCTCTCAGTAGATGTAAAGAAGTACGCCGGACAACAGACATTCTCTGTTGAATTGCTAGATCGTACATCTCCAGCATTCTTCGATGAGCTAGTGCGCAACATGGGCGCAGCTTATGCAAAGGCAACAGATGCAGCAGTAAACGCAGCACTTATTACTGGCGCTACAGCAGATGCAACAACAACAGTAACTTACCCAACAGCAGCAGAACTTCTCGGAGTTGTTGCTCGCGGTTCAGCTTCTGTTTATGCAGCAACACTTGGACTTTCAAACCCATTTGCTCGCAACATGATTGTTAATACATCACAATGGTCAAACATTATGACTCTTAACGACAATGGTCGTCCAATCTACACAGCATCAAACCCAATGAACGCTGGCGGATCAGTGGTACCAACAGCACTACAAGGTAACGTTGCAGGACTCAACCTATACGTCACACCAAACACAGCAGCTGGAACAGACACAGACGGATCAATCCTTATTGTGAACCCAGATGCTTACACATGGTACGAGTCACCTAACTACCGCCTACGCGCTGAATCAACAGCAGCAGGTTCAATTACCATCGGTTACTACGGCTTTGGCGCAATCGCGACTAAAGTCGGCGCTGGTGCGTTCAAGAACAACAAGGCATAAGTAACACCCTAAGTCGCTGGGAGTGGGGCGCAGCCCTTGCTCCACTCCCAGTCTTTAGAAAGGATTGCACATGGCATTGACAACAGTTTCAGAACTCCGCACAACGCTTGGAGTCGGTACGTTGTACACAGATGCCGTTTTGCAGGAAGTGTGCGACGCATCAGATGCAGTCCTACTTCCAATGCTATGGGCTCCTAAATGGTTCTCAGTAGCACACAGCAACATTGTTGGCGAAGGCACTCTTTATTTTGATGAGCCAGTCCGCGACACATTTTATGTAGGTCAAAGCGTAACTATTGCTAATTCCGGCACTTCCTACAATGGCACAAAGACAATTACCGGACTTGGTGCATATTCAATAACTATGGCAACAAGTCACTCAACTGCTCAGGCTTATCACCCTATTTTTCCTTATGGCACAGTTTCTACAACAACTTATACAGACTGGACAACAGATGCAGCAGTTCAAAATGCGGCGTTGATGATTTCAGTAGATATTTGGCAGGCTCGCACAGCTACTCTCGGTGGCGCAAATCTTGTAGATTTTCAACCTTCACCTTACAGAATGTCGGCGCAATTATTGGCCAAAATCAGAGGGCTTATTGCTCACGCGCTTGACCCAAGATCGCTTATCGGGTAGGCCATGCCAGTTGCTCTCACTACTCTTAGAACCACGATTGCGACTGCTTTAGTCGATAACACTAAGTGGCAAACCTTTGCATTCCCACCAGCAACGGTCTTGGCGAACTCAGTAATCGTTGCGCCTTCTGATCCATATTTAGAACCAAATAACAACCAACACAACACGATTGCACCAACAGCCAACTTTAAGATAATTATTACTGTTCCGCTGTTTGATAATGAGGGCAATCTCAATGGAATTGAAGATGCCTTAATAGGTGTGTTCAACAAACTCGCAGCATCCACCTTGACCTATAATGTGGGAGCAGTTAGCCAGCCAAGCGTATTAAGCGCAGCATCCGGCGACCTGCTTACATGCGAGATGTCACTATCCGTTCTAACTACCTGGAGCTAATATGTCCGAATGGGAAAAAGAAAACGAAGCCTTCCTGAAAAAAATCGGGCAGGTTACTTCAGCACCAAAGCCAGCATCTACTAAGAAAGACGAGGAATAATCCTAATGGCTATATTTCTAAACAATAACGTAGGCGTTAAGATTAACTCCGTTGATCTTTCTGACCATGTCACAGCAGTAACAATCAACCGTTCATTTGATGAACTAGAAGTAACAGCAATGGGTGACTCAGCTCACAAGTTCGTCAAGGGCTTGGAAGCATCATCTGTCACAATCGACTTCCTAAATGACACAGCATCAGCAAATGTTCTTGCAACACTTCAAGCTGCATGGGGAACAACTGTTACAGCTGTATTCCTACAGACAAAGGGAACAGCAGTATCAGCGACAAACCCTCTATACACAGTTTCGTTGCTTATCAATAACACAACAGACATCAACGGTGCAGTTGGCGATATTGGTACTCAATCAATCACATTTACTGCAAACTCCACAATTGCAGTATCACCAACAGGTTCTTTCTAAACAACTAAACTAAGGGGCAAACAATGGCAAAGTTAAAAGTAACAAGGGCAGATGGACAAGTTGGGGAATACTCAATCACTCCATTGGTGCAGTATGGTTTTGAGATTTACGCTAAGAAGGGCTTTCACAAAGCGTTCATCGAAGACCAGAAGCAGAGCGATATCTTCTGGCTTGCCTGGGAATGTATCCGCCGTTCGGGTGAAACTGTTAAGCCATTCGGAGAGCAATTCATTGAAACCTTGACTTCGGTTGAGGTATTAGATGATGACCCTTTGGCTTAGGGCGCGACTCGATCACCTATCTGATTGCTAAATTAAGTGTCAGACTCGGGATCGCGCCAACACAATTATTAGAGCTAGATGAAGTAATGCTAAAGAACCTAATCAAGGTTCTGCAAGATGATGCGAAGGAGATAGCTAATGCCAGCCGTAGAACTAAGAGGTAACTCTGATCTACGCAAAGCATTACGCCAGTTTGCCCCCGATTTAGATAAAGAGTTAAAAGCAGAACTTCGCAGGGCGTTATCTCCTGTTGTCCGTAAAGCCCGTGGTTATGTAGAAGCCAACAGCATGACTAACTGGAATGAAAAATCATCATCCACAGGAATGTTTCCTAAATACAATGCTTTTCTAATTAGTAAAGGTATTGGTTTCTCGACTGGCGTAACAAAAATAAACAAAAATGGATTTAGCAGTATGGCTAAGATTTACAATAAAAGCAGGGCTGGTGCTATCTATGAACAAGCCGGTGTAAAAAATCCACAAGGACAACCCTGGGTCGGCCCTAATGGGCCAGCAGGTCACAAGTATTCACATTCATACAACCCTAAAGCTGGCGAGCAGTTCATCAATAACTTACCACCACTTGTTTCAAGCCTTAAGGGTCGCGGTCGCTTAATTTATCGCGCATGGGCTGAATCAAGGGGCGTTGCGGAAGGCGCAGCAATGCGAGCAATCGACAAAGCAACCACAACCTTTATGACTAGAAGCAAATCTACAGCGTTTAGGAAGGCAGCCTAATGGCATTACCAGAGATTCTCATTGGGTCAAAGCTTGATGCAAAAGGCTTCAAGCAGGCAGAAACTGCTCTTAACAAACTTACTAAAACTGTACGCAATTTTGCCGCAACTTTTGGAGTTGCCTTTGGTGCAACAGCTCTAGTCAATTACAGCAAGCAAGCGGTCAAGGCTTTTGCAGCAGATGAGAACGCTGCTCGATCATTAGGCATGACTCTAAAGAATCTTAATCTCGATTACTTTGGTGCTTCATCTGCCGTTAATATGTATATCTCAAACCTTGAAAAGCAGACTGGTGTCCTTGATGATGAACTTCGTCCAGCAATGGATCGACTGCTTCGCGCTACTGGATCAATCACAAAGTCACAAGAATTACTATCCCTTGCATTGGATATTAGCGCAGGTACAGGCAAAGACTTAACTTCAGTATCTCAAGGTTTACAGAAGGCTTATCTTGGCAACAATCAGTCATTAGGTCGTTTAGGTGTAGGTCTTTCAAAAGCTGAACTTAAGAGCAGTTCATTCTTAGATATTCAAACTCGCCTTACAGAATTATTTGCTGGACAGGCTCAATCCGCAGCTGATGGCTATCAAGGTTCTCTGAATAAACTTACAATCGCATCAAACAACGCTAAAGAAATTATCGGCAAAGATTTAGTAGATGCCATGAGATTACTGTCAGGTGATACTGGCATTGGAGAAGCTACTAATGCTATTGAGGGCTTTGCTACCCAAGTAGGCAATGCAATAACTGGAGTTTCCGTTCTCATTGCTAAATTAAAATCCATTCCTGGTTCTGGAGTTTTAGGCGAGTTTCTTAGCGCGTTTGCATCCATTTCTGGAATTGGTGCAATTACAAAGATTGGTGCTAATCGCAAAGCAGCATCTGCCGGAACTCCAGCGCAATCACCTGGACAACGCAAAGCCATTGATAAAGCCACCGCCGATGCGCTTAAACTCCAGAAAACAAAGAATACTCTTGCAACAATAGACAACTCAAATACTGCTAGAAAACTTACCCTTACAGGCGACCAGTTAGCCCTTCTTGAACTAGAAAAGAAATTTGATGTAGAGCGCGTGGGATTATTTGCAGCTTTGAATCAAGCAACTGATGGTGAAACAAAGATGCGCCTGTTATCTTTGATTGCAATCCACGATCAGAATGCTGCTCTTGCTGGCCAGATTAAAAAGCAAGAAGATTTGACGGATACTATGGAAGCATTTCGCCAAGCAATCCTTGCTGCAATTAGAGCATTGCTTGATAAAATTGCATTAGAACAAGCAAAATTATTTGAATTATTGGGCATTACCAATGTTCAAAAAGTAGCTGCTGCGATAAGCACATTCAATGCTGGTTCAGCTCGATTAGGAGAATCAGCAGGCAATGCTGCTGCTGGACTGCCCGCTAGTGGGTTAAGTTCTATGGGCTTTGGAGATTCGCATTTAAGCGCACTAGCAGGTCAAAGCATAAATAACATTACTATCAATGCAACAGGTATTGGCGATCAACAGATTGCGGCAGTTGTCCAAAATGCAATCCAAGACCTTAATAGATATGGGAATTCAACCACTTACGCTGGAGCAATCTAGTGGCAGCACCAACAGTAAAAGCAATAATTAACTTCTCGACTGGGCCATCCTTTGCTCAGGCTTTTATTATTGGTTCAGGTATTTTTGGTACGAACGTATTGGCTGATAGCACAGCAGTAATTGTCGATGTTTCTAACCAGGTCGATAAGATTGATACAACTCGCGGTCGTAACGCTCAGGCAGATCAATTCCAGACAGGTCAATTAAGCCTTCGCATTGTAGATCAAAATGGTGATTTCAATCCACAAAATACTGCCAGCCCTTACTATGGCTTACTTAGCCCAATGCGTAAGGTGCAAATTACTGCTACCTACTTAGGAGTAACTTATCCAATCTTTGCAGGATTTATCACAGGATATTCAACTAGCACACCTAAATTTGTAGGCGATGTTGTCTATACAACCATCACAGCTGTAGATGCTTTCAGGCTTGCTCAAAATGCTCAGATTTCAACTGTAACTGGTGCTACTGCTGGACAGTTATCAGGCGCTCGAATCAACAAATTGCTCGATGCAATCTCATGGCCTAACTCCATGCGTGACGTTGATGCTGGTCAGACAACCATGCAAGTTGATCCAGGTACTGCTAGAACAGCCCTAGAAGCGATGCAGACCGTCGAATTGTCAGAATACGGTTCTCTCTATGTCGATGCTTCTGGCTCGTTCGTATTCCAAGATAGAGCTTTTACAACCAGCAGCGTGAATGCCACAGCAGTTGTATTCAATGACAATGGAACTGGCATATCTTACTTCAATGCCTTATGGCTTCTTAACGATGTTCTTGTCTATAACTCAGCACAGATTACTCGCACAGGTGGAACAACTCAGTCAGCAATCAACCAGGCTTCAATCGATAAATATTTTACTCACTCATATAACCAGCAGAATTTGCTCATGGAAACTGATACAACAGCCCTTGATTATGCTCGCGCTTATGTGGCTTCAAGAGCTGAAACAACTACTCGATGTGATGCTATAACCCTTGACCTTTATACAGCAAATTATGATGCAGGCATAGTTGCAGGCTTGGGTTTAGATTTCTTTGATCCTGTAACCATCACAACAACTCAGCCAGCCGTTACTGGCACTTCAACGCTATCTAAAACTTTACAGGTATTCGGGGTTGCTCACAGCATTACCCCTAATTCTTGGAAAACCCAATTCACCACCCTGGAACCAATAATCGATGGATTCATAATTGGATCGACATTATACGGTATTCTAGGCACTAACGTACTATCGTACTAAGGAGTAATAATGGCAAGCGGATTCCCAGCAGCAACAGGTGATGTCCTCACTAGCACCATGTTCAATGGGCTAGTCGCATTCACCCTCAATGCTCAGACAGGCACAACCTACACATCTGTTCTTACAGATTCATATCAAGTTCTAGTAACAATGAGCAACGCCTCAGCTAATGCTTTTAAGATTCCAACTAATGCCTCTGTGGCACATCCAGTTGGAACGGTAATAACAGTTATGAATATCGGAGCTGGTACTTGCACAATCTCAGCAGTTACATCAGGAACAACAACAGTCCTATCTGCTGGAGCAACAGCAGCAGCTCCTACCCTTGCACAATACAAATCAGCAGTTTGTATTAAAACTGCTACAGATACTTGGTACGTTGTTGGTGGTATTGCATAATGCTTAATGTAGTAGCTGGTATATCTTCATCTGGCGGCGGAGCTGCTAAAAACGTGCAATACCTGGTAATTGCCGGTGGCGGCGGTGGCGGATCATATGTTGGATTAGGCGGCGGTGGCGCAGGTGGGTATCGAACAGATACTGTTGCATTTGTATTGGCAACAAATTACACAGTAACCGTTGGTGGCGGTGGCACAGGTGGAGCTGCTGGCGGTTTTGGCGGTACAAATGGTAGTGACTCAGTATTTTCAAGTATTACATCAACCGGCGGCGGTTCTGGCAAATCAGCAGGAAACGCTGGAAGTTCTGGTGGCTCTGCTGGTGGATCATCATTTACAAGTCAAACAAATACTGCCGGAGTTTCTGGACAAGGAAATCAGGGCGGTAAAGCATCTACAAGTGGGGGTTCAAGTGCAGCAGGCGGCGGTGGCGGTGGAGCCGGTGGCGCTGGTGTTGATGCAACAAATAGCAACGCAGGCGCAGGTGGTGCAGGTTTAGCTTCAAGTATTACAGGAACGTCCGTTACAAGAGCAGGTGGTGGTGCCGGTGGTAAAAATCAAAGCACAGCACCAAACCCTACTTTAGGTGGCTCTGGTGGTGGTGGTAATTCTGGAACGTGGGATGGAACAGTTGCACCGACTTCAGGTACGGTAAATACAGGTTCTGGTGGCGGTGCTGCATCCGATTCTGGTGGGCCTCATACCGGCGGCGCAGGTGGTTCTGGAGTTGTAATTTTAAGTTATCCAAGTAGTTACACAATAACTGTTGGCGCAGGATTAACTGGTTCAACAGCAACTTCTGGAGCAAATAAGGTTACAACAATTACTGCTGGTACTGGAAATGTGAGTTGGGCATAATGGCACATTACGCATTTTTAGATAGCAATAACATTGTTACAGAAGTTATTGTAGGTATTGACGAAACAGAACTCATTGAAGGTTTAGATACTGAAACTTGGTATGGGAACTTTCGTGGTCTTACTTGCAAACGTACTTCATACAACGGAAAGATTCGCAAGAATTACGCTGGCATAGGTTTTTCTTATGATCCAGTTCGTGATGCTTTTATTGCACCAGAACCATCAAATGCAATCGGCTTTGATGAAAATAAATGTAATTGGATAATTCCTGATGAAGCCACTCCTCTGTAAAGCAGGGCAACAACTTCGTGAACAGATTGATGATTCTTATCCTGATCGTGACCGTAAAAGCGATGGTTGGATAGGCGATGCCGCTCACGCCAGTCGTCCAAGTGATCACAATCCCGATCCGTCTAACGGCTACGTCAGGGCTATTGATGTGGATAAAAACCTCGACACACGCCCCAGCACAGGTGCTTATCTTGCCGACCAAATACGCCTATGCGCCAAGTCTGGTGAGAAGAGAATTAGCTACGTCATCTATGCAGGCAAGATCGCTTCCTCTAAGAAATCTTGGAGTTGGCGTACTTATGATGGGATTAACCGCCACGATCATCACATCCATATTTCATTCACTAAAGAAGGCGATCAGAATGGTCGTTGGTTCGACATCCCAATGCTAGGAGCAAACAAATGAAAGACCTTAAAGTAGCAGCAGGCTCATGGGCTAGAGCATTTTTAGTAGCAGTTCTATCACTTGCAGCAGCTGGTGTTACAGAGCCAAAGGCATTACTTGCTGCCGGACTTTCATCATGCTTGCCACCAATTATTCGTTGGTTAAATCCTAACGATCTGAGCATGGGCATTCAGAAGTAATGAGCGCCCTTAACTGGGCGGCTCTTGCAGTTGCAGTTATCTCAATTGTTACTGGCTTTGCAGGTTCTATTCGCTGGCTAGTAAAACATTACTTAGCAGAACTAAAACCCAATGGTGGAAGTTCTATGAATGACAGACTGAATCGACTTGAAGGGCGTGTCGAAACAATCATTTCTTTATTGGAGAGGTGACACTTATCTCATGGCAAGAAAAGCAACTAACAAGCTTGTGGATGAAGGCTATTCCAAGTTAGATGCGTGGGCTATCGGAGTGCATGAAATGTATCGTGCATTACGCCGCGCAGGTTTCGATGTTGATTTGGCACTTGCCATTATTGTAGAGAAACAGGCTTATCCTGAATGGATACTTCCATCGCCTATCAACCCAAATATCCCAGAGCCAGACTGGTATGACGATGAGGATGAATGAAAAGAACTGTAGTAGTTCCAGACTTACAAGTTCCCTATCACGATCCAGTAGCTGTTAAAAATGTTGCAAGTTTTATTAAGACTTACCGCCCCGATTCTGTCGTTACACTTGGAGATGAAATCGATCTCCCACAAATATCCCGATGGACAGAAAACACGCCAGGATGGTACGAGCAGACACTAGCTGCTGACAGAGATGAAGCAGTAGAGGTTCTTTGGTCATTAGTCGAGCATGCTAAAGAAGCTCACATGATCCGTAGCAATCACACAGATAGACTTTACAACGTCACAATGAAGAAGATTCCTGCATTCCTGGCATTACCGGAGTTGCGCTTTGAAAAGTTTATGAAGCTTGATGAACTAGGGATTACCTACCACAAGAAGCCGTATGCTATTGCTAAGGGCATTGTGGCAGTTCATGGCGATGAACAGAGCGTAAAACCTACACCTGGTCTTACAGCCCTAGAAGCGGCTCGTAGGCATGGTATTAGCGTTATATGTGGACACACTCACAGAGCAGGTCAATCGGCCTTCACAGAGGCTTCAGGGGGTCGTATAGGACGTATCCTGCGTGGATGGGAAGCAGGGCATCTTATGGATGTCAGACAGGCTCATTACACTAAAGGCACGATGAACTGGCAGCAAGCCTTTATCATCATTGAGGAAATCGGTGCAAACGTGCAGGTCAGCATCATAAATCTTGAAAAGGACGGCACATTCATTGTGTCAGGCAAACGCTATGGACGATCTCGATAACGATATAAAGCATGACGTTGATGTCCAAATGGATAACTCAGAATTGTTACCATTTCGTTATCAAAATCAACACAATAAATCCAACTAGCTGTGTGACACTATCCCTGTTCCCGAAAGTATCGGGGCAGAAGGGCTACAAATGTTTTGGATACAAGCAATGGGCATAGTAGGAGTTATGTTTGCAACTTCCTTTGTCTGGTACTGGACTGGTCATAAAGATGGCGTTCGTGAAGGCTATACGCGAGGACGTTCAATCTCCAGACAAGAATTCTGGCAGGAATAGATGAAAGCGACTAAGGCACTCATCGATGCAATCGACATCATGCAAGATCGTGGCAAGGTCTATGGTCATCCGAAAATTAACCAGGGTCGGATATCTGCAAGGCTATCCAATTTATTTGATTTCCCAATCACAGACGTTCAAGCTGCACTTGCAATGGTCGAAGTTAAACTCGCCAGAATCCAAGAATCGCCAGGACACACAGATTCTTACATTGATGCAATAGCGTATCTAGCAATAGCAGTACAACTACAAACAGAAGAGGACGAACTGTATGTTTGATCTATCTAACTATGAGGATGTCAATTCACGCATCCGCCGTTTCCAAGTCGCTTATCCAGTAGGGAGAATAGTTACCGATGTTATTCAATTCAATGCTGAGAAAGGTCATATCCTTGTATCGGCTCAGATTTATAGAGAGCATGAAGATACGCTTCCTGCTGCTGTCGATTACGCTTTTGGAGATGCAAGTACGTTTAATGCTTCGATGCGTAAGTTTTACGTTGAAGATACTGTCACGTCAGCGATTGGAAGAGCATTATCTCTCGTACTCGAAACATCCCACAAACCAACAATACAAGATATGGCGAGAACAAAACTTGCAGAACCCAGAGCAGAAAAATATATCCCTGTCGTGAAGGAAGATGATCCCTGGACTATTAAGACAGTTGCAATGCCAGTAACGGCAGAAGAAGCTGTAGCAACTGTAAAGGACATTATAGGCGGCACAACTGACAAGGATGTTCCACGTTGTCCACATGGTGAAATGCACTGGGCACATGGAATGACTAAGGCCAATAAGGCTTGGGGTCATTTCAAGTGCATGGCAGCAGCTACTGGTGAGATGAATCGTTGCCCTAAAGGCGAAGATGTTATCTGGTATGAGATTGGCCCAGATGGGGCATGGCGACCACAGAAGGTTAGGGCATAACTATGGCTGAAATGGTAATCTTTGATGATGGCACAGCCACAATCTTGGGAGAACAGTTCCCAGAACCGCAGGATATTGTTATCTATTGCGATCTATGCAATGAACCTGTGGCTATTACTCCAGAGGTTAATGATGAGGTTTTCCTTACTTGTATGAAATGTCATGCAGTTAGCCATATTGCATTGAAGTCATCGAAAGAAGCAGATGCCGAGCCAGCACCGGAAGCATAGAGGTTATGCGACCGAACGCATTGTCGCCATGTACTTGCAGCAATGGTGGCACGCAGCTAGTGTCGGTCGTGGTCAAGGCGAGGACATTCTCAATGTTCCGTTCGACATCGAGATTAAGGCTCGTAACTCACTTGACATCAAAGGGACACTACGCCAAATCAAGGCACGCACAGACAAGTCAGGGAAGCTTGGCTTTGCGTGTTTCAGACTTAATGGTCAAGGGGAAGCATCAGTCGGTGAGTTCGTCTGTATGTTGTCATTACTCGATTTGGTGCAGTTATTACGCAAGGCAGGTTATACAAAGATTCCGGCAGATATTGACTGGGAGAAAACCTTAGTCAGATGTACTGATTGTGGTAATTGGAAAGTTAAACATTGGGAGTGCAAAGCCTGTGGGAAAGAAGAAGCCGTTAATGCCGATGTATGACTATCGCTGCCCTATTTGTAATACACAAATGGAGTTAGAACTATCTATGGATCATGACTTAGTTCGATGTACTAGCTGTGGCGCACAGGCTAATCGAATCTATTCTGCACCTGGCTTAGTATTTAAGGGGAAGGGCTTCTACACAAATGACAAGAATAATAAATGATGAAGATTGCCCATGTTATTACTTTGGGTCATGCCCAGATGAGGAAGCGCATATAGACAACTAAGAAACGCCGTCCTGACCTGCACAAATAGAAATGGATTTGACATGACGAGTACACTCAGAGGGCTAGAGCACATCAGGTGCTCAGAGCGAGCCCCTAAGGGCATAGCTCGCTCGGTAGCAATCGTGTTGGGGATAGCTCTATGCTTCAACTTCGTATCAGCTGCAAGTGCGACAAACGATCCTAATAAACGCATCACATCAAAAGAGTATGCAAGAGGGCAATTAACAATTCATAATTACAAATGTTTAGCTACTCTTTATGGAAAAGAATCTGGATGGAATTGGAAAGCAGTAGGTAACTTAGAAGGTACACATAGGGTCTATGGGATACCACAGGGCAAGAGCGAATGGTTAAGAACTGCTAATCCATTAGAGCAGATTGATTGGGGCTTACGATACATAGGGCATAGGTATGGCTACACTATTACTCATGAAGGTAAGCAACCCAATACATGCAAAGCATTAGATCATTGGAAGCGTAAAGGATGGCACTAGATAAGTTAAACAGTAGAAAGTACAGAACACATAAGGAGCGAGTATTCGCAAGAGATGGTCGTATCTGTAGATACTGTGGCAATGATGAGAACTTGCAAGTCGATCACATCATTAGCCGTAAGAACGGTGGCACTCATGATATGGATAACTTACAAGTCTTATGTCGTGATTGTAACTTGCGTAAGTCATCGAAGGATGAGGGTGTTTTTTTAGCACAGACGGCTACCCCCCCTGTCTTTCCTGC
>Ga0209299_1001010_pt1 | contig 15808 bp, 9 predicted proteins | sample S_140806_MF_Meta_FD_187326 | JGI IMG/M metagenome (GOLD analysis project Ga0209299, IMG submission 187326) | Freshwater microbial communities from Lake Simoncouche, Canada to study carbon cycling - S_140806_MF_MetaG (SPAdes) (version 2) | ecosystem: Environmental > Aquatic > Freshwater > Lake ...
TTTATGGGCGCTATCCGGCGATCGCGCGCCCCTATCTCGCCTATGGCGCCTATCGGGCCGATGTGCTGCTGCGCGAAACCGTGGTGGTGGGCTTGGTGGGGGCCACGGGCCTGGGCAGCCAGCTGCTGGAGAGCCTCAGCAGCTTCGCCTGGGACCAGCTGCTGGCCCTGGTGGCCGTGTATGCCCTGCTTACCCTGCTGGGAGAGGAGCTCAGCGACCGGGTGCGGCGACGGTTGCTGCAGAGAGCCTGATCCAGCGGGCGGCGAGGCCGGGCTTGAGGATCGACTGGCGACAGCGCCTGGCAATCAGCTGCCGACCTGCCGACCCACCACCCGGTTGCGGCCCTGGCGTTTGGCCTCGTACAAGCAGTCGTCGGCGAGCTGCTGCAGTTGGTCGCCATCACACTCCGGAAACTCCTCCGGATCCCAGAGCGCCACCCCGAGACTCACCGAAAGGGGCATGCCCTCGCCACCGTCGGGGCCGGGTACCCGGGCTTTCACCACCCCCTCCCGCAGCCGTTCGCAGATCCACAGGGCCTCGGGGCCGTCGGTGTTGGGCAGGATCAGGGCAAACTCCTCACCGCCCAGCCGGGCCACCACATCACTGCTGCGCCGCAGGTCGGAATTGAGGATCGAGGCCACCTCCTTCAAGCAGGCATCGCCGTAGGCGTGGCCGAGGGTGTCGTTCACCTGCTTGAAACGGTCGATGTCGACCAGGGCGAGGGCAAGCCTGCTGTTGTTCAGCCTGGCGGCATTGACCAGGGACCTGAGGAAGGAATCGAAGCTGCGCCGGTTCGGCACATCGGTGAGGGGATCGAGCAGGGCCAGGCGTTTGGCCCGTTCACTTTCGAAGGTGTAGAACAGCAGGCTGAGCAGGCTGCTCATTGAACAAATTCTCTGGATTTGCTCATCGCTGAAGCTGCTGTCACCCCGCAGGGCGATGGTGAGAACCGGGATCGAGATGCCGCGCGAATCGAGCCGCAGTCCGAGATAGTCGTTGCAGTTCTCTTCCTTCAGTTTCGCAAGGAACGGAAACAGCACCTCCCGCTGGCTGCCCAGCCGCTGGCGGTAGAGCGGAACCTTGGTGGCGATGTGGTGGAGCGGGCTGGCTAGGTGCTCCTCGCGTTCGAGAAAGGAGCGGTCCATGCGCAGGGTGGTGACCTCACCGGGCTTGTTTTGATGCCAGACATACTGACTGCAATCGATGTCGTCATCATCAGGCAAGAAGGCCAGGGAGAGCCTCAGGATGTCGAGGCCCCAGCTCTTGAGTTCGTTCACGAACAGCAGCAGGAATTCCTCGAAGCTGCGCAACTCGAACCATTTGTCGAGGATGTAGCGCTCCAGGGGCACGCCGCCGTTCCCATTGGCGCCCGGCACCGGGGCTTCCTGCAGGCGGTCGGAGGAGCGGAGCTTGGTCACCATCTCTTCGATGGCCTCGGCCGAACTCCAGGGGGAGTCGGTGAGGAAGCCGGCGACCGCCTTCCATTCCATCGGCCGGGCGATGAGGTAGCCCTGCAGCCCGTCCGTGCCCAGCCGGATCGCTGCGGCGAGGTCGCCATGGTCGTCCACACCCTCGGCCACCACGGTTTTGCCGAGGGCATGCACCGTGTCGATGAAGGAACCGAGATAGCGCTGCATGCGGAAGGAATCCCCGAGCCCGCTCACTAGATTGATATCGAGCTTGATGGTGTCGTACCAGGCGGCGCAGATGCGTTGGTAATTGGAGAGACCCGAGCCGAAGTCATCGATCAGGATCCGGAAGTTCAGTTCCTTGATCAGCCGTTCAGAGGCGGCACTCACGCTGTCCCTGTGCTGGCCCCGGCCGGGGGTTTCCGTGAGTTCGAGGCAGATGCGCGAACTGTCGATCTTGTGTTCGCCCAGACAATCAATCAGCTTGTTGAGACGACTGGGGCTGGCAATCGAATCAATGCTGATGTTCACCGAGAGGTAGTCGATTCGCTGGCGAAGCAATGGGGTTGTCTCCAGGCTTCTCTGCAGGCCGGCCACGTGGGCGATCACCAGGGCGTCGATCTGGTGGGTGATGCCCAGTTCATGGGCGATGCGGATCAGTTCGCCGGTCTGCTGCTCCTGTAACAGCGGCGTGCGGAATCGGATCAGCACCTCAAGTCCGAATTGGCCGGGATTGGCGAGCAGCAGGATCGGCTGCACGTGCAGATCGATATCCTCGCCACGGAGTTGGCGCAGGGCGTCGCGGATGGCGCCGGCCTGCCGCACCTGGCTCGCATCACTGGCTTCAATCAGGCGGATGTTCGATCCGGCTTCGGCGGCCACGATCTCTCCGAAGCCATGGCGCTGAAGGATTGAGGCCCCTGCGGTTTCCGGCAGCAGCCGCTGGCCGGTCACCACGATGTCGTCGTCGCGCAGCAGCCCCTGGAACTGCTTCTGAATGGCGGCACTCACCCTGAACTGCAGCTCGTGCAGCAGCAGCCGGTCTTGATCGGGATCCGGCTCCTGGCCCCCCAGCACCTCCCGGCTCGGGCGATCGCCGCAACGGGTGAGGATGGCCGCCAGGCGCGTCTCCGAGGCCCGGTAACAGCGCACCCGCGGGCCGGAGCCGGGGTGGTGCTTCACGGCCTCGCAGGCCGCCTGGAACAGCTGGGCGATCTCCTCGTCGGGCAGGAAGGCCTGCTGGCGTTCCAGCAGCCTCAGGGTCACGATGGTGAGAAAGCAGGGTGGGCCATCCCCAGCGGAGTCCACCAGGCCCGGATCCTGAAGGTCATGCTCGAGGGCGGAGCGGGAGAGCAGGCCGGTCTGGCGGTCATGCCAGAGGCGGTTGAGGATCTGGTGCTGTTGACGGCTCTTTCGTTCCGAGCGGTAGGCCAGCAGGCTGCTCAGGATCATCACCAGGCCTCCCAGGGGCCAAACGAGCGCCCGAGTGGGCTGATCGCTCGCCCCTTCCCCTTGGTGGTCGTCGCTGGTTTCGAGCAGCAGCAGGCTCTGGCCATCGAAGCGCAACCGGCGCGACCCCTCCTGGTTCAGTGGCGGCGGGGCCCCTCGATTCAGGGGGATGAGGCTGAATTCGGCATCGCGCCCGAGGGTGCGCTCCAGGTTCAGTTGCAGCGAAGCTGATGGGGCCTGGCCCGGCTGAGGGACAGGGGCCAGCCACAGCAGGTTGCGGTGAACCGGATCCGCCAGTACACGCACCTGGGGCGGGCGGTTGTCGCTCAGGCAGATGATCTCCGGCTCGGCTGGGCGTTCTCCCCCTTTCCCCTCCCCTCCGCCCGCGCGGCCCGTCGCCGGGACAGCGCCGGCTCCGGGGGAGGTGGCGAAATCGATCCTGGGCTGCCGCCCCGGGGCAGCGGCCGGCGGGGCCTGACTCAGGCCCAGGGCCTTGAAGTCGCCCAGTTGAGTCAATCGATTGTGCCCATGCCGAGGCTCGCCGGTGCCGGCAGAGACCTGGAGGAATAACAGCTGGGAGGCCTCTAGGGCCCGGCAGAGGCGTTCGGCGGCTTGTTCTAGGCGTTGTTGATGCTGGGCCGCTTCCCGCAACTGGGCGTATTGATTGACGATCAGCGCAACCGCGGCGGTGGCGATCACCCCAGCAGCCAGGATGCCGTAGGTGCGCCTCTGCATCGGCTGGCGTCCGGGCCGACAAGCTAGGGATGATTAGGGTAGCTGTTTGGCTGTATCCGCTCTCGGCTCTTCACACGGCTCCTGGGATGGTTCTTCAGAGTCGGTCCGATGCCCCGGCCCACCCGTGACCCCTGCCCCGATGGATCCCGGATCGTTGCCCGCCCCGCCATGGGTCGGCTGAGATCAGGCCAGGGGAGGGGTGTTCCGCCGCGTCGTGGCTGGCGTGCTGCACTGCCCTGGGGGCTGCTGGCGGTAGCCCTGCTCACGTTGCTACCGGCCTCCCTGCTGGCGGGCTCCACGACGCCACTCGGAGCGGACCGTGCCGCCGTTTCCTCCTATGCCCTGGTCCAGCGGGCTCCCTTCAACCGGCCCGACTTCTATCCGCTGGATCGCCGTCCCGATCCGGCTCTCTACCGGCCCCATGCCGACTGGATCGGCAGGCTGATCCTGCCGGAGCCGGCCGAGGCCGCCGCCAGCGGTGAGGACTGGGTCTGGCTGGAGGTGGAGCAGGCCCCTGCCGCCGCTACCCACCTGGTGGGGCGCAGGCTTCCGCTGGCCTGGGCGGATCAGCCCCGGTTGCGGGCCCTGGTGGGGCTGCTCACCACAGACATCCACCTCGGGGCCGAGGCCCGCTCCCTGGCGGCCCAGGGCAACGTGGTGCCCTGGCGGCTCGATGGCCGCTCCCGGGTCGGGCCGCTCCAGTCCCTGGCTGGTGCCCGCCCCGAGGATGACCTCAGCGTGCGGTTGGAGGGTGTGGAGCTGGCTGATCCAGCCGACCTCCGCGCCCCTCTGCCGGCCCTTGGGGAGGGGCCGGTGCTGCGGATCCCGACTCCGCCGGTGCAGATCACTGGGCGCTGGATGGCCCGGGTGAAGCTGCTGAGGGCCCTGCCGGGGGGGGCGGGGGAAGCCGGCGACCTGTTCGTGGTGCGGCACTACGACCCCCGCAGCCACGGCTATGGGGGGCCAGAGGAAACGGTACGCATCCCCAGCCAGCCCCCCAACCGGGATGGTCGGCGCTTCTTCGAGACCACCGGCCTGCTCGACCACCCGATCGGCGCCAAGGGGTGGACCGTCTACGGGGCACCGGCGGCGGATGGCCTGTTCACGGTGCAGGCGTTGCTGCCCCAGGCCCTGGTGCAGCTGAGCCCCGATGGGCAGCTGCGGGGCACCGCCGCGGGCCTCGGCGAGATCGCCCGGGGCAACTGGAACGCCGCGGCCAATCGGCGCGGCAGCTTCCGCCGCACCGCCCTTGAGCCCGATCAAATGGCGCGGCCCTGGGCGATCGGCGACCGTGCCCTGTTGATTCATGCCTTCGGAGGCATCGGCGGCCCCGGCGGTGAGCCCACACCGGGCTTCACGGTCACGGGTCATTTCGCCTTCGGCGAGGCGGAGGTGATCGCCGACCCCTTTGGCGGTGAGCCGCGCTTCGACCTGCGTTACCACCAGATCTACGCCAACAATCCCGATGGGATCGTGGCCGGCAGCCAGGAGTGGAGTGCTTGGAGCGGCGATCTGCAGCGGGGCTGGCTAGGGCTGCGGCCGATTTCCGATGTGCTGGTGCGACAGGATCCGGCCCTGTTGGCGGCGCTGCGGCTCCAGGCCGAGGTGCTGATGGCTCGCTACCGCAGCGGTGATGGCCGCGGCGTGGCGGCGGTCACGGCCACCACCTCCTGCGTGCAGGATTCGGCCCAGGCCCTATGGACCACGGTGGAGTTGCTGCGCCAGGGCCTGGTGTCCGGGCCTTCCCCCTCGACCAGCCAGGTCGGCGGGGAATCCTTGGGCCGCTCCATCGAGGGGGTGCTCGTGCCCTTCGGCATCGTGCGCCCCGACTGGCACGGCAATGCGGAACTGATTGCCACCGCCCTGCGGGCGGCGGACCGGGCCGCACCGGGCTCCGGGGTGGGGCCGCATATGGGCCCGCTGGTAGGCCCCTTCCAGCGCGGTCAGAGCCCCCTCGATGCTCTGCTGAGCCTCCATTCGATCCTGCCCCGCCGCGGCCACGATGCCTTCGCGGCCCTGTTCCTGCGGCGCGGTGCCCCCCTGTGGATCCTGCGCACCAACCAGATCCCCGGAGCCAATACGCGCTACGAACCCCTGGCGCCCACCCTGTTGCTGGGCCGCCTACCGCTGGTGGGGGAGCTGCAGCGCCGCCTGGCTGATGGCCTGCTGGCCCCCCTGGATGCCCGCCAGGTGGGCCTCTGCTTGCTGGGCTTCGCGCTCTATTCGGCGCTGGCCCTGGCCCTGGGGCTCGGTTCCGGTTTCCTGGAACCCGGCCACTCCTGGCCCCGGCCGCGCCGTCTGTTGAGCGCGGCTGCCGCCCTGCTGCCGATGCCCGCCCTGGGGGAGGAGCTGCTGTTCCGGGGGGCCCTGCTGCCCCACCCCGGGGAAGGCACGCCCTGGCCGCAGCTGCTGGCCTGGAGCGCCCTGGGCATCGGGCTGTTCGTGCTTTATCACCCCCTGGCCGGGCGGCTCTGGTACCGCCGGGCCGAGCGGGTGTTCCACGATCGCCGCTTCCTGCTGCAGACGGCCCTGCTGGGGGTGGCCACCACCGCGCTCTACCAGGCCAGCGGCTCCCTTTGGCCCGCCGTGCTGGTGCACGCCCTGGCGGTGCTGGTCTGGCTGGAGCGGCTGGGGGGGCGCCAACATCTGGCGGTGGGGCCCGCAGGCTGACCCGCCGCGATCAGCCCGCCTGGAGCTCGGCCAGGGTGGGGTAGTCGATGTAGCCCACGGACCCCGGCGTGTAGAAGGTGGCTGGATCGGCCGCCTGGAGGGGCGCCCCGGCGGCGATGCGGGCGGGGAGATCGGGGTTGGCGAGGAAGGGCTGCCCAAAGGCCACTGCATCCACCAGGCCGGCGCCGATCGCGGCGGTGGCCTCGGCGGGGGTGTAGCCCATGTTGGCGATCAGGGGCCCCTGATAGTGCTGCCGCACGGGGGTGAGCACATCCCCATGCTGCTGACCGGCGAAGTCGCCGCGCATCAGGTGCAGGTAGGCCAGCCCGCAGCTGTTGAGGCGCTCGGCCAGCCAGGTGACCAGGCCGATCGGATCGCTATCAGCGATGTCGTTGTAGCTGTTCAGTGGCGAGAGCCGCAGGCCCACCAGGCGGGATTCCTGGCGAACCGCAGCGATCACCTCCAGCAGCAGCCGGGCCCGGTGTTCGATCGGGCCGCCGTAACGACCGCTGCGGTGGTTGCTGCCATCGCGCAGGAACTGATCGAGCAGGTAGCCGTTGGCGCCGTGAATCTCCACCCCGTCGAAGCCGGCGGCGGTGGCATTGCGGGCGGCGTGGCGGAACCCCTCCACGATGGTCGGCAGTTCGTCGTCGGCGAGTTCGCGGGGCACCACGTAGGGCTGTTTGCCCGCGGGGGTGCGAACCTCATCGCCCGTGATCGCGATCGCACTGGGGGCCACCGGCTGGCGGCCGGCGTTGAGCAGGGGATGGCAGGCCCGGCCGCCGTGCCAGAGCTGCAGCACGATGCGCCCGCCGGCGGCATGGACCGCGTCGGTGGTGAGTCGCCACCCCTCCACCTGGGCCTGGGAATGGATGCCTGGCTCGTGCCAGAAGGACGAGTTGCCCTCCATCACCATCGTGGCCTCGGCGATCAGCAGACCGGCGCTGGCCCGCTGGGCGTAGTAGGTGGCGATCAGGGGGCCGGGCACGTTGTCGTCGTCGGCGCGGCAGCGGGTGAGCGGGGCATGGATCACCCGGTTGGGCAGCTCCAGATCACCGAGGGCTAAGGGGGTGAACAGGTCGGACATGGCGGCGGCTGGAGACATCGGCATGGGGGTTGGCACCATGCTGCAGGAGATCCGAACGATTGGACAGGTTGGCTCAGGAGGCCAGGGGGCGGTGCCAGCCGGGCTCCCAGGGCCAGCGGGGAAACCAGGATTCGAGCTGGTAGAGCAGGCGGCCGAGGAAGAGGCTGAAGGCCGTGCTGCCGGAGGGCCGGCCGTAGGGGGCGAAGCCGGCGGGCATCAGCCGGGCCACCTCGCGCGGATCGACCGCTGCCAGGGGAAGGCGGCGTGCCAGGGCCAGGGCCGAGGCGATCGCCAGTCCCTGGCCCACCGAGATGTTGAGTTCGATGATCCTCCCCGCGCCTTGCCCCAGCCCACCGAAGCCGCTGGCTGGCCCCAGCACCGCCAGATTGCTCAGCTCCCGCGGCAGGGTGTGGTGGTAGCCGAAGTTGAAGGTGGGTTTGGCGGGCGGCACGAATTGGGAGATGCCTCCGCGGAAATCGAGGTAATAGGTGAAGGTGCCGAGGGCCTCCTGGCGCGGTACGCCCCCCCTGGCCATCAGGCCGGCGCTCAGGGCCATGCGGGGATGGGCGATCTGGTCGGCGGAGCGGATGTAGAGCTCCGGCATCCAGCGCACCCGCCGGGCGCCATGGCGCAGGAAGAAGCTCTCCACATGCGCCGCCGCCGGCACCATCCAGCTCAGCGGCTGGCCGCGGTGGGCAATCACCTCGCGGTTCTGATCGGCGCTGTTGCGGAACAGCAGGGCGTTGAAGCTGAGCCGGTCGGGAAGGATCGCGATGTTGGCCGCATCCATCCGGGCCGGGGCGTGCCGCAGGCCGGGGGTGAGCCCCTGCTCGCCATGCACGGCGATGCTCAGGGCCGGACTCTGCTGGTCGGCGCTGTCGCTGGTGGCGGAATAGAGAAGCAGGGGGTTGCCGCGCTGGTCGACCAGGTCGGCCAGCAGGCGCTGGCGGTCGTTGCGGTAGGCGGGCCAGCCCACCAGCCAGTGCTGGGCTTCCCGGTCGCGGCGGTCGAGCAGGCGCCGGGTGAGTTGCTCCTCCAGCTTGCGCAGCTGGGTGATCGAGAGGCCTTCCACCTCGAAGATCCAACCCAGGGAGATGCTTTCGCGCGAGAGCCCGCGGGGCCCCAGCCCCCGCAGGAAGGGCACCGAGGCTCGATGGGCGAGGTCGGCGCCGAGGCTCGCATCGATGAAGAGGTCGGCGCCGAGGCGGCCATGGCCCGCGGTTTCGATCACGCAGAGGCGCTCACTCCCCTCCCCCTGAAGTGGCCCTCCGGCAGCACCGACAGCACGCTCCAGCTCGGTGCCGGTGGGCTCCACACCCGCCAGCAGGGTGATCCGTGCCCGAGCGAGGGCCCGCCGGAAGGCCCGCGAAGCCCGGCGGGGATCCACGGCGATCTGGTGCACGCCGGTGAGCCGCAGGAAGCGGCGGTAGAGATCGGAGGAGGGGGCGAAGGGGGGCAGCACACCCCACATGTCGCGCGGCACCTGGTTGCGATCGAGGTAGGCCAGGCCGGAGCGGGCGATGGTGCCCCCCAGTCCCGCCCGCAGGTCGGAGGGGGTGAGCAGGGCGATCTGGGGCCGGGTCAGGCCGGCCAGCCGGGGGAGTTGGCGGCTGAGCTCCAGGGCCGTCATCACCCCGGCCGGCTCGTCGCCATAGATGATCACATCGAAGTGGCGCTGGCCCTGGCGCCGGCAGCTCGGGTCCGTCGTGCTCAGCGGCAAGCGGGATCCCGGTCCGTAGGCGGCGGCAGGGTTGTGCGCCAAGGGAATGGCGAGGGCGAGGGCCAGGGCCCCCAGGCGTTTCGACGCCCGCCGCCAGCGCGACCGGCGGTGGGGCGTGCCATTCCTTCGGCCCGGCGGAGCGGCCGTCACCCCGTCCCGGCGGGCCGCCCGAGGCTTGGCTCCGCCTCGATCCGCTCGCGGTCTCGATGGCGAGACCCGCAGCGAGATCAGTAGCGCTGGCCAGATCGGCATCGGTGGCCAGATCGGCATCGGCGGCCAGATCGGCATCGGCGGCCAGATCCGCCGGGGAGGCGAGAACGTCCGCGGTTGTGGGCTTTCGGGGGCGGTCCCGGAGGTGGCCTGCGGCGACAGCCTCAGGGTGATCGGTGCCGAGATCCCTGCGTTGCTCGTTCGCGCGACCCGGAGAGTGCCCACCCGCTCCCAGCCCCGGGGATCGGCCAGGACCCTAGGGCTGGCTGGCGTTCCAGGCCTGTTGCGGGATACCGGCTGAGGCGAGCCGGAACACCCCGCCGTGGGCCATCCTGCTGCCATCCCCGCGGTGATTCCGTTCTGGCCCGCAGCTCCGCCCGTCCCATGGCTCTGCCACCAGCGCGTCCGGCGGCCTCCAGCCCCAGGCGGTGCTCGGAGGGGGCGGCTCGTTGGGCGTTGCGTCCAGGGCTGGCCTGCTCCCTGCTGCTGCTGCTCACCCTGCTAGCCCCGCAGGCCCGGGGTGGCCCGGCGGCGGCTGCAGGCCAGCCCCGCGCCACAGCTGGCACCACGATCGCCCCGCCCGGGCCCGACCAGCCGCCCCCTGCCCCGGCCCGGCCGGCGGCAGCGCCACCCATTGCCCCCTTACAGCCTTCCTTACCGCCCTCAGAACCGCCTTCCGCACCGCCCCCCGCCCTCAACCCCCGCCCCATCTCCACCCGATCCGCCGTGCGCGACCCCGCCGCCCCAGCTCCGGCCAGCGGAGCGCCAGCCAGCCCACGCCCCACCCATCTCCCCAACCCTCTCCCCGGTCCGCTCCCCGGCGGGCTGCCCGACCCCGGCGCGTCCAGCCCGGAGCCGGCGCTCGGCGTGTGGCTCACCACGGTCGATAGCGCCGTGATGTATGACCCGGCCGAGGCGGAGCGGGCCCTGGCCTTCCTGCGCCACAACGGCTTCCGCCGGGCGGCTCTGCCGCTGTACACCGCCGGCGTGGTGACCTGGACCCCGGCGCCAGCCCGCAATCGCCTCGCCATTCCCACCGACCCGCTGCTGCCCCCCTCCACGACCGCCGGCCCCACCACCTCCCTGCTAACAGCCCTCGGCCGGGCCGGCCTGGAGCGAGTGGGCTGGTTTGAATTCGGTCTGATGGCCCCGGCCGGCGCCCCCTGGCTGGCGGGCCGCGACGACCTGCTGCTGCGCGATGCCAGCGGCTCCAGCCTCTGGCAGGAGAGCCCGGGTCTGAACCGGGTGTGGCTCAATCCGATCCTGCCCGAGGTGCAGCAACTGCTCGAAGACCTGGTGGTGGATGCCTGCACCCAGCTGCCGCTGGAGGCGATCCAGTTCGACGACCACCTGGGCTATCCGGTGCGCTTCGGCTACGACCCGGCCACCCTGGCGGCCTGGCGGGCCACCGAGGCTGGCCGCCGCAACCCCAGCCCCGCTCCCGGGGAGCCGGCCTGGATCGCCTGGCGGGCCGAGCAGGTCACGGCCTTGCTGGAGCGGCTGCGCGCCGCCATGTACAGCGCCTGCCCGGCGGTGCGGATTTCGGTGTCGCCCAATCCCCAGGAGTTTTCCAATAGCAACTATCTGGCCGACTGGAGCAGCTGGGTGCGGCGGGGGCTGGTGGATGAGGTGGTGGTGCAGATCTATCGCGACAACCTGGCCGCCCTGGGCCGTGAGCTGGGCCATCCGAGCCTGGCCGCGGCGGCCCAGCGGGTGCCGGTGCGGATCGGTCTGCTGGCGGGCCTGAAGAGCCAGCCCAAGGATCCGGCCCAGCTCCGCAGGGAACTGGAGCTGGTGCAGGCGCGGGGGTATCGCGGCATTGATCTGTTCTTCTATGAATCAGCCCGGCGCCACTTCAGCGATCCGGGCCCCTGAGCTGCCGAGCTGCCAGAGGCCGGCACGGCAGCTCCAAGCCCATCCAGCGGTTCAGCGGTTGATGCCTGCCATACCCCATGTGTCGTAGCGATGGCCCAGAACGCGAGCCGCCAGCGCATCCAGGGTGATTCGATCAGCGTGGGACAGCTCCACATCGCAGGCGCCGAGATTTGCGATGACCCAGGCGAGAGCGATCTGCGCCGGTGTGCATGATTGTGCCAAGGCCACCGCTTCGATCAAGCGGCCCGTCAGCATGCCTCTGCCGAGCGGCGAGTAGGCCACCAGCGATCCCGACTGAAGATCGAGTCCTCCGATTGCACGGCCGCGATCGGGTGAAGCTTGGCTGCACGACGGATCGTGTCGCCCGCTGCAAGTAATACAGGTCGACGTGATCGGTACGCAGGCGCTGCAGTGAACCTTCGATGGCGCGCCGGCAGTTCTGACGCGAACCATCCAGGCCCGTGAACTCACCCGTTTAGAAATTCCGCGTCGGGCCGAACTTGGTGGCGATGAATACCCGGTCGCGGCGATCTGCGAACGCTTCGCCAAGGAGCGTTTCACCGATTTGCACCGCCAATGCCATACAGTTCTGACGTATCGAACTGTTCGACGCCCAAGTCTACTGCTTCGTGCAAAAGATTGATGGCAGCCCTTTGCTCCATCTGTGGACCGTAAAACTTTGACAAGCCCATGCAGCCAAGGCCAAACATTGGTAGAGCCAATTTAGTAGAGTAAAGTGTTCTGATCTGCATCGGTTTTGTCTCCAGTAAGGAGTTATTGATGAGCTGTCAGGCTAACGCTCAAGATCAGCGGCGGGAAGCAGCCCAGTGCATTCATCAGGCATCATTGGCCCCGGCCGCTGGATCTTGATGTTGGACTGCCTCAGAACTGGTACTGAGCCAATGGATTGCATACGTTAGACGTGGATTTCCAGGCACACTGCGTAGATCGTGAACTCTTCTGCCATCCACGTACTCCTTGAGTATCCTGCTTGATACCTTGTCAGCTTCCTTTATGAGCCTATTGGGGATTAGCTCGGAGGATCCTCTATCGGCTGAACCATAAAGAAGCTCGACGCAGCCCAAGAGGTATTCATTTCCAATCAGAGGCATCCTTCGACTATTAAACTCAGGTAGAAGGCCAAGGTCAGAATCAACTACCATCCCGATGCTGGAATTTAGGCTGATGCGATTGCAACGCAATAGCTCCTTAAGCGCAAACAACCAGCCAAGGCGCTCAGTTGGTCCAAGTAGTGAAGTGAATGTAATAAAAGCTGGTATTTCATACTGGCAAACAAAGCCGCCTGCCGCCGACGATTGAAGGCTGGCAATCACTACAGCCGTAACTGAAAGCAGGCGCCCGGCAACCTCTTTAGTATTGGTATCAATCGCCAAAAGCTGGTCATAGTCAGCAATTGCCTTGTTAATACTGACTTTCGCGACGCGCTTACCAGTAGAGACTTTGGAGAGTATCTTGGGCTTCTTACCCCTCTCGTACTGAGAAGTGACATGAGCATCTCCAACCTCAGTGACTGGCTTAAAGTGAAGAGTCCCGTCTTCGTCGCAAGCTACTCCAATCTCGAATGTATTACCAATATTGGCCATCGTGCACTCATAAAAGACTTTTCTTGGCTTCTTTTCACTCATAGTAAGACCTTGGCTAAATGGCTGGCTGGCACAATCTTATCTAATTTCTCCAAGGCGTTCACCGGTCAGTCCAACGCTGGCCTTGAGTGGCAGGCAAGAAACTTGGGGCGGCGAAGCTGAAAGCCGATGGAGGCCTGTCCACTCGAAGGACTTGTTCGAAGTGTCACTTCCCCAAAAGAAGTTTCCGCTGATCCCTCAATCAAAAGCAACACTCATGCAAACTTGGTAAGAGCACCATGATTATCCGCATTTTAGTGACTCCAGCCCCAGCGAACCAAACATAGCCTGTATTTCTAAAGTTGAGGTGTTTGGTCATGAACCGAACTTATTCCTTGGTGCGGATACACTTAAATCCTATGATATTCAACAAGATTGATGAGTTGCTATATTTTTCATTTCAGGAAAGCCGCAGCATAAAACAACAAGTGAACAGATCTTCTAGAGTTAGCAAGCCTTACCGCCGACAGCAGACATAGCCAAAACTCCTGGCGTCAAAAAGTAAACGTTCCTGATTTTACTATGTGTCAAAGACACGCTTAAAAAGCATCTATGTGCTAGATCCAATAAGAGCTATTGATAGGGCTCATCCTCATGAAGGATTGGTATAAACTCAGATTTTCTTATCCCAGGGAATCTGATGCGAAACGAATCTGATCCTTTGTAGGTTTGGAGTTGCGAGATTGCGCGCGATACCTTTTTCTCAAAATCAATGATATCACCTGATGTATATGTATAGCAGGGGAGATCCCTGTAGACTTTAGGATCCTCAACACCCTTTTCTATGATTCGTATAATTGGTTCGAGCCGTTTGCTCCAAGCGAATACTTCCTCAGCAACTATCCAAGGCGGAGTCAAGTATCTTGTTCGCTTATTGTATGTTATCTTATAATCATTTCTTCTAAAATGAAGAGAAATTGCTGCAAAGCATTTACGGATTGCACCAAATGAAGCCTCTTTTATGTCTGATGCATCGACGCTATGATAACCGAGATCGTCGCCATAGACAGGGAAAAAATCATGATCACGCAATTGCTTGTCTAGAATCTCTAAACGAGGATCATTCTTGTGCTCGAGCGAATAAGAAATAAAAACCTTCGGATAAATAAGATCCAAAGATTTAAAACTTTTAAGCTTGTAGGATCCAGGATACCTATTTCCCTCGGGATCAGCATATTCAGACGCGTTTACTATGTTGCCAAATTCTTTTTCCATAGACATCGATGTGACTCCAACTCTGCTCCAAAGTCCAATAACTTCAATGATACTTTGTTCATGGGTCTTGGATTTTTTGGTAAGATAACTAGTGAATTTAATAATATTTAGTGTTGTTGGTAGATGCGCCAGAAACTGATTTACTGCGCCAATGCTTCCGAATAAAACAGATGGAACTTCAAAGGTTATGCAGGCTCTAAAAGCCTCCTCTATTTGAGTAGGAGTAAGAAAACTAACTCTAAGGTAACGCTGTTCCGTGTTGCCAGTTATGATTGCCCAATCAGTTAAGTTGGCTGATCCAATTTGTTTGGAGATGGCATTAACCAGATCTGAAGGCAGTTCAACACCCCCCTTGCTGAAACTTACCTGTTGACTGTTTGTAGTATCACAACTAAATCCTGAATCATTTAAACCGGCTAAGGGTTTGAACCTGACGTATCTTCTGTCAGGGCTAACAAATGCTTGCTTGTGTTCTGGATGAGAAGCAAATGACTCTAAAGACTCTGTCATTTTGTTTAAGAAGTCTGTCATTTGTTTCTCATATTGAGGGGGCGGGTTGCTGCATATGCAACCATAATCGGGATGTCGGGATACGTCGCATATAGCGTCCCAATGAGCACGGTTTCCAAATGTAACACAAGCTTCGGTAAGAAGAATATCTAGTGAATGCTGAGAAAGAAATTCTGTTGCTTTCGCGAGTGCCCTTGGAGAGTTATTCAATCTGACACTGAGATGAGCTACGCTCTTCCAGCTGCTAACTGGTACTGGTGAAATGACTATCTCTGCGCCTGTATGATTTGACTTGTATTCTTGTTTAACAAGTGCAATGTTAAGTTCTGATGATTCAAGCAAACCAAAAGCAGTACTTAATGTTCGAGGGATGGGAACAATATTTTTATAGATAGGAACAAGTTTTCCAAGTCTCATAATTTATTTGTTTTAAGTAATTTAGCACGAAAATTTAAGCTTGTCAAGTCGAAAGTTGATCCTCCTTTCTTTTGGGTCAAACTCCAGCCAGCAGCCGAGTCCAGCGCTTCACTCCTCCACCCGTAACCTTGGCTGGCGCTGTTAATCCTTCGAACGGCATGGATAGATCGTGCGAAGCCACGATCTATCCGGTGTTGGACAAGCCCCGCACCACTGGGGCCTTTCAAGACAGGAGAAAGATCGAGGCTCTTTTAAGGCCAGCTTAGTCTTTCATGTAGGTAGAAATACTTGATGCCGCGCAGCATAGGCGTCTGAGAGCATCATGCAGCTACTTTAGGCACAAAACAAGCCCATCAGGCGAGATCCCTCAGATCTGCCTGTGCTAGTGGTGCGGCAAAAGGTAGTGATCTATGAGTTTCAGCCCTATGGCACTTAGCAAAGGATCGGGATCTTCCCGCGCTGCCTAACCCTCAACAGCTGCAGGATTCCTCCGCAGCGGGGGCAAAGCATTGGCGTTTGTTCCCTTGGCGGCGTAGGCCAGGGCAGTCTGACGCTGAGCACAAGCTGAACGAGCTGGATGATCCGTTTGGCATTGCCATGCAACAGGCCAAAGTCTCGGACCCGTCTGAATCGTTTTGGCAACACATGGAGCAACAAGCGCCAGAGAAACTCTGCACCGGAGAGACGTTGGATCACCTCCTGCCCCTCGTTGTCTTTGATGCGAAAGGTGATGATCCCATCGCTATCGCTAAGGATATTCTTTTCCGAGATCACGCCACGATAAAGGTAGCGACCGAGGTAGATCAAGGCTTGCTCACCTCGCCCCACCTGCTTGCAGTGCACCACCCAGTCATCAGGCAGAGTCTCC
>Ga0209299_1001011_pt1 | contig 15805 bp, 17 predicted proteins | sample S_140806_MF_Meta_FD_187326 | JGI IMG/M metagenome (GOLD analysis project Ga0209299, IMG submission 187326) | Freshwater microbial communities from Lake Simoncouche, Canada to study carbon cycling - S_140806_MF_MetaG (SPAdes) (version 2) | ecosystem: Environmental > Aquatic > Freshwater > Lake ...
GCGATGTTTGGAAATGCCTCGCACGGCTGCAGTGACGTTCCCGCATTGGTCCTTACTCTTACTCACCACCACGAGACAAGCCATGGCATCGGACATCGACATCGCCCAACAAGCCACCCTGCACCGAATCACTGGCGTCGCCGCTGAAAAGCTCGGCATCGCCGACAAGCACCTGGTGCCCTACGGCCACTTCAAGGCCAAGCTGTCGCTCGAATACCTGGAGTCGATCAAGGATCGGCCGAACGGCAAGCTGATCCTCGTTACCGCCATCAGCCCGACGCCGGCCGGTGAAGGTAAGACGACGACGACCGTGGGCCTGGGCGATGCCCTTAACCGTATCGGCAAGAAGACGATGGTCTGCCTGCGCGAACCGTCGCTCGGCCCGGTGTTCGGTGTCAAGGGCGGCGCGGCCGGCGGCGGCTACGCGCAAGTGGTGCCGATGGAAGACATCAACCTGCACTTCACCGGTGACTTCTCTGCCATCGCGCTTGCCAACAACCTGTTGGCCGCGATGATCGACAACCACATCCATCACGGCAATGAACTCGACATCGACGTTCGCCGCATCACCTGGAAGCGTGTGGTCGATATGAACGATCGCGCGCTGCGCGACATTACCGCCTCGCTCGGCGGCCCGGCCAACGGCTACCCGCGGCAGGACGGCTTCGACATCGTGGTCGCCTCCGAAGTGATGGCCATCTTCTGCCTTGCCACGTCGATCAAGGACCTGAAGGAGCGCCTGGGCAACATCGTCATCGGCTACACCCGCGCGCAAACGCCGGTAACGGCGCGTGACCTGAAAGCCCACGGCGCAATGACAGTGCTTCTGAAGGACGCGTTGGCGCCGAACCTGGTTCAGACGCTGGAGAACAACCCTGCCATCCTGCACGGAGGGCCGTTTGCCAATATCGCGCACGGCTGCAATTCGGTCATCGCCACGCAGGCCAGCCTGAAGCTCGCCGACTACGTGGTGACCGAAGCCGGATTCGGGGCTGACCTGGGCGCCGAGAAGTTCATCGACATCAAGTGCCGCAAGTCGGGCCTGCGCCCGGATGCGGTGGTGATCGTCGCCACGATTCGCGCGCTGAAATACCACGGCGGCGTCGACGTGAAATCGCTGAACACCGAGAACCTAGTCGCGTTGGAAATCGGCGTGGCCAACCTCGAGCGCCACGTGCGCAACGTTCGCGAGCACTACGGCCTGCCCTGCGTGGTGTCGATCAACAACTTCACCTTCGACACCCCGGCCGAACTACAACTGCTGCAGGACCGCATGGCGAAGCACGAGGTGCCGGTGCTGGTGGCGCGCCACTGGGCCGAAGGCGGCAAGGGCGCAGAAGACGTGGCCCGCGCGGTGGTTGACATCGTGGAGAACGGGCAGCCCGGTGCGCCGGGCTTCCAGTTCGTCTACGAAGAGAGCCTGCCGCTGCTCGACAAGATCACCTCCATCGCGACCAAGATCTACGGCGCGGCCGGCGTGAGCGCCGACGACAAGGTGCGGGGGCAACTTCGCAAACTCGAAGCTGCAGGCTATGCCCACTACCCAGTGTGCGTGGCGAAGACGCAGTACTCGTTCTCTACCGATGCCGGCGCGCGCGGCGCCCCGTCGGGCCACACCTTGAACATCCGCGAGGTGCGGCTGGCGGCGGGCGCCGAGTTCATCGTCATGGTGTGCGGTGACGTAATGACGATGCCCGGCCTGCCCAAGGTGCCGTCGGCCGAGAAGATCGACGTCGACGACAGCGGCAATATCGTGGGCTTGTTCTGAACGCCGACCGAGCAACCGTCGAACCAGAAGCCGCCGTGAACAACCCGGCGCCCGCACCCGCGCCGCGCTACCTGGGCTCATTGCTGGGCTAAGCAGAGACGCTGCACGCGCAAGCCATCGACTTGAGGCTGGAGCGCGTGCAGCGCGTACGCAATGCGCTGGGCCTCTTTCCCCGTCTCGCGCTCGTCAAGGCGGCGGGCACCCACGGCAACGGGTCGATCTGCGCGTCCCGAGGCGCGGCGGTGTCCAAGAGTGCAGCGAGGCCGGGCCGGTCCCCGTCGAATCGCGGTTACCGCGCAGCCATCTGCACCGCAAATTCGGGCGCTCCGAACCGGCCATGAGGAGGTGCCCGCGATCTACGATCAGGTCGTCGGTGAGTTTTACTTCGCCCGATCGGGGCAGTAGCAATGGCCACCGGATCCGTGCGCTAGGCCGCCAATTGCATGTCGCGCGCCGGATCCAAAAGCCGCCCAAATTCAGGTTTCGGTGCGAGGCAAATGGTTCGATACGTTCGCAAGAACGGGAGCCAGAGAAAACCTCGCACAGAAGCCCCCAGGTCTCAGGCCTCGGGGCTTTTTTGTTGAGCGGAGGGGTTTGGGTGTTGGAGACGTCGTGGCGACGCTCGATCAGACCAGAACCTCCAATCCCCTTCGCTCAATCACCGACAGTAGGCGCAAGGCCGCTCCGTTCGGCTTCTTATCACCGGTTTCCCACTTCTGCACTGTCGAGACGCTGGCGTTGAGGTAAGCCGCGAAAACCGCCTGGCTGACGTGTAAGTTCTCCCGCAACCGTCGAATCGCATCTGCTGTGTAGGTCGGGGGTAGTAGGGCTTGCGCCTCAAAGTCGCGCATGGTCTGCTTGCTTACCACGCCGACTTTCTCAAGATCGCGCATTGTTTCCAGGGCTTCGTCAATCATCCGGCTCATCGTTTCACTGCGTATTCCGGTCGCTCTTCTCGAATCCGAAGAGAAAGAACAAAACTCCGGCAAACTGCGTGGCGATGAGAGTACGGGCGCCGCCGCTTTTACCCCGACCTGGCAGCAAAACCCGTTGCTTGTAGAGGTTGCCACCGAGATCGGCATCAATCCGGTCGCGCTCCATCTGCGCCAACGCAGCCAGCAATACGGAATCCGTCAGTCCAGCGTCGACTGCCCAGCGCTGGAATGTACGCGTCTTAAAAACTCTCACCCGAAACCATATCACTTAGTGCAATAAAAACGGGTATTGGCGGAAGGTTACATTTGTCCCGCCAGAGTGCCAGTGCGCCCGAATCACACCTCTTTTTGGTGGCGCACAGCCAGAACGGTGACGAATTGTGGGTCCAAACGGTAGCGTGCAACATAGCCAGCGTCACCGAAGCCGATGACCCAGTCTCGGGACTCGTCGTCCATCTCTTCGACGGGCCACCCGACAGTTGGCTGTTGTTCCAGCACTTTGACCCCTTGGCGAATCGCACGCGCGGCACGTTCCGCGGCGTCTGGATTCTTGGAAGCTAGAAAGCGGTGAAGACGCTGCACATCGCGCGACGACCTCTACGTCCTGCCAAGAGCAGTTCGATAGTAAAAATTCGGCAACGGCCCTTTCTGTCGCGGCTCTTGGTTCTCGAAGAGCGCCTGTGCATTGGCTGCGAGTTCGGCAAGCTATACGTTGCAAGTTATGGCTTGAGTTTGCTTTGAAACCGAATCAGCACTGCAATGAGCTGCGCAGCAGCATGGATGGCGGCTTGCAAGCGTTCAAAGCGCTCAGTCGGACTATCCGGATAATCATGGGCAAACTGGTTGCGGATTTGGCGGAGAAGTTGCCAGTCGTCAGCGCTGGCGAGCCAGCCCAGTTGCTCTAGCCGGGTAAAACGGTCCAAGGCCGACATGGGTGCGACATCTTCGCCAAGTGCTTTGAGTACTGCGGGCACCAGCTTGGCGCCCATGTCGTCTTGCAGTCGGGTGTAACGATAGGCAAATTGGTCAAATAAACGGCGGTCTTCTTTGCTCAGATGGGCGTAGTCATCCACACCCATGCCCCGAATTCGTATGTCCCGCAAGGCGTCTTGCAGTGCATCTGCATGACCTTGGCACAGCGCCAAGCTGTGATGAAGCGCTAATTGTTCGGGGGTGTGTTTCATTGTAGTTTGATGCCTGTCTTGTAGGCCACTTCGACAATGGGGCGGGGGTCTTGAGCTTGCTCCACAACTAGATCAATTTTGCGCTCACCCAGATACCGCTCAAGCAACGTCAGCATTTTGATTTTTTGCATCAAAACCTGCTGTGGCTCAGCTGCATCCGCGGCTGAACGCGGTTGTGGACACACCAGAAGATCAATGTCGCCACCTCTTTTGGCATCATCTACCCGTGAGCCAAATAGCAACACAGATGTACCTTGGCCAAATGCGGCAGTTGCGGCCTGGCATATGGCCTGAATTTGGTCATCGTTAAGGCGCATGTTTATTTGACCTCCAAGCCGCCAGGGGCAGCCCATCCACTAGCGTACCAAGTTGACCGGCCCACCCGCATTGAGCCACATCGATCTTGCATTGAAAAATTGCACGATTTGGCATTGATGCCAGTGCGCCCGAATCAAACCTCTTTTTGGTGGCGCACAGCCAGAACGGTGACGGATTGTGGGTCCAAACGGTAGCGTGCAACATAGCCAGCGTCACCGAAATCGATGACCCAGTCTCGGAACTCGTCGTCCATGTCTTCGACGGGCCGCCCGACAGATGGCTGTTGTTCCAGCACTTTGACCCCTTGGCGAATCGCACGCAAGGCACGTTCCGCGGCGTCTGGATTCTTGGAAGCTAGGAAGCGGTGAAGACGCTGCACATCGGAGACCAGATCAATCGTGACATTTAGGCGGCTCAATGTCATGGCCTTGTTCGAGCAAGGCCATCCAGGCATCGGCTTCGTCGGCAGACACATACAAACCGGTCGCTCGGAAGGTTTCCCATGCCTTCAGCGAATCCTGGCGGAACGCCTCACGCCTCTCTTCGCGACCTGGCAGCACATTCAGTTTTCCGGCGGCGCCTTGTAGATAGAGTTGATGGGTTTCGCCATCACCCGACGCAAGATCGGCTCGAACTCTTGTAAAGGCAACGTTTCATAATGACCATCGAAAGCTGGGTCGTCGTACAGCGCAATGAACTCTTCGGTACGAGCGTAATGCGCGTGGCCTTTGAACATGTCGCGCATATTCCGATCCATGCCAATGTGGTGAAAGAAGTTATAGCCCTGAAAAATGCCGTGGTTTTGCACCATCCACAGATTAGCTTCAGAGACAAAGGGTTTGAGAATCGCCGCTGCGATGTCCGGGTGATTGAAGGTACCCAAGGTATCGCCAATATCGTGCAGCAACGCGCAGACCACATATTCATCGTCACGCCCATCGCGCAGAGCTCGGGTACCGGTTTGCAGGCAATGGGTGAAACGGTCCACCGGAAAGCCACCGAAGTCGCCATCGAGAAGTTTCAAATGCGCCATCACCCGGTCCGGCAGGGTTTGTGAAAACTGCATGAACTTTCCGGCAATGGCCTGCCAGTCTGCCCGGGTGCTGTCTTGCATCCGAGTGAATTGGGCGCGAGCATTCATCCTGATCTCCTGTTGTATCAAAAATGCAAAGTTAAGCGAGGAGGGAAATTGACGATCCAAAAATACAATCAAGAGCGACCCACAGACATTACTCTCGAACCATGACAGTCACCAACTTTTACACCGAGGCAAACAGAGCCGCTTGGGATGCCTCTGCTCCGTTGCACGGGAGTGGCGCCAGCTGGCAAACCCTCCTTGAGGCCGCGGCAAAGCCTGATTTTTCGGTACTTGATGACTGCCTGACCCAGACGCTCATAGAGCTGGATGTGCATGGCAAGTCGGCAGTGCAAGTCGGGTGCAACAACGGTCGCGAATTACTCTCCCTAAAATCACTTGGCGCCTTACCCGCCTTGGGGATCGATCAATCGCGCGAGTTCTTGGGCCAGGCAGAGCAATTGGCAAGAATCGCAGACAGCAATTGCCAGTTTCTGTGCGCCAATATCTACGAGCTACCGGAAGACACCGCGAAGCACTTTGAGCTAGGCCTGATTACCATCGGTGTGCTTGGATGGATGCCAGACTTGCCTGAATTTTTTGCGCGTGTAGCAGGTCTGTTGGCCGTAGATGCTCCATTGGTGATCTACGAAACCCATCCATTCCTGGAAATGTTTGACCCCAACGCGGCTCAAGCGTTTACACCCGCCACATCCTATTTCACGAAAGAACCATTTGTTTCGGAAGCGGCCATCACCTATGACGGAACCAATGGCGGGATAACCCCGTCATCGTATTGGTTTGTCCACACCATGGGCGAAATCTTGACGGCATGCACCCGTGCTGGATTGATTCTGGAGCGACTGACAGAACATCCGCACTCCAACCGCGAAGTCGAATACGACCAGTACGAGCGACATGAACCGCAATTACCGCTCTCTTTCACTCTGGTGGCGCGCAAACGATAGTTTTTTGTCAGGGTCTTGACATCACTCCTCGATCAGCGACACCCTCCGACAATTCACGACAACGCCCTCTCTAAAAATGAATATTCATATCGAAGCCGGCGGCTTTCATTTTCTAGCCCAAACGAACCCGGAAGCCCCCATCACGGTCGCAGCCTTTCTTAAGCTACTGCCCTATCGCCAGAAACTCATCCACGTGCGTTGGTCGGGAGAAGGCTGCTGGGTCCCGTTGGGCGATTTTGTTCTCGAACAAGATGGCAAAGCGATTGGCTTTGAAAATGCGACGAGTCACCCTGCCCCAGGTGAAATTCTCTTCTACCCAGGCGGATTCAGCGAAACCGAAATCATTCTGGCGTACGGCGCCTGTTGCTTTGCCAGCAAGCTCGGTCAACTGGCTGGCAATCATTTTCTGACAATCGTTGAGGGGCAAGAGAAGTTGCGGGCGCTGGGGAAAAAAACGCTCTGGGAAGGCGCTCAGGACGTTGTCTTCAGTCTCGCACCTTCCAAGGCGACCTGAGGCAGGTAAAACAACTTGCGCAGGTATCAGGGCACGAGCAAGTAACGGCGATCAGTGGCACCGAGGTTCTGATCGAAACCCTCGGCCGCCATTTTTGTAAGCCGAGTTCCACCAAAGCCACCAACGATCCATCGCCCTATGGCGCGATTGATTGAAAGGGGTTCAAGCGGTGTATTCGATGCGTCAGGCTCTTGCCGCTCGGCCAATAATCGCTGCCGTATTGACCATGTGCATGGTTGCTTGTGGCGGTGGCGGTGGTGATGATGGTGTTGGTGTTGGTGTTGGTGTTGGTGCCAACACCCAAACCTCAAACTCTGGGGGCAGCCAGTACACGGAGCTTGTACCGCCAAGACCCGATCAACCTACCAATTTTCTCGCGAAACCCGTGCTCTCTTTCAGCGATACGGGCTTGAACGTTAACGACGGCGTGACCAGTATTGGCAAATGGGACGTCAGAACCCCGGTGGGCTGGGAGTACTCCTTCAATATGGGCAACACCTGGATCCGGGGCCAGGGCGATTTTTTTGATGTTCAGGGGGATGGGGCCAAAACCATCTGGGTCCGCGCCCGTGACGACTTGGGAAATACGTCAGATATCGTTGTGGTGAGTTGTGTGCTGGACACCATGCCCCCACCACCTGTTCAAACGGCGGTGCTCGCCCAGGACCTGACCCGGTCGGTGCGAGTTGCTGCGGTCGAGGATCGGGGACGGTGGGAGTACTCGGTGGATAACCAGCGCACGTGGTTACCGGGGACCGGAGACCGCCTGGCGATTATGGGTAATGCCTTGCCGACGCTGGGGCTGCGGCAGGTGGACCTGGCGGGCAACGTGTCGCCTGTGGAACGGGTCAATCTTCAGGAACCGAACAGCACAACATGGCACGAGGCCTCAGGCAACGCTTTGCAGCCCAGTTTCCTGTCCTTGCAGCAGGCTCGGACCGTGGTGCTGCACGGGTCCGTGGTCCGCGGGGACGCCGACTACATCCGATGGGACATTCCAGTTGGTTTGAAATTGCAGGCGATGCGACTAATCCACTATGTCTCTGACGATCAGGTCGCTTTTTTTGCCCTGCAGCGGGCTCCGACCTTCGACGCGGGTACCGACGTGACCCGCATGGTGACTTACGGGCACATGGGGCCGCAGGACCTCAAGCGCAACGTGCTTCAGGACGTCGCGCCCGAGCAGTTGACCGCTGGCCCCATGACGCTTTGGTTCCAGCAAACTGGTTTTCTGGCGACGGAATACGCGCTCGAGCTCGTGTTTCAACCCGTGGAATGACCCGGAGCTGTCCGGGCTTTTCGTTTTAGCCTGTTCTTAGTGGTGGCGGTAAACCGCCGACTCGAACGCAACAAAACCAGGGTAGGAAGCAACATCCTGGAACGGCAGAATTTGAGAGCCCCAAAATCCACCCACGCCATTCTTGCGGTCGATCCAGTAGTACAAATTTCCGAGGCCCGCCCACATGAGGGAACCCGCTGGCCGACCGCTTGAAGTTGGCTCTTCGTTGCGCTGAAATGTCCAGGCCCAGGTCTTCTTCACACCAGGATCAAACTCACCGGCATTCGACAAGGATGGGATGGAGGTCGTCCAACCACCACTGGTCATTCCATTGGGCAAACCGTTCTGAGACATCGACTCGACAGTCTGCGCCTGCAGCACCCGGCCATGAGGCCCGGCCCCGTCGTTCAGGAACATCCGGATGAACTTCATGTACTCGCCCACCGTCGCGTAAAGCCCATGTCCACCCATGTCCATCTCGGGCGGTTGCGGCAAGACTAGATCTGGGAGCGGCGTGAGCTTCCCATCCTGAGCACGGTCATGCAGCGTGACCCGGCGAGACTTCATCGACTCACTCATGTTGAAACCGATATCGGTCATCCCGAGTGGACCAAAAATGCGTTCAGAAAAAACTTCCCCCAGGCGCTTGCTCCGCTGTTGCTCAACGATGCGGCCAAGCCAGTCGATGTTCACACCATAGGTCCAGCGCTCGCCTGGATCATGCAGAAGCACGGTACGAATAGAGTCAAACGTGCTCGATACCACCGTGGGGATGTTCTTGGCTGTTCTGTATTTCAGATCATCATGACTGAAAAATTCATAACAAAACCCTGCTGTATGCAACATCAAGTCGGCGATCGTGATGTCGCGCTTGGGCGCCCGAGTCCGGGGTTGATCATCCGCATCAAAACCATCGAGCACACCAATCTCGGCAATTTCAGGTACATATTTTCGGGCCGCGTCCGCAAGACTGATCTTGCCCTCTTCGACCAACTGCATGATTGCGACGCCCGTGACCGCCTTGGTCGTTGAGAAGATCGCCATCACCGAATCCAGGCTCATTGGATCGTCTTTGCCCAGTTCACGAAACCCTGCTGCACCTTCGTAAATATTGTGGTTTCGATCGGTCGCCATGGCGACAACACCGGGTGCACCCCCGGCACGTTCGGTGGTTTCGGAAAGAATCTGGTTGGCGACGCTTTTCAGGCTTGCAGTCATCAAAATCTCCTGGTTTTAATAATGGCTTCCAGTCGATCTTAATCTGGCCAGTGCCACCCTCAAACCTAGGGAAAACATCCCCCTCACAGGGCTAGGCGAGAGGACAACCTGCGGCGTTGGGTTCGACGTGGTCACTGTCATCAAATCGATATCTGACCGTCAAGAAATTGTCATCTTCGTCGGGCACCTTGTGCGCTCCTTAAACTGACAAGGCAACACCCCAATGTCACATCATCCTGATGAGTCGTTCAACAACTCCGAGAATGAGCACTTTCAGACAGTTCTGAGTCGCTCGCTTGAGAACCCTGCGCGCCGTTCGCTGCTACGCGGTGGTCTCGGTCTCTCCGCACTGTCCGCGATGCCGATGCTCGCAGGCTGCCTGAGTTCGGAAAGTGGAGCAGCAGAAACGCCGCTGGCCCTTGGGTTTACCACGGTCGGTAAGAGCCTGCTCGACAATGTGATCCTGCCACCTGGCTACAGCTACAAGGTTCTGCATGCGACGGGTGACCGCCTCAAGGCGAGCGTCACTGCATACTCGAATACCGGCGCAGAAACGGACGACTGGTCGAACCGCATTGGTGACCACCATGACGAATGGACATTTTTTATGTCAATGCGTCCGGCAAGTTTAGTGCGACCGACACGGGTACTGCCGTGCTGGCGATGAACCACGAAAGTTCAGCCGATGCTCATTTTTTCCATACCGCCGGGCAGACCTCGAACGGTGTGACCGGTGAAAAGTTTGACCAGTTTGGCACGTGGAATTTGGGTACCCGCCCGGAATTAGAGGCCATCAAGGAAATCAACCATCACGGTGTCTCGATCGTCGAATTGACCAAGACGGGTACGACCTGGGGCTACAAACTGGATTCGTCCTTTAACCGTCGCGTCAACCCAAATACCGCCGTCAACATCACGGGCCCAGCCGCTCATTTGGCTGCGATCAAATCCTTCATGGTGACCAAGTGGGACCCTACCGGTTCCAAGTCACGCGGCACGCTGAATAATTGCGGACATGGCAAGACGCCTTGGGGTACCTACCTGGCCTGCGAAGAAAACTGGGCCGTGTATTTCGCGATGCCCAAGAGCTCGAACGCAGTTGACGCAAAGACAATTACGTCGCGCGCTCGCTACGGGGTGCAAAGCGTGCCGTTGGCCTCGACCGCGACGGTTTCGTCGACCCAAGGCTGGCATACCGTCGTCCCGGCAGTCGCAGCCGACGCCGATAAATTTTCGCGCTGGAACGTTTCCGCCGTTGGTGCAACGGCTGCTGACGATTTTCGTAATGAACCCAACACGTTTGGCTTCAACGTCGAGATCGACCCGCTCAGCCCAACCTCGACCCCAGCAAAGCGCGCGGCAATGGGCCGGTTCGCGCACGAGGCCGCAGTCTGCGGCATCCCCAAAGCCGGCAGCCCGCTTGCCTTCTACATGGGGTGCGATTCGCGCAATGAGTACATCTACAAGTTTGTCTCAACCGCAAACTGGGATGCGGCTGATGTGGGCGGTGGCATGGCCGCTGGGGACAAGTACCTGAACGAAGGGAAGCTCTACGTCGCGAAATTCAACGACGATGGTTCGGGCGTCTGGCTGGAAATGAACATCAGCAACCCAGCAATCTCTGGCTATGCGACCTATGCGTTCGCGAATCAGGCGGATGTTCTCGTCAACGCTCGCCACGCTGCCGACGCATTGGGTGCGACCAAGATGGACCGCCCAGAGTGGGGCGCACTGAATTACAAAACCGGCGAAATCTATTTCGCCCTGACCAACAACAATGCCACCAACCGTACGCCAACGACGGTGAACGCCGCCAATCCAAGGGCGTTTACGGATCCGGACGGCAACAAGGGCTCGGGCAACCCTAACGGTCACATCATTCGCTTTAAGGAAACTGATAGCGCATCGACCGCGACTGCATTCCGCTGGGATATCTTCCTGTTCGGCTCCGAGGAAGACCATCCTGCCGATGTCAACTTGTCTGGGCTGACCGCCAAGAACTCGTTCTCATCGCCAGACGGACTCTGGTTCAGCAAAGCGACCGGAATCTGCTGGATCCAAACCGATGACGGCGCATTCACGGATGAGACCAACTGCATGTTGCTGGCCGCCGTGCCAGGGACGGTTGGCGATGGCAAGAAGGTGACGGTCACCAATACGATGACGGTCGCTGGCGCTCCGGTTACGGCAACCAAGGAAACCTTTATCGGCACTGCCCTGGGCGAAGCCAATCTTCGTCGCTTCCTGGTGGCGCCCAAGGGCTCTGAAGTCACCGGATTGACCGAAACGCCCGATGGCAAGACGCTCTTCGTGAATATCCAGCATCCGGGCGAACTAACGCCTAAGTTGGGTACCGCATCGGCGTTCACCTACCAGAGCCAGTGGCCAGGCACCGGCCCAGCCTATGGCCCAGCCGGACGCCCTCGGTCCGCGACCATCGTGATCACCAAGGACGACGGTGGTGTGATCGGTCTATAAAGCAACTGCCCGCATGAGTTGCTCGTAGTGCTCAAGTCCCGGGGTCCTGGCCCCGGGCACCTTGGCGAGCTCGCCAAGCATCTCCCCAAGGATCGACCACGGGAGTCGTCAGGTCATCAAAATGCTTGACATTGCGCGTGGCGAGGGTGGCTCGTCGCGCCAGCGCAATGCCCGCGATGAAAGTGTCACGCATGTCAACTGCGCGACCCGATGCCTTGCGCTTTGCCGCAAGTTCAGCGGACAGGCTGGCCGCGCTGGAGTCAAAGTGCGCAACTCTGCTCTGCAAGTCTTGCGTCAATAGTTCTTCAAAACGCTCTTGTAACGTTTTTTTGCGTTGCCCTTCAGGCAGTAATGCCAAACCGTAGCGCGCCTCGAACAGAGTGATGGAGTTGATCCAAATCGATTCGGCAGGTTGGTTGTCAAGCCAGACGATCACCTGCGGGTCTGGATGCAACTGCATCAAGGCCGACACCACGTTGGTATCTAAAATAATCACGTGCCAAAGTCAGGCGGCGCGTCGATCGACTGGCGCATCTCCGGCAGCGGCCCCTCAAGGCCCACATCGGCAAATCGCTGAGCGATTTGACTGCCAAGCCTTGTGGCGGGGGGCTCCGTCGCACGAACGGCGTTGCGCAAAATCTGGCGTACTTCTTCTTCCATGCTCCACCCATGCTGCGCAGCACGCTGTTTGAGCAAGTCCTTAATTTCGATCTCGAGATTTCGGACGATTACTTGAGCCATTCAATACCCCACGCCCGCAAGTTGACGATATCACGATATCACGAAGACAGTTCTTGCCGTCACCTGCTGTGCGTACGGTGGTGTGATCGGTCTATAAAGCAACTGCCCGCATGAGTTGCTCGTAGTGCTCAAGTCCCGGGGTCCTGGCCCCGGGCACCTTGGCCAAGTCGTCATAGCGACGCAGCCTGGCCGCCCGATCGGAAAATGGCAGCGCTTCGAATGCACTAGCCTGTTCAGGGCCGTGTACCCCACCCTGCAGCACAAGGCTATGTTTGGATGCGGGAGACAGAGCTTCCCAATAGTCTGGGTCCGTTGCACAGAGGTAGCGTTTGGCCTCAACATGCAGTTTGATGGGCTCCAGAACAGCATCCCTGAAGACGCCGCGCAAAAACGGCAACGCGATGTACTGGTGAAGGTCGTCCGTGGTTGGCGGAGCCTCCTCGCGATCCTGCGCTCTCTTCTCACCCTCCTCACCCTCCCCTTGGGCCGGCCACTGAGTCGCTGCCAGCTGACTGTTGGCACCCAACATGTGCCCCAGATCGTGCAAAAGGGCGGCAACAATTGTCTCTGGCAGTTCGCCCGCTACCTCGGCCAAATGAGCGCACTGCAAGGCATGCTCGAGCTGACTGATCGCTTCCTGACCGTACCAGGTGTGAGCACGGCCATTCAACAGGTCGACGATCTCAGGGATGGATAAGGACATAAGGCATGCGACGGATTGGATCGCAGCATCATAGCCTTTGCCATCCTGGTAGCCGAGCAATAATGGCGGCAGACGGCCGAGCTCAGACGACAACCAGACGACAACCAGACGACAAACAAGCGACCAACATGCGCCCCACCATCAAGCCCGCCAATCCCAACTTTTCAAGTGGCCCCTGCGCGAAACGCCCGGGCTACGACGTCCGCCATTTGCCGATGGAAATGCTGGGTCGGTCGCACCGCTCCGCACTTGGTAAAGCCACGCTCGCGCGGGCCTGTTCTGAATCAGCTCGGCTGCTCGGCCTGCCTGCGGGTTACCGAATCGGGATCGTCCCGGCGTCCGATACAGGCGCGATCGAGATGGCCATGTGGTCATTGCTTGGACCGCGCGGCGTCGATGTGCTGGCCTGGGAATCGTTCAGTTCAACTTGGGTCAACGACATCGTTCAGCAACTCAAACTACCCGACGTACGGGTGATCTCGGCTGACTATGGCGACCTACCCGACCTGAACACTGTTAACTTTAACAACGATGTGGTCTTCGTCTGGAACGGAACGACCTCGGGTGTGAAGGTACCCAATGGTGACTGGATTCCCGATGACCGAGCAGGACTCACACTGTGCGACGCCACCTCTGCGGTGTTCGCCATGGAGATGCCCTGGGAAAAGCTGGATGTGGTGACCTACTCCTGGCAGAAGGTACTTGGCGGAGAGGGTGCGCACGGCATGCTGGTCATGAGTCCTCGGGCGATTGCGCGACTTGGCCACTACAGCCCGCCTTGGCCGATGCCTAAGATTTTCAGAATGACTCACAACGGGCAGGTCTCAGAGGGCTTGTTTCGGGGCGAGACGATCAACACGCCCTCCATGCTCTGCGTCGCCGACTACCTTGACGCACTGCGATGGGTTGACTCACTCGGTGGCGCGCAGGGAACCATCAGCCGCAGCGAAGCCAACCTACAAGTCATCGTTGATTTCGTGACGGTCAATCCATGGATTACTTTTCTTGCAAACGCCCCCAGCACGCGCTCGAACACCAGCGTCTGCCTGCGCGTCGATCGGTCTCCAGAGCAAGTGAAGGCAATGGTGCAACTGCTCGAAGATGAGAATGTCGCCTACGATATTGGTTCTTATAAGGAAGCGCCCGCTGGCTTGAGGATTTGGTGCGGAGCCACTGTCGAAGCGTCTGACCTCATCGCACTAATGCCATGGCTCAGATGGGCCTATCAGGAAGTAGAACCCCAGTAAAAGCACAACGAAGCGAACGACACGCTTCGCGACGGAACAGTATTACCAAGGACTCGCATCATGATCGAAGAGCACATTGAGTTGCCGACCGCAGCAGGTGCCATGAACACCTTCGTGGCCTACCCCGACGAAGGAGGCCCATTTCCCGTCGTTCTTTTTTATATGGATGCCCCTGGAAAACGCGAGGAACTGCATGACATGGCAAGGCGCCTGGCATCGGCCGGCTACTTTGTCGTTCTTCCAAACCTTTATTACCGTCATGCCCGCGAATATTTTCTCAAAGAACGAACCGAAGTGGCGATGGCGGAGATGTTCACGCTGATGCGCTCTTTGGATGCAGCCACTACCCGCTGCGACACCCAAGCGATGTTGCGGTTTGTCGACGAACACACCGACGCAGACTCTTCTCGCATTGGCGCCGTTGGCTACTGCATGGGTGGCCCATTCGTGGTTTGGGCGGCAGTGGATTTCCCCGACCGATTCCGCTCCATCGCATCCATCCATGGCGCCAATATGGCGACCGACGACCAAGATTCACCGCACCGCCTGGCACACAAACTCCCCTGCGAAAGCTATTTCGCCTGCGCCGAAATTGATCGCTGGGCGCCGCAGTCAGACATCGAAAACCTAAGCCTCGCGCTCGCTCAGGGCAGCGCCCCGCATCGAATTGAGTGGTTTCCCGGCGCTCACCATGGGTTTGTCTTCCCCAAACGCGAGGGGATGTACGACCAGCCGTCTGCAGAACGTCACTGGGTCCGGCTTCACCAGATGTTTGACCGCACGTTGAGGGCCGCAGTTTGAGCTGGCGGGTTCGGGCAGCGGCCTCGGGTAGCGGCCTCGAGTGGCAGAATGTCAACAGTAGTTGTCGTCAATTATAGTTGACACTTTAATGAAGTCCATTTAGATTGGGGATCATGAACTGAACAAGATGGGATGAGAGAGCAGCGGCGCGGATACATGCCGATGGTGTCTCACCCAAAACGCGGGAGACCTTGATGTTTTTAAATCGGACGGCTGATTCGCTTCACCGACGGGCTGAACCTCAAGCTCCAGACTCGACCCCAGTCCACGTCGTGATCGTGACGATGGATACCCACCTCGCGAGTTCGGTCGAGCGGGCACGCAAGTCCCTGCGCAAGGACTATCCGGGTCTGACTCTTAGCTTGCATGCGGCATCTGAATACGCCGGCAACGATCACCTGATCGATCGCTGCAAATCGGACATCGCCAAAGCAGATATCGTGATCGCCGGCATGCTCTTTCTGGAAGACCACTTCCTGCCGATCCTGGGCGACCTGCAAGCTCGGCGCGAGCACTGCGACGCGATGATCTGCATGGCGTCCGCAAGCGAAGTCGTCAAGCTGACCCGATTTGGCA
>Ga0209299_1001015_pt1 | contig 15786 bp, 26 predicted proteins | sample S_140806_MF_Meta_FD_187326 | JGI IMG/M metagenome (GOLD analysis project Ga0209299, IMG submission 187326) | Freshwater microbial communities from Lake Simoncouche, Canada to study carbon cycling - S_140806_MF_MetaG (SPAdes) (version 2) | ecosystem: Environmental > Aquatic > Freshwater > Lake ...
GTCGCCCTAGGGCTTAAAAAACGGCTACCTTTAGCGCTGTTACACGATTTGCACATTGACTGTAAATTGGATGGATTCCACATCTCACCGCCTTTTACACGCGGAATTATATGATCGACTGTATCTGCTGGCTGACCGCATGGACATTCTCTGCCATCTCGATCAAGGATCTCAAGTCGTAGCTTCTTCCATTTGCCACTGCCTATTGCACGGTCTGTCAATGCCATCCCTTAATCTTGTAATGCTCTAATGCTTTACACATAGAACCATACCGCACATTATTATATTTGATCCCCCATTCTACTTGCTTATAACCATTAACAGTGCTAAGCCATTTAGATCTACCTTGTGGTATGCCATAGTGTGAACCGTTACGAGCTAATGGGTTCCACCGTGATTCACGGAAGTATAAGTAATCTAAACAATAGAACTCATCTAAGTTATTAAGCTGTATGAATGCCCATTGTCTGTACTCATTATTGTTATTAGATGCAACAGAATAATCTTTTGATAAGCAAATAGTTAATGCAATAACACATAGAGCCTGCCAAACTCTGCGCCTTCCGAGCCCTGCCTTTGGCGGCTCAGCTTTTCGATTTAAGATCGAACGCTTTTTAGGGTAGCAGACTATGTCAAGTAGGGCTATGCGCATTTGCGAACTCCATCTCACTATGTGGACTGTGATCTACAACACACTATCTTTAGATCATCTGTATCAATCCAAGTCTCATCATAACCGCCGGTCATTTACCACCCCATCCGCTACCTTTGAATATAAGACCAGGTGCAGAATAAACACGTGTCATAGCGATATTACATTTAGGGCAATTCATAAACGCAACATCATCTGCGTAGGATTTATGGACTGATCCATAAGTGCCACAGTCATTACAGCTGTATTCATATATAGGCATTACTTTGCTCCAATCAATTGGCAAGTGTGGCAGTCCACGGTATTAAACATCCATCCACCACACTTATCACATCTGCATATATCACTGTCAGGAATATGCAAAGCCTCGGCTATATTCTTTACGCCCACACAGCCACAGCTCATACACTGATAAGCCTTAAATCCATCAGGCGTATCTAATTGCTCTAGCCAAAGGAACTGGGTCTTACCTTTACATCCATTACATTTAAATTGTGGGTGCATTATGGTAATATCCTTATTGCCTGGTATGGCACTGAGTACAAACTAAGTAATTACCACTATGTATTAACCTGTCATCATTACAAGCTATACATACGTCATTTGATGGAATAAACTTTACCTGGTCGTTCTCTATTCGCTCCAGGTAAGGTCCGCCTCTTGCAATTTCAACATAACCCATTATTCACCCCCTTTACCTTGTTCTAAGTCATCGGGCCAGTACCAACTTCCGGCACTTGTTAATTTAGCCCATTTAGCTTCACACTGATCTGCCTTTGCAGCTATACATACATACCCTGCATACGGTTTATTTGTAGCTTTGGCAATTCCTTCTTTTTTTACCATATCACCATGCCTGCAAGTAAAACCAACAGCGACCACTTCGCCAATTTGAGCAACGCTTTCACCAATAGCCCACTCAACTGGCACAGGATCATTACCAATTTCTTTAGATTGTGAGTCCACAATATGTAACGCATACTCCATCGCAGCTGATTTAGATCCTGGTGTTCCATACTTAGGCTTGAATTGTTTATCATTTACTCTAGCCATTTCTTCTCTACTAGGTCCATTCTTTTCAGTACCGATATTAGCCGCCTTAAAAGCAACGCCTCTAGCTGAAGTCTCACAATTTTCAAGCGCAAAATCACGATTGACTCCACGATCCGATATGACTTCTTTTGCATGACCTGTTGCGAATGGTTTTTCATCAGATGTGTCCCTAAATAGTTCACATATAACAACGACTCTAGTGTCTGATTCCGAGATAATCCGTGTTCTGACTGCTCCATTTTTATACCTTTCCCAGAATATATTTGATCTTTCTTGAACCGTGGTGTAATCCTCTAAGTTAAATGCCATTACTCACCAACTCTCCATTCAAATTCACCGTCTTTTTCTGCTTCGATGCACAGCTTATAAATTCCCATATATGCACAAATGTCCACAATTGAATCAACGTGTCCTGGGCTTTCTGCGAGACGTGAGATTTTTTGCAGCACGTTAATGATTGGGATGTCGTGCGGCATAATCGGATAGTCAATGTATGCACTAACTGATTTTGCGATGCGTTCCATGTTATAGATCGCGTGACCGTAAACGACTCCACGTTCGTGTATGAGTGTAGTTGCATCATTAAATAATTTCTCAGTTGATGTCGGCATCAGTTTTATTCTGAATCATCCGGCGGTGCATATCCCAGCCATCTTTACGGCCTCGCCAGTAGTGAGTTTGCTTTGCATTTTGTATTACACCGTAGGTCCAAATAATTGCAACCATTGATGCTACCCATAATAAACCAGCTTCTTTTAAAGTCATGCTGTCACCCATGATCCTACAAAGTTAGTGGTAAAGCAGTATTGCTCGCCTGCCTCATCCCAACTAATTGCATAATCAAAGCCCATTTGCTTTAGGTATGAACATGCTAATAATGCAGATGCATAATTTTCTGTCCAATAAATAAATGCGTGATTCCAATCTAACCCATCTACAAAGCGGTCAGCTTGATCTTTCCATCCTGCATTGGAGTTAAACTCCATTTGTGTTTCTGTCAATCGCTCAAAGTCTATAGCTGTGAGTTTCATGTAGCCCTACTTCCTATACCACAATCTGTGGCATGGCAATAGTGTCTCAGGTTTGTATGACTTTGTGTATGGTTTTGGGGCGTATTTATATAACGGTTTGGTAACAATGTTACCCGTAATACCGCCCTAGAGCCGTAAATGAGCCATCCTTAGGATCTATAGGCACTAACGTAGGTGTCAGCGTCTTTCCTGTGGCTTCTAGTATAGCAAAGCCATTCTGCCAATTAGCGCTTCCATAGCGTATATAAGAGGCTTTTTTTCTATCCATAAGGTTTCCTACCTCTACCCCATATAAAGTCCTGTAATGGCCGTTTACGCCCTCTGAATAAGCACTCATACCAAGCCTATGACTATGCCCCGCTAAAACTGATTTTCCAAATTTCTTACTAAGATTCAACGCCGTAATTCCAGCGTGCTGACTCATATTGCCTTCATCGCCGTGGCATAGCACCCAACCAGGATAGAACTCGTAAGCCTTCTTGTGGTAGGTCATACCCATCTCAGCGAACGACATAAACGCTGGGTACTGTAATTCAGGTAGATTAATTAAGCCAGGTACTTTTAATAAAGTGTTATATAGGCGATCAGTATGATTACTACGGATAATATGACACTCTTTGCTGTACTCACTGAGATCCCAAAGTATTTGCTTACAAAGCTCACGATCTGCGTGTAAATCTTCTGAGTAAGCCAAAGGTGTTTGGTCACTCCATTTACTAATACTTTGAAAATCAATTTCATCGCCGACCACCAATACAGAATCAAATCGCTCACGCCTTGCCAGCTTTGTTATGTTCTTGATCGCAGAGTCCAGTTGATAAGGGACCTGCATATCTGAGATTACGAGCCAACGTTTCATTCATCCTCTTCAAAATCATCAAGTGGATTCTTAATAGGATCTGTAGTATCTACAATCCAGTCCGGATAACTTGACCTATCCATAGCAAAGGCTAGAGCTGTGCCTTCATCCATTCCTGACTTACGGCAAGCCATATAAACTTCATTAGCTGCTATTGCCCAAAAATCTAACTTTGTAAGTACAGGCTCTTTAGTAGTCCTGCGCCTACGTGCAACCTTCTTCTTTGGTTTGCGTTTAGTAGCCATATTAAAATTATGACTTACTAATTAAAATAAACAGATCATCAACACGCTGTTCAAGTCGCAAACTTCTTTCATCAATTCGAGAAATTTGATCCTTGATCGAAGTTCCAGAATTAGGGCGCAGCTCGTTAAGCCAGCCTTTAACTAGGAAACGTAATCCGAGCAGACCGCCTGATAGCACGGCGATAGCGCCAGCCCCAAATGAGGCCCAGTCCTGTAATGTCATTTCTTCGGAGTTGCATAGCCAAATACTCCGGCTAATACTGCCCATAGAACTGCACGATAATCAGCTGCAAAATTAGATGCTGCCCAAGCTGATAAGAATGCACCAGCTGTTAATACGTATGGATTCTTCATGTTCATATTTTTCCCCCTAGTAGTGGTATATCGAACGGTTTACTATCGTGATCTCCAGCCTTTGTAAAGCTGATATGTATATGTTTTGTATGTTTGTTATATCCTGAATACTTACGCCATTTAAAATTAAGAATCTTGCTAGCAATCATTCCGTTATGGATTACGTACGATATACGCTTATCGGTTTTCGCACAGATTCTGATTTGGTCAGCCAGATATACTGAGAGCCCTTCGGATGAATCCAAGCGAGAATCAATATCAATGGCTCGCACACATCCGGTGCCGTCTGGATTATGATCAGATTTTCTGGCACTGTGACGAGCATCGCCAAGCCACCCATCACTGGTAGTGCGCCGATCTGGATGCCAGGTAGTAACGGCATCTCTTAGGCTGTCCGCTGCTTTACTCAGCCAGGGACTTGGCATCGTGATCCTCATTAGTACATTCCCATTTAGCAGCTGCAGCATTTAGTATTGCTTCTACGTGGCATTTAGGCGGCATAAAAATATCTTCTAAAGGTAAATAGGTATATCCAATACCTGCGTAATTGCCTCTGATCTTGCCATTATATGAAGTGCGCTTACAAGTTTGACCTCTAAAGTTTCCATACCAAGTTTCAGCATCTAATCCTTCAATAGTTTCAGTTTCATCAATACCTGTAATAACTTCAGTAACTATTCCATCTGTAATAAATGCGTAATGTGCCATTATGCCCAACTTACATTTCCTGTGCCAGCAGTAATTGTTGCTCTCTTGTATCCACCGCTTGCAGCACTTTCAGTACCTGTTACACCTGCGCCAAATGTAATCGTTCTAATATCTGGATAACGAAGTATTACAACACCTGAACCACCATTTCCAGTAGATGCTGTAGAAACCCAAACACCACCAGAACCAGAACCAGTATTAGCATCTGCATTACTACTATTACCTGCCGCTGCACCTGCACTTGCCCCGCCTGACCCAGCAGAGCCAGCAGTAGGAAATCCTGCACCTCCACCGCCACCAGCACGAGTTACGGAACTTCCTGTAATTGAAGAAGCTAGTCCATTACCACCATTACCGCCAGTATTACTTGCACCATTATTTCCATCAGCACTTGCTCCACCTCCACCGCCGCCACCAGCTCCAGATGATGCGCCAGTTCCACCATTTTTACCTTGGAGATTTGTGCCAGTTCCACTACCTCCACTACCGCCACCGCCACCGCCACCAGAGCCGCCATTTAGACCTGTTCTGGCATAACCACCGCCACCACCACCACCAGTTGAAGTTATAGTAGAAAATGATGAATTATTACCAGCGTTGCCATCAGTACCTGCACCACTTTTACCTGCACCTCCACCACCAATTGTTACTGTATAAGAAGTTCCAGAAGTCAAACTTAAAGCAGATTCGGCAGATGAATTACCTCCAGATGTTCCAGCCGAGGTGCGATAGCCACCAGCACCACCAGCACCACTGCCATCAACGCCACCAGAAGCCCCACCTGCAATAACTAAATAATCAACTGTAAATTGAGTTATTCCTGGTGCTAACACGCTAGAAATTATATTTAACATTTATGCAATAGCTCCTACTACATACCAAGCATCTGTACCAGTTTTGATACAAGCTGCTGATTTATATTGTGCAAGTGTTGGAGATGCTGCAGTACCACCAGCTGATAATACTGTTGTGGTGCCAGAAGTTACCGCGCTAATTGTGCAAGTACCTGCACCAATATTTAACACTGTTATACAAGTACCTACTGGGAATGCTACTGATGCGTTAGTAGGAATTTTAAATGCAATAGCAGTTGCCTTATTCATTAATTGTAATACTTGATATTGATCTGCAGATACAGCTGTATAATCTGTTGTGTTAGCAGTGCCTACTGTAAAAGTCACTAAACCATTAAAAGTTGCACTGGTCAAAACATCTCCAGTGACAGTTGGTAGTCCGGTTGCCATTATATCTCCTTAATAAGATAGTACGTTTTGATCTAAGACACCATAATCTATGTTGCCTATTATAAACGAATCCAAGACAGCTTCAAGCGTTGTAAAGGTAGTTTTCCAACTATTCGGCGTAATATTAAAAGCTACTCCGAAAATCTGTAGGGTCTTTTCCAGGGTAGATCCACCTGGCTGTGTAGTAATTACTGTAATAGGATCAAAAAAATCTAGGTCTAGTGCAGCAATAATGCCTGTATTGTAGTCAGCCGTATATAGGTCTAGTTCAATAGCATCACATCGGACCGTGGTCTCAGCTCTAGAAGCACAATAGGCCCTTGCATAATCGAGTGCCACGGAGTCTGTCTGCATTATTAAATCACTCAGGGTAAAGGAATGTAAGAAATATTTATCAATAGAAGGCTGATTAATAGCAGTCTGAGTAGTACCACCTGATCTAGTGATATTTACAGAGTTAAAGATTAAATAGTCATTTAACACCCAGACAGCATTGGCGTAACGAATGCCAGCACCATTATCGGTAAATACTGTAGGTGTGCCACCAATAGAACTTGCAGTAACTTGGCGGTCTTGGAATACAAATGATCCGGAAGCATCAACATATATTGCCCCGTATTCGCTGTCGGCTACGGTCTGCAAAGCTGCTAAAGAAATTCTATTTGTACCAGAATCGTTTTGAACAGTAGTTAAACCGGCATCTATATCACGCATAGTGTTAGGCCAATTTATAGTGTTCAAAATCTGATTTACACGTGTGCCGCTCAAATCTCCAGCGCTAGCACCAGTAACAGTCGTAATCTGAGCATTTTGAGTCAGTCTGTACGCATCAACGGCGGTTATGGTTGTGTAAGCGACTTGTGTTGCATCCTTTGGTTGAGTAGTTACATAAGACGTAATGAATCCAGAAAAGATAAAATAAGTTACTCCTGAGTAGGTTGCAGTTATCTGTACCTTTTTCATTGGTGTTAGGTATGGCGCATAAGGTGAGTCTGGGTTCTGGGGATTGAAATTTCCGTTTAAATCTACTATGCGTAAACTAAGTGTGCCAGTCTGGAATTGATCTGCTAATACGTTACGACCTCTAGCAGTTTTAATAGAATCTATTTGATCTGATACATCAACAATTACAGCTGCAGAATCTGCCAATACGTTAGTGCCAAGTATGCCCTGTCCAATTATAAAAGCCTGTGCAAAACTTGGTCCAGTGCTAAAATTTATAAATGCATTAACTGTTGGTACGGCCACGGTTATTGTCCAGCTGCGTAAGTAGGAGAACCTTGTTTCTGCAATCTTTGTAATGCTTCTTGGACTGTGGACAATAATGCATCACCTGAAATTACATCGCCTGCAGTTGTAAGTTTTACAGAATTATCATTGTATGTAGTGCCGCCACCGCTAGCGCTGCCCATAGGAACAGAAGCAGCATTATAAGTGTTGTAATAAATTGATGAACCAGCATACATTTGCTTGTTATAATCGGCTTGAGTAACCAATCTTAATTTAGCCATGGCATCTGCAGTGCTTGCTAATTCCTCAGCTAATTTTTTAGCACTATTAGCAGCTTCTAACTCAGCATTATATTTCTTAGCCAAAGCCTCATTGTTGTCCAATATTGCTATCTGGGCCTTAATGCGTAGTTTAGTTTCTTCATCGGTAGCATTGTTAAGAGCAGCCATTAATCCTATGCGCTCTACATCAAACTTTTCTTTAAGTTTATCTATCTCACTCTTTTTGTTTAATAATGCCAATTCTGCAGCCCTAGCAGCGTTAGCCTTTTTAATTGCATCTAATTCTTTTTTACGTAATACGTATAAATCATTGGAGGTTTGTCCACCTTGATAGGTTCTGCTTGATCTACCAGTATTAGGTCTTTGAGACTTTCCATAGTTTGCTAATAGTCCTAATGCTGGGTTGGCTATGGTAAATAAAGTGTCAATGCTGACTTTATCTAATCCAGTTAGTTTATCAATTTTGCTTAATAATGCAGCCATTCCATAAGTAGCATCTGCAATAGATACAGCAAAGGCTTCCATGTCATCAGCTGCGCCTTGTATTGAATTGTCTTTAGATAATAAAGATAAAGAATCAAGTAAACTTTTGCCTATTGTTTCAGAAGCTCTAGCTGCTGCTCCTTCTAATAAATCCATCTTGCCGGCATAAGTATCTAATCTTGCTAAAGCCTGTCCTGAATATGCAGTTCCTATTTCTTTTAATGCAACTGCCATATTGCCAGCAGTCAAAGCTGTCTTAGATAGATTAACTCCTAATGCTCTAAGTGCTTTAGTTTGTCCTCTATATCCAGCCGCTAATGCATCGCTGACTGATTCCAAACTCATTCCAGTGGCCGCGCTTGTATCTAAAGCAACTTGTAATGCTTTTTGGCTTTCTGTAACTAATCCTGTGGTAGTTAATAATGTTTGAAATGCAGGTCGTAAATGGTCATCTAATACGCCTGTGCTTTTTTCTAGTTTGGCTATGTAATCTTCAACGTTAGTTGTAGCAAATCCATAACCTAAGTTTCTTAATTGTGTAGCTAAAGATTTGGCAGCAGCCTCATCCGCCATAAATGCTTTAACAGCATTCTTACTAAATGCTAATAACTTTTGAGCGCCAAATACTCCAAGGAAAGTTTTACCTAATGTTTTAACCGTTTTGTCAAATGCACTGATTTCCTTCTGGCCTTTTTTAAGTCCTTTATTATCAAAGGTGCTGACTGCACTGACAATTAAATTGGCCATTATGCTGCCTTATTTATTTGAGTTTTATTATTAAAATCAGTAGCCACTGTATTGATAGCTTTAACAACAGTTGGAATAACCTTGTTTTTAGTTTCATCCCAAGCACGGAAAATGACACGGCCTCTTTGCTTGCCATAACCTTTCATGCTGGTTAGCATTTCAGCTGCAGCATTAAATTGCACGGGTGCATTAGGATTTAATGATCCCTCACCCTTTGGCATGTTTACACGGCCAGCAGTTTCAAAGATTGCGCCAGGTGCTGAATTGTTATAAACATAAAATGCAGCTTTATATCCTGATCTATTACGTTTATTTTGGCCTGCTGAATATGCAACCTTTGACCTTGCTAATGCATAATCATAAGCTGGGAATGCTCTATAAATACCTTTAATGGTTTCAGCAGATGCAGTACCTTTACCCCACCCACTTAACACATCATTTTGAGCAGGTAAATACCCACGTGCCTTATCTCGTACAGTAAGCATTACTGCTTTAATGTCTTTGCTCATTTGTTTATTAAGAGCTGGCTCTACATCTTTCATAGCCTTTTGGAGTTGTTTAACGCCTGTGACGTCTACTGGCATTTCTAATCTCCTTAGCTCTATCTTGTAGGACTTGAATTATTGCTTGAAATAAATCCGAGTCCATATTTAAAAACTCACTAGGAGGGATTCCAGTTTCCACACTAAGACTTGCAATAGTGTAAGTTATAGAATCCCTCTGCGTTATTTTTTTTCTTCGTCTAATACCTCAACAGTTTCAAGAGTATCAATGAACTCTGATCCCCATATAGGTATTTGCGCACCGGCTTTGCGTAAACATTCATAAGCAAGCCAGAAGATTTCCGTCTGACGCTCGTGTTCCCTCAAAACCTTAGATATGCCTGAGCCATACTTGGCTTCGAAGTTAAACTCAATTCCTGGTGTAATTCTATGCTCAGAGACTTCACCATTAGCCCTAGTAATTTTTAACTTTGCCATTATTACTCCTTAGTTAAAATGCCACCGTTGGGGACACTGTTAGTGCGGAGTTTATAGTAAAGGACAGACTTGACGAGGCTATTTCTGCCACGCCGCCAGTACCAATTGGAGTTAGGTTATTAACCAAGATGTTGAATTGGTATGAAGGGTTAGCAGCTGATACGGCAGTACCTTTAACAGTAATTACTGATACTGCAAGACTTTGTCCAAAGGCTGCATTAAGTGTCTGCATTACCTGAGAAGCTGCCCAGTCATTGAGACAGTCGATGGAAAATGTGCCGCTTTGCAACCCAGAAACATAACGATGAGACGAATCTCCTTGTGTTGTGACCTCAAGTTCATCCACGATTTGATTAATTACAGCATTTGTTACAAGGCTGCTAATGTCGATTGAAGGTACTGTAGGCGCAGCGGCAGTAGCCAATTTAACGCCTACATTGTTATTTAAATATACGGCCATTGTTATTCCTCTTCTTTCTTAGTTTGTGCGATTGGTTTTGGTGCTTCTTTAATTTGGCCTATCTTTATTAGAAAGGCTAAGTCTTCTGCTTGTGTGCTCATGTTAGCTCCAGTTTGTGAGAATTGACACGGTGATTTCTGACGTTAATAAATCTCCACTTGCCACACTAGCAATAGCTGGAGCGGAGACACTTGATATGTTTAGCACCAAAGATGATGCGTTTAGTTTATTTACCACAGCCACTATAAAGTCTTCTATGCCGGCAAGATTACCTTGGTTATCTAGGGCTGGTACACAAATCATTATCTTAAAATTAGCAAGTGGTGCAATACTTGTTTGATCATTATTAGATGGCACTATGTAAGGATCGCCAACAGTTACAACAACACTATTTGGAATTAAAGTTGCTGGCGGAAAACTAAAAGTATTCCAAATTCCAGTATTACTGAGATCGTTTGCAAGTGTTGATCTAAGTGTAGTAATTGCAGTTGTCATTAGCCGACCATGGTGTTAGGACTAGAGTAAGGTGCTATGAGACCTCTGACTCTATTTATAAGCTGGTAGCCCATGGCATAACGGTTAGGGCTCATGCCATCCATACCGTTGCCCCCGTTCTGAGACACTTGGCGTGCTTGGAAAATATCTACGGCAATTATCATGGCAGCTTGGTTTACAGCTGGTGTGGCAGAATAATTTAATGTTTTATAACCAGGTCCAGTAGCAACACCGTATGGCAAGATGCGATGAAATGGATCGTCTGCATTTACTTTAGCAAACTGAATAACTGAGTAACCTGTTGGATAGTTACTAAATGCGTATGTGCTCCAAAATGCTGTACCTATTGATGCAGGTGTTGTACTGCCAGGATATGAACCTGTAAGAGTGTATGTGCCATTGTAAGGAGATCCAGCAGCTGTAATTGTTATGCTTTGTCCAACAACAAATATGCCAGGATTAGCAAGTAAAACGCTTGCAACGTTATTACTAATGCTTGCACCGACTACTGGTGCGTTATTAAACCAAAGATATGAATTAAGAAGATCCTCAGATGTTTGACAAATAGATTCTAAATCGGCATCGGAGTAGAGCGAGCCAATACCCATATTTGTCCTGAGCTGACTCACGGTCACATAACTAGCGGCCACTGCTACTCCTTTGCTAATAGCTCCTTGGGGCTAGGGCTACTAAACCCCAAGGATTCTTAATGTATTGCTTTTATTACGCTGTCATGTTGTAGCGTTGTAGGCCACCAGACACAAGTGTCTTAGTTGCCAAGTATCCGTACAGCATCAGTTCGATCTCACCTGATGTTGGGATGTTAGTTGAAAGTCTTAGTACTGGGCTCTCATAGATTGCAATTGCTGATGGCACAATAATAAATGCTGAATCATCAATAGTTGTAGATACCATGTTGGCATCAACATAGAGATCTAATCCAAGTACATTTCCACGTAATGAAGTTGGTGATGAAGTACCACCAGCATTCATTGGATTTTGTGAGGTGAAGATTGGACGATCTGTTGAATCTTTAGCACCGATCAATAGTGACCACTGTGAAGTACCAGCAATGTATGCAGTTGCTAGGTCACCTGTTGCTGCGTATGCAGCTGGACCAGCTTGTGCGATGAATGCTTGGATACCTAGGTAGGTAGTAGCTTGTGATGTTGCAAGTGTGCCGCCAGATACGATCTCAGCAATTACTGCTGCATCTGTTGCTTTGTTATAAGCACGTGTCATGTTGTCAAGCATCGCTTGGAAGAAAGCAGGATTATCGCTAGACCTCTCTAAAAGCTCCACGCTGTATCTCTGGAGTCCAGCATACTTCTTAACAGTTGCATCTACGTATGAAGATACGATGCCTGTCTCAGATGGTGCGCCGCCTTCAGCTGTTAATGCAACAGTTCCTGAAGTTGTAATCTTTGGATGTGAGATAGTCATTCCAGAAGAAGGAATTACCTTTGCTCCACCACATGCTTCAATTGTTGGACGTGTTCCGATAAGAGTATCGATAACAGTTGTAGCATAAGAAACAGGGCTGAATGCTGGGTTGGTTGTAAATGAATCATCAGCAGCAGTAATCTTCTGTGCCTTTGCATCTTCTCCACGTACCCATAGACCAGCTTCGTGATCTCCTAATTGTGCCTTTACTGCATATTGCAGATACTTGGCTTGTGAATTGATTGGCGAACGTGGCTCAGCATAGATAGCAGCACTAATCGTTGGACGTGCGGCTTCTACTGGAGCAACCTCTGCCGGTGTAACAGTTGGCTCTGGAGTTGTATCCAAGATAGCCTCACTTTCCGTAGTAGTTGGTGTTGCATCTGCTTCGCTTTCGCTCGCAGCAACTTTAGTTACATTTGCCTCAGCAAATGCTGGTGTTTCTACAAGACTTACTTCTTTTAAGTTTGCCTTAGTTACATATAAGTAATCTTTCATTTGTTTTGATCCAGTTACTTCAACGCCTACAGATAGGCCATCAATTAACTGTTCGCCTGCAAGGATTAAAGCATCTTGACCTTGCATAGATGCACTGATCTTAAATGATGCGTAGATACCATCTTCTGCCTTATTAAACTTCTGCATACGGCCAATAGGCTTATCGTTCTTATGTTGCATAAGCATTTTGATTTTTCCAGGATCGCCAATATCAATAGAATCTTTAGCAAATACAACTGGTCCGGCTGATGTAAATCCCACACGCTCGTATGGCACTATCTTGCCAGCAATAACTCTACGCTCAGTATCAGAGCTTTCAATTGAACTACTAAACTCAAGAAACATTATAGCTCTCATTTCCGTTAGGTGACATGTCTTCCATTTCCTTTGCTTGCTCTACATCTATTAGACCTAGAGATAACATCTTCTCTATTGCTTCCAGGCGCTTCATTGTGTCGGCACGTAGGAATGATTCTTCTATGTTAAATCTAACTGTATTTCCTCTAGCTGTAATATCATCCATAGATAAACGATCTTCAATAGCACAGATAAATGGTTGTAGGGAATAAGCAACAAACTCTTTACGGCCATCGATAATGTTTTGATAAGTCATGCTGTTATTCATATCAGCAGAGATGTAATAAGCCGGTACATTCATCGCTCTAGCTACCTGAGTTGCTAAATACTGGGATGCTTCATTATACATCATATCTTTAGGGCTAAATCCAACAGATTCATAAGATAATGTGCTAGTTAAATATGCAGTAGATCTTGATGCTCTACTTGCTTTCCATGTTGCTAATAATCCTTGTACATGATCCTCTGGTAGATCTGCGCCAGTATTTTTTAAGTATCCAGTAGCCATTGGAGTTTGTGCTGCAACTGCTGCTGCTCTTTCAATATCTAAAGCTGATTGGATTGTGCGACCTGCTGTTTGTAATACACCTTGAATTAAACCTTGGAATGTAATTAAAGATCCTGGACCACTCATAGGTACTTCTGAGCCATCAATTGTGTAGTACATAACTTCTGTACCTTTAGGATTTAATTGTGCATTAACTCTTGTGTTAGCAACCCATTCAAATCTAGCCGGACGTAAATCTGAGGCGTAGCATTCAGTGACACGCCAATAAGCGACACCGTAGAAAACTAATGAATCCACGGTGGCACTTATCGTGACGGATCTTGGCTGACGGATGTCTGGCTGCTCTAACCATACAGGAGATCCCAGTTCTTCTCCAGTAGTTTTGTTATAAAGTTCTAAAGGTAAATAACTAATTACTCCAGCAATTAAGTTACGGCACCTTGCAACTGCTGGTACTTGCATAGCTAAGGAACGATCCATCGGACCGTAATTAAATCCGTTACCAATACCACCTAGTGCATAACCATCATTCATCACAGCTGGGGCATATTGCGCCGTTACGGTTTGCTTATTATTAGTTAGACCCAATGCTGACAATATACCCATATAGGTACTTTATACCATAAAACGGACTATTGGTGCAAATTAGGCAAATATCTGTGCGGTGCGTTGCGGACGACTTAATTGGCTTGCAATCATAGCAAGGCTGATAGCGGCTGTGACATCGCCTGCTGATTTCCTCCTAATGATTCTCCAAGATGAGTCATTTGTTTTAGCAGCACAATTATTAAGATGTTGTACAAGCTCTTCTTGACCAGAATGAACTAATCTTCCGTTAGCCAAAGCATCTGATAAATCACCACAAGCTTGATAGAAGGCTTGACCAGATACGTCTTGAACTAGCCATCCGCTTTGTTCTAATTTTGTTGCAATAGACTGCGTGGCGTACTTGTCATAGCAGATAACAGTTGGATGATATTTACGAGCCCATTCATTTATATCACTTGCCATTCTTACTTCATCAATAGCAATCTCACTAGACCACAGCTGTGCAAGTCCTACTGCAATTTTTCCGTCTTTCATCTGGCCCATAACTAATGCGCCGGATCTTCTGGTAGGTGCAATATCAAATGCCATAATAGTTGCAGGGCCAACAGGTATCTCTAATGTGTTATCACTACATGCTTCAATAGATCCGTAAATCCAAGGACTAACCGTAGAATCAACCCACATACAAAGCATTTCTGTTTTTGTGGCTTCTATGCTGTTAGTGCTTACGCTCTCTTCAAGTGTCTGCTCAGTTATTAAATGGCCTAGTGCAGGATTTGCCATAGCCCAGGCTTTACGATCATTTATCTTAGAATGCTGTGGTGCGCTGTATTCATAAAACCCTAGATTGTCAGGTGGATATGATAGGCAACGTTCTCTTAGATCATTAAGCACTGTGCTAAAGCCATCACCGGCATTACTTGTCATTAGAGTCATAGCGTTAGGTCTTGCACGTGTAACCGGTAATGCAGCTGTAAAGGATTCTTGTGTCCATTCACGTAATTCATCTATGTACAAGAAATCGGCAGTCTTACCTCGCGGTGCATCTCTGGTCGCTGCAGCAATCTCATACCTTGCGCCGTTAAGTAGTGTTATTGATTCTTGACCATTAGCCAGGCGGATTTGTCTTACCTGGTCTTTTAAGAACTGATTGTCTTCTATTGTGTAGGCAACCTGCCTAAATGTATCTAATGCCATATTTCGATTAGAAGACATACCCAATACATTCTTAGAACCCCATAGAAACAGATGGCTAAGGATTAACATGCGTGCTAAGTGCGTTTTGCCATTCTGACGAGCTACAAGAACTAAGGCTGTCTTTTTACGCCAATTCTGCTCGGCATCTACAGCTAGTAGGTCATTTAGCACCCAGCGTTGCCATGGAATAAGCGGTAAACCAATCTTCTCAGCTAGATCTGCAACTTCTTGTGATTTAGATGGCCCTTTTAATAATGGCGTATGGATTCTAGGCTGGGTACTGCCAATTAGCCCGACCCCTCGTTTGATCGGGATTACTTCTGCATCATTCTGCATTGACTTGGATCGATTCTGGTTTAACAAAGGGCGAATCGGGAACGATCCGGACCGTCTCAGGGAGAGAAGAGTCTGG
>Ga0209299_1001017_pt1 | contig 15756 bp, 5 predicted proteins | sample S_140806_MF_Meta_FD_187326 | JGI IMG/M metagenome (GOLD analysis project Ga0209299, IMG submission 187326) | Freshwater microbial communities from Lake Simoncouche, Canada to study carbon cycling - S_140806_MF_MetaG (SPAdes) (version 2) | ecosystem: Environmental > Aquatic > Freshwater > Lake ...
ATGCTCGACATGGAAACTTATACCGAACTGTGGGTCTGCATCGGCATTCTCGCTGTGCTTCCCGCCATTTTTGAGGAATTGGTTTTCCGCGGCTTGATGATCAACATGGCCAGCAACACCTTCCGTCTCAAACGCACCGCCGTCCTCTTCCAAGCCTTCGTTTTTGCCATCATACACTTTTCGCCCTTCGAATTTGCTGGGATTTTTGCGATGGGATTGATCTTTGGCCTGATTTACGTCTCCACCGGAAGTTTATGGTACTCCACCATCGCCCATTTTATCTTCAATGCAAGCACCGTAATGGTTCAATTCATCACCCTCAAACACTTCAACGCGACCGGAATTTATTTTAACGTGGAATCTTGGTTGGCCCAGCCTGCTGTATATTTGATTTCAATACCCATTGCAACCGCCGGCCTTTTCCTCACCCTCAAAAAATAAACCATGAACAACTTCACCCTGCGCGCCATCTCCGGATTTTTCTATGCGATTGCCGTGATCGGCTGTATCCTGCTTTCGCCCGCTACCTTGGCGATACTTATGTTCGTGATTGCCTTTTTCTGCGCCTTTGAATGGGCTAGAATTCACGATGCAAGCAAACCCTCAGCCATGGGTTTTGGACTTTATACTTGGGCGTTTTTATCGCCCTTCGTCACCAACCTCACACCATTGCAAGCCGGTGGTATCGCCGCCATCATCACCCTGATTTGGATCACCCATAGGCTCTTCACCCAAGGCATCGCGGCCCTCAACCAAGCCAAAAATTTGGGACTCGGCATCCTATATATAGCCCTGCCCATCTATCTGTTTTTATTGCTCGCCCAAAGCCAATATTTGGTTTCCGGACAGCCCCATACCCCCCACGCTTTCAACTACCTCACTTGGCCAACAGGCGGCTTCATGAGTCCCAAACCCGGACCCGATTTCCCCGCCATTTGGAACGCCCCCAACTACCTTCGAGGTCCAGTGTTAATGGTCTTCATCCTCATATGGAGTTCCGATACCTTTGCCTATCTCACCGGACGAGCCTTTGGAAAAAACCCCTTACACGCCCAACTATCGCCCAAGAAAACTTGGGAAGGATTCATCTGTGGAACCCTGCTTACCGCCGCGGTTGGAGCCTACATTTTTTGGTCGTTCTTCAACATCCACAACATTTGGCAAGGCGCCATCCTCGGGGCACTCATGAGCGTTTTTGGCACCGCTGGCGACCTGTTTGAAAGCGCCCTGAAACGCGAAAAAGGCATCAAAGACAGTGGCAAATTTCTGCCCGGTCATGGCGGTGCTTTGGATCGTTTCGATGCCTTTCTCTTTGGTTGCGTATTGGTGTGGGCGCTCGCCCAAATTTGGCCCATGACCCAGCCCGCCGTTACCGGCACAACCATCCCTTTTTAATACCCCCAATTGTCATTTTTATACCTCACCCATTTTGGGTAAATTTGCGTTCTATTATGAGCGCTCCTGATACTTCTTTCTTGACAAATGCCGATCCTGTAGCCATCGACAACCTTTACCAACAATACCAAGCCAACGCCGATAGCGTAGATTTTGGCTGGCGTAAGTTCTTCGAAGGATTTGATTTGGGTGCACAGAAATTTGAATCCGGCGATGCCATCAGCGAAGATGCACTCAAGGAAATCCATGTCATGAACCTCATTCAAGGGTACAGACAGCGCGGACACCTCTTCTCAAAAACCAACCCCCTGCGTCAACGTAGGCAGTATACTCCCACCCTCGACATCCAAAATTTCGGCCTAGAAACCGCCGATTTGGAAAAGACCTTCAATGCCGGTCACGAAGTGGGTACAGGACCAGCCAAACTCAAAGACATCATCGCCCTGCTCGAACAAACCTATTGCCAGAGCATCGGCTGCGAATTTAGCTACATCCGCGACCCAAAACGCCGACAGTGGTTGCAAAGTCGTTTCGAGCAAACCAAAAATATCCCCAACCTAAGTACCGACGAAAAACGTCACTTCCTCAAGAAATTGAATCAAGCCACCGTGTTTGAGAACTTCTTGCACACCAAGTACATTGGTCAGAAGCGCTTTTCGTTGGAGGGCTTAGAATGCTTGATACCCGCCTTGGATGCCGTGGTTCAATACGGAGCAGGCCTCGGCGTAGACGAATTTGTGATGGGAATGGCACACCGCGGTCGCTTGAACGTACTCGCCAACATTTTCAACAAAACTTACAGCCAAATTTTCGGCGAATTCGAAGGCAAAGTCTTCCAAAATGAAACCGAAGAAGGATTCGAAGATTTCGAGGGCGATGTAAAATATCACCTCGGTTATAGCACCGATATCGATACCGCCAGTGGCAAAAAAGTACACATGCGCTTGGCCGATAACCCCTCTCACCTCGAAGCGGTAAACCCCGTGGTGAAAGGCCTCGTTCGCGCCAAATTGGATTCAAAATACCAAGGCGATGTCACCAAAATCTGTCCAATCTTGATCCATGGCGATGCAGCGATTGCAGGTCAAGGCATCATGTACGAAGTGGTTCAGATGAGCGGTTTGGAAGCCTACTATGTGGGCGGAACCATTCATGTGGTCACCAACAACCAAATTGGTTTCACCACCAATTACCTCGACGCTAGAACCTCTACCTATTGTACCGACGTGGCCAAAGTAACCCTTTGCCCTGTATTGCACGTGAATGCTGATGATGTAGAAGCCGTGGTGCATGCCGTGAAATTGGCCATGGCCTATCGCCTCGAGTTCAACCAAGACATTTTCATCGATTTGTTGGGTTATCGCAAATACGGACACAACGAGGGTGATGAGCCCCGTTTTACCCAGCCAGCGATGTACAAGTTGATCGATAAACACATCAATCCTAGAGAGATTTACAAGCAAAAACTCATGGATCGTGGCGATATCGATGCGGCTTTGGCCCAAGAGATGGAAGCCGATTTCCGTGCCCAACTGCAAGCCAAATTTGAAGAAGCCAAAGGCGATTTCAAACCCAAAACGTCGGATGTAAAAAATACCTGGGAAGGGTTCCACCACGCAAAATCTAAGGATTTCCAAAACCCAGTAAAAACTGGTGTTGATGTAAAAACCATACAAACATTGGGCAAAAAATTGGCCTTCATCCCCGAAGACAACTTGCCCATCAAAAAAGTACAAAACCTGTTTGCCGAGCGCGCCAAAATGGTAGATAACGGCACCTTCGATTGGGCCATGGGCGAATTGTTGGCCTATGCCACCCTTTTGGCCGAAGGTCACCCCGTGAGAATGGTGGGTCAGGATGTGGAGCGGGGCACTTTCTCGCACCGACATGCGGTTATCAAAAAGGAAGACAGCGAGCAAGAGTATGCACCGCTGAACAACCTCACCGAGAGTCAAGCCAAACTGAGTATTTTCAACTCTTTGTTGAGCGAATACGCGGCTTTGGGTTACGAATACGGATACAGCACTAGCACCCCCAACGGTTTAACCATTTGGGAGGCACAGTTCGGCGATTTCTCGAACGGTGCGCAGATTATCATCGACCAATTCATCGCCAGCGCCGAAGCCAAATGGGGCAAGTTTAGCGGCTTGGTGATGTTGTTGCCGCACGGACAAGAGGGCCAAGGTCCTGAGCACTCCAGTGCACGTTTGGAGCGATATTTACAGTTGTGTGCAGGTTCTAACATGCAAGTGTTGAACTGCTCAACCCCAGCCAGTTTGTTCCACGCGATGCGTCGCCAATTGAAGCGTGACTTCCAAGTTCCGATGGTGATCATGAGTCCGAAAAGCTTGTTGCGTCACCCCAAGTGCGTAAGCACGATGACAGACCTCAGCGAGGGCATGTTCCAAGAGGTGATCAACGATACCCAAGTGGGCAAGAAGGTCCGCCGTGTGGTTTTCTGCACCGGTAAAATCTACTACGATATACTGGCGGGCAAGGAAGCCGGCAACCACAGCGATGTGGCCGTTGTGCGAATCGAACAGTTGTATCCATTGCCAGAGTGGAAATTGGCTGAGATTTTCGAGCAGTACAAAGGCGCCGAATTCTGCTGGGCACAAGAAGAACCCAAAAACCAGGGTACTTGGTTGCATTTGGCTCGCTACGATTTCCCTTCTGCCTTGCGTTACATCGGTAGAAAGAGCAGCGCATCACCCGCTACAGGTTACAAGAAAATCTACGACAAAGAACAAGCCGAAATTGTTGCGGCCTGTTTTGCGTAATTGATTTAGTTTTGTTGGTTTAATGAATTTCTGTATTCATTAATTCCATTCGCTACTTCTTAATGCAACTCTTGTTGGTTGATCATTGTTTGTCAACGACAAAAGCTTTTGTAAATCTGTGCTGATTGCATACGCCTTGGATAAAGTAAAGTCCCGGTCTAACCGTTGGCATTTCAAGGTCAATACTTGCACCCTTTGCTGTGAATCGAGTAACTTCTTGTCCATTTGCCGACAACAATACCAACGAATGCATTGCGCTAATAGACTCAAGGTGTAATTTCCCATCTATTGTTGGGTTAGGATATACATTGACTTGAGGTGCAAGCGCAATTTCTTTTTTACTTGCTTTGATGTCTGGATCAAAATAGAAACCCATGTAATCATTCCCTCCATAATTGGTGTACAAATCATCGCCGACAATCATTCCGCCCCCTTTACCACCAAATCCCGTGAAAGTGCCCCAACGCTGTTGTCGCTTAAAATAATTACGTCTTTCGGCTAGAGAAGGCTCAGCATCCATCACATCAGAGAATGTATCCTTAAGGAAATTATAATAACAACTTTGAAAAATCTGACCAGATACAAAAGATTTTTTGGGCCAAGCAAAATCCTGCCCTGCCCACAACTTAATTTCTACATCATCGCCTAACCATGCAGTAGGGAACATAGAAATACTCTGTTCCTCCCCAATTCCATAACTCTTATCAAAAAAATACTTTAGGAGTTTGCCATTGCTATCAAGAACACCAAAAAGAGCACGATTGGCTCGATTGGGAGAGGACATCAAAACCTTACCCTGATATTTGAACGCCCTCCCAATGTTGTCACAGAAATAAATTCGACCCGCTTTATCAATACCAAACTTATATAAACCTGAATTACTTCCATGCGCAGAGTCCAATCTAAAAATCCACTTAACATTTCCATTTTGCTTCAACCCCAGGATCACATGATCTCGATAATTACCGCTTTTTGCACTCGGGAATAACGTCGTATCAACAAAGGGTTGGCCTTTCGCCGTATCCGAACTGTAAAGCATCGAGAACAAATACATATTCCCCTTGATGTCTTCTGTCCAATCAACCAAGGAGCTAAATCGGTTATAGGTTTTGCCAATCGTTCCATCAACAGCGATCTGAAGAATTAAATCTCTGTTGTAGATTGGGTCATAGGATTTCCCATTTATTGTTACAATGTCTGGCGACTTAAAATCAGCATATACCACCAAGTCATTTTTGTACCCAGGTCGGATATTTGGAATGGCTCCATAGAAATGGATTTTATAACGTAAGGATCCATCGGCATTGAATCGAAGTACATAGCTTTCGTCTACATTTCTATTTTGAACCCCAAGAACCACCTTTCCCAAGTCAAGGGTGTCATCGGTAGATACAGCGATGGCAAAGCCACCATCCCGAAGCGCAAACAAATCAGACAACACCACCTTTCTTCCACCACTTCGTGCTTTAGCGAACAAGTTGAACTGGGACTTGCCATATTTATCTACTTTTCTGATTACGAATGAATTCTTTCCGTTGGCTCGGTAAATGTTTCCGTCTAATATCAATGTATCTGTGTAATGAAAAGCCATAAACACATTTCCCACTGAGTCTGTTGTGGGCAATAACTTATTGTGTGATTCAGTAAATTTCAGCGCCGTCCCTGATGAATAGTACCCCGTATTCCAAGATGGTTTCTGAGCAGCCCCTGTGATAAAGTTGCCTAATCCCCACAACAAAACCACAACTACTTTATATTTCAAATTATTGATCATCAATACAATATTAAAAAAAAAATGAGAACGCCAACCTATCAAAGAATATTTATTTTAAACGGTGGCAGTTATTCATAGTCAATCTACTTATTAAATTCCCACCAATTCAAACCATATTCGTTAATTTGCGCAAAATGAGGCAAGTGAATACTTTGAACATAATCAGAGTCAATATCTTATTGATTTTGATATTTTGCAGTTTAAAGCTGTTCGCCCAAGCCCCGTTTGTCAATACCAATCCTTTTCCCCAGCATTTTTTTATTGAAAACAAAGGGCAATTCGGAACCATCCAACCCGATGGTCAAGCGCCATTGGTTAAGCCGTTGTTCATGTACCAGGACAACCATGCCCTAGTAGCAATTTTAGGGAATGGATTTGCCATCAGCAATGGACATAATCGGTTTTTTCAAAAATTCGAATCCGCCAATTCCGATGCTACAATCCACAGCGAGGGCCAATCCACATTCTATTTCAGCTATGGCGATCAAAACAAAAAATCCTATGGCTATTCAAAAATTATATTCGAAAACTTCTATCCGCACATTGATCTGATATACGAAATCCAACCCAATTCAGAGGGTTTCAAATATTCTTTCCTTGTGCATCCAGGTGGTAATATTCAATCCATTCGATGGCAAATTTCGCCAGAATCACAAACAGAAATCAATGCCAATGCCTCCATCCTATCCAAATTGCCCTCCATGCTGGTTTCACAAACCCAATGGAGCATTTTTCAGCAAGATTCACTGCCAATACCGTTTTCGATACTAAAAAATCAAAGCGATTACTCACTTCAAGTAACTCATTTTAATCCAAAACAAACACTCATTATCGACCCCTGGGTTTATGTGATTAACAACATGGACACGGCAAGCTGGCCCTCTTGGAATGCCGCAAACAAATCATTGATCGAGGCCAGAAATTGTGGACTCAATTTACAGTACGACAGCCACGGCAACGTGTACGTGTATGGCGGTGCGGGACAATGGGGTTGGTATCTGGCTGGCAACTCCACAAAAATTGCTAAATACAGCGCCGCAAATGGTTTACTGAAATGGATTTTTCAAGGCACGATAGACACGATCAAATGGCACCTCAACGGCTCTACAACAGGCAATTACACCAATTTCATGGTTGAACCTGTAAAACACAGTCTCATATTGGGACAAGATGCACCTGATTATGATTTCACCACAGGCAAACTCAATAAACCACGCATCGTAAGATTGGATTCAAATGGCTTTTATGACGGATTCGTTAAGATCTATCCCCACAAGACAAACACCTTCAATCAAATGCACTGTGATTGCATCGAAAATAAATACAAAGCCTTGGGCACAAATGGTGTGATGGTCCAACTCAACGACACGGGTATTATTTCTTCGAAAATGTTGTATACCTACACAGGTCAATACAAAGACATTCGCGCCGCAGCCCAAGACCCATCGGGAAATCTATTTAACTTAGTAAAATTCGATGCCACCGCGTCTTTGGGTTCAATCAATGACACCCTATTTCGGGTAAACAAAAACTTACAAAGCAATCTTTGGACACAATCCCCTCCGATACATTTTCTGGGCAGTAGTGGAAGAACTTGGCGCTTTTCACCATACAGAAACCTAAAAATTTTCAATTCAAATGCCGTAGCCGCCAACAATTATTTCGCCTTCACTTTTGATGGAAAAACGCTTACCGCTTACAATAAAAAAACCGGTAAAATACTCGATACCTTTACCAACAATCTCGATACGCAAAATATGCAATTTGGTGTGGCCACCGACTATGCCAATCACATCTTTGTTGGCAATTATCGACCCAAATTGGCTGTATTTACTTTCCTCGGCGATACGTTTAAAAAAGAAGCAGATATCATCATCGACTCCTCTAGAATCAAAGAAATCGGTCGCATACAGGATGTAAAATACAACATCCAAAACAACATGATTTATGCCACTGGAGAAAAATTGGTTGCAGCCATTGCCAACCCTTACACCAGCATCGATTCCACCCTTTTATTCAACTCCAACGGCCCAACAACCTGCGATGATTATCTCTTTGTAACCCTGCCCCGGCGCGATTCTGCCTCCAAATATTCTTTCGTTTGGACCGATAACAAAACCCAAAAAATCGTTAAGCAAGTCGATTCGCTAAACCACTTTTCAGATACCCTGTTTAATCCCACCCCAGGACAGCAATACACCGTGAAAATCCAGCGTAATTTTCATTGCAACGGCGCATTTACCCATTACCAACTCCGCTCCAATCCAAAACAGTTCAATAACAAATCATTGCAATTCTGTGCCGCCGATACTTGGACCCACAACGGATTCTCGCATCACCGCGATACCACCTTCACCGACTCACTCAAAAACCAATTCGGTTGTGATTCGCTCATTCAATACAAACTTACTTTCAAGCCCCGCTCGTTCACTTTTTTAAATCCGAAAATCTGTCGGGGCGATAGTTTCTCCATTGGCGCCCACATCTACAAATACTCCGGCTCTTACGCCGATACCTTCACCAATTTCCGTGGCTGCGATTCCATTGTTAATACGAGCTTGACCGTCCTCACCGACACCTCCCTTTCTATCAAGTCGGCCATTTGTTTGGGCGATACCATTCGATTCAACAACTTGCCATTTTTTGCCACAGGCAGCTACCAAATCAAAACCATTCGCAGCAACGGCTGTGATTCTGTAATCAACCTTCAGTTGACCGTCAATCCACCCAAATTTGTACCGCAGCAACTCAGCCTCTGCAACACCGATTCCTTTGTCTACCGAAACAAAAAATACCCCTTGCCACTATCGCTCCGCGATACGCTAACCGCCTTCACCGGCTGCGATTCGGTTTTTGAGTTATCGGTCATCAGCCACAACATAAAATCCGATTTTTCGATTGACTCGTCCCTGTTCCCAACGCTCAAATTCATCGGCAAAACCACCAACGCCAAACAATGGATCTGGGATTTCGGAGACCTCAACAGCAGCAACATAAAAAGTCCCAATCACAGCTATGCCAAATCCTTTCAGTGGATCAAATACAAGGTTTGCTTGGTGGTGCGGGATTCCTTTGGATGTGATGATACGCTTTGCTTCAACTTGCCCATCAAACCCGAGGCCGAAATCCAAATCCCAGAGGGCATTTCTCCCAACGGCGATGGCATAAACGACACCTTAATGATACCCGGACTCTGGGCCTTCCCAAAAGCAACATGGGTGATTTTTAATCGCTGGGGTCAGATGGTGTTTCAGTCCAACGCCCAGCAAAACATCGCGTGGGATGGCAAAAATCACGCATCAAATCAAAGCAACACATCGGCGGAGCTACTCCCTGAGGGTATCTATTTCATCGTCTTCAACTACAACGATGGACATCGCCCCAACCTATCAAAGAATATTTATTTGAAGCGGTAACGTACAGAAAGTTAATTCTGGGTAAGTCTACTTTTTGAGATATAGGTTTTGAACAACAGCAGGTCTCTTGCCATCATGAAAATCAAAAATGATATAATAGACTCCTTCCGGCAACAGCGCATTCTTATTCGTTATGGCTGTCGCATCCCTAGCAAATCCATCCCATTTATAATTTTCGGTGGTACTAGATTTAAATAGCACCTGTCCCCAAATGTTAAAAATTGTCCACTCTGCATTCGGATACTCCCAGAGGCCAGAAATTTCAAGCACATCATTAACCCCATCGCCGTTGGGAGAAATGCCCTCCGGGATAGCGAACAAATCTCCGGGTTTAATGGGTAGGTTTAAACACAATGTATCGCTGCAACCCGTTGAATCGATGACAATTAAACATACTTTATAAACGATCCAATTGTGCGATTTAGGGAAATTATTTAACGGATTTTCTATAACTGATGATTTTAAATCTCCGAAATTCCACTTCCAGAAATTGGCATTCGTAGAGGTGCTAAAAAATTGTACCGCGGGTGAATTTGAAGTATCAATGGCAATACCCGCTTTTACAAATTTGCTACCAATATCAATCTTCAATATTGAATCACAACCATTTTGAGCCAATATAGTGTCCGATATCTTCAAGGGCAACGGGTAAAATTTACCTCGATATTCAAAAGAATCAATATTGCAAAATACAATTCGCTTATTAGATGTAGAAGTCGGCAAAACAGTTAAGTTCAATTTGATGATTGAATCGCATCCCGATTGTCTTTGAAGCGGAATAGAATAAATTCCCGCGTTTTTGAATGTCTGTGCGCCGATTGTTATCGTTTCGCCATTGCAGATCTTTGCGTTTAACAAAACCGTGGTGTCTGTCATTGCCTGCAGCGTTAAATTCACAAGAGAATCACATCCATTACTACGCATGAACTGGTGCGAATATTTTCCCGGTGATTTAACATACGACCCTCCGAAAATGAAGGAATCGCCTAGACAGATTTTGGCGGTTGCATAGACTAGTGTGTCGGCTAATAGAGCGATTTTCGTCTGAATCACCGAGTCACAACCATTAAATCGAATGAATGTATCCAGGTAGGTCCCACTTTGGTAGTATTTGCTATTGCCAACAACGATGGTATCTTCCTTGCAAATCAAGAAATTGAGCGTCACCGTTGTATCTGGTTTTACCTTAATTTGACTATGGACAATTGAATCGCACCCATTGGCGGCAGAGAAAGTGTCAGAGAAATTGCCTGCGCTGAAATATTTGGATTTTCCTATTTGAATAAAATCTCCTTTGCAAATATTAAAATCTAGATTGGTCGAGGATTTCTTCAGGAACGTTATTTGGTAATTCAACAGCGAATCACATTGATGAGTGGTCTTTAGTTTAACGCTAAATATGGAATCTTGTGTAATCGTATTTTTGGAAACGATAAAGGTATCTCCTTCGCACAACTGTTGAATTATCGTGTCAGGTTTTAGGATTTTGGCCCTAAAAACATGTTGAAATAACCATCGCTCACATTTTTTTGCCTCTCCTAATTTCACCACATAAACATGGCCTTCGATAGGATTGGGCAAAGTGTCTGAGTCTTTATTTATGACATCTACGTGTCTTACCAATTTCCCAGTTGTGCTGTCTAGCCACTGGAACGACATACTCTTGGAAGGGGTAGTTAAAATTTTTGCTATCACATAATCGCCACAAAAACGCTGCGCGGACAATGAGAACACATAATTAGAGTCGATGGTTTTATAAGGAGACTCTACTTTTGCCAAAAGACTGTCGCCAATTACTACAATTTCTTGGGTGGCTGTCAAGTAGACTACATCATGAATTTTCTGATTGGATTTGGGATTTAAATACAAAATGGTATCCAGGGAAAAGATAGAGTCTTTGAATGTGTAACAATGCAACTTTGCACTGTCGCCGCCTAAGAATACATGTTGTTTTAAATCTGCAGCAATGCCTGCTTGAGCATATTGTCCATAGGCTTTAATGGAATCCGCACCCACCCTAACGCCACTATCTTTATTGAATGCACCCATATACCTGCCATCAAAATAATAAACATAACGATCGTCTATTGCTAAATCATTGCTGCTATTGGATAGTCCATAATTGCCGTAAGCCATTCTAGAACCGACTTTCCATGGAAATAGAGGATGCATTCCTAGCTCCATGATATTAAAGCCTGTTTTTTTAGAAAAAATTCTACTGGTATCGTTATGCATTTTAACAATCACATTGCTCCATTCATAACTCCTTAATTTCGGGTCACGAGACCCCCCATTGAGCAATAAATAAACATCACCTGAATCATCCATTACACCCGAAGTAATATCAACAGCCGCGGCTGACATTCCAAACAATCCAAAATTTCGTATTCTAGGATGCAAGGTGTCTAGATTCATTTTATAATAACTCGTGTAACCCCAATCCCCACCGAAAGAATACAAAATATCATTTTTGCAGTTCAACAACATTTCCCATCCTTCACTGGAATAACTATTTTTGGTATCATTTGAAAACCCTGTCGCAAAACCGGAATCATCTAATCCAATAATTGTGGAATTTGCAGATGCATAGCCCTGGCAAATAAATGTATACCCCGTTTCTTTTGCTAACACAAAGGTGCCAAGTTGATGACCCTGCGAAGGGTTATTAATTTTTTTATTGCCAGTTGCATACCAATTCATGGAAGGAATTTCACCCATGAAAATCCAGATCAACTTACCAGAGGGCGTGTACTTTGCTAGCTTGGGTTGATTGGGATAAACCCCGCCTCCCCAAACATAAATATTACCTAAATCATCTACATCTGTCTTAATCAGGATATTTTCTAGATTATTTACTGCAACAATGGAGCCTGTTAAATCCAATAGTTTTATTACAAATGGATCAATGAGTAACTCTGAATTCTGTGAATTTCCAGTAATTGCATATCCAATGACACCATTCGAGATTCGATAATTTACAGCTAGACTATCATCGCTCTTTTGCTTATTCAAAGGGCCAATTGATAAACCATACTCCCTTAGTTTAAAAGAGGAAGACGCAATTGTCAATTCGTTCTTATCCAAAACAGGCATCAATTGTCCATTTTGCCAATACTCATATTGAATCGCTGAAACATCAGCCCCTGACTTTAATAAAAAAGAAAATTTAAAACTCTTATTTTGATCCTCAACTGTATAAATCAAATCAATATTGGGATAAAAATCCACAAATATTAATTCCTTAAATCCATATACCGGATTAGTTCTATCGCCATAGGAGTAATAAAAAGGCGATTTATTTGACTCAATAATAACGCTAGAGGTATTGCAGCCAATAAAATGTAAATCAATTTTCGACTGTTGATTTTTGAAGGCGGAGACCCCTCGCTCTTCTTCCGATTCTTCTGACTGTTCAGATTTTTTTATTTTAGTCATTAATCCACCCAATAAAGGCTTATTAGGCACCAAAACATTTGTAGCCCAAGTTATTCCATCGGATTTAATTTGAATTTCGTTTTCTTTTAATTGAACAAAATACAAATACGGTTTGGGGTCTTTGAATTGTCCTTTATTGGGAATGAAATATGCCGGCTGAGTTGAATTATTTTGAACTGCTTTTGATTGTGCATTTGTTAAAATCCCTATTAATCCAAACAGAAAAGAAAAGAAAATTCTAAATTCAGTAAACATATAAATTTTATTTGGGTAAATATAAGACAGTTTCAAGTACAATTATTATCAAAAAAAACAACCCGCAGAACTACTCCCCGAAGGCGTCTATTTCATCGTCTTCAACTACAACGACGGTCATCGACCCAACCTATCCAAGAATATTTAACTGAAGTGGTGATTATAATTGGTGATCAAAATGTGGATTTTTTCGGTTTCAATTTACTACCCGAACCAGGTTGCATCATCATTTATCGATTTCAACGGAAAATTTAATTCAATTATAATCAGTATGTTATTTCAATCGTTTTTGAACATGAGCCAACGGGACTCTTAGAATTTGCAATGTATAATACCTGGACATTCAATGTAGGACTACAACTACAACTGGCAATCGATGGAGGGTCATTAATAAAAACTGATACCATCGTTGGACTACATATTAAACTGTTAAATACAACTCTATATGGCACACCTGAATAGCAAGTTGAAGGCGGTGTATATCCAGACTTAAACAAACCCGAGGCTAACATATTGCCAGTAGAGTCAAATACTTGCCAAATACCCGTTGTACATGGCATTAATATTTGACGTTCCTCAACGTCAAACGTTTGAGCCATAGCTTTAAAGAAAATGAAAAAATTAAATAAACTAATTACAACTAATTTCAAGATATTTGTTTTTGGCAAACATATGAAATATTTTTTATTCATTATTCTCCCAATCTTAATTAACAGCAAACTCATTGCCCAAACCACGTTTGTCAATACAAATCCTTTTCCACAGCATTTTTTTTTTGAAAACAAAGGGCAATTCAATTCCAATAGTGAATTTCTCTGTGCACCTGAGTTTGAATTAAATGATAAAGCTTGTGATATCCAAATATTTAAAAATGGTTTTTCTTGTGTAGCGGGAAGCAATCAAATATCGCAGATTTTCACAAATACAAACCCCAATGCAAACATTATAACCGAGGGTAAAACCCAACACTATTTTAGCTATGGCCTGGCCAAATTGAACGCATATGGGTACGCATCTGTTACCATACAAAATATCTATCCCAATATAGATTTGCGATATGAAGTGCGCCCTGAAATATCATCGGGATTCAAATACTCACTTCTTTTAAAGCCGGGGTCGAATCTAAACGACATTCACTGGGAGATCAAAGGCGCGGCGCCAACCATCTGGAATAAAGATTCAGCCATTTCCCTCAAATCTGAAAGAATTACTGTACTGCAAAATCAATGGATTGTTTTTGATATCAATGGTGCGAAGCAAACATTATATTTTTCACAAAACAACGCAGACATATCTCCAAAAATCACAGAATACCAACACGGAAAACCCTATTTCATCGACCCTTGGGTTCATGTAATTACGGAACTCGACACCGCTGTTTACGTAAAATTGCCATTGTATCGAAACACAGGAATTAACCTCGATTACGACAATGACGGCAACTCCTATGTATACGGAGGTTGCGGTTGGGAAAGCAATTACATTCTCTCCGGTAAGCAAAACCTGTTCAAAATTGCAAAGTTCGATCCCTCAGGAAAAACAATTTGGGTTTTCATGGGCAAAATTGACAGTCTCAAATGGTACACCAACTCACAGTATTTCGGTGCGGGCAATTTCTTGGTTGAACCGATGCAAAAGTCTATTTACATCTCTCAGGACGTTAATCCATTCGGCGGTAATAAAATGATTCGTTTGGATTCGAATGGAAATTATGATCACTTTATTAAGACCACAAAATCAAAAACGCTGGCAGGCAATTATAGCACAGGCTTTAGGATAGACAAATTACTTTGCAACTGCTTAGATTCAAATTTCACCGCGTTTGGTTCTGATGCACAAGGTAGCGACGCCGTTATCATGAATTTTGCTGATACAGGGCTTTTAAATTTTAAATCACCCAACAAATGGAAAAACCCAGGCGATCAGCATGAAATCAATAACGCAGCGCAAAGTCCCGGTGGAAAGCGCTACCTTTTATACGGTAGAAATGAGATTCGTCCTATACTAATCAACCAAACCTCAATCCAACACATCAGCAAAGACCAAAAAACGGTAATTTGGTCAACACCATTTTTGGATTCCTTTCTAGCATTCGATGCCAATAGAATTACCAAAGGTTTGGTGATAACCAATTGGCGGGATCGCAGTAAATACAACACATCCAAAATCATAACCCAATTTTATCCATTAAGAAGTATCAACGCCACGGCGGCCAACAACAGATATGTTTTCGTTTATGAAGGACGAAATTTATACGCATTTAATGCGATCACGGGTCTATTAATCGATACATTCAACAACCTGTGCGACACACAGCACCAGCAATCTGGCATCGCCGTTGATTACAGCAATCACGTTTTTGTTGGCGGCGATTCAAGCAACATAAAAGTCTTTTCTTTTGACGGAAAAAAGTTCACTCCACAGCCTGAAATAGTTCTCATCTCCAAATCTCGCCGTCGCATTCAAGATGTGAAATACGACATCAACAGCAACACACTCATAGTTACCGGCGATAGTTTAATTGCCAAAATATCCAACCCCTACACCAGCATCGATTCCACCCTGTTATTCAACTCCAACGGCCCAACAACCTGCGATGATTATCTCTTTGTAACCCTGCCTCGATGCGATTCTGCCTCGCGCTATTCCTTCGTTTGGACCGATAACAAAACCCAAAAAATCGTTAAGCGAGTCGATTCGC
>Ga0209299_1001018_pt1 | contig 15755 bp, 30 predicted proteins | sample S_140806_MF_Meta_FD_187326 | JGI IMG/M metagenome (GOLD analysis project Ga0209299, IMG submission 187326) | Freshwater microbial communities from Lake Simoncouche, Canada to study carbon cycling - S_140806_MF_MetaG (SPAdes) (version 2) | ecosystem: Environmental > Aquatic > Freshwater > Lake ...
GCGGATCTGTGTCTTTGCTCATCCATGCTAAATTGTTGACTATCCAGTCAAAGTCAGTTGCTGTAATTTTAGGGTCTTTGACAAACTCAAACAATTTTTTCATCAACTGTGGAGTGACCTCAATCTCCATTCGCTTATACTTGCTCATGGGGCCACCACCAATTGGTCATAGTCCTTCATGCTCAAGTAACTGGCTGGGTCATTGTGTTTTACTAAGTTCTCTGTTAAAAAGTGCAGGTCAAGATCGCTACGTGCGTCTTCCCGTGCAAATTCTAACAGCCTTAGCATAAGCGGTACGTTTAGCCGCAGTACTAATTCGTCTGACATAAGATATCCTTGTTGTTATTATTTTTTGGATCCTATGCGTGGTATTTTCCACACATTTTTTAGCCTGTTATTAACATTGTTAAAATGAAACAATTGGCTAAAAAATAAGTGGTGGGTTCTGATGGTAACGCTCCACCCGTCTGACTTCCTATCAGTTTATAGACGCCAGATTTACAGTCTGGGAATAGGAACAGAACCCTAGATTGATTGCTTGTAGACCTTAATAGCTTCAGCATCTAGGCTACAGTAGACTCTGAACTTGTCACGACCAACCTCGTTGTAGAAGCGATTGGCCATGTCTTCTAGTTCAACCAGCTTTTCGATTGAGATAAGTGAGCAGGTCAAGAACCTGCTCATGAATGCGTCAACTAAGAAGTCTTTGTTATAACCTGCCATGAACACCCCATTTGGTCGAGCCACCAGGAATCGAACCTGGATTGACGGCTTAGAAGGCCGTTGTTCTATCCGTTGAACTATGGCCCGAAAGATACTATTATAGAGACTTTAGTGGCCCATTTCAAGACAGAATTTATTGGCTGCCAAGTTCTTCATCTTGGACTCCAGCATGATATCATGTGTGTTAACAAACTTATAACACCAACGATTACTGGCCATATTCCAATAATAATCGCTATGTGCACGTAGTTGTGTTTTTGTGTAGCCATGAACACCCACCAATTCGTTTAGATCTGGCAGGAGGTCGGAATCCCAATACTCACCGATGTGTTCCTCTCGGCTGCAAGAGTAGTGAATGACGGGCCGAACGCCACGCCAAGACTCCATCATCCTTAAAACTCTTGGGTCAGACGGTTCGATATACTCGCCTGTTCTGATCCAGTTGTGGTGAATGTCTAAGACTAGGGCAACTTCATCAACCAGTTCTAGACTGGCCTCCACTCCCCACTTAAACTCGTCGTTCTCGACAGTGATAACATTACGGGCTTCACGGCTCAACTTCTTGAGCGCGGCTTTAAAGCCAGTCGGACCAGCCTTGCCGCCGATGTGAATATTGCACTTGAAGTCCTGAAAAGTTTTACCGAAACCCATATATCGGATCAAGTCAACATGATACTCAAATTCCTGGATGGAGTTCTCCACAACATTCGGATTATCGCTGCCCAACACACAGAACTGGCCGGGGTGGAAACTCAATCGAACGTCTAGCTTGCGGGCTAGATCGCCCACCAAGGCAAGTTCGCGTTCTAGCATGGCCACAGTGTCGGCCTCCCAATAGAACCAGCTCCAATCGTCGTGGGTATATGCTGGCAGTACATCGCTAGAGATACGCAACATACGCTGATTATGCGGCAATCCACCTACATAGCCCACTTGTGCTTTGAGTGCACTGAGGTTGTGAACCATTAGTCCTTGCAGTTTCTCAACTGCTTTTTGACGGGGGGCACTATTCAACCACGTAATAGTGGTAGTCTTGATGTTGGGGACCAGCACTTCCTCAAACTTACAGGCAAAGCCGACGCGGGGGATTTGTTGATTAAACATAGGTATTGATGATTAAAACACTATTGTATATCAATCAATTGTCGAAATCAAGTCAGGGATTTGAACGGTAAAAGGCTTTGCTAAAGCCCAGTGGTGTCATTGATCTGAGTTCTTTTGTCTTTTCGTTCTTGCCGCCCAGCTTCATAATGGGTGAGTTACCAAGAGACGGCTCAACAGGTTTCTTGACGGGGATGTTAAAGGTTCCCCACAGTCCTGTACGCTTGTTGTAGGCCTCGGTCGAAGGATCATCCAAATAGCCTGCAAACTCACAGGGATTGAAGTACCATGGTGTTCCCAGCTCTGGGAATAGCTTGTTCAACCTGCCCACAGGGTTTTCTATTGCCCAAACACGCGGTTTGTAGTGTTGGATCAATTCTAGGGTCTTGGTTACCAGGTCCATGCTAGCCTCAGTACGGCCATCGTTGTCCTTAGCCTTCCAGTACTGAGCACCACTACTGGCAAAGTCAGTACAGGGTGGAGCTGCTAGTATGACTCCTATCTCTGTGGCAGGAATGTCGTCTGGAGTAAGGTCCAGTATGTCAATTCCGAGTTTGACGTCTACTTGGTAGACTTCGTAGCCTTTTTCACGGTAGGGACTACTCCATCTGCCACTAAAGTCAAACAATGATAATACTGTATTACAGTCCATAAAATCGGTTACACACCTTGCAGATTGGGTTGCCGTCCAAGTCTGGAATCAGTTCAACACTCTTGTACCAGATTGAACAGTTGCTACAAGTCTCTAAATTTGGAATCTCTGCATCTTGGACAGGAATGCCAAATTGTTCACACGCCTCTAGCAGAGTGATCTTTTTACGGTAGATAGCACTCTCTATTTCAGTCATCTTTTAAAACGGTCATCGTTGTTGTATCGGTCTTTGTACCGATTGTAGTAAATCAAGAAAAGGATATTGCACCCTGCGTGGCTCAAATGACTCAACCCACTCTCAGGGTCCAAGTCCTCACCTCGACTCCATGCAAACAAGTGTCGGAACAGTGAACTCAACACGCGGGTGTAACGGAAACCATCGCCAGTTGCCCAATTGTGGGCACTGTACTTCTTTGCCCCAAACTCCAACACCTTGTTGATCTCTTCTACCGCCTCAAAAGGCATCAAACTCCAGTCCGTTTTCCCACTGTCATATTTAACTGCACTGGCTGTAATTTTAGGGTCTGGTGTTGAATCCACAGTAACCGTAGATAAAACAGGCGAACTGTCTTGTACTGTGAGGGTAACACAGTCGTCTCCATGAAGGGGAAATGGGTGGTCAAAGTCTTTCCAGAACTGACGTAGGTGAAGTGTTGGGTTATCCATGGTTTGTGGTTGGTTGTTGGTTAAGAGCCCGGGATCTCACCGGGCACACAGATGGCCATCTGTGTTGCAGATCTTACCCTCTTGCTCGGTACTAAATTGCTTTAGTCAAAACAGCTTTTGAGCACACAGATCTCTGCTGTTGGGTAGAGCTACTGTACTAGTTTTGGACAGTCTGTATAGTTCCGTCCTCATGAGATACAGCTTACGGACAGTTTAGTTTTTTCCTGGCTTTCGCTCGTGCGAGGTAAACGTCAAAACCCCAGCTAATTGTCTAGTGGCCATGGTTTAAAGAGGGCCGGCTCTTTGCGGGACAGTCTATCAACCACAGGCATTTCCAGTGTTGGTTTTGGACCGCCTACTAACTTGTAGTACTTGTGGTATATTGGTAATAGTTTGCTGCACAAGTTTTCAAGGTCTCTAACGTACTGGGTGTCGTGGTTCATGGTGATATCCTCGCTATCTCGTATTATAGCACCATACCTGGCCCCACGCAAATCAAAAATTCTTTTGCTCATAGATTAAATTTAGATAAAACAAAAGCCACCGTGCCTTTAACAGCAGGGTGGCTTTTGAACCGATCGAGTTTTTGTTGCCTGTAGAAATTCAGACAGCCACAGTTTTTTAGTCGGGCGAGTATTCTACGAGTACGTATTCAGTCATGTTGACCAGGCATTACAGGGATTTTCCACCCTCCCCACTACAGTGTTCTAGTTTACGCTAGCTGTACGGATTTAAGTGTTTTGTAACCCGGTTGACTCCGGGGAAAGTTAGTTTACGGCAACTTCAATCTATCACGTCTGGGGTATAGGGACCCAAAATCCCACTGGTTTTGGTACGCAAGAGGAAGGTCGTAAAACACTCGGTATTGCGGTTTTGTAGTACCAACTAGATTTGATCTGTCCGGGCTAAAGCCCCGCCCTTCCCGGTCAATCCGGAGGCCGATATGTTTTTCGACAGTGCAGTTTCATTTTGGTCGTTGCTGCAAAAGTGACCCGGTATCTGATTTCCAATCCTCATACCTTGGCGAATTATTAATCAATCTAACAGAGTCGCCTCTCATTAGTTGATCGCTAGTGGGATTCCAGACCCACATTACAGGAGGATTTCCTGCTCTTGTTGTTCAGTGTTTGTGGCACTGAGTTAGAAGATAGCTGTATTTTATGGACTTCTTTGTCCATGAGTTTAACGTCACCTCACCGTGGACGGGGTGTTTACCGTAGCCTGAAAGAAGCTGGTGTGGGTAATGTATTAACCAACATAAGTTGGCCCTCACCATCGATAGCTTAGGGAGTAAACCTGTCTGCCGAAACCTCAACAGTACAATCTACGAATTAAACACTTTAGGATTTGGAGAAACGAATAAGCTACTTTGCTCAGAGAACTGTTCCAATTATTCCGTTCGACAACGCGTAGAAACTCAAATATGCCTATTCGGTTTCTAGGATCTAGTTGGGCAGTGGGCATAGACTCGTATCGCGTCTAGCGTGATCTTTGTCCTAGGCATTAGGACACTTCTCCAAATTCTAAAGGGTTTGTAGAGGGCTGACACTCGGTGGTGTAACTTCTTGTCAATTAAGTCGTATCACATCGCTGTGACCGCTGACACCCTTTTCTCAACAATAGAATCTATTATACACTAATGGATGGTCCCAATCAAGTGTAAATTTCAATATGGTGAGTGGCTTTGACCACTCTTGTCAGCCCCTTCCTGGACCTGTCTTTAGCGTGCTGCAGGCTTGCTAAACACTATCGGTTGCTCCATTTAGCTGAACGCCTCTTGGCGGTACTCTTGCGAGATTCTGTACTACCATATTTTAACACACTGTCGTTTCCCGTTCACTTCTAGAATCACCAGATTACGAATTTCTGGAACTTCACAGCTTACGAGGCTGCCCGTCAAACTACTAAGGCAGTGTGCTAAAATATGGTACTCAGTACGGGAGTCGAACCCGTCTTTCCGGCGTGAAAGGCCAGCGTCCTAACCAATAGACGAACCGAGCAAAGTACTGGTTACGTGTCCAGTGTACCAGCGCCAGGTACCGCGACAGCCCAGTATATTGGGATCACACCCCACTGGCTAGTGGTAGCGGATATTTGACGCATACCTGCGGTCAACGCTGAGGCGGTTGACATACCCAAAAAGTGGGCGGCGACTAAAGGGCATTGTTCCTTCGCCATTAAGATGCTATCCTAAGTACAGGTCTTATATCACCCAACAAACTCTATTATACAGGGTTGACAATCGCTTTTCAAGATAATAATTGTCAACCCTGTATAACAGGGGCTGAAACTACAACCTAACAGGTTAACGACTCCGTGCCGGTAAATAGCTTGTCAAAGCTCTGCAATTCTCTAATGACTTTCTGACTATAACCCAAGTTGTTGTCTTGTAGTCAGTCAGAATGGGCCTTCAATGAACAGTAGTTACTTCTATCAACAGAACATATATTATTACACAAAAGGGGTTGATGTTCAAGCCAAAATTTTTATTCGTCTAGAGGCCAGTTTTCATCCAGCAAGTTCTTCAAGTCGGCCACTGACCAAGATTTATAGTCGTGGTACAATACTTCTGACACAAAGTTTATCAGGTCGCCCGTGTTCATACTTTCAATGGTACGTTCTGCAATCAGGTCAATCAAGTGTTGTTTAGTGTCTGTCATGTGTTCTCCGAATCGATAAATCTATTATGCCACAGTGGGCAACGCAGTTCAAATTCAAAATCTTTGATGTAGTGAGATAGCCAACAACTTTTTGGATACCAACGATTGCACAAATTCCACAACCGTTGTTATCGGTAGAAGCCGGTGGTTACATCTTCCATCGAATAAAAACATTGTGTCATAAATTACAAAAACCCGCAAGAAAATATTTTTGGGTTTGAACGCAGGGTTCGTTGGCGCTCAAGCCTCGAAATTTTTGGCTTGTGTTGTCCTTGCTTTTGCTATATAATAATCATCCAACTGTGAGATTTTCTATGATTCAACAAGAGTTACGAAGCCCCCTCAAAACCTTTCAAGTACAACCAGATGGTTCAGAGACAGTAGAATTAAGACCTCCCAACAGCTTGATGCTACGAGCGGCCAACCACATAGACCAACTTACAAGAAATATCGAAGTCCTACAAATCGAATTAACCAATATCAGGAGTGGTATGCAATGAGGTATGTATTTGATCAGGATCAACTGGAAGAAATCAGGTGGTGTATAGACAATCACGGAGTAGAAGAAACTTTTCGTGTAGTCAACCGCTTGGAGTCGCACGACACAATTCCAGTAGACGATGTGGTAGACTTCAATCAACAATTTAACTTTCAATATACCCAAAAATTTGGGTGGAATTAATTAATGAATAAAACACTCTATAACAAAACCATGGAACTGGCTCGTCGTGCAGACTTCTGTTTTTGGGAAGACGAGAGCTGGGCTCCTGAATTTCAGGCAATCGACTGGAACTGTGATTACGACAACCAACTTGTGGAACTTGTACGCCTGGTTGTTCGTGAATGCGCAGAGATGGCCAGCGCAGATTCTAGGGTCAAGATTCTAGAACGTTTTGGCATGGCTCGATAATCCACACTTGTTTGTCTCAGTCTGATGGCTTATAATAGTTTTATGACAACACACTACTGCATTAACTGTTCAGATGACGTCAACCCCAATCGCTGGGCCCTTGGCTTTAAGGTTTGCTTGGACTGTGGCGAAGCTCTTGCCCGCTCAGTCCGACATACCATTGTGCCTCTAGCAAAAAGTAATTACGTTGCTGTAACAGACCCAAGTATGCTCAAGCAGCTCAACAAGTATTCCAATCATTCGGTGTAACAAACATGAAACTAGAACTTGACAAACAGCTAACCACAACATTTCCTGAAATCTTTCAGCCACGGTTTATGCGTAACCACCGTGAAACTCCACTGGAGTACTGGGGGTTTGAGTGTGGCGATGGTTGGTATGACCTAATCTACGATCTTTGCCAAGAGCTTGTGTCTGATGGTCAAAGTCCCCCTGTGGCTGTTCAGGTCAAAGAGAAGTTTGGAACACTTCGATTTTATGTAAACAATTCTACAACAGAGCAAGACGACATTATTGAGCACTACGAAGAACTGAGCGGTACAGTCTGTGAAGTGTGTGGCAATAATGGAAAAACCAGACCTGGCGGTTGGTGGAAAACCCTGTGTGACACCCACCACGAAAATAGGAATTAAAAATGAATTGGTTTAAGAGAATGATTGGTCAACCCGACTGGACGAGCTTGGCAGTGAAAGAATTGGAAGAAGCCAAAGTCTCACTCTTAGAGTCCGAGACTGCTCTTGATTGGGCTCGTAGCAACGTGGAGTACAATCTGTCTCGTATTGAAAGATTGGATCACCTGTTAAAAATCAAAACCCAAAATGATTAAATGTTGGTTGGTTGCGGCAGTCGCCATTCTTTGGCCAGGTGGTGCTCAGGCTGAAAGCTATACTCAAAAAGTCAGGTGTTTGAGTGAGGTTGTGTACAGAGAAGCCAGAGGAGAAAGCTACTTGGGCAAGCTGGCTGTAGCACAGACCGTAATCAACAGGTCTAAAAATAAAAGTTTTCCCAAGGGCATTTGTAAAACCGTTTTTCAAAGAGGTCAGTTTAGCTGGACAAAGAACTGGAACAAGTCCTGGAACGCTGATTTTGAAGCCACACAAGTGGCCCGTGTTGCCTTAATGGGCACACACTCCCTAAAGGCCTTTCAGGGGCTGTATTTCCATAGCACGAGTATAAACCCAGGATGGAAACGCAAAAAGTTAGCAACCATCGGCAATCACGTATTTTACAGTTAAATCATGAACAAAAACATCAAAAAGTCAGTTATTAACCAACAGGTCCTAGAAAAACTAGGTACTGGTGATGAGTTCCTACAAGAAGTGGCTCAGGAAGTAAAGCCCTCTCGCATCGACAGCCGCCGACAAAAGGCAGAACAGCATGAGGCTAAAAAGGCTCGTAAAAGGCTGTTTGATGAATACCACTGAAGTATACTGTTTCTGGAACAACCTTCACGAATCACAGCCCACTTGCTGGAACAAGGAACGAATTTTGGCTGAGTACTGGGAGTACTGGTCTAGTACTATGAAAGACAAGTTTGGCGAGGATGTAGAACTTGATCCAGATAGTTGCGTAGAGGACTGGGCAACAGTTAATTGGGCTTGGAGAAAAGATGATTGAACACCCCATTCGTTTGAGTTGTGGTCATGGTGTAGACGACATAGACGACGGCTACCCAGCAACCACCAAGGACTGGACACATGACCAGTATGGCAGTCACCGTGCGCTTCGTCACAGCACTGTTTGCAGCGACTGCCTAGCCCACTATCGTGAACACGATGTGTTATTTGAGTCCGATGAAGTTGCGGTAGACTGGTTACTATCGGACAACAACGAAGTTGCGGTAGACTATGTGACGGAGGACGACATTGTGTATCGCCTACAAAAACGTGCCCAAATACGTCGTCAGATTCCAGATCGCAAGAGTGTGATCGAAGGCAAACCTGATCGCATCGCAGAGTTGTTAGAAGAAGCTGCTGCAGCAATCATCAGACTACGAGGTTACTAATTGTTAAATGAATAAGATCTTAATAGATAAACTGGCCAGAAAGTCAGGAATTGTGCCGGGCCCTTTTGGCAGGTACTACGAGGCAACAGGTTTGAATGACGATGGGGTTGACTTGAGTGGATTTGCTAATTCACTATTAAAACAGTGTATTGCAATATGCCTAAAAGCCGACCAGTTGGATCCAACTGGTAGATCCTCAGGAAAGAAGTGCAGCCAAGTGATCAAAGAGGTTTTTGATTTGTAACACACAACATATAGGGGAAACAGCTCAATAATTTTTGAGTTGTTTCCCCTTGTTGTTTGGGTTATAATGTTTTATTAAACACTGACAAGCACATGGAATACTTTTACTTTTTAGCTTATATAGCTGCCGCGGTTGGGGCAGGGTTTTCTGTTCGTGACAAAAACTACCAAGATATGTGGTGTTTTGTTGCCATTAGTTTTTTATTCTTTGCACTGTGGTTGGAAAAGGTATCATGAAAAAACACGAATTAAACGACGTACTGTACAGAATGTTGGGGTCAGAGGACCTAGTATCACGTTGGTGGCACTCACCCAACAAGTTCTGGGACAACCAAACGCCATATCACATATGGACTCAAAATCCTGTCCAAGTTGAACGTTACATTATGGGCTTTGCCCTAGGAGGAGATTACTCATGAAACCCAAAATCTACCCTGTGTTAGAAATGGCTGTAGAAGACGGTGTGAGCTATGGTATCAACCGTGCCTATAAGTACAATGACGATCCCACTCGTGAAGAAATAATGGCAGCTGTTACAGATGCGGTCATGAATTCAATCTGTGAGTGGTTTGACTTAAGTGATGAAGACTGTGAACGACACACTGACTCCCTGTCGTAGAGAGTGTAGGTTAGACCCAATGAGGGTCGTTTGTTTAGGTTGTCACAGAACTCTGGTTGAGATTCAAGAGTGGTCAACCTATACTGTCGAACAAAAACTAAAGATAATGAGAGAACTAGGATGTACGATCCCGATTACACACCAGACTGTTGGAAGATAGTAGAGTTGAAGAACCTTGCCACAGGTGAGAGTCACAAACGAGTGCTGTGCAGTTGGTACGGCGGTTATCTAGGCGGAGATAGCTGGAAGCTATCGAGTGGTAACATGAGTGTAGAAAATCACGGTGACCACTGGGTGGTACCACAACACAGCGGGTCGGTTTATCAGCTGTACAAAAACCGTGAAAAAATCAGTGGCATGATGGAAATCGTGTTCAACAGCTTTGAACGAAAGCCACAGGACGTGGTAACCATGAACTGGAGTACACTGTGATGGGGGGCACACAACGTCAAAATTTTTAACGTTGTGTGCCTTTTTGTTTTGGGTTATAATGTTTTATTAAAAGTTGAGAAACCACAATGAACCCACGAATTCGAGAACTAATGATACAAGCTGGCTATGTTGCTCCGGAACTTGCTGGTCGGGCCAACCATCTCGTCGAGTTGATTCTGATTGATCTGATGAGTGAGTTTGATCAATCAATGACCGGAGAGGAAGATATTGTTGACTACTACGGTCTACATTTAGCCAAAGAAATAATCAAGGAAAAATTTGGGGTTGAATGATGCCTACTAAATTAATAGTAGATGAATATACTAAATCAAAAATGTCAGAGTACATTGGACTAACACTAGTACCAAAATACTGGCACCGTGATAACGAAGATTTGATCTATTGTGAGTGTTTAGAAGATTCACAATTAGACGGTTACATTTTTTATCTTTTTCTTGAGAATTGCAATATAGAAACCGACCTTGGGTTTGGAGTTGAAGTATGACTGACCGTATTCAAGAATTGATGGATCTTTGCTGGGATCCTGGCCGTGGAGTGGTCAATCCCCGCAAGTTGGCCTACTGTGTGGTCAAAGAGGCTGCACTGATTGCCAAAGCCTACCAAAACCAAGGCTGTGAGTGGGATGTTGATGTTAGTAAGATACTGTTAGAACACTTTGGTGTTGAAACAAGGGGTGGAGTTGTTTGTTCCAAGTGTGGAGTTAATCGCACTAAGGAATCCTGTCCTAGTGCATATAATGGTTTACTGGTTGGACAATGTCCCATGGTTGGAGATTCACAATGAATGTGGACCTAATAGAAACCTTCTCCGAAATGGCAGATGGGTATGCTGACTTGAAGACCTCCATGCCGGGTGAGTTTCACCCCGACTGGCACAACCTCCGTGATACCAGATTTCTTGAACTGGTCCTCACAGATGTCTTCGACATCTTAGCCAGCTATCGCACCAAGGTAGTCTTTTACGACGGTATTGAACACAATTGTGTTCATCCCATCCATGCAATCAAAAAACATTTTGGAGTGAACTCATGAACCAAAAATTGATGGAAGTGTTACAAGACAATTCCCGTATGTGGGATTACTACCAAGTCGGCCCAGTTCAGAAGGCTGCGGTGGAAGACTTAATCTACAACGTGATTGAAGTTGTGTTACAAGAAGTAGTTGATGAAGTTCAGTACGAACACGACTGGGAGTTCAGTTATATCATTCGTGACCGGGTACAAGAAACATTTGGAGTGGTACAATGAGCGGCGGATCAATGAATTACTTCTACCAGAAGTTGCTGTGGGAGTGCGACTTTGAAGAAACCACACCAATGCGTGTGGCCTTTAGCCGTCACCTGTTGAAGGTTGCGGCTGCTTTAAAGGCTGTGGAGTGGGTTGACAGTGGCGACTGGGGTCCGGGTGATGAAGACGGGCCGATTGCTGAAGTTCTAGGGTCGACTAACAGAGCGCAACGTATGAGGTCTGCTGGATATACTCGCCGTCCTACACTCCGAGAAATTTCAGAGCCAGAGCAACAGCCAGAGGGCGTGGTGGTGTTTCACACGGCCGGCAACGTGGGCTTCAAGCGCACGCTTGAGAAGGACGAGATTCCCAAAACGCTTGTCAACGCCATCGAGGCTAAACTGAGGGAGATCAACACATGATTAATGTAAACCAAGTTGTATTGGCAAAATTGACCAAGCGCGGAGCGTTCATGGTCAACGAACAGAATAGAGAGTTAATGTTCAGATTCCCACAACAAAAGCTGAGAGTCGACTATCATGATGGTGACTTATACGAACAGTACATGTGGGTGTTGATGAAGCACTTTGGTGGTGAGTTCTTTATGAACCGTGAAGCACCATTTACAGATATCTACCCCACAGATCGAACGAACACCAGAGAACAAACAAATGAAAGTGTCTCACACTAATAACTGGCCCATTCCAGCCCCGGCTACTTGGCCCATTAACAACCAGGCCAAGAGCTGGCCAATCCCGTCGCCAGCGATGGCACCACCTGTCGCTAACAGTTGGCCGCTTCACGGCCCACAACCCTGGCCTCTCAGTGCTCCCAATCACCCTAGCAGTATTTATACTGCCCTGATCAACGCCACTCAAAACTACAGAACCTGGTGGTACTCAGAGATCTACAAGGGAACCAACATCAATTTATGGATCTAAAATGAATATTCAACTAGTATCAGACCTACACCTGTGCTGGGGCGACCTGGTCCTGCCCGGCGGTGAAGTCCTCATCATGGCAGGCGACGTGTTTGAGGCCAGTGACTGGACCAAAAAGACCAAAGCCGCCCAAACCTACAACCGCTTCTGCGATGAAGAACTGACAAAGTACCACACTGTATTATACGTGTTTGGCAACCACGAACACTACGGGTCCGAGTACAACAAGACCCGGGCCAATATCCAAAGCCACATGCCGCCCAATGTGGTCATTCTGGAAAACGAACACCTAGACTTGGACGGAATCCGTTTCTGGGGAGCTACACTGTGGACTGACATGAAGGGCAACAACCCAGTCACCATGAATATCGCTCAGGGAGCCATGAATGACTACGTCCACATCAAACATACCCACAGGGTGTCACAGCCTACAGGACACAGCTACTGGACCAGCCGATTCACTCCACAAGACACCGTTAACTCACACAAGATCAGTCTCCAGAGTCTAAAAGAAAGTCTCCAGTCCAACCTGCCACACTTCGTGATCACACACCACGCTCCCAGTCAGGGCTCAGTGCACCTCATGTACACAGGCCAAGAGCTCAACCACTGCTACTACACCAACCTAGAACCACTAGTCCTCGACCACCCCAACATCAAACACTGGGTACATGGTCACACCCACCACCCCTTCCACTACAATGTGGGAAGCACCCAAGTCCACTGCCACCCGCGTGGATACTACGGAGTTGACACAGATGAACACTACCAACCACTACAAATTGTCTGAAACATTCTACAAACGTCGTAGTTACACCCATCACTTTGACCACATGGTGGACTGGACTTTTTCAATCCACACAACCTTACCAAACGGCAGCTTACTCATCCACTGTCCAATTCGTACAGATCGTTTGATCCAAGTAGAACGTGACGAAGTCCAACCAATAAACAACACACCCTAACCTCCTCCCAAAATTTGCGCTTGAACTTGAAATTTTTTCGTGATATAATCTATTATAAATTCTAGAATATAGAACAATCCACACATCATGACCCCGGAACAAGGGATCAGTTACTTGATGATGAACAAAGTTATCTCGGAAGGGGCCCCACACTGCGGGAGGGAGAAAGATAAACTAGTTCATCATCTTTGAGTAACTGTCGCTAGTTATCCCAGTTCTAGGGTCATGAGTAAATTTAATACAAATGATAAGTTACTGCTATTGTAACTTTATATTTGTTTTGAACTAAAAATTTTTTACTAAAACTTAAATTAAAGAGGATAAGGAGTTCACCGGTCTATCCGGCTTTTTCGTTTATGAAACAAACTAAGAGTATAAGGTATATCAACTGGTCTAAGGATGTGATTGATAATGCCAATGCGGGCTGGATATTGCCACAAGTATTAGCCTCCATTGGAAACTACTGGCCGATTGTCCGCGGTGACCACGGGCTGTACAGCTTTACAGAAACCCTTAGAACTTGGAAGGAAGCTCTAGCTCGTGGTGAATTGGATCTAGACGGTAATCCGATCTCACAGAGTGATTGTACAGCTCTGTTGAACTGGTTGTGTACTAGCCCCAGAGGAAACTTGTTAGGAACCCTAAAGCAAACCAGCGGTGAAGGGATTCGTTATAGCGCACCAGTTCCCCTACTCCTGTCGAGCTGGAAGCAGTACCGTGACGTCCGTTATAGCCTCTGGGATTGGAGTGACCCTGCAAAACGGTTCTTTCTGGATGGAGACATCCTAGAATGGTCAAACCATTTTGGGGACCAGGTGGTTTGGGGTCCTGAACAACTGACTCAGTTTAGGGTCAGAGCCCTAGAGGTCAAAAGTGGAACCAAGGTAGGTACCGTTCGTAGGCCTGAAAGCTGTAGCTCAGTGTTTGGAGTGACCGACCCAGAGTTCAAGAGTCTTCCGCGCCTGATGAAGTTGAGCCTTTGCCAGCTGTGGTGTTTTCACCCTGGGGTCAGAACGGACTTGATGATTACAGATCATATCCACTTGGATGGTCACCCAGAACCTCTAGTGGCTGGTGAGGTCCTGGAAAAAGACAGCAAGGGCAAGTCAAAGTCTAGCCCAGATTACGACAACATGTGGAACCTATGAAGTACACCAAAGAAACAACAGAACAAATCGTACAACAGTACCGGGATGGAACTTCAGTCGAAGAGATAGCAACCACCCTAGACGTGCCCACACGTAGTGTGATCGCAAAGTTGAGCAGTCTGGGTGTGTACCAGAAGAAGAGCTACCTCAACAAGCGCGGCGAAGTACCTGTTAAAAAGGAAGTCTACATTGAGCAGGTAGCAGAGTTGTTGGACGTTGAAGTAGACCGTTTAGAGAGTTTAGAGAAGTGCAACAAAAGTGTATTGCAGTTGATAATCAAAGCCCTACAACAAGTGGCAGACGAAAAAAATCAGCACAACTAGAAGATCAAGTCGATTTTTCTCAGCTCTTCCTCAAAACCGGCCGCCCTTGCGGCAATATCCACAAACAAGTCCCACTTAGTCAAATCATCCCCGATCAGCCCCTAATTCGTGTGAGTTAGGGGCTTTTTCTTTTTGTTGATGCGAAGGCATCCGGCCACGGCAGTCTCGAATAAATTGACTTGACTTGTGAAGGTTGATGACTGTATAATGTTGGCGCAGAGGGACGCCGCAAAATTGGCTGTAGAGTTTTCACTGGCGCTGAATGACTACAGCTTGAAGCACTCCGTAAATCCACGACCCTCCTCTGGAAAATTGTCAGGAACATAGTGATAGTCGGCCACAGCTTTTAACCAAGATTTCTCAACTTCTTTGGCTTGGGATAAGTCTTCAAATTCTAGGGTCAACACAACCTTATAAGGTGGATACCTCCCGCCCAGCCGCTGATTGATGGTTTGTTGAGTTATACCAACCTTATAGAACCCATCGAACTCTACCAAGTATACCTTAGTGGGTTTTTCCGGCTTTTGTACACAATTATTTACATCTATGCCAGCCGCTTCTAGGGCTGCATTCCAACTACCAAAGTACTGTCTATACGTAGTTGCACTTGGAAGGCCACTTTCTTTGCTGTTTAAATAGTCATAGGTTTTAACAGGAGCATCTTGCAGCAGTTTTATCAATTGTTCCTTAGTATATTTCTTAGGACAGCCTTTTGGCCCAGTTAGTCCTAAAAGATTACGTCGGGCTTTAACGCTTCCTTCTGACCTGTCTAGTTCTATTGCAATTTCTTTTGCAGTCCAGCCTTGGGAATTGCAGGCCTCAATAAATTGGTCCTCTTCTATTGTCCAGTGTTTATACATAGTATCCTCAAAAATTTATCTAACATTTCACTATTATACACTGTAACCAAAATATATTCAAGATAGTATTATTTTTACCCAACCTTCAAAGTTTTGCACTGAACAAGAGTTTGTACTGGCGCAGCGCCCAAATTTTCCAAGGTTTTCCACTGTGGCGCCATGCGTACCACACTCAAATTTTCCAAGGTTTTCCACTGTGGCGCCATGCGTACCACACTCAAATTTTCCAAGGTTTTCCACTGTGGCGCCATGCGTACCACA